>Ga0183260_10004048_pt1 | contig 11727 bp, 12 predicted proteins | sample AntDrymUQ4972206_2_FD_129768 | JGI IMG/M metagenome (GOLD analysis project Ga0183260, IMG submission 129768) | Polar desert sand microbial communities from Dry Valleys, Antarctica - metaG UQ497 (22.06) (version 2) (version 2) | ecosystem: Environmental > Terrestrial > Soil > Desert | place...
AGCTGGGGGTAGTGGTGGTGGAAGTGGAACTCGTTGCCCGAGGCGACGGCGATCACCGTTCCGCGGGCATGGGCGTAGCGGACGGCGCGGCGCAGCGAGTCCCCGAAGGAGTCGGCGCCCACCGACATCGACACCGATCGCGCGCCCCGGTCGGTGGCGTAGACGATCGCCTCGGCCAGGCGCGCGCCCTGGTGCAGGATGTGGTCCGCGGTGCGCAGCGGCAGGATGCGCGCGCCGGGTGCGATCCCGGCGATGCCCTGCCCGTTGTCCGTCGCGGCCCCGAGGACTCCGGCGACGTTGGTCCCGTGGGCGTTGGCGGTGTCCGAGGTGGGGTCGTTGTCGCGCGCGTAGAAGTCCCACCCCCGCCAGTCGTCCACGAACCCGTTGGCGTCGTCGTCGCGGCCGTTGGAGCGCCGGCCCGCGCCGTCGGAGCCGGCCCCGTTCTCGCCGGCGTTCAGCGCCCAGCGCCCGCGCAGGTCGGGGTGGTCGAGCTGCACGCCGAGGTCGATGTCGGCGATCGTCACGCCCTGGCCGGTGGAGAGCGGCCAGGCGCGGTCCACGGAGATGCCCCGATCGAACCCGCCGGCCGGACTGGCCAGGTCCCACTGCTCCACCGTCGCGTTGGGCAGGGGGCTGGCGTCGAAGAGCGGATCGTCGGGCGGATCCTGCGGGAACGCGGCGTGCGCCGGGGCGGCGGCCCAGAGCAGGAGCGCGGCACAGGCCCAGAGCACGGCTCCCCTCATCCCGGCCACGCTAGACCAACGGGGCTCGAGGCGGTCCGGTTCAACTGCTGCGCCCGTCGCTGGCCGCGTTCCCCTTCGCCCCTTAGGCCGCCTCCACCCGCGGCAGCGCGTGCGCGGCGGCGGAGATCTGCACCCACGGGTCGCCGCCCTCGCGCTCCAAGCGGGCCAGGACGTCGCGGATCGTGAACGCGCGGGGGCCGAGCGAGTCGTCGTCGAGCTCCTCCCAGTGCAGCGGGGTGGCCACCGAGGCCTCGGGGCGCGCCCGCACGGCGTAGGCGGCGACCGCGTGGTGGGCGTAGCGGGTGCGTCCGATGTCCACGAAGATCCGGCCGCGGCGCTGGGACTTGTACTGCGCCGTCGTGAGCGTCGCGCGATGGTCTAACACCAGGGCGTTGGCCTCCTGGCGCGCGAACGCCCGCACCTCCTGGAAGGAGCGCGTGCGGCGCAGCGGCGCGACGACGTGCAGACCGCGCGAGCCGCTGGTCATCGCAAACGTCTCCAGGCCGCGATCGCGCAGCCGCGCCCCCAGCTCGCGCGCCGCGGCGCGGATCTCGGCGAAGCGGCCCTCCCCGGGCGGGTCGAAGTCGAAGATCAGGCGGTCGGGGCGATCCGGGCGGTCGGCGCGCGCCGGCCACACGTGGGGCGTGACCACGTTCTGCCCGGCCAGGTACACCAGCGCGGCGACGTCGTTGGCCAGCGTGTGGGCGACGGTGCCGCCCTCCTTGGCGACCTGCACGCGTCGGATCCAGCCGGGGAAGTGCTTCGGGCCTCCTTGGTGTAGTGGCCGCGATTCCCGATCCCGGCGGGGAAGGACTGCATCGTCAGCGGCCGGTCGCGGACGTGGGGAACCATCACCTCGGCGATCTGCTCGTAGTAGCGCGCCAGGTCGAGCTTGGTGACGCCGGGCAGCAGCTCCTTGTCCGGGCTGGAGATCGGCACCACCCGCCGGCCCGCCCGGATGCTGACGGGCGGGCTCAGCAGGCCGCGCCGATGCGATCGGTGAGCTCGTTGTGCAGAGCGGGGGCTGTGGCCGCCACCGGGGCCTCAGTTCAGCGACGGGTCGAGCGGCATCCGGGCCACCAGCGCGTACTGGCCGCCCTTGCGCTCGAGCACCTCGCTCCACAGCCGCGGCGGATCATCCGCGAACACGTCGTCGCGCCGTGCCGCCTCGATGATCCAGTCTCCGCGCTCGACCTCCTCGTCGAGCTGGCCCGCGCCCCACCCGCTGTGGCCGGCGAAGACCCGCACGCGGTCGGTCTGGCCCGCCAGCTCGTCGAGCTCCGTGCCGACCGCGACGAATCCGACGTTGCCCAGGACCACCGTGGCCGCGGCGCCAGGGTCGTCGAACTCGGCCAGCACGACGATGGCCGAGGGCTGCACCGGGCCGCCGACGTGGATCAGGGCGTCCGGTTCGGCCAGGCCGGACAGCAGCGGCACGGCCTCGTCCACCGATGTCTCGGACGGGCGGTTGAGGACCACGCCCATCGCGCCCTCGCCGGTGTGCTCGGCGACCAGCACCACCGTGCGCCAGAAGTTCGGGTCCACCAGGGCCGGGCCGGCCACCAGGAGCTGTCCGCGCAGCGATTCCATGCGTTCGGGAATACCCGGCGCGGCGCCTGTCTACCCGTCCGGCGGCTTGGCGGGGCTCGCGCGCGGGTAGCCCAGGACGGCGGGGTGATCGCCTCCAGGTTCCGCGCGTCGCAGAAGAACGCAAAGGTCTCCTCGATGCCCAGGGGAACGATCTGCTCGCGCAGCAGCACGTGTTCGGCCATCTGCCGGTGTACGGCTGCCGCGGCTAGATGGAGTGGTCGCGGGCCACCCGCGGCTGGGGTGCCCCGGCACGAACCGCCTCGAGCTGGGCCGCGAATGCCAGCCCCCCGAACAGCGCCAGCGACGACAGAAAGGTCCACAGCAGGACCCCGATCGTCCCCGCCACCGGCCCGTAGGTGGCGCCGAAGGAGTCCGCGGCCTCCACGTAGAGGGCCAGCACTCCGATGAACGCCATCCACAGCAGTGCGGAGACCCCGGCGCCGAAGGCCAGCCAGGAGGCCTCGGGCTGGCGACGGCGCGGGGATACCTGGAACAGGATCGCCACGGCGGTCACGGCGAGTGCGACTCCGGCGGGCCAGCGCGCGATGTCCCAGGCGGCCTCGAGGCCGCTGCCCCACCCGGCGCTGCGGCCGATGGCGCGCCCGCCGACCAGCACGACCACGGCCAGCAGCGTCAGCACGCCCGCCGAGGCGGCCAGCAGAAGCCCGAGCGAGTACTTGCGCAGCAGGGGACGGTCGCGCTCGACGCCGTAGATCCGGTTGGCGCCGCGCTCGATCTGCCCCATCGCGCTGGCGCCGCTGACCAGTGCCGTGACCCCGCCGGCCCCCAGCGCCAGCTCCGCGGACTCGCTGCGGGCATGCGAGCTGCCCTGTCGCAGCGCGGCCGTCAGCAGGTCCCCGACCGATCCGGGCGCCAGGGTGTTCAGCGTCTCCTGCACGACCCGGCGAAAATTCTCCTGCTCGAGGGTGACCGCCAGCCCGACGGCGGCGATCAGCGCCGGCAGCAGCGTGAGGGTGAACTGGAACGCCAGCGCGCGAGAGTGGGAGAACCCGTCAGCGGCGCGGAAGCGCACGAAGGACTGGCGCAGCAGCCTGAGGCCTCCCAACTCGCGCAGCGTCTGAAACGCCTCGTCGCCCTCGAGCTCGTCGCGCGTCTCCGGCACGGGGGCGGCGGTGCTCACGGCGCATTCTCCTACCCGCGGGCCGCACCCGGGAACCGGGCGCTCTGGACACTCGTTTGATTGACAGGCCCGCGTCCGTGGTCGTAAATGCCCCAGCGCACGGCGCGGCCGCCGCCAGGGAAGGCGGTGGGCCGGGCCGGGCGCTCGCCCGCCGACGCCGGGCGGGTGGGCGGAGCCCTGACCCCGCTCACCCGCCGGGCGCCGAGGGCTGCCGACCCCGGCGACGCGCCCGGCGCGAAGGGGATGGCGCTCCAGCCGCGAAGAGGGCGAAACGACCCGCCATGGAGCATCGTCCCGCCATCTCGCTCGTCACGCCCCCGGCGCAACCGGGCGTACCGGACGCCGCCGAGCGCCTGCGCCGGGGCCACGAGCTCCTCGACGAGCTGCTGGCGCTGGTGGCGACCATGCGCGACGAGGCGCTCACCTCCACGCGCCCGCCGCCCGAGCGAGTGCCCGAGCAGGGCCTGCGCCGGTCCGGCCTGCGCCCGGGCGAGCTGCGCGCCGCCTTCCTGACCGCCGGCCGCGCCCCGCGCCCGGTGCGCGCATCGCTGTTTCGCCTCAACTAGAGAGGCGCGCTGCGCCCGGTGGCGCTCAGTGCCCGCCGCCGGCCTGCTCGAGGCCGTCCTGGGACTTTCGCACCGCGTCCTCGTCGCGGTCCGGGTTGCCGGGCGGCGAGGTGGCCTCGTGGCCCTGCTCGGGGGCGGGGGAGGTGCTCCCCGCGTTGGATCCACCGCCCTCCACGGCGTCCTCGTCATCGGTCCCGGGCTGGCCGGGAAGGTCCTCGTCCAAGCTCATGCGCTGCCTCCTGGGTCGTGGTGCCCGCGGCCGGGCCCCGTGCGCCCTGGCCTACCCGGCCCGGTCACTCCCAACCCGCCGCCCGGCGGCGCGCCCGGTTAGATTGCCGCCCATGGACGACGCTCTGGCACGCATGCACCAGCCCACCGGGCGCCGGGGTCGCGCCTGATGTCGCGCATGCGCTCGGGCGGCGGCGTCGCGGTGTTCTTCTTCCTCAGCGGACTCGGCCTGGTGGTCGTCTCCCAGCTGGATTCCGTCACCGGGGTCCTCGACGCCAACTCCACGCCCGATTCCGATCCCGCCGGTGGGGTGCTGCTGATGATCGGGGCCATCTGGGCGGCGGTGGGCGCTGTGCTGCTGGCGGGCTTCACCCTCGTCGGGCGCTCGTCCTCGCGCGGAACGATCGCGCGCCAGGACGAGCTGGACGCGGCGCGCGAGGCACAGGCCGTGGCGGCCCACGCAGCCCCCGCCACGAAGCCGGGCGGCCCGGCGGCCGACACCCTGGACCGCCTGGAGAAGCTGCAGGGCCTGCGCGAGAAGGGGGTCCTCACCGAGGCCGAATTCGCAGTTCAGAAAGCGAAGATACTCTCGCGCTCCTAGCGCTATCCTTGTAGACGCGCGCCGACGCGATAACAGAAGGTTCACGGTCGGCGAGCGATTGCGGTCTACAAAGGAACGGCAGGGAAAGCCGGTCCCCCGACGAGGAGAGCACATGAAGCAGGGACGTCAACCGCTGGACCCGTTTGCCCAGGGCGACTCGGAGTCGGCGCTATCGCGCCGCGACTTCCTGGAGCGCACCGCATACGCCGCCGGCCTCGCCGGCATGGCCGCGCTCCCGGCCGGGACCCTGATCTCCGAGGCGGCCCGTGCCCAGGCTCGTTCCAACCCGCTGCCCAGCCCGCGCAACCTCCCGATCGATCACTTCGTGATCCTGATGATGGAGAACCGCTCCTTCGACCACTACTTCGGCTGGGGCTCGGCGTTCGCCGACGCCACGCAGGACATGAAGTACCTCGATCCGGACACCGGGCAGAAGGTCCCCACCCAGCACGCGTCGGTGATGGGCGAGTCCCAGTGGCAGGGCTGCGGCCATCCCGACCCCGGGCACGGCTGGGACAGCGGCCGCGCGCAGCTCAAGCACGGCTTCCTCGGGCGCAACAGCGGCAACGACATCTTCGCGCTCACCTACTACAACAAGGGCGAGCTGCCGCTGATCCACGCTGCGGCCAGCCAGTACGTGCTGTTCGACCGCTACTTCTGCTCGCTGCTGGGGCCGACCTTCCCCAACCGCTACTACAAGTGGTCGGCTCAGTCGGGCGGCAAGAAGAACAACAGCCCGCCGGTCAGCGAGCTTGGCAACCAGTGGGAGACGATCTTCGACCGCGCTGCAAAGTCCAACCCCGCCAACCTGCCGGGCGCCGGCGGCCCGACCTACCGCTACTTCAACTCGGATCTTCCGTTCTCGGCGGTCTGGGGCCCGCGCGCGGTCCCGTGGACGAGCCCGATCGCGGAGTTCTACGCGCGGTGCGAGACCGGCACGCTGCCCAACATCTCGATCGTCGATCCCCCGTTTCGCGACGGCGGCGGGGGCGACGGGCTGTCGGCCGACGAGCATCCCCACGGCGACGTGCGGCTCGGGCAGGCGTTCATGTCCGACGTCGTGCACGCCTTCATGAATTCCAAGAACTACAAGCGCGGCGCGCTGTTCATCGTCTACGACGAGTGGGGTGGGTTCTTCGACCACGTCAAGCCGCCGACCGTGCCCGACGACCGCAGGAGTTCCGACCTCTACGAGGACTTCGGCCAGATGGGCTTCCGCATCCCGGCGGTCGCGGTTTCGCCCTTCACGCGCCGCAGCGCCGGCCGGTCTCACCGCAGGGTCGACCACGGCCTCTACGGCCACGAGTCGATCCTGAAGCTGATCGAGTACCGCTTCAAGCTCGGCCACCTCACCAAGCGCGACGAGATGGCCAACAACATCGGCCACGCGTTCCAGTTCGACAACGACGACCCGGATGGGGGGGCGGAGCTGCCGGACCCGGGCGAGGTGGTCACGTCGCCGTGCTCCCTGCGCGCCGACGACCAGGGCACGGAAACCGCCCACGAGAGCGATCTCGCGGCCCTGGAGGAGCTGGCCGAGAAGCACGGCATCCCCGTCGGCAGCGGGAACGTGGACCAGATCTTCCGCCAGCCCGACACGATCCGCAAGGCCGTGCGCGACCGCGACCGCTAGACGGGGGCGCAGGCCTCCCAGGCGCCGTTCACAGGCGCCACTCCACCGTTCCCAGCCCGGGAAAGCGCAACGCGGTGGCGGTGGCGCCCGTGAAGTCCCACTCGCGCCCGGCGATGTAGGGCCCGCGGTCGATCACCGGCACGCGCAGGGCGCGCCCGCGGTAGCGGAACGTCACCAGCGTGCCGCAGGGGGCCGTCTTGTGGGCCACCCCGAGCTGCTCGGGCCGCAGCCGCCCCCCGCAGGCCAGCGGCCCGCCGTAGAGCGTGTACACCGACGCCACGCTGCGCCGCCAGCCGCCCGGCGGGAGCGAGCCGGGAGAGAGCAGCTGCTCGGAGAAGTCCAGGTCCGCCAGCGCGTACTGGCGTGACGCGCGCCGCAGCTCGGCCAGCTCGCGGGCGACCGCGGCATCGGACCGCGCGCCGCTGTCGGGCGCCTCGGACTCGGGGCCCGCGGGGGACGGAGGCGCCCCGGTGGGCACCGTGGCGCCCGCGTCGCCGCCCACGTCTCCCGCCTGGGGCTCGACCACCTGCGGAGGCCGTTTCCGGCGCGGCACCAGCACGGCCTCCCGGGCGCGCTCGGCGCCGGCGAAGCGATCTCCGGAAGACCCGCGCTCGCCCGCGTGGACCACGACGAACGCCGCCGCTCCGCCGGCCAGCGCCAGTGCGGCGACCAGCGCAGCGGCCGTGCGTCGCCCCAAGCGCGCGCGCACTAGAACACCGTGAACACGATCAGGCGCGTGCGCGACGTGCAGGAGTAGCGCAGCCCGCCGCCCGCATAGCGGCGGATCACCACGCAGCGCCAGAGCCGCAGGCCCGTGCGCGAGCGCAGCAGGGCGAAGGAGTAGGGGCAGGTGATGTTTCGCACCTGCACGAAGAAGGCGCCGTGGTCGCTGTGCGGGGTGAGGATCAGCGTCCCGCAGTTGCGCAGCGGCGGGGGCCGGTACCCGCGCGCCGGCTCCGGGGCGGCCAGCGCCGTGGAGGCCAGCCGGGCGCCGCCGGGGATGCGCCGGTCCTTCACGCCGGTATCGAAGTCGCCGCCGCAGGCGCCCAGCGCCACGGCGGCCAGCGCGATCCAGACCACGGTCGTCGCTCGGGACACGCGGCGGCCGACCCTACAGGTAGCGCAGCGGGTCAACGGGCTGCCCGTTGATGCGCACTTCGAAGTGCAGGTGGTTGCCGGTGCTGTTCCCGGTGGAGCCCACCGTGCCGATCACCGCCCCCTTGGCCACCACGTCGCCGACGGAGACCAGGATGCGCGTCTGGTGGGCGTAGCAGGTGGCCACCGCCCCGGAGTGGCGCACGCAGGTGTAGTTGCCGTAGCCGCCCTGCGGCCCGGCGATCACCACCAGGCCCGCGTCGGCGGCGCGGATTGCCGTCCCACCCGGCGCGGCGATGTCGATCCCCGCGTGCAGTCGCCCCCAGCGCGGGCCGAACGGCGAGGTCAGCGGCCCGGGCACGGGCAGCACCAGCTGACCGGAGCCCGGCACCAGCGGCGCATTGGAGGAGAGCAGCAGGCGCTCCACGCGCGCCTGCTCGCGCTCGAGGGCGGCGAGGTCCTCTTGGATCTCCCGGTCGGAGGGTGCGCCGGGGGAGATCTCGAGCCCGGCGTCATCGCCGGGGCGGGCGCGGGGCGCCGGCGCGGCCAGGGACTCCGGATCCGGTGCCGCCGCGACCCCCGGCTCCCCGACCACGGGCTCGACCGCCCGAGCGCGCGCACGGGGCAGCGCGGCGTCGCCCGGCTCGCGGGATGCACGCTCCCCGGCCGCCGGCGAGCCCTCTCCGCCGCTCGCCAGCAGCGCCGCCCCCGCGACCGGCACCGCGAGCGCCACGGCGGCGAGGGCGATGGCGAGCGCCCGGGGGATGCGGGGCAGCAGCCTCATGGAACGCAGTATCGACGGCCGCACCGGCCGGCGTGACGGTGGGGGCGCACTCGGTGCGCTTGAACCCCGCCCGAGCCGGGTAGCCGTCACGCCATGGACGTGATCGTTTTCATCATCGCGCTGTTCGTCTCGGGCTTGCTGGTGGGAGCCCTGGCGCGCCTGGCGCTGCCGGGCAAGGACCCGATGGGCATCGGCAGGACGGCGCTGATCGGGATCGCCGGATCCTTCGCCGCCGGCCTGGTCTCACTGGCGATCTTCGGCGAGCCGCGCAGCGGGGGCATCGTGATCTCCGTGCTCTTCGCCACCGTGATCGTGTACCTCGTGCGCCGCTCGCGGGGCGGCTCGCTCACCGAGCCCGGCGCGGCGCCGGGCCGCGGCGAGCGCCTCTAGTCTGCGGGCATCGCGACCGCCGCCCCCACCGACGACTCCGCCGAGGTCGCCTGGGATCTCGATCCGCTCGTGGACGGCGACGGCGCGGAGGGGGTCGAGCGACTGCTCGACGAGGCCACCGCGCGCGCCGACGCCTTCGCGCAGCAGCACGCGGGCCGGGTCGGCGCCTTCGAGGCCGAGGACCTGCGCGCCGCCATGGAGGAGCTCGCGGCGATCGAGGAGCTGGCCGCGCGCGCGGGCAACTACGCGATGCTGCGCTTCTCCGTGGACACCGCGGACCCCGCCAACGGGGCGCTGCTCCAACGCGTGGAGGAGCGGGGCACGGCGATCCAGACCCGGCTGCTGTTCTTCGAGCTGGAGTGGGCCGCGCTCGACGACAACCGCGCCGAGGCGCTGCTGGGCGGGCAGGGGCTGGAGTTCTGCCGTCACCACCTGCGCACGCAGCGCCGCTACCGCCCGCACCTGCTCTCCGAGCCCGAGGAGAAGGTGCTCACCGAGAAGTCCGTCACGGGGCGCAGCGCGTGGGGCCGGCTGTTCGCGGAGCTGACCTCCGCGATCACCGTCGACCTGCCGGGCCACGAGGATCCCGTGGAGCTGGACGTCGCCCTGTCGCGCCTGGTCTCGCCACAGCGCGAGGAGCGCCGCGCGGTGGCCGAGGGCGTCACCGCCGCGCTCGCCCCCGGCCTGCGCACGCGGGCCTTCATCCTCAACACCCTGCTGGCCGACAAGGCCGTGGACGACCGCCTGCGCTCCTACCCGCATTGGCTGGCGGCGCGCAACCTCTCCAACGAGGCCTCCGACGAGTCCGTCGAGGCGCTGGTGCAGGCGGTGCGTGGCCGCTACGAGCTGCCCCGGCGCTGGTATCGCCTCAAGACCCGCCTGCTGGGCCTGGACCGGCTGGCCGACTACGACCGCGCCGCCGCCGTTACGGGTGACGACCCGGAGATGGACTGGAACGAGGGCCGCGAGCTGGTGCTCGACGCCTTCGCCTCCTTCTCCCCGCGCCTGGAGCGCGAGGCGCGGCGCTTCTTCGACGAGCGCTGGATCGACGCGCCGGTGCGCCCCGGCAAGCGCGGGGGCGCCTTCTGCGCCTACACGGTCCCCTCCGTGCACCCCTACGTGATGCTCAACTGGACGGGCCGGCGGCGCGACGTGCTGATCTTGGCCCACGAGCTGGGCCACGGGCTGCATGCCTCGCTGGCGGCCCCGCGCGGGATCCTGCACCAGTCCACGCCGCTCACCCTGGCCGAGACCGCGTCGGTGTTCGGCGAGGAGATGGTGTTCGCGCGCCTGCTCGAGCAGGCGCGCTCGCCGGAGTCGCGCCTGGGGCTGCTGGCCGAGAGCATCGAGGGCTCGATCGCGACGGTCTTCCGCCAGGTGGCCATGAACCGCTTCGAGGACGCCGCGCACACGGCGCGCCGCGAGGAGGGCGAACTGGCGCCCGACCGCATCGACGCGCTGTGGGCCGAGAGCCAGGCCGAGTTGTTCGGGGACGCGGTGGAGGTCACCGAGGGCTACCGCTCCTGGTGGTCCTACGTCCCGCATTTCGTCAACACGCCGGGCTACGTGTACGCCTACGCCTACGGCCAGCTCCTGGCGCTGTCGGTCTACCGGCGCTGGCGCGACGAGGGAGAGGCCTTCGTCCCGCGCTACGAGGCGATGCTGGCCGCGGGGGGCTCCATGTCGCCCGAGGAGCTGGGGCAGACCGTCGGGATCGACCTCGCCGACCCGGGCTTCTGGGACGCGGGCCTCGAGCTGGTGGAGGAGCAGCTGACGGCCGCCGAGGCCGCCGCGGCGGAGGCCGGCCGGGCCTGAGGCGCGCCTCAGCGGCGGGCAGGAGGCTTCTCGTGCTCCTTTCGCCGCCCGTGCGGCGTAAGGCCCGGCGGCTTGTGGACCGCCAGGATTGTGGCCGCGAGCAACGGGGGGCGCGCGATCTTTGACCATACCCCCCGGCCGTATGTTAGGTTTCCTTTCCCCTTACCCCCCGGGGGTATAACAGACTTGGAGGAGCCCATGGACAGCGAGGCCCATTCCCATCACGAGCATCACGAGTTGCCGACGTCCGGCCGCGCCCTGACCAGCACCGCGCTGAGCGCGACGCTGCACTGCCTGACCGGATGCGCCATCGGTGAGGTCACGGGGATGGTCATCGGGACCGCGCTCGGATTCTCGGACCTGGGGACGGTGGCGCTGGCGGTTGCCCTGGCCTTCCTCTTCGGCTACGTCCTGACGAGCCTGCCGCTGCTGCGGGCGGGGTTGGCGCTGGGCGCGGTCATCCCGATCGCGCTCGCCTCGGACACGGTGAGCATCGCGATCATGGAGGTCGTCGACAACGCGATCATGCTCGCGATCCCCGGCGCCATGGAGGCCGGGGCCGGCAGCCTGCTCTTCTGGGGCAGTCTCTCGGTGGCCCTTGTCATCGCCGGGGCGTTCGCGCTCCCCTTCAACCGGTGGCTGATCGCGCGCGGCAAGGGGCACGCGGCCGTCCATGAGACCGGGATCCACGGCGGGCCGCCGACCCGCGTGGTGGGCGCCATCGCCGTGCTGGCCGCGGTCTTCGGCACGGTGGTACTGACCGCCGAGGCACTCGATTCGGACGGAGGCGGCATGGCGGAGCACGGGCCGGTCGAGCAGGGGGGCCGGACGGCGCCCGCCGGCGCGGAGCCGGCGCCCGTGCGGGGCCTGTCCGTGAGCGAGGGGGAGATGACCCTCGCTCTCGATCGCAACGAGCTCGCACGGGGCGCCCCCACCGACTTGCGGTTCCGGATCGTGGACCCGAACGGGCGTCCCGTGCGCGACTTCGAGGTCGAGCACGAGAAGCGGATGCACTTCATCGTCGTCCGTCGAGATCTCACCGCCTTCCAGCACCTGCACCCGCAGATGGCCACCGACGGAACCTGGCGCACGCCGCTGACGCTCCCGCAGGCCGGGAGCTATCGCGTCTTCGCGGACTTCA
>Ga0183260_10004050_pt1 | contig 11725 bp, 12 predicted proteins | sample AntDrymUQ4972206_2_FD_129768 | JGI IMG/M metagenome (GOLD analysis project Ga0183260, IMG submission 129768) | Polar desert sand microbial communities from Dry Valleys, Antarctica - metaG UQ497 (22.06) (version 2) (version 2) | ecosystem: Environmental > Terrestrial > Soil > Desert | place...
ACCGTCAGTACGGGATCGACCCCAAGACCGTCGTCGCGATCGGCGAGGAGGTGCTCGCCGTGCACGAGGCCGGCACGGAGCTCGCGATCGTCGTCGGCGCGGGAAACATCTACCGCGGGATGGCGGCTGCGGCCGAGGGCATGGACCGTGCGACGGCCGACTATGCGGGAATGCTGGCGACGCTCCTGAACGCGTTGACGCTCCAGGACGGGCTCGAGCGGCTCGGCGTCCAAACGCGTGTGCAGTCGGCGATCGCCGTTTCCGAGGTCGCCGAGCCATACATCCGCCGCAGGGCCATACGGCACTTGGAAAAGGGCCGGATCGTCATCTTCGCCGCCGGAACCGGCAACCCGTTCTTCACGACGGATACCGCCGCCGCGCTCCGGGCGCTCGAGATCGGCGCCGAGGCGATCCTGATGGCGAAGAACAACGTCGAGGGCGTGTACGACGGCGATCCGCGCGAGAACCCGGACGCGCTGTTTCTCCCCGAGCTCACGCACCTCGAGGCGATCGAGCGCGGACTCAAGGTGATGGACACGACCGCGCTCTCGCTCTGCATGGACAACCGGCTGCCGATCTACGTCTTCGAGCTCGCCGCAGGAAACATCCGCCGCGTGGCGGCCGGCGAGCGCGTCGGCACGATCATCTCGACACCAGGCTCCTAACCGAAGGAGGAAACGTGGCTGCGATCGAGGACTTCCTCGCGGACGCAAAGAGACGGATGGACAAGTCGATCGAGTCGACGCATCACGAGTTCAACTCGATCCGCACCGGGCGCGCCTCGCCGGCCCTGCTCGACCGCGTGACGATCGACTACTACGGCACGCCGACACCGTTGAAGAGCCTGGCGTCGATCTCCGCTCCCGAGGCGCGGATGCTCACCGTGCAGCCCTTCGACCCGGGCTCGATGAAGTCGATCGAGCGCGCGATCCAGGAGTCCGACCTCGGCCTGACCCCCTCGAACGACGGCAAGATCATCCGCCTGCCGATTCCGACGCTGACCGAGGAGCGGCGGAAGGAGCTGGTCAAGGTCGTGCGCCGGGTGGGAGAGGACGGAAAGGTCGCGATCCGCAACGTCCGCCGCGACGTCATGCAGCACCTGCGCGAGCTCGTCACGAAGGGCGACGTCGGGGACGACGAAGAGCGGCGAGCCGAGCAACAGGTGCAGAAGGTCACCGACGAGCACACCAAGGCGATCGACGATCTCCTGAAGGTCAAGGAGACGGAGATCATGGAGGTTTGAGTGCTTCCTGCCGGAGATACGGTCGTGCGTCGCCGGCGAAAACCAAGCAGGCCTAGGACGCAGGGAGGGCCAATGTTCGAGAACATTGGCCCGACTGAGGACGACGGCATGCGAAGCGTTCGCAGCCGCGCGAGACATGGCCGTATCCCCGGCTGGGAGCACTGAACTGTCCGAGAGCGGTTCGAGCGACGGCTCTGCGACAGCGCGTAGCGTCGCCATCATCATGGACGGAAACGGGCGCTGGGCCAAAGCCCGCGGCCTGCCCGTCGCCGACGGACACCGTGAGGGAGCTCGTGCGCTCCGGCGAACGGTCGAAGCTGCGATCGATCTCGATGTGCGCTCGCTGGCGGTGTACGCGTTCTCGACCGAGAACTGGGCTCGCCCGCCCGACGAGGTCGAGTCGATCATGGAGCTGCTCGAGGAGACGATCGAGCGCGAGCTCCCGGACCTCGCGCGCCAGGGAGTTCGCACGCGCTTCTTCGGCCGACGCGACCGGGTCCCCGTGCTGCTGCGGGAGAAGATGGCCGCGCTCGAGGTGGAGACCGCGGGCAACGACCGGCTCCACCTCTGGATCGCGTTCGACTATGGAGGCCGCGCGGAGCTCGTCGATGCGGCACGTTCACTGATCGAAGACGGTGTCAGACACCAGGACGTGTCCGAGAAAGCCCTGGCGGCGCGGCTCTCCGCGCCCGAGCTGCCCGATCCGGATCTCGTCATCCGCACCTCCGGCGAGCAGCGGCTCTCGAACTTTCTGCTCTGGCAGTCGGCCTACGCCGAGCTCGTCTTCACGGAGACGTTCTGGCCTGACTTCGGCGAGGACGACTTGCGAGCAGCCCTCGACGAGTACACCCGCCGCGGGCGCAGGTTCGGCGCGCGGTGAATCGTAGAGCGTGCGGAGACCACCGGTTCGGGGTCTGGCTTCAGCCAGACCCCGGGCTTGGACGGCACGGCCGATGACCCCGCTCGTCTCGCGTCTCCTCGTCGCCCTAGCCCTGCTTCCGCTCGTCATCGGCGCCGTGTATCTCGGAGGCTGGTGGCTCTTCGGAGTCGCGCTCGTCGCCGGACTGCTGGCGCTGCACGAGCTCTACCGGATGGCGAGAGAGCGTCGCCCGCTGGTCATCGCCGGTTACGTCGGCTTCGCGCTTACCCTTCTGGGTCTCCAGCTCGGCGATCTCCCGTGGATGCTCGGCGGAATCCTGGCGACGCTTTTTCTCTCCTTCGTCTTCTACGGGCTCTCGGACATCCGCACGTCCGCCACCACGTCCTTCGGGATCACGTTGCTCGGAGTCGTGTGGGTCGGGGCGGGACTCGGGCTCCTCCTCCTTGTGCGCGACATCCCCGAGCACGGGTTCTGGGCGGTGATCGCGGTCATGTTCACCGTGTTCGCGGCGGACACGGCAGCGTTCTTCGTCGGCCGCACGCTCGGGAGGCACAGGATGGCGCCCGCGATCTCCCCGGCAAAGACCTGGGAGGGTCTGGTGGCCGGCGTGCTCGCCGCGATGGCGGCGGCGTTCCTGATCCTCTACAAGGATCGCGACGAGTTCCTGACCGTCCCGGAGATGCTCCTGCTCGGCGCCGCGATCGCGCTCGCGGCTGTGTTCGGGGATCTCTTCGAGTCGGCGGTGAAGCGCGATCTGCAGACGAAGGACTCGGGACGGCTGCTGGGAGGCCACGGCGGCATGCTCGACCGGCTCGACGCGATCCTCTGGGCCGGCCCAGCCGCCTACTTCGTGATTCTCGCGGTCGGCTGATCTCGATCGATCCGCCACACTTCACCGGATGATCCAGGCCGCGATCGCGCAGCTCCTCGAACGGCGAGACCTCACTCGCGAACAGGCGCGCGGAGTGATGGACGAGATCATGCGCGGAGACGCGACTTCGGCGCAGATCGGTGGCTTCCTGGTGGCGCTTCGCGCGAAAGGGGAGACGGTCCCGGAGATCGCCGGCTGCGCGGAGGCGATGCGCGATCACGTTCTCCCCGTGCCGTCGAGCCGGGCTGACCTCGTCGATACCGCCGGCACTGGCGGCGATGGCGCTCAGACTCTCAACATCTCTACAGCGGCGGCAATCGTGGCCGCAGCTGCGGGCGCGGCCGTCGCGAAGCACGGCAACCGAGCGGTTTCTTCAGCTTCCGGCTCGGCGGACGTCATCGAGGCGCTCGGCTTTCGACTCGAGCTTCCGCCGGAACGGATCGCCCGCTCGATCGACGAGTACGGATTCGGCTTCATGTTCGCGCCCGTGCATCATCCGGCCATGCGACACGCCGCGCCCGTTCGACGTGAGCTTGGAACTCGCACTGTCTTCAACCTCGTCGGCCCGCTGACCAACCCCGCCGGCGCCCGCGCTCAGGTCATGGGCGTCTACTCGCCCGAGGTCGCTCGTACTGTGGCCGAGGTGCTCGCGCTGCTCGGCGCCACCAGGGCATTCGTGGTTCACGGCGCCGGCGGAGTCGACGAGCTCTCGCCCGCGGGACCGAATCTTGTCTATGAGGTCGTCGGCGAGGACGTGCGCGAGCGAACGGTCGATCCAGTCGAGCTCGGGGTCGCCCGCTGCCAGCCGGAGGAGCTCCGCGGAGGCGATCCAGCCGAGAACGCCGAAGCCATCAGGCGCGTCCTCGCCGGCGAGGACGGTGCTCGACGGAACTCGATCCTCCTGAACGCGGCGGCCACCGTCGCCGCGGCCGGGCTCGCTGACGACTTGCGGGATGGTCTCGAGCTCGCACGACAAGCGGTTGACTCGGGCGTCGCGGCCGAGCGGCTCGAGCAGCTGATCGCCTTCTCCCAGGAAGACCTCTGATGGGACGATTCCGGGACGCGCTCTCGGCCTCGGGCCTGCAAGGAATTGCCGAGGTCAAGCGCAGGTCGCCATCTGCTGGCGAGCTGCGGGCGGGCGCCGATCCCGCCGCGCTTGCCGCCTCGTACGAGCGAGTGGGTGCAGCCGCCATCTCGATCCTCATCGACGCGCGCTTCGACGGCTCGTGGGACGACCTTCGCGCGGCGCGCTCGGCCGCGCGGCTGCCGTTGCTCGCCAAGGGGTTCTTCTCGACCGACGAAGATCTGCGCATCGCCCGCGAGGCCGGCGCCGACGCCGCCCTGCTTATCCTTCGTGATCTCGGCGACGAGACCGCACGTCGACTACTCGTTGTCGCCTCCGACCTCGGCCTCGACACGCTCGTCGAGGCGCACAACCCCGAGGAGCTCGCCCGAGCCACCCGGCTGGATGCGCCCGTGATCGGGATCAACGCCCGCGATCTCGCGACGTTTGCGATCGATCGCCTGGCGCAGCTCGCGCTGGTTGCTTCGGCGCCCCACGGTCGCATCATCGTGGCGGAAAGCGGCATCGAGTCCCGCGCGCAAGGCGCCGCCGCCGAGCTTGCCGGCGCAGACGCGATCCTCGTCGGCTCGGCGCTCATGCGTGCGACCGACCCCGCGCAGAAACTCGCCGAGCTTCTCTCGCGTCCGCTCGTGAAGGTGTGCGGACTTACGCGCGCCGAAGATGTCGCTGCGGCTGCCGAAGCCGGCGCGGACCTGGCCGGATTCGTTCTCGCAGAAGGAAGCCCCCGGCGCGCGCAGGGCGTCCTTTCCGTCCCCGAGACGATGCTCACCGTCTCCGTGGAGGTCGGCGAGCCGAGCGGCGCCGAAGCGGATCTCGTGCAGCTCTACCCACGCGAGGCGGGAAAGGTGCGCGGTCGCGACGCGGTGCTTCTCCGCGAAGGACGTGAGGTGGCCAAGGTGCTCGACCTGCCCTGGCAGGAGTCCGATCCTGCGCACCTCGAGCGGGCTCGCGCTGCGAAGGGCCGGGTGATGCTCGCGGGCGGACTCGGATCCGACAATGTCCGCGCTGCGATCGACGCGGTGCGACCTTGGGCCGTCGACGCCAGCTCGGCCCTCGAATCCGTGCCCGGAGTGAAGGACCACGAGCTCGTCCGCGCCTACGTGGAGGCCGCACGATGAGCGCATCTCCGAGCGTCGGCCTGTATGGCGACTACGGAGGACGCTACGTGCCCGAGACGCTGATCCCGGCGCTGGACGAGCTGGCGCGCGGTTGGGACGACGCCTCGATTGACACGACGTTCCGCGCTGAGCTCGACGAGCTCCTGGAGCGCTTCGCCGGCCGGCCGACTCCGTTATACGAGGCCGCTCGCCTCTCTCCGCCTGGGAAGCGGATTTTCCTCAAGCGCGAGGACCTCCTGCACACCGGCGCGCACAAGATCAACAACGCCGTCGGCCAGGCGCTCCTCGCCGTTCGGCTCGGCAAGCGCCGCATCGTCGCCGAGACGGGAGCGGGTCAGCACGGCGTGGCGACCGCGACCGTGTGCGCGCGCTTCGGGCTTGATTGCGTCGTGTACATGGGCTCCGAGGACATGCGACGCCAAGCCCCGAACGTCGAGCGGATGGGCTTGCTCGGCGCCGAGGTGCGTCCGGTGGAGTTCGGCACGCGCACGCTGAAGGAGGCCACGAGCGAGTCCATACGTGACTGGATCACGAACGTCGACACGACGTACTACCTGATCGGCTCGTGCGTCGGCCCGCATCCGTATCCGGCGATCGTCCGCGAGCTGCAGGCCGTGATCGGACGCGAGGCTCGCGCCCAGGTTCTCGAACGGCTTGGGCGACTGCCCGACGCGGTCGTCGCATGTGTCGGCGGCGGGTCCAACGCCATCGGCCTCTTCGCCGGGTTCATCGCGGACGAAGACGTGCGGCTCATCGGGGTGGAGGCCGAGGGCGCCGCGAGCCTTTCGGCGGGACGCGCCAGCGTGCTGCACGGCTCCCGCTCGTCGGTGCTGGCGGATTCGGATGGCCAGGTTCTCGATGCGCATTCGATCTCCGCAGGGCTCGACTACCCGGGCGTCGGGCCCGAGCACGCGCACCTGCGCGACACCGGTCGCGCGGAGTACGTGACCGCCTCGGACGTGGAGGCGGTCACCGCTTTCCACCAGCTCGCCACACGGGAGGGAATCCTGCCCGCGCTCGAGCCCGCGCACGCGCTTGCCCGCGCGCTCGATCTCGAAGCAGAGACCATCCTCGTCGGCCTCTCGGGACGCGGCGACAAGGATCTCGCCGAGGTGCTCTCCCACTGACGAAGACACTCGTCATCTACCTGATGGCAGGCCCGGAGACGCCCGAGCTCGCCGCCGCCGCAGTCACAGGAGGCGCTGACATCGTCGAGCTCGGGTTCCCGTTCTCGGATCCGCTCGCGGACGGGCCGACGATTCGCCTGGCTGCCGAGCGTGCGCTCGCTCAGGGCATGCGAACCGCGGCCTGCCTCGAGTGCCTGCGAAGCACTCGCGAGCGAGTGGACGTCCCGCTCGTGCCGATGACCTACGCGGCTCTGCTCGAGGCGTATGGCTGGAAGCGGTTCGCAGAGGACGCGGCGATCGCCGGCGCGACCTCGCTGATCGTGGCGGATCTGCCGGTGGATCTCCGACCGGAGCTGCGCCGCGTCCAACTCATCGCTCCGACCTCGAGTGGTGAGCGCATCACGCTGGCCGCGAAACAGACGGACGGTTGGCTCTACCTCGTCACACTGACAGGAACCACGGGCGCGCGCAGCGCGCTGTCACCCGAGCTCGCCCCGCTAGTCGAACGGACACGGAACCTGACGGAGGCGCCTCTTTACGCCGGCTTCGGCATCTCGACGCCGGCACACGCAGCCGCGGCGGCCGAGCTCGCCGACGGGGTCGTCGTGGGGTCGGCGGCGCTGGAGGCAGCGGAGGAAGGCCCCTCGGCTCTGGAAGGCTTCGTCGCTTCGCTGCGCGCGGCCATCAGCTGAGGCGCTCGACGAGCCACTCACGCGCGACTCGCCACGCCTCCGTCGAGGCATCGATGTGCTCGAAGTGGCCGGTACGCGGCAGAACTCGCAGCTCGCAGGCATCGCCAAGCGCGTCCGCGGCGGCGCAGTAGGACTCGGAGATGAGCATCGAGACGGTCTCGTCCTTTTCGCCGTGGAGAACCAGCTGCTCGACTCCGAGCGGCAGGCGCTCACGGGGCGAGGCAAGCGCATAGCGCTCGGGATGCTCCTCGGGGGATCCGCCCATCAGCGCGAGTGTGGGCTCGTCCGAGGGTGAGGTGACGGCGGCGAGACGCAGGTCGGCGACACCGGCCTGCGACACGACGGCGCGAGGAACGATCCGTGGCGCAGCTCCCGGCGCCTCGCGCGAGAACGTCGGTCGTGCAGCTGCCCAGAGCGCAAGATGACCACCGGCGCTGTGCCCGATTGCGCCAACCCGCTCGAGATCGAGCGAGGCTTCGAGATCGCACAGAAGATCGACACCTGAGGCGATGTCGTCGAAGGTCTCCGGCCACCCGCCGCCGTTTCCTATCCGCCGGTATTCGAGATTCCACGCTGCGATGTCATGGTCGGCCAAGTCCTCGCAGACCTCTGTCATCAACGAGCGGTCGAAACGCGCCTTCCAGTAGCCGCCGTGAATAGCGATGGCGACCGGGTGCGGCCCTTGCCCGTCGGGCAGGAAGAGCTCGCCGAGGTGGCTGACGTCATCCCCGTAACGGTGCAGCGAGCGCGCGATGGCGGAGCGTAGCGTCTTCTGAACACCGCGACGGTTAGCCTTAACGGGTGGCCACCGATCTCAAGCGGATCGCGCTGCTCGGGGCCACCGGCTCGATTGGGCGGCAGGCGCTCGAGATCGTCGACGCGCACCCCGATCTCGAGATCGTCGCCCTCACCTCGGGCTCGCAGCCACTGGACGAGCTCGCGGCGCGGTATCGCGTCGAGCACGTCCAGGTCGGCGGCGATCTGACCGAGATCTTGGAAGCCTCCGAGCCCGATCTCGTCTTGAACGCGGTCGTCGGCTTCGCGGGAGTCGGCGCCACGCTCTGGGCGCTCGAACGCGGCGTCACGCTCGCGCTCGCGAACAAGGAGAGCCTCGTCGCCGCGGGCGACCTCGCGGTCGCCGCTTGGAAGCGGGGCGGAGGGCTTCTGCTTCCAGTCGACAGCGAGCACTCCGCGGTGTTCCAGTGCCTCGAAGGCCGCGACGCGGGGACGATCGCCTCGCTCGTGCTGACGGCCTCCGGAGGCCCGTTCAGAAACCATTCGCTCGCGGATCTCGAATCAGTGAGCGTGGAGGAGGCTCTCGCGCATCCCACCTGGTCCATGGGGCCGAAAGTCACGATCGACTCGGCCACTCTCGCGAACAAAGGACTCGAGCTGATCGAGGCGCACTATCTTTTCGAGCTTCCCTACAAAGAGATCGAAGTCGTCGTGCACCCGACCTCTGTCGTGCACAGCTTCGTCAGGTTCCGAGACGGCGCGGCGCTCGCCCACGTCGGCTACCCGGACATGCGCGTGCCGATCTCCTATGCGCTGACGTATCCCGAGCGCCGTGCGACCCAGGTGCCCGCCCTCGATCTCACGACGCCGCTCGCGCTGGAGTTCGAGCCGCCCGACCCCGAGCGCTTCCCGCTCCTGCCGCTTGCTCGCGAGGCGGGGGAGCGCGGTGGAACCTATCCGTGCGCATTCAACGCCGCCAACGAAGTCGCCGTCGCGGCGTTCCTGGACGAGCGCATCGGCTTCCTCGAGATCGCGCCGCTTGTCGAGGACGCGCTCGATCGTGCCGATGGGGGCGCTGTGAACGATCTTTCCGAGCTGATCGAGGTCGATGCGGACACGCGACGTCTTGCTCAGGAGAGGGCGAGGCGAGCCTCGCCCCTACGAGGACCCGCTTGAGCATCGCGATCTCCATCCTCGGTCTCGGCCTCCTGATCCTCATCCACGAGGCGGGGCACTTCTTCGCCTCGCTGGCAGTGGGATTGCGCCCGCGCAAGTTCTACGTGGGCTTTCCGCCTGCGCTCGTGAAGATGAAGAGGCGAGGCATCGAGTACGGCATCGGCACGATCCCACTCGGCGGCTTCGTCTCCATCCCCGGAATGCACCGTCCGGTGCCGCACGACGCCGAGCGCCGCTTCGAGCGAGCCGTCGAGGAGGATCCCGGGCTTGCCGGCCCTGTCGACCGCGTCAAGCGCGCGCTCATGGGCGACGACCTCGAGGGATCGCTCGAGACGCTCGACGATCTCGAGCGGGAGCTGAAAGCGCGCAAGCTCTCTCCCGCCTCGACGGCGTCGGCCGAGAAGGGTCTCAGAGAGCTGCGAGACGGTCTCGGTCCTGACGCGTATTGGAAGGCAGCGACGTGGAAACGCCTCGTCGCCATCGCCGCGGGCCCCGTCGCGAATATCGTGCTCGCGATCGTTCTCTTCACCTTCCTCTTCATGACGGGGAGCGGGAAGGCGACTCGAACCGTGGCCGAGGTGGTGCCGAGCTCACCGGCGGCTGAGGTGGGGCTCGAGGCGGGAGACCGCGTGATCGCCATCAACGACGAGACGGTCACGGCCTCGGACATCCCGGAGATCATCTCCGGCTCGGAGGGCGCCCCGCTTGTCCTCAGAGTGGTGCGAGACGGGGATGAGATCGTTCTCGGCCCCGTATCCGCTCGCCCGATCGAAGATGTCTATCGGCTGGGGTTCGGGCTCGAGGGGGTCGGCCTCGGCGCCGTCGACGCGGTTGGGCGCGCGTTCGAGGTCACCGGGATCATCTCCAAGGAGATCGTCTTCTCCCTCGGGCGTCTCGTGACCGGGGAGGGGCGCGAGAACGTGTCGAGCCCCATCGGCATCACGCAGGCGTCGTCGGATGCGGTCGAGCGCGGCGCCGAGAACTACCTGTGGGTGCTGGGTCTCATTTCGCTCTCGTTGGCGCTCCTGAATCTGCTGCCGCTGCTGCCGCTCGACGGCGGCCACATCCTCTTCTCGCTGATCGAGGGCGCCCGCGGAAGGTTCCTCAAGCGCGAGATCTACGAGCGCGTCTCGGTCGTGGGGCTCGGGCTCGTGCTCCTCCTCTTCTTCGTCGGGCTCTCGAACGACATCGGCCGCTTGTCGTAGACCCGCGGGGCTACGCTCTAGCCATGGCGAGCGACGTGCAGATCCGCGTCGGGAGCGTGCCGGTCGGCGGTGGCGCACCCATCGTCGTGCAGTCGATGACGTTGACCAAGACGCACGACGTCGCGGCTACGACCGCGCAGATCGCGGCGCTCGCGTCAGCGGGGTGCGAGATCGTGCGCGTCGCCGTTCCGAAGAACGAGGACGCCGCGGCGCTGCAGCTGATCGTGCGCCTGTCGCCGATTCCCGTCATTGCGGACATCCACTTCAACGCCTCTCTGGCGTTGAAGGCGATCAATGCTGGTGTTGCCGCAGTCCGCATCAACCCTGGGAACATCGGCGGACCGGACAAGGTCGAGCAGGTGGTTCGCGCGGCGAAGGCGGCTGGCGTTCCGATGCGCATCGGAGCGAACTCCGGCTCATTGCCGAAGCACCTGCACGGGCTCGCTCAGCACGACCAGGCGGAAGCGCTCGTCGCAGCCGCGCTGGAGGAGGTCGAGCTCTTGGAGCGGCTCGAATACCGCGACTTCAAGATCTCGGTCAAGGCGACTCACGTCCCGACGATGATCCGCGCGTACCGGATGCTGGCTGCCAAGGTGCCCTACCCGCTGCATCTCGGGGTGACCGAGGCCGGCACTGAGTTCGCGGGCGGGATCAAGAGCGCGGTCGGGATCGGCTCGCTGCTCGCGGACGGGATCGGGGACACGCTTCGCGTCTCGCTCACCGCGGATCCGGTGAAGGAGATCGAGGTCGCCTGGGAGATCCTGAAGGCGCTCGGCCTGCGCGAACGTGGCCCCGTGATGATCGCGTGCCCCTCGTGCGGGCGCGACAACGTCGGCGTCGAGAGTCTCGCGCACGTCGTGGAGGCTCGGCTACGCGAGTATCCGCAGGCCTTCGAGGTCGCGGTCATGGGCTGCGCGGTGAACGGGCCGGGGGAGGCGGGAGACGCCGACTTCGGCATCGCCGGCGGACGCGACGTGGGGTTCATCTACGCGCACGGGCGGGTGCTGCGGAAGGTGTCCTCGGAGACGTTGATCGACGAGCTCTTCCGCGAGATCGACCTCTGGCTGGAAGACGGTATGAAGCGTCCGAAGCGCCTCAAGATGGCCAAGCCGGCGGCGCTCGCCATGGCCGAGGCATCGCTGATTCCCCTGGACGCGTAGGGCGAGGCTTGCCTCGCCCTCCATCTGCCACCGGCCTTCGAGGGCGACGCAAGCGTCGCCCGTACGAATAGGCTCCCGCGATGGTCGCCCGCCAGTCCCAGCTGTTCATCCCGACCTTGCGCGAAGCACCAGCAGACGCGGAAGCCGTCTCGCACAAGCTCCTCGTCCGCGGCGGCTACATCCGCCAGGTGAGCGCGGGAGTCTGGACATTTCTCCCGCTTGGGTGGCGCGTGCACCAGAAAGTCGTGCAGATCATCCGCGAGGAGATGGACGCGATCGGCGGGCAGGAGATGCTCATGCCCGTCCTGACGCCGTACGAGCTCTGGCAGCAGTCGGGCCGCGACCACATCTCTGAGATCTTCCACTTGAAGGACCGAAACGAGCGCGAGTACGTGCTGCCCATAACCCACGAAGAGACGGTCACGTTCCACGCG
>Ga0183260_10004051_pt1 | contig 11721 bp, 11 predicted proteins | sample AntDrymUQ4972206_2_FD_129768 | JGI IMG/M metagenome (GOLD analysis project Ga0183260, IMG submission 129768) | Polar desert sand microbial communities from Dry Valleys, Antarctica - metaG UQ497 (22.06) (version 2) (version 2) | ecosystem: Environmental > Terrestrial > Soil > Desert | place...
CCGTGCGGCGCGCCGCCGCGTACCCCCGGGCGCCCGGCCAGGTGGCAGACCGCCTCGGCGCCGCGGAATGCAGGGGCAAGGCCCTCCGGCGTGGCGGCCGTGGCCTCGAGCAGCTCGAAGCCGCTGGCCGAGCGCAGCTCGGTCACGTTGGCCTCCTTCAGCGCCCGGGGGTAGAAGCGGGAGAAGGAGTCGAGCCCGGTGACGGAGTGGTCGGCGGCCAGGAGGCACTCGCACAGGTGAGAGCCGATGAACCCGGCGGCTCCTGTAACTACGGTCCGCATCGGTCCTGCTTTCTAGCGGGTCGCCACGGCGAGCAGCGTGCCGGCCCGCGTGACCAGCGACACGACCTCGAAGCCCATGGCGCCCAGCAGCGCGGCCAGCGAGCGGCTGGTGAAGAAGCGCAGATGCGGGGAAAGGGGGTCGAAGTGGCGCTCGAATCCCCTCACCGCGATGGCCAGACCGGTGAACCGGTTGTGGGCCGGTGTGGTCACGGCCAGCATGCCCCCCGGTCGCAGCACCCGGCGCGCCTCGGAGAGCAGCAGTTGCACGTCGCGCACGTGCTCGACGGTCTCAGCGCACAGCACCAGGTCGAACGACGAGTCGTCCAGGCCGACGGCCGCGTCGGGCTCGAGCTCGACCACCCGCGCGTCCGGCAATCGCTCGGACGCCCGCGCCAGGGCAACCGCGGACACGTCGGCCAGCGTCAGCTGGCCGGCCTGGAGCTCCGCGCTCAGCCTGCCGTCGCCCGCCCCGAGATCCAGGACCCGCTGGTGGCGGCCCAGCGACCGAACGAACCAGGACAGCCGGGCCGGCGGGGGGCCCGGATCGGTCGGGACGAGGTGCCAGATCTCGTCGTCGTAGGCCGCGGAGCTCAAGCGCAGGTAGCCTAATGCGCCATGACGAGGCCGGCGGTTGACGTGGTCGTCCCGTTCAGGGGCACCGCCGGCGAGCTGCGCGGCGTCCGTGAGCGCTTGGCGGAGCTGCGGCTCGGTCCGGATGACACGGTTGCGATCGTGGACAACTCGCGCAATGGTGATCGAAGCAGGGTCGGATCCGACGTGGTGGCCGCGCCGGAGCTCCAGACCCCAGGCTTCGCGCGCAACCGGGGCGCGGAGCGCGGCCGCTCCGAGTGGCTGGTGTTCCTCGACGCCGACATCCTGCCCACCGCGTCCCTGGTGGACGACTACTTCGACCCCGTCCCCGAGGAGGGCATCGGACTGCTGGCGGGGGGCGTGCGCGACGAGCCGGCGGGGCCCGGGAGCGGGCCGGCCGCGCGGTACTCGCACCTGCGCGGCTCGATGAGCCAGGACATGACCCTCCAGCACGGCGAGTGGGGCTTCGTGCAGACCGCCAACTGCGCGCTGCGCCGCCGGGCGTTCGAGGCGGTGGGCGGCTTCCGCGAGGAGATACGGGCGGGAGAGGACGCCGACCTGTGCTACCGGCTGCGCGCCGCGGGCTGGGGCATCGACAGGCGCGAGAACGCCGTAGCGCTGCACCGCAGCCGGGCGACGGTGCACGCGCTGCTGATCCAGAAGGCCTGCCACGGCTCGGCGGCGGGCTGGCTGAACGCGCGCTATCCCGGCTCCTTCCCCGCCCGCCGGCTGCCGGGGCTCACCTGGTGGGGAGTACGGCGCGCGGTGAGCGGCCTGTTCTGCGCCGCCCGCGACCGCCGGCGCGACGAGGCGCTGTTCGCGGTCATGGACCCGCTGACCACGCTGGCCTACGAGGTCGGGCGCTCGCTGCCCAACCACCGGCCGCTGCGGGGGCGACCGTGAGCGCGGCCGTCGACGTGCTCGTGCCGGCGTACGGCGACTGTCCGTACCTGGCGGAGGCGCTCGACTCGGTGCTGGCCCAGGACCCCGGGCCGGCGAAGGTGATCGTGGTGGACGACGGCTCCCCCACGCCGCTGGCGCTGGAGCCCCACCACGCCGAACGCTGCCTGCTGATCAGGCGCGAGGCAAACGGCGGCCCGGCGGCGAGTCGCGCCACGGCGCTCAAGCGCGGCGATGCCCCACTGATTGCACTGCTGGACGCCGACGACGCCTGGGAGCCCGGCCGCCTGGCCGCCGGGCTCGCCGCGCTGGAGCGCCACCCGGACGCCGGACTGTGCTTCGGCGCCGCCACGGTGGTGGACGAGCACGGCGATCCCACGGGTGAGCGTTTCGCAGGCGTCTCCCCCGGCCCGCACCCCGCGGAAGAGATCGGGCGCACGCTGTTTCGCCGCAATCCGATACCCACCTCGAGCACGCTCATGCGCCGCCATGCGCTCGCCAGCGCCGGGGGGTTCGACCACCCCGAGACCGACGACCTCGGGTGCTGGATGCGAATGGCCCAGGCGGGTCATCCGTTCGTCTTCGAGCCGGGTGCCCGGATCCGCTACCGCCGCCACCCCGGCGGGCAGTCCTACGACCTGCGCACCGGTGCGCGGCTGGCGCTGGCGGCGCTGGACGCCCACGGCCACGTGCTGGACGAATCGACCCGCCGCGGCCTGCGGCGGGACTGGCTGACGCTGATGGCCCGGGGCGAGTTCCGCGCCCGGCGCTACGCCCACGGTCGCCGGGCGCTGCGGGCCGCCGCGCGCGAGGCCCCGCTGGCCCCCCGCGAGCGGGCGCTGTCGGTCGTGGCCGCGATTCCCGGCGCGCGGTCCGCGCTGGGCCGGCGAAATCCCCACCGTGGCTAGAGCGATCGCCGTTAACCCCCTTCCCCGGATGGCCGGGGGCGAGACCGGGTTGCTGCGGCTGCTCCCGCTGCTGGCGGAGCGGGGCTGGGACGTCTCGGCCACGGTGCCCGGCCCCGGGCGCCTACGCAAGGCGCTCCAGCGCGCAGGGGTGGATGTGCACACGCTTCCCCTCGGCCCCCCCGAGCGGCGCACCGCCGCCTCCTACGCGGGCGCGCTGCTGGCTGCCGGCGTGCTGCGGGGGGCCGACGTGGCGCTGCTCAACGGCCTGTCCACCCAGCGCGTGGTCCCCGCGCTCCGCCTTCTCCGGCGGCCCGCCGTGCTGATCGTGAACAACCCGGTCACCGAGGCGCCCCCCGCGTGGTCTGACACGCGGCACTGGCGCACGGTCCGGGCGATCGCCGCGGCCAGCGATCACTCGGCCCGGGAGTGCCGCGCAGCCGGCGCCCCGGAGCGGCTGGTGCATACGGCGTACGCCGCCGCGTGGGAGGGGGCCAACCCGCCCGGGGCCGGCGCGCCCCCGCCCTCGGGCCGCCGCGTGGGCTTCTTCGGCCAGATCGAGCCGCGCAAGGGCGTGCTCGAGCTGATCGAGGCGGCACGGGTGTTCCTGGACGGCCGACCCGACGCCACGCTGACCATCGTGGGCGAGCCCCCCGACCCCGAGGACCGCTACGCGCGGAGGGTGCGCGAGGCCGCGGCCGGAGTCGAGCGCGTCCAGCTGGCGGGCTTTCGCGAGAACGCGGCGGAGTCGATGGTGGCCTTCGACCTGGTGGTGGTGCCCTCGCTGGCCGAGCCCTACGGCACCGTGTCGGCCGAGGCCGCGGCCGCGGGGCGCCCGGCGGTGATCTCCGCCGTGGGCGGCATGGCCGAGGTGGTGATCGACGGGCAGACCGGCCTGCGGGTGCCGCCCGGGGACCCGGCCGCGCTGGCCGAGGCGGTTGGGACGCTGCTCGACGACCCCGAGCGCATGCGGGCGATGGGCGCCTGCGCCCTGGAGCACTCCAACCGCTTCTCGCCCCGTGTCTACGCGGACACCGTGCACGCCCTGATGACCGGGGTCCGGTGAGCGCGCTGCACGTGACCGTGGACGCCCGTCCGCTGGACATCGAGTACCTGCGCGCCCAGGGCATCGGCCGCTACGCCCACGGCCTGCTGGGGCCGCTCGCGCGGGTGGCGGCCGAGCACGGCGGCCGGCTGTCGGTCCTGCGAGCGCCGTCCGGCACGCCGAGCCCGTTCGGCGCCGGCCCGGGCGAGGGGGCAGACGTACGCCGGCTGCGCCGCCCACCCTTCCCGGCCCGCTACGCCGACGTGCTGGAGCAGGTGGCGCTGCCCCTGGACCTGGGCCGGGTGCGGCCCGCGCTGCACCACTCCCTGTCGCTCTACCGGGCGCCGGTCTACCCGCGCGTCCCCCACGTGATGACCATGCACGACGTGGTGCCGCTGATGTGGCCGGAGCGCTACCTACGCACGGGCCTTCTGCACAAGATGCTCTATCGCGCTGCCCGGCGCGCGGACCTGCTGCTGGCCATCTCGCAGGCGGCGCGGCGCGACATCGTCAGCCACCTCGGCGTCGATCCGGTAGCGGTGGAGTACGTGCCGCTGGCCGCCGACGAGCGCTTCGCGCCGGCGGACCCAGCGGAGTTCAGGGGGCGGCTTGGCCTGACCGGCCCCTACCTGGCCTGGGTCGGCGGCCTGGGCACCCACGATCCGCGCAAGGACGTCGAGGGGCTGGTCACATCGTTTGCCGCCTGGCAGCACGCGGAGGACCGCCCCGAGACACTGGTGCTGGCCGGGGGCGTGGGTCCGGCCGGGCGGGAGCTGGAGCGCCTGGCCGCATCAAGCGGCGCGCGGGTGGCCTTTCCCGGCTTCGTGCCCGACGAGAAGCTTCCGGCGCTGTACAGCGGGGCCCGCTGCTTCGTCACCGCCAGCCGCTACGAGGGCTTCGGGCTGCCGGCGCTCGAGGCCATCTCGTGTGGCACCCCCGTGGTGGCCTTCCGCGCCGGCGCGGTGCCCGAGGTGGCGGGAGCGGGCGCGTTGCTGGTGCAGGATGGCGATCACCCCGCCTTGATGAGAGCGGCCGGCCGGGTCTGCGACGACCAGGAGCTCCGCGCGCGGCTGAGCGCCGGCGGCCTGGAGCACGCGCAGGGGTACTCGTGGCGGCGCACCGCGCAGGCCACCTGGGCGGCGTACGAGCGCGTGGCCCGTCGAGGCCATCCCTAGGCTGGCGCGGTGCCCACCGTCGCCATCGACGCCCGCGACGCCGTGGCTCCGCAGCTGCGTGGGTGGGGCCGCTACACCCAGCGCCTGGTCGCGGCGCTGGAGCAGGCCCACCCGGAGGATCTCGACGTGCGCGTGATCCGCGACGGCGGCAGCGGGCCCGAGGCCCTGTTCGAGCAGGTTGGCCTGCCGCGGCTGCTGCGCCGTGAGCGCAGCGACGCCGTGCACGCGCCCAACTGCTTCCTGCCGCTGCGCCGGCCCTGCCCGGGCGTGGTGACGGTGCACGACCTGGCCTTCGAGGCCTACCCCCGCGACTTCGCGCCGCGCACGCGGCTGAAGTACCGGCGGCTGGGCCGGGCGGCGGTGCGATCGGCCGAACGGGTGATCGCCCCCAGCGCGTTCACGCGCGACGACCTTGGTCGGCGCTGGGGCATCGAACCCGAGCGGGTGCGAGTGGTGCCCGAGGCGCCCGCGCTGCCCGAGGGCCACGCCGAGCCGCCGGCTGGTCCCTATCTGCTGGCGGTGGGCGACCTGCGCGCCAAGAAGAACCTGCTGCGCCTGGTGCGGGCTTTCGCGCGGCTGCACCGGGAGGGGCTGGAGCACCGCCTGGTGCTGGCCGGGGTGGACGCCGGAGAGGGACCCCGGCTGCGAGAAGCCGCAGCCGGGGCGCCGGTGGAGCTGGCCGGCTACGTCTCGGACGAGCGCCTGGACGCCCTGTTGCGCGGCGCCGACCTGCTCGTGCACCCCAGCCTGTACGAGGGCTTCGGCCTGGTGGTGCTCGAGGCGATGGCGCGCGACGTGCCCGTCGCGCTGTCGCACTCCACCTGCCTGCCGGAGACGGCCGGCGGCGCCGCCGAGGAGTTCGACCCGCTGGACGAACAGGCGATCGCGACCGCCCTCGCACGGGCGACCGGCAACCGCGACCGCCACGCCGAGCTGGTGCGGCTCGGCCGCGATCGGGCCGCCTCGTTCAGCTGGGCGCGGGCCGCCGAGCAGACCCTGGACGTGTACCGCGAGGTGCTGCGGTGACCACCACGATCCTGATCATGAGCTGGGACGAGGCCCATCTGCTGCGCCACTCCCTCCCGCGCGCCACTGCCGAGGAGGCCCACGTGGTGGTGATCGACAACGCGTGCACCGACGACACCGCCCGCATCATCGCCGAGCACGGCGCCGAGCGACTCCACCTCGCCGAGCGCCTGTCCTACTGCGAGGCGCTCAACCGGGCCATGGGACAGACCGGCGGGGAGGCGGTGCTGCTGCTGAACGCCGACTGCTTCCTGGAGCCCGGCTTCCTCTCCGCGGCCCTACCCCACCTCGAGGATCGGACGGTGGGCTCGGTGGCTCCGCGGCTGCTGCGAACGCTGGGTCCGTCAGCCGAAGACCGCCTGGACGCGATCGACGCAGCGGGGCTGGCGGTGGACCGGCGGCGCAAGAACACGCTGGTCGGTCACGGCCGGCCGGCACTCGCCTACGACCGGCCCGGCGAGGCCTTCGGAGCCGACGGCGCGGCGGCGCTCTACCGGCGCGCCACGCTGGAGCACTGCGCGCTGGACGGCGAGCTGTTCGACCCCGACATGGAGCGCTGGGCCTCCGACGTGGATGTGGCCTGGAGAGCGCGCACGCTGGGCTGGCGGTGCGTCTACGAACCCCTGTCGATGGCCTACCATGTGCGCACCTACAGCCCGTCCACCCGGGGGCGGATGCCGGCGCGCGACCGGCGGATGCAGTTTCGCAACCGGTATCTGATGATGGTCAAGAACGACACCCGCGGTGCTCTGGCGCGCGACCTGCCGGCGCTTGTGGCCTACGAGCTGGGCGCCCTGGCCTACATCCTCGCCTTCGAGCGCGAGCTGCTGGGCGGCTACCGCGACGCTGCCCGCCTGCTCGGCCGCGCGCGCAGCAGGCGGCGCCAACTGGGCGACCGCCGGCGCGTGGCGGGGTCCCCGCCCGCGCCGCTGGGACTGGAGCCGGCTCCGTGAGCACCGCCGAGGCGGCTCCCCCGAACGCGGCCGCCACCACCGACCTGTTCGGCGTCGCGGTCCAGACCGAGCCGCCCGAGGTGCTGCTGCGGCGGATCCTCGGGTGGGCCGAGCGCGGCGAGCGGCGGCGGGTGAGCTACGTGAACGCGCACGTCCTGAACCAGTCGCAGACCGACCCCGAGTTGCGCACCGCGCTACAGGGCTCCGACCTCGTGTACTGCGACGGCTACGGAGTCCGCCTGGCCGCCCGCCTGATCGGCCTGACCGTGCCCCACCGCATGACCGGCGCCGACTGGGTCTGGGGCGTGGCCGCGCTGTGTCAGGAGTCGGGCCGCTCGCTGTACCTGCTGGGGTCGGACCCGGGCTCGTCCTCGGAGGCCGCCGCGGCGTTGCGGCGCTGGTACCCGCTCCTGGACGTGCGCGGGACCCACCACGGGTACTTCGGGCTGGACACGCCCCACTCCGAGCGCGTGCTGGAGCACGTGGCCGAGCACAAGCCCGACATCCTGCTGGTGGGCATGGGCACGCCCCAGCAGGAGCTGTGGGTGCAACGCAACCACCACCGGATCGAGGCGTCGGTGGTATGGACGGTGGGAGCGCTGTTCGACTACGTGTCGGGGCGGGTCCCGCGGGCGCCCCACTGGATCGCCGACCACGGGTTCGAGTGGATCTTCCGCCTGGCCGTCGAGCCCCGCCGGATGTGGCGCCGCTACCTGCTGGGCAACCCCGCCTTCCTGTACCGCGTGGTGGTAGAGCGGCGGCGGCGAGCAGCACCGTGAGCACCCTGGCCGCGGACGCTCGCCAGAGCGCCGTGCGCCGGGGGCCCGCGATCGGGATCGCCACCGCCGCGCTGCTGGGGCTGCTGGCGCTGCTGCTGGCGGGCGACGCCGGGGTCAAGAACGCGGACGCGGTCCCCGAGGTGGCGCGCGCGACGCTGGCGCTGTTGGTGCTGGTGTGCGTGGCGGGCTATGCCCCCGCTCGTCTGCTGCTGCCGCGCGGCATGGAGCCCCACTTCCCTTTCCTGGTGCCGCTGGTGGGCAGCGCCACGGCCGGCCTGGGCCTCACCTTGTTCGGGTTTATGGCCGTACCGTGGTCGGTCTCGCTACCCCTGCTGCTTGTGCTGGGAGCCGTAGCGGGGGTGGCGATACGCGCGCGCCACGGTCCCGCGCATATCGCGCCGGGGCAGATGGAGCAGGCGGGCGGCCGCCTGCTGGCGCTGGTCTGGCCCGGGTTCCTGGCGCTGCTGCTGGTGCTGGTGGCCACCGTGCCGCTGTTCCGCGACGGCAGCGCCACCGTGTACGGCACCAATCCCGACGGCCACCTGAGCGTCGGGGCGGCGCAGTTCCTCCAGAACGCGAGGCCCGAGACGGTGGATCGCGCGCTTCCGGTCGACCGCATGCCGCTGGTGTGGCGGTCCAAGTACCCGATCTACTACGTGCTGGCCGGCGCATCCTCGCTTTCCGGTCTCACGCCGATCGAGGCGTTCGCGTCGGTGTCGGCGCTGCTGGGCGTGCTCACCGCGCTCGCCTTCTTGCTCCTGGCCCGCTACGGGCTCGGCGCGTCCCCGGTCGGAGCGCTGCTGACGATGGGACTGGTGGGCGCCGACCGGCTGCTGGCCCACCTCTCCCTGCACCCTTACCACAACCAGTTGTGGGGGACCTTGGCTCTGCCGTTGATCCTGGTCTTCGGCTGGCGGTTCATCGAGCGGCGCGATCGGCGCTCGGGCCTGCTCGCCGCCCTGTTCGCCGTGCTAGGCGTCCTGGCCTATCCGCTGATGGCGCTGTTCCCGCTGCTGGCGATCGCCCCCGCCGCCCTGGTCGCACGCCCGTGGCGCCAGTGGTCCGGGTGGCCGCGCCTTCCCGCGAGCGCGCGCGGACGGCTGCTGGCGGCCATGGCCGCGGTGGCGGCGCTCCCGGCGGCGGTGATCCTCCTGCTGGGGGTGTTCGAGAAGGCCCAGGGCGCATCGAAGGTGATCGTGCCGCACAGCAGCCTGGCCGCCTGGCGGGGCGATCTGACCGCCTTTCCCGCCGTGGGGTGGTTCTTCGGAGCGCCGGTCAGGGCGGTGGGACCCTCGACCGTGGCCGGTGCGCCGTCCTGGCTCGGGGCGGTGGTAGCCGCGTCCGTGATCGCCACGGGGCTGATCGGCCTGCGCCGGGTGGCCCGTCCGGCAGCGGCCGGCCTGGCCGCCGCGGCGCTGGGTGGACTCGTGCTGGCCCTGTACTTCCGGCTGCGCACGGGCGGCGAGTACTTCTACTTCAAGCTGCTGGCCTTCCTTGCTCCGCTGCTGATCGCGGCCGCGGCCGCGGCCGCGGCCCGGGCCTGGAGCGCGGCCCGGCGACCGGCGGCGGTGCTGGCGGGAGTGGCCGCGACGGTCTGGATCTCGGTGTCGCTGCTCGGGTTGCGCCAGGAGGTGCGCAACACCGGACCCCAGCTCACGCCCGCGCTGCTCGGCCTGCGAGACGGTGCCCGGCGCCTGCCCGCCGGCGCCAGCATCCGGCTGGACATCCCCCCCGACGGCACCCAGCTGTGGGCCGGGCACATGCTGGCGTCGCACCCGCTCAGCTCGCTGCAGCCGCTGGTGGGCACCACCTACCCCCACGTGCCGCAGGGCCGCAGGGCCGACTACATCGTGGCCGACACCCGCCTGGGCAGGGCGCGCGGGCCAGACGCGGAGGGGCCCGCGCTGTTCGACAACGGCCGCTTTCGCATCTATGCGATGAAGCCCGGCGTCGAGGGGCCCGATCGGTCGTCGCAAGCCATGGAGGAGGGCTTGGGACAGGTGCTCAAGTGACTAGTCGCTAGTCGCTGGTCATTAGTCGCTGGGCGCTGGTCGCTGGTCGCTGGTCGCTGGTCGCTGGTCGTCGCGCTATCAGCATCAGCGTGTGGCCCAGCGGCGCGGTTCCAGACCGTGAGCCCAGGGCCGCGTCGAGCGGCCAGATCGCCCTCTGCATCGCGGGTGGCATTCGGCGCCAGGTATAGGTCACCGCGTGCAGCTCGGGCTCGAGGCCCGCGGCTCTTGCCTCCGACACCAGCCGGCGGGGCGATAGCGGGATGTCGTCGGGCGTGCCGTGCACGGCGGTGCCGGCGCCCAGCCTGTTGGCCAGCCCCAGCGCGGCTCCCACGGGGTGCCAGGCACCGGGCTCCACGGCGATCATGGCCCCGCCGGGCCGCAGCAGGCTGGTCGCCTCGCTGAACACCGGGGCCAGCGGGCCCTGGAAGGCGAGGTGGTGGAGCACGAGGCGGTAGAGCACCACGTCGAAGGACCCGGGCGCGAGGTCGAGCGCCCCCGCCCGGCCGGCCAAGCCCGCGTCCAGGATGCCGTCGGCCACCAGCGCGTCGGGCTTGGTCTCCTCGAGCTCCACCCCCGTCATCCGCCAGGCGGGCTGGGCGAACATGTGGCGGCCGGGGTTCCAGCCGCAGCCCACCGACAGCACCTCGCCACCGGCCAGCCCCAGGCGTCGATCGAGAATGGCCGCCTCGCGCCGGCGCACCTGGTCGTAGTGCACCTGCATCGTGTCCCGGTTCGTGTTGCGGTCCAGCAGGTTGTTGGGGTCGTAGGCCTCGCTCACCCCAGCGCCTCCTCCACGGTGGCGACGATCCGCTCCGCGGTGCGGGCGTGCTCGTACCCCGCCAGGCGCGCCCGGCCGCGGGCCGCGAGCTCGGTGCGCAGTTCCTCGTCGCCCAGCGCCAGGTCGATCAGCTCCGCCGTCACCGCCAGGTCGTCACCGTGATCCCAGAGCACTGCGTCGCCGCCGACCTCGGGCATCGCCCCCGCCGGGCGGGCAACCACGGGGACGCCGAAGTGGAAGGCCTCGAGCAGCGGCACCGAGAACCCCTCGTGCTCGGACATCGAGAGCATCAGGTCGGCCTCGGCGTAGGCGGCGTTCAGGTCGGCCTGTGCCAGGCCGCCGGCGAGCGTGACCGAGCCCTCCCCGTCCACCGCCGCCGCCATCTCCCGCACGAGCGCCGCATAGGAGGGCGACACCGGCTCACCCACGCACACCAGCCGCCCGCCGCCTCCGTGCTCGGCCTGCCACGCCGCAAAGGCCGCTATCGCCAGGTCGTGTCGCTTGTTGGGCGCCAGGCGGCTCACCACCAGCACCAGCGGGCCCTCTCCCGCCGGGGGGCCGCCGCGCTCGGCCAGGCGCTCGGGATCGAACAGGATCGGCAGCACCCGCGCGTCGGCCGCGCCGGCCTCACGCAGGTCGCCGGCGTTGAACTCGGAGTCGGCCGCGCACACATCCGCTGCCCGGGCGAACAGCGGCAGCTGCGCGCGCCCCACCGCGCAGGCCACTGCCACGCCGGGGTGGTGGTTCCAGAAGTAGCCCGGCGGCGTGACGTTGTGGTAGACCAGCAGCTTGGGCTGGGGCAGGTCGAGCAGGCCCAGCAGACGCGGCGAGTAGGCCGAGTAGCGGATCACGAGGAGGTCGCTGGGCTCGGGGCGCAGATCCTCTAGCGGGCCGAAGTGGCCCCGGGCGCGGTGGTCGATCGCGGCCGCGTGGTCTGATCCGCCGAAGCCGTGCCGGGTCAGCAGCGTGCGCCACAACCGGGCCTGGACGCTCACCGCGTCGTAGGGCCCTGCGCTGGACAGGACCTGATGGACCCGCCTCACGGAGAACCGGGTCCGGTGCTCGCGCGACCACCGGTCGCACTGCGCTCCTCCCCCCAACCGGGTCCGGTGCTCGCGCGACCACCGGTCGCGCCGCGCTCCTCCCCCGCGCCTTGCCCGACGCGGGCCTCCAGCGCATCCAGTCGTTCGAGCATGGCGATGTTGAAGCGCGTCTGGCGCGCCTCGAGCTCCACGAAGTACTGCCGAAGCAGGCGCAGCAGCAGCCGCTTGACCCA
>Ga0183260_10004052_pt1 | contig 11719 bp, 11 predicted proteins | sample AntDrymUQ4972206_2_FD_129768 | JGI IMG/M metagenome (GOLD analysis project Ga0183260, IMG submission 129768) | Polar desert sand microbial communities from Dry Valleys, Antarctica - metaG UQ497 (22.06) (version 2) (version 2) | ecosystem: Environmental > Terrestrial > Soil > Desert | place...
TGGCTGGGGTTCTCGTGCTGATGATGCTCTGGACCGGCCCCGAGACGCGCGGGCAATCTCTGGTCCGGTGACTGTTCGATTCCTACCGGAGGTAGTGAAGCGCGATCGAGGTCGCGACTGTCACGTTGAGCGAGTCGACGGTCGCAGAAATGCTGATGCGCACCGGTTCGTCGGCCGCACTCGTCGCGGCTGCCGTCAGGCCGGTGCCCTCGGCTCCAACAAGTAGCGCGAAGCGGCCCACCGGGCGGGGAAGCTCGTCCAGCGGTGTGGCGCCCGCGGCCGTTGTCAGGGCCAGAACCTTGACGCCTTGTTCGCGCAGCGTACCGATCGCTTGCGGCCATTCCTCGGCATCGACAAACGGGACGTGCAGTGTGGCGGCCATGGAGGTGCGAATGGACTTGCGATAGAGAGGGTCCGCGCATGCCGGGCCGAGCACCACGGCATCGACTCCAAATGCCGCCGCGCTGCGAAAGAGTCCGCCAACATTGTCCGGATTGCCGACACCTTCCAAGATCAACACTCGGCGCAGTTGCGAGACCGAGAGGTCGGCAACTCGCGCCGGCGCAAGCCTCTCGCCAATCGCGAGGCACCCGCGATGAATATTGAATCCGACGATGCCATCCATTACCGATTGACCGGCGACATAGACTGGCGCGGGGATCGCTTCAGCCCCAACTTGGCCCGCGGCGCCGTGGAGCGACCCGTCCAGCGCCAAATCCGCGAATGCGGCGGGCGTTACGAACACCGATCGCACGGGAAACCGATTGAGTTGGAGAAGGCGACGGACGACGAAGCGGCCTTCCGCAACAAATAACCCGGCCCGCTGAAGCGCGGCAGGATTCATCACGAGCCGGTAGTCGGTAACCCGCGCGTCGTCCAGCGACTCAATCCGAATCACGCGCTAGTGAGGCTTCTTGGCGTCGCGGGCGGTGAACTTGGCGACGTTGCCTCTCGTTCGTTTCGGCGCTTTCGCGTCCTTGATGTCCTTGGCTGGGTTCTTCGGGTCGGTCGGCTCGAGAGCCTTCTTCGGATCGCTGAAGATGGTCGTCCATTCCGTCTTCTGGACGACCGGCATCTGCAGTGCCCGCTCTCGATCGAGATCCAGCGAGCCAACGTGCAGCGAGAGGGGAGACTGGACCCACTTATAGATCGACTGAGTAAAGAGTCGGGTAAAGCGCGCCGCCCACTGGTGCGCCTGCTCATGGGATGCGTCAGGGAACAGGCTGGTCAAGGCCTGCTCGACTTCATCTGGCGACATCTTCTCGCTCGCATACAAGTGGAGGCACGCATCGAGGACCGGGAATGGCATCAGCTCCGTTTCGGCGGCTTGTGCATCGGCAAGCTCCGGGCCTGGCGGCGTGGCGAGCGTCGCGGCAATGCCTTTGAACTTGAACTGGCGGTGGAGACGGTCGAGAAGAGCGTTGACGACGGTCTTGGGTACGTTGGCAATGACCGAGAGGGCGCCTTCGAGGTCGCCGCCGATGGTCGTGTAGCCGACGGCTTTCTCGCTCATATCGCCGGTCTGCAAAAACAAGGCGCCCGATGAGTTTGCCCAATTCCACATCCGCTGGCCGCGGATGCGGGCCTGGATGTTTTGACGAGTCAGTTCTGTGAGCTCATCGCCCTTGAGCATGGTGCGAGTGGCCGAGATTTCGCGGTCGGTGGCGTCATCGATCGCGACGGTACGCAGCTCCACGCCAAGTTCGTCGGCCAGCATGTGCGCCGCGGTCCTGGTATTCGCTTGCGAGTGACGGCTCGGCATGTAGAACGCCGTGATGAGGGAGCCGGTTCCGTTAAGCAACTGCGCGGCGCGCCATGCCACCAGCAGCGTCAGCACCGAGTCGCGACCGCCGGACAGGGCGATACCGAGCGACTTGAATGCGCCGGTTTTTTCGAAATAACTTTTCACACCAAACGCCAGCGCCTCGAAGAGGTCGTCCAGTGCCGCGTCGCGTGGGTCGATCGCCGCAGTTTTCGAGGCAGGGAGAAAGAAACTGCCGCCCTCAGGCACCGGGTATGAGAGGTGAGAGCGGTTTGCGGTCTCCCCCTCGCATGAAAGCACCGGCACATCGAGCCGCTGCAGGCGGAAGTCTTCGCAGTCGGTGCGCCAGGTCGTGTTCTCCATTCGCAGCCGACCGGTGCGATCGAGATCGACAACTGCTGCGGACCATCCTTCGACGAAGCGGGGGGCATCGTGCACGAGGCGGCCGTTCTGGAAGACCAGTCCGCCGCCGTCGTAGATCAGGCCGTCCTGCCCACCGACCGCGTTCGCGTAAATCAGTACCGCCTGGTTGTCTGCCGCGCGGGTCGCCAGCATTTCGCGGCGGGTGCCCTCGACACCCATCCGGTAGGGTGACGACGACACGTTGACGACGATCTCGGCGCCCGAGTAACACCGGCGCCGCATCGGTCCATCCGGGGACCACGCATCTTCGCAAACCTCGATCGCGACCAAACCGAAATCGAACTTGAAGATGTAGTCACCAAGCGGGACGCCGCCGGCGTCGAGGGCGAGCTTCGAGCCGCCATGGGAGAAGGTGCGCGCCTCGTAGAAGACGTTGTAGGTGGGCAGTTTTTCTTTGGGCACGAAGCCGAGAATGCGGCCGCGGTGCACGAGCGCAGCGGCATTGAACAACTGACCGCCCACTGCCACCGCCAAGCCCAACGCGTAGACGGTCGGCGAGTCAGACGTCTGGTGCGCAAAGCGCTCGAGTTCGCGGCGCTGGGCGTCGAGGAAGCCTCGCCACTGAACCAGGTCTTCCGGTGGATACCCGCCAATGACTTGTTCCGGAAATGCCGCGATGGTCACGTCGGCGTCCGCCATTTCCAGGGCGACGGTGATCAGGCGGGACACGTTGGACGAGACCGCCCCCACGGTGGGGCTGACGCTCGCGACCGCCACCTTTGCCAGACGCATCGGTGCAGTTTAGCAGGCCACGCGGTTCGGCAGGCCGGGGGCGCGTCCCTCTGCGCCCGCCATGGCCCTGACCGTTACGCCTGAAAAGGCGCGACCTGGCCCACGGCGGGCGAGCGTCCTTCAGGGTGAAAGCCGTTGCTAAGACGCGGCTGTGCGCCGCTAGTGCCTCAGCCGCACACGGCCGACGATGCGGTATGAGTACTCGTAGTCCGCCTCCACCCGGTGGAGGCGAAAGGCGGCCAACACGTGCACACCCGCCGCCGGTCGGAAGTGGCGGGTGAGGCCGAACTCCCCGTAATCGCGCACGTTGCGAAACACGCTCCCATCGCTCCGTAACGCGAGGTAGTTGGTGTCGCCCTCCGCCTTCAACGTGTCGCGACCGCGCCACACAATCATGTGGGCCCGCCAGGCGCCGCGCTCGACGGCTCCTCTCGAGAACAAACCGACACCCGCTTTGGTGCGTGCCGACTGCTCGCGGTCGGGAACGTCCTGGGTGACCACTGCGTGCGCATCAACCGTCACGCGCCATGGACGCACGGACCTCGACCACTCGAGACCCACTGCGGCGGCCTGACTGTCGCTGACCGCGCCATTGTTGAACTGTTGACCACCCTCGTGGACCACGTGCCACTGGCCTTGCAGGTGCGTGCCGGTCGCGATCTTCAGGCTGGCGCGGTAGCCGGCATCAAAACGCTCGCGGCGCTCCGACGTGTTCAAGCGCTGCCAGTTGATCCAAGCGTCCTGATCGAGACGTGGCGACGCGACCAGCCACTGCAACCCCATCTCCTGGCCGCGGGCAAATGCCAGTGACTCGTGCTGAATCGGCGGGAGAAGCCGGTGCAGCGTTTCCTGGTCGGGTCCGCGCACGTCGTGCCGCCATTCGACCGTTTCAAGCGAGCCGAAAATGAATCGCGACGCGCCTCGCGAGAGCTCCAAAGCAATCAGCGGCTCCGCGTGGTCGAGAAACTCGTGCGCGCCAAAGCGCCCGCGACCGAAGAATCCACCGCGAATCTTGACTGCGTCGTTGAGCGTTGCCTCGACGAAGATGCGGCCGGAGATACCCATGAGGGTCTCCCCCTCCCGGAACGGGTTTGCGAACTCGGTATTGTCGCCGTAGAAGAACAGGTCGGCTCCAGCGCTGTAGGTTTGCGCACGCGCCGCGACGCTTGTGCTCAGCACCATCAGCAACAGCAGCGTCGACGTACGATACGGCATGCGAACGATGCTTGTGATTCTCTCATTCATTGCGCTCGACGCCGAGTTCGCGGCTGCGCAGACCACTGCCTGGACGGCGGACCTGGCTGCCGCGGCGCTGGTCGAGGCGTGGGACGCCAACGAATCCAGTGAATCACTCGCAGGAATGAGCGCCGGGATCGATCGTCGCGTCGTAGGACCGGTGGCAGCACGCGCCGAGGGCCTCCTGTTCCGCGTCGCGCAGGACGGCGACGACGCATGGGTCCGGGGGTTCACGATTGGGGCGCGCAGCCGATGGTCGCGCTCCCGGATGTCGACCTTTCTCGGTGGCCGCCGCAGGCTTGCACACGCCACCGTTGCCGTGCCGGTGCGCGGGACCCGGTTCAACTACCTGGCGGTCCTTGGCGGTGGTATCGAGGTGCCGATTGGTGGCATCCAACTCGCATTGGGCGCGCGCTGGTTGCACGTGTCGAACAATGGCAGAGAAGGGCGGCAGCGTAATCCCGACATCCAGTCGCTCGGGGCCGTTGTCGGCGTAGGATGGAACAATGTTTTCTAAACCGTTCAAGTCGAAGTTGCCCTCTGCGCGCGAGGCGCTGCCGGGCCGAAGCGATCGAATGAGCGTGCCGACCAGGCATCACGTCACCGGCGGTCCCCTCGAGCCGCAGGACACCAGTCTGCAACAGGCGACGTTTGGCATGGGCTGTTTTTGGGGCGCGGAGAAAATGTTCTGGGAAACCCCTGGCGTGATCAGCAGCCAGGTGGGCTACGCCGGCGGTGTCACGCCAAACCCGACCTACGAAGAAGTCTGCAGCGGCGGCACTGGCCACACCGAAGTCGTGCGCGTGTTTTTCAACCCCGCGACAATCCGCTACGAAGACTTGCTACGAGTGTTCTGGGAAGGACACGACCCGACCCAGGGCATGCGTCAGCATGGCGATGTCGGCACGCAGTATCGCTCGGCCATTTATTACTACGACGACGACCAACGCCAGACCGCCGACGCGTCACGCGCCGCCTACCAGCAGCGCCTGCGCACCGCGGGGTTCGGGAACATCACGACCGAAATCGCGCCGGCGCCGACCTTCTATTACGCGGAGGCCTATCACCAACAGTACTTGCAGAAGAACCCGAACGGCTATTGCGGCCACGGTGGGACGGGCGTCGCGTGCCCGGTCGGACTCGGCAACGCGGCGGCCTCGTAGGGACCCGTCGTCGGCGAGAGCTAGGAAACTCTCGCTGCCCCTTTTTTCAGGGGCGCCTCCCCCAGCCACTTGCGCGGCGGCACGACGCGTCGGCGCGTCAGGCCAAAGCGGCGGATCGCGTGGTGTTCAATATGCGCCATCGCGTCAGGGACGTTGTCGGTGACGAGGAACAGGTCGAGGTCGGATGCTGACACAGTTCCCTCCGCGACCATTTCTTTTAGCAGGTCGGTAAACGGCCTCCAGAATTCGACACCCATCAGCACCACGGGGAACTGTCGAATTTTACCGGTCTGTATCAGCGTCAACGCTTCGGTCAGCTCGTCCAGCGTACCAAGCCCGCCAGGTAATACCACAAAGGCGTACGAGTACTTGAACAGCAGTACCTTGCGTACGAAAAAATAGTGGCATGTGACGTGGCGGTCGAGATAGCGATTGGGATATTGCTCGTGAGACAGGGTGATATTGCAGCCCACCGATCGTCCGCCGGCTTCCTGCGCTCCACGATTGGCCGCTTCCATCACCCCCGGACCGCCGCCAGTCATCACGGTGAATCCCAGTTGCACCAGCGCCCCCCCGACCTCGCGGCCCAGCGCGTAATACTGGTGGTCTTCTTTGAATCGGGCGGAACCAAACACCGTGACGCACGGTCCCACGAAGTGCAAACCACGGAAGCCACGAATGAAATCGCGTGCCGCCCGGAACAGGATGACCAGTTCGTGGCGCCGGGAGTGGGGACCTTCGAGCAGGTAGCGGTCGTCTTCCGAGCTTTCGACGACGGGCGGCGGGGGAGAGGGAGGAGCAGACATCGCGCTTCCCATGCTATCGCGTGGCGGCCGACCAGACCCTCCCTCGCCCCGTACTCACTGGCGATGATGCCGATACCCACAGCGCTCCTGGCCGGCGGGTTTGCGCCAGCTTTGGTATAAAGTCGTACGGCACCACCTTCGATTCCGACTGACTCCGCTATGTCTACTGTCGTTGTTGCCGCCGTTTCTTTCTTGCTTGGAATTCAAGTCGCCGCGTCCATCCGCGGCATCGTGGTGGACGTGTCTGGCGCAACCGTGCCTGACGCGACCGTCGTTCTCATCGTTGACCGACAGGAGCAGCCCCTCACGGTGGCCGATGACGGCACTTTCACGGTGCCGGCTGGTGGCGGGATGCTGCTCGTCCGCTCGCGCGGCTTTGCCGACGTGACGCATGACCTTTCGGCCACGGGCATGAACTTGGTACGCATTGTGTTGCAGCCGGCCAGTTTTGCCGACTCCATCGTGGTCACTGCGGACCGCGGTGAAACGCGCCTGCCGAGTGCGGCCAGCGCAACGGTCATTTCGTCGGCCGAACTGGCCAATACCGCCGGTGGTGCGCTCGACGATATGCTGAGACAGACCCCGGGTTTCACGCTGTTTCGCCGCTCATCTTCCCGGACGGCCAATCCGACAACGCAGGGGGTTACGCTGCGCGGAGTGTCGGGGTCCGGCGCCAGCCGTACGCTCGTGCTCGCCGACGGCGTGCCGCTCAACGACCCGTTCGGGAGCTGGGTGTACTGGAATCGGGTGCCGATGGCTGCCATCGATCGTGTGGAAGTGGTACGCGGTGGGGCCGGCGATCTCTACGGCCCCGACGCGCTCGGAGGCGTCATTCAGCTCCTCACCTTCTCTCCGACGCGGCCGCGCCTCCGCGCCTCACTCGAAGGCGCGTCACATGCCACCCGTCGAGCGTCGCTCTTTGGCGGCACGAGGCTTGGCGCTTGGACCGCGACTGCCGCAGGCGAATGGCTTGGCACCGACGGCGTGCTGACGATAGGTCCCGAATCGGCCGGCGTCGTGGATACTCGCGCTGACAGCGACTACAAGACCGGCTTTGTCAGCGTCGGCACTCAGCGAGACACGTGGCGTGCGTCAGTGCGGCTGAGCGCCTATGACGAAGCCCGCGGTAACGGCACGCCCGCGCAGGTGAATGCCACCGCGTGGCGTCAGCTGTCCAGCGAAGTTGGCGGCATCGTCGGTGGCGGAGCCTGGCAGGCGAACATCTCCGGAGGCAGCCAGGAATACTTTCAAACGTTTTCGGCGGTGGCTGGGGGGAGGGCGACCGAGCGGCTGACGACCGAACAGTGGACTCCCAGTGACTTCGTCACGGCGAGTGGGCAGTGGAGCCGCGGAGTCGGCCGCCATACGGTGATGGTTGGCGCCGAAACCCATCGCACCGACGCCACCGTGGAGGAGTATCGTTTTGCGCTGGTCTCCGGGGTCAACACGCGGTCGGATCTTTTTGTCGTCGGTGGCATCGAGACCAACACCGCCCTGTACGCCCGCGTGGGGATCGCGGCCAGCGATCGGGCTACCATCTCGGTTGGTCTGCGTGGCGACACGTGGAAAACCGATCCGCGGGCCGACGCCGACCCGGTGAAGGAGGCCTCATTTATCAGCCCTCGTGTTGGGGTCGGCTACCGTCTCGGCGCCTTCACCCTGCAAGGGGCCATATACCGTGCCCATCGCACCCCGACGCTCAACGAGCTCTATCGTGGTTTCCGCGTCGGCGCCATTCTGACGAATCCGAACTCGCAACTCGAACCAGAACAAATGACGGGCTTCGAGGGTGGGGCGTTGTACTCACGCGGCGCAGTGTCGCTACGCGTCACCGCATTCGCGAACACACTGGAAGCCGCGATCGCGAACTTCACCCTCTCGCCGACGCTTCGCGAGCGGCGCAATTCGGATGAGATCCGCGCTACTGGAGCGGAGATCGAAGCCGACTTCAGACTTCATCCCACGCTGGCGGTTAATGCCCAGACAACGGTGACCTCGAGCCATTTTCGCGGTTCGATTGCGACGCCGACGCTCGAAGGCAATCGCGTGCCGCAGGTGCCGCGCGTGCAGTTTGGCGCGGGCATCACATGGTCGTCGGAATGGCTGACACTGGCGACCCAGGTGCGGGGCAGCGGCAGCCAGTTCGACGATGACCTGAATAATCCGGATTTCGAACTCGACCCTTACGCGATCGTTGATATCAACATCTCGCGCAAGATCGCGCGGTCGGTGCACGGGTTCTTCTCCGTGGAAAACCTCCTCGACAAGGATTACGACACTGGACGGACGCCGCTTCGCACCATCGGCTGGCCGCGCACCGTGCGCGCCGGAATCCGGGTAGCGCTGCCCTAGGGAAGTTCAAAGTTGCCTTGGATTAATATCCAGATCAGCGAAACACAGGCCACGGGCACGCGGGTCGGAGTCGACTCGGAAAAAGACTCGGAAAAGACTCGGAAAGAATTGTGAAGCCATGAAACACATCACGATCGCAGCTGCCGCGTGGGTAGTCACGTTATTGACGGTCACGACGCTCGCACAAACGCCTCCCAGGCCGGCGACCCCGCCGAGGCCGGCCACCCCGGCCAAGCCGGTCACCCCGCCGAAGCCGCCAACCCCGACGACGCCGTCAATCCCGAGCAAGCCGGACTCTCCGAGCAAGTCGGCAGCCCCGACCAAGTCGGTCAACCAGGGCGTCTATACCGCCGCACAGGCCGATCGCGGGGCGACCGTGTTCAAGTCGACGTGCACGGCGTGCCACGACACGGCGCGCTTCACCGGTCCCGACTTCTTGGGGAACTGGACCGGCAAACCTCTTCACGACCTCTTTGATCTCGTTCGCACGACGATGCCCGAGGACAATCCTGGCAGCCTGCAGGCGCGGCAGTATGCGGATATTCTTGCGATGTTTTTACGGCTCAATGAGTATCCGGTCGGGTCGGACGAACTGAAAGGCACGCCCGAAGCCATGAAAGCCATCAACTTCGACAAAAGAGCGAAATGAGCCGTCGTCATCCTTGATCAGGTCGTCGGCCTTCGTCGCTGCCGTCGGTGCGCCGGCGGCGATGGTTCGCTGCGCGTGCTATCGCTTTGGCGGTAGCAGTGCCTTGGGAAACTTGGCGACGACCGTGTAGTTCGGGTCGACGATGTTGGCGACCCGGACCACACCGGCTTGCGAGACGATCTGGTACGCCTCCATCTTTTCGAATCCGTAGTCGGCCACCAGCCACTCGATGAGTTCGACGTAGGCGATGCGCATGGCGTCGACCAGCGGTCGAACGCTGCCGGCGACCATGATGAATTCATCGTTCTCGATCCGCGGCCAGCGAATCCGCTTGCCCTTGACTAGATCGAACTGCAGCGTCACGTCGGCGGTGGATTCGAGGCCGGAGCCCACGATCTCGCCATCGCCCTGGAGGGCGTGGAAATCGCCGAAGTAGAACAGCGCACCCGGGTGAAACACCGGCAGATGCACCGTGGCGCCCTGCGCCACATCCGCCGCATCGAGGTTGCCACCGAAGTCGCCTGGCCATAAGCCTCCCCACGCCTCCTCGCCCGCGGGGGCCACCGCCACACGACCAAGCATTGGCCGCAGCGGAATCTCGATACGCTTACTGGCGGACTTCGGCAGGTCCAGGATGCCGAGCATCCGCTGGCGATCGATCTGCCAGACGAAGCGTCGCGCCGGTAGCGGCTCGTTGAGCATCCGCGTGCGACCATCGCCAGCGACGCCGCTGATGCCCGTGCCGGTGACGTTGGAGACGGCAACGTCGCGATTCGGCGTGAGCGTAACGATCTTCACGAGCAGGGTGTCGCCGAGCTCGGCGCCGTCAATGAAGAACGGTCCGACTTCGCCCGGCCACGGCCCGGCGGTCGTCGGGTCGTAGTAGTCACCTGGACGTGACCACGTTTGTGTTTCGACCGTGTCTCCGGGCTTGATTCGCAAGACGGCCGGCCGCACCGCGACCGCCTGCACACCCGCCGTGGGCTTGTATTTGTGGGTCGTCTGCGCCGGCGCAGCGGTGGCAGAGAGCGAGAGCGTCAGCACGATCAGGGGTAGGATTCGCATCGCCCGGGATGATCGCACAGTTCGCACCGTGGCAGCCTTCGAGCCGCGCTTCCACGGGAAAACTGATAACTTTGCACCTTCACCACGATGACGACTTCGCCGGATCACCAGGTCTTCCTTCTCTCGCCCGCCTTCTGCGGCGGCCGCCGCGCAGGATACCTGCTGCGTCCACAGTCAACGATGCAGCTGTCGATAAAGCTTGCCGCCGGGGCGCTGACACTGGGCGAGGCGTTCTCATTCATGAGCGGCTTGTACTTTCGCGGAAAACTTGGCTACGCGAGGCATTTCGGACGGCACGACACGCCGGTGCAGGTCATCACGCCGACACGCGGACTGATGTGTCCCGATGCCATCGTCAGCGCCGCCTTGCTTCGAGAGTTTGCGGAGGTCGACGTCGATGGCGCGGATGTGCGCTATCGCGCGCCGCTCGATCGTTCGATTCGCAGCCTCGCCACGACACTGGAAAATAGCGCGCGGGTGGTGCTGCTGGGAAGCATTGCCACCGGCAAGTATGTTGATGCGCTGTCGGCGGTGTTAGGAGCGCAGCTGCACTTCCCGTCGGCGTTCGTGGGACGCGGCGACATGAGTCGTGGCGGCCTGTTGTTGCGCTGCATTGCCTCCGGTGTTGAGCTGGAATATCGGGCACTGGTGGCGCAAACAATCCGCCACGGCACGCGACCGCCCAAGCTGGCGCCGATCGCGCGCACACCCTGACCCGGCGGCTCCGGCGGCATCCACCTTGCTTTCCCAGTTAGCCGCGTTACGCCACCGTGACGAGGCACCTATTTTCCGAGGAGACGTGCATGATTCAAAATGTAAGCAATTGGGAACGCGTCGTATCAGTTGCGGCCGGCACCGCATTGATGGTGATGGGCGCCCGGCAGCGGCCCGCCAACAGGATGGCCACGTCGGCCGGTGCGAGCTTGATCGCGCGCGGCATCGCGGGATATTGCCCCATCAACGCAATGCTGGGGCGCCCCTCCGATCGGGTGAACACGAGGCAAGCCCTCGGCGGCAACCGCGGTGTGCATGTCTACGAAAGCATCACCATCAACCGGCCGGCGGCGGAACTGTTTCGGTTCTGGCGCGACTTCTCGAACCTGCCGCGCTTCATGGAGCATCTCGAGGACGTGCGTGTCACCAGTCCGACGCGCTCGGTCTGGACCGCGAGGGCACCCGTAGGGATGCGCGTGAAGTGGGAAGCGGACGTGATCAACGAAATCGACGGCGAGCTGATCGGGTGGCAATCTACCGAAAATGCAGATGTCGCCACCGCTGGGTCGGTCCGCTTCGTCCCCGCAGACCGGGATGGAACCGAGATCGTCGTGCACTTGCAGTACGAGCCCCCCGCCGGGAAGCTCGGCTCACTGGTCGCATCAGTATTCGGCCAAGAACCCTCGCAGCAGATTCGGTCGGACCTGCGACGCCTAAAAACGCTGCTCGAAGCGGGGGACGTTCCGCGGCACGTCGAGGTCAACCCGCCGCCGGCGCGGCGTCAACCGGCCTACTGACCTGATGACAGCTTGGGACA
>Ga0183260_10004053_pt1 | contig 11719 bp, 13 predicted proteins | sample AntDrymUQ4972206_2_FD_129768 | JGI IMG/M metagenome (GOLD analysis project Ga0183260, IMG submission 129768) | Polar desert sand microbial communities from Dry Valleys, Antarctica - metaG UQ497 (22.06) (version 2) (version 2) | ecosystem: Environmental > Terrestrial > Soil > Desert | place...
CCGTCGCCGGACGGCGCGACCCACGCGCCGTCGATGTAGAGCGAGTCGCGGACCTGCACCGGGCCTCCTGGGGTCGAGGCCTGCGAGCCTACGACCCCTCGCGCGGCCAGTCGGCGTGCGGCCCGGGGCGCGGCAGGTGCTCGCCGATGCGTCCCGGGTGGTCGGTGTCGAGGTGCTCGCGAAGCTCCGCCTCGTTGCCGAAGCGCAGCTCGCAGTCGGGGCACTGGTGGACACGCACGGGCACCGCCTCCTCCGGCTCCGAACGATAGACGCTGTGACCGCCATCACCGCCGCGAGCCCGGGCCGCGGCGCTGCGGGCCGTGCGAGGATCACGGCACTCGCGTCCCCTGTCGGAGGAGTCCAGCTCGCAATGTCGGCGAACAATCTCACCCGTGACGAGGCCTGCCACCGCGCCCTGCTCGTCTCGGACGTCTCCTACGAGGTCACCCTCGACCTCCGGTACGGCGAGGAGCGTTTCGACTCGACGACGGTGCTGCGGTTCAGCTGCGCCGAGCCCGGGGCCGGCACGTTCGTGGAGCTCACCGCGCCGACCTTGCGACGCGCCGTCCTCAACGGCACCGAGCTGCCGGCCGACGCGTTCGACGGCAACCGCGTGCAGCTCGACCGCCTCGCCGACCGCAACGAGCTGGTCGTCGAGGCGGAGTGCGCGTACATGCACACCGGCGTCGGCCTGCACCGCTTCGTCGACCCGGTCGACCAGCGGGTGTACCTGCACACGCAGTTCGAGACGTTCGACGCGCACCGGGTCTACGCGTGCTTCGACCAGCCGGACCTGAAGGCCACCTTCGACTTCACCGTGCACGCGCCGGAGGAGTGGGTGGTCGCGTCCAACGCCCGCGCGGTCGAGCGCCCGGCCGACGGCACGGCCGGTACCTGGCGGTTCGCGACGACGCAGCCGATGTCGACGTACATCACCGCGGTGGTCGCGGGGCCCTACCACGAGGTACGCGAGACCCGCGACGGCATCGACCTGGGCATCTTCTGCCGTCGCTCGCTGGCCGAGTTCCTCGACGCCGACGAGCTGTTCACACTGACCCAGCAGGGCTTCGCCTGGTTCCAGGAGAACTTCGGCTACGCCTACCCGTTCGGCGACAAGTACGACCAGCTGTTCGTGCCGGAGTTCAACGCCGGCGCGATGGAGAACGCTGCCTGCGTCACCTTCCTCGAGGACTACGTCTTCCGGTCCAAGGTGACCGACGCGACGTACGAGCGCCGGGCCGAGACGATCCTGCACGAGATGGCACACATGTGGTTCGGCGACCTCGTGACGATGCGCTGGTGGGACGACCTCTGGCTAAACGAGAGCTTCGCGACGTACGCCTCGATCCTGTGCCAGGTGTCGGCGACGAAGTTCGGCGGCGGCTGGACCACGTTCGCCAACCACGAGAAGACGTGGGCCTACCGGCAGGACCAGCTGTCGTCGACGCATCCGGTCGCCGCCGACATGGTCGACATCCACGCGGTCGAGGTGAACTTCGACGGCATCACCTACGCCAAGGGCGCGTCGGTGCTGCGCCAGCTCGTCGCGTGGGTCGGCCAGGACGCGTTCCTCGCCGGCCTGCGGACCTACTTCCAGCGGCACGCCTTCGGCAACACCGAGCTCAAGGACCTGCTCGCCACCCTGGAGGACTCCAGCGGCCGCGACCTCTCGTCGTGGTCGAAGGAGTGGCTGGAGACGGCCGGCGTGAACACGCTTCGCGCCGACTTCGCGACCGACGCGGACGACGTTGTCACGTCGTTCCGCGTCGTGCAGGAGGCTCCGGCCGACTGGCCGACGCTGCGCTCTCACCGCATCGCGATCGGGCTGTACGACGTCGACGGCGACGTGATGGTCCGTCGCCGCCGAGTCGAGCTCGACGTGGTCGGCGCATCCACCGAGGTGCCCGACCTGGTGGGCGAGCGGCGACCCGACCTGGTGCTGGTCAACGACGACGACCTCACCTACGCCAAGATCCGGCTCGACGACCGCTCGCTCGCGACGATCACCGAGGGGCTCGGACGGCTGCCCGAGTCGCTGGCCCGCGCCCTGTGCTGGTCCGCGACGTGGGACATGACGCGCGACGGCGAGCTGGCCGCCCGCGACTACGTCAGCCTCGTGCTGCACAACATCGGCGCCGAGTCCGACATCGGCGTCGTGCAGTCGCTGCTCGCGCACTCGCTCGGCGCGACGTACAACTTCGGCGACCCCGCGCGACGCGACGTGGAGCTCGAGCGGATCGCCGCCGCGGCGTTCGAGCACCTGCACGCGGCCGAGCCCGAGAGCGACCACCAGCTGGCCTGGACCCGCGCGTTCGCCTCGTCGGCGCAGTCCGCGGAGCACCGCGCGACGATCGCGGGCCTGCTCTCCGGCGAGGTCACCGTGCCCGGCCTCGCGATCGACACCGACCTGCGCTGGCACCTGCTGCGCCGCCTCGCCGCTCTCGGCGACGCCGATGAGGCGCAGGTCGAGGCCGAGCTCGAGCGCGACCCGACGGCCGCCGGGCACCGGCAGGCCGCCGCGGCCCGCGCGGCGCGCCCGACCCTCTCGGCCAAGCAGGCGGCGTGGGCGTCGATCGTCGAAGACGCCGACCTGCCCAACGCGGTGCTGTCCGCGACGCTGTCCGGCTTCCAGCAGCCGCAGCAGGCCGACCTGCTCGAGCAGTTCGTCGAGCCGTACTTCGAGGCGGTCGGCCGGATCTGGGAGGCGCGGACCAACGAGGTCGCGTTCAACATCATCACCGGTGCCTACCCGAGCGGCGTGGTGACACAGGCGACGCTCGACCGGACCGACGCCTACCTGCGCGACGCCGTGCCCGCGCCGCCTGTCCGCAGGCTTATCCTCGAGGGCCGCGACGGCGTCGCCCGGGCGCTGCGGGCGCGCGCAACGGACCTCGCGCTGTCGTCCTAAGCGAAGAGAAGGCTCAGCGCGGCCCTACCTGGGTGCCGAGCAGGAGGTCAGGGAGTTCGTCCTCGGTCCGCTCCGCGGGGCCTGGGCCGGCGTACTGCGCGAGGAGACGCAGCCCCTCGCATGTCCCGCCGACGATGTCGCCGACGGCGTACGACGCGGTCATCGACGCGGCGGCCATGCGGCACTCGGCATCGCTGAGCCGCCGCCTCGCCTCGGGCGCGGTGACGATCTCGAACCGTCGCTGCGGCGGCGCGACGAGGAGCAGCACCGCGGGTCGTGTGTCGAGGCCGAGCTCGGCCAGCAGCCCCTCCGCGTGCGCCCGCGGGTCGTGCTCGACGCCGCCGACGAACACGCAGAACTGCAGCCCGCACATCCGCTCGGCGCGGTCGACCGCCTGCTCGATCCGCCGGACCTGCCTCGGGGTGAGCGCCCTACCAGCCACCGCTGGCTCCTCCTCCGCCTGAACCGCCGCCGCCGAAGCCGCCGAAGCCGCCGCCACCACCCCCGAAGCCACCCCCGAAGCCACCCCCGCCGCCGTACCCGCCGCGGTGCCCGCCGCCCAGCATGCTGCCCAGGATCATCGCCGGCCAGATGCCGCCGCCGGCGCCCGGCCCGCCCCGCCCGCCGCGCCCGCGCCCCATGATCGACGCGAGGATCACGAACGCCACGACGGCCAGGAAGCCGACGCCCGGACCCGTAGCGCCGCCGGGTCGGCTCGCCACCGGCGCGGGTGCCGGCGCGCCGGCGTCACCGCCGAGGGCACGGACGATCGCGAGCACGCCGTCACGCACGCCGGCGGACACGTCGCCGGCCCGCATCCGTGGGGCGACGACGTCGCGGACCACGTCCGCCGCCTCGACGTCGGTCAGGTCGCCCTCCAGGCCGCGGCCGACCTCGATCCGCAGCCGCCGCTGCTCCATCGCGACGACCAGCAGGACCCCGGTGTCCCCGCCCTCCTCGCCGATGCCCCAGCAGTCGAACACGTCGTTCGCGTAGTCGGCGATGTCGTCGTCGCCGATCGACGAGACGACGAGCGCGGCGACCTGCGTGCCGCCGCTGGACGCCTCGAACGCCGCGAGCCGGGCGCTGATGTCGCGCTCGGCCGCGTCGTCGACGACGCCGGCCTCGTCGACGACGTAGCCGGTCGGATCGGGCAGGCGCTCGCAGTCCTGCTGCGCGTGGGCGGTCCCGGCACCCAGCACGGCGCAGGTCGCGAGCGCCGCGGCGAGAGCCAACGCCCGGCGGGTTGCCGACACCCCGCCTACGAGGACGACGGCGCGGGCGTCGGGTCGACGTCCAGGTCGATGCCCGGGTTGTCCCGCGTGCCGGCGCCGGCCTCGAACAGGTCCTTGCGCTCGAACCCGAACATTCCGGCGAACATGCTGCGCGGGAACCGGCGGATGCTGCGGTTGTAGTCCTGGACGACCAGGTTGTATTCACGCCGCGACTGGGCGATGCGGTTCTCGGTGCCCTCGATCTGCACCTGCAGGTCGCGGATCCGCTCGTTGCTCTGCAGCTGCGGGTACTGCTCGATGATCACGAGCAGCCGGCTGAACGCGCTCTCGAGCTGGTTGGAAGCGTCGGCCCGCTCACCGATCGTGCGGGCGCCGCCGTACTGCGTGCGGGCGCGGGCGATCTCGCCGAAGACCGCCTGCTCCTGGCGCAACGACGCCTTGACCGCCTCAGCCAGTGTCGGCAGCAGGTCGTACCGCCGCTGCAGCACCGTGTCGAGGTTGGACAGCTCGGTCTCGACCGCCGTCTCCTTGTCGACCAGGTCGTTGTACGACCCGATCCCCGGCAGGACGAGCAGCATCAGCACGAGGGCAAAGACGCCCGCCGGGATCAGCCACTTGGGGAAGCGCCGGCCGGGCGTCCCGCCGAGCGCGGGGGTGCCGAACGGGCTGGTACGGCGCATCGGGTCGCTGGTCACCTGGTCACCTGGTCACCTCGTCGGGAGCGGATGTCGCCGCAACGCTACCCGCGCCGCGCCGCGCCCACGCATGCGCGACGGCCCACCCGACGGCGACGCCGGTCAGGTCAGCCGCGACGTCGACGACGTCCCCGCCGCGACCGGGCAGGACGAGTGCCTGCCCGACCTCGCTGGCGACGGCGTACGCCGCGAGCGCTGGCAGCAGCCCAGGTCGCGGGCCGAACCGCCGGAGCGCGGTCGTGGCGAGCAGCCCGAACAGGAGGAGGTGCACCACCTTGTCGGCGCCGGGCAGCTCCACGCCGCCGTCCGGCGCCTCCGGCAGGAACAGCACGACCAGGCTGAGCACGAGCGTCGCGCCGAACGCGAGTCCCAGCAGGCGCATCTCGCGGGCAGGGGTCGGGGGCATCGCCGGTCCAGTGTCCCAGCCGCGTCGCCGGACGCGTGTCAGGCGGTCGCCAGCACCTCGTCGCCGAGATACGGCGTCCACCGTGGGTCGACGCGGCGCGCGCCGAGGATGGCCCAGGCCCGGCCCTTCGGGCTCACCGGCACGCGACGCAGGTGCCAGCCGAGCTCGGCCAGGCTGCGCGCCGCCTTCTGCCGATTGCACCGCGTGCAGCAGGCGACGACGTTCTCCCACGAGTGCTCACCGCCGCGGGATCGCGGTACGACGTGGTCGAGGCTGGTCGCGACCGCGCCGCAGTAGACGCAGTGGCCGCCGTCCCGCAGCAGCACGCCGCGCCGGGTGAGTGGCACCCACGCGCGGTAGGGGACGCGGACGAACCGGGTCAGCCGGACGACGAGCGGAACGTCGATGGCCACCCGCTCGCTGTGCAGGGTCCCGTCGCCGCTCTCCACGAGGACGGCCTTCTCGGTGAGGACAAGGACCACGGCACGGCGCTGGGACACGACGCCGATCGGCTCGAAGGTCGCGTTGAGCACCAGCGCGTCGGGCACGCAACACCTCCGAGCTCACCCCGGGTCGCCCGAGCGTCTCGAGCGACGTCGTCGCCACCGTAACCGCCCCGCATGCCCGAAGGCGACCGCGAATCGCGAAGTCCTACGGTCGCGGGCGATGCGCGCGCTGCGCCTTGGCGATCGTGCGCCACCGCTTGCGCTCCTCCGCGCGAACCCTCGCGTCCTGCCGCCCAGCGAGTCGCGCGAGCTCGCGCTGCAGCCGCTCGTAGCTGTCCAGGCGCCGCGCCGGCAGCGTTCCCGCCTCGATCGCGGCGGTCACCGCGCAGCCCGGCTCCGAGCCGTGCGCGCAGTCGGGGAACCGACAGCCGGCGGCCAGCTCCTCGATGTCGGAGAACGCTCGCTCCAGCCCCTCGTCGGCGTCCCACAGCTGCAACCCGCGTAGCCCTGGAGTGTCGATCAGGACCCCGCCGCCGGGCAGCGGGATGAGCTCGCGATGCGTCGTCGTGTGCCGGCCCTTGCCGTCGTCGCGGATCGCCGAGGTCTCCATCGTCGGCGCGCCGGTGAGCCGGTTGACCAGCGTCGACTTGCCCACGCCGGACGTGCCGAGAAGGGCGAGGGTCGAGTGCCCGTCGAGGTATCGGTCGAGCGCGTCCACGCCGTCGCCGGTCAACGAGCTGAGCGCGTGAACCGCCACGCCCGGGGCGGCGCCCTCGACGTAGCGAACCTCTTCCTCGACGTCGTCGCACACGTCGGACTTGGTGAGGAGCACGACGGGCTGCGCGCCGCTCTCCCAGCCGAGGGTGAGGAACCGCTCGAGGCGTCGGAGGTTGGGCGGCGACGTCAGCGCGACCGCGACGAGCAGTACGTCGACGTTCGCGGCGAGGACCTGGGCGCGGGTGTCGCCGCCGGCCGTGTGCCGGATGAAGGCCGAGCTGCGCGGCAGCACCGCCTCGACCATGGCGGGCCCGCCGTCCGTCGACGCCCAGGCGACCCAGTCGCCGACGGTGGGCATCGCGGTCGAGTCGATGACCGAAGCGTTGAGCCGCGGCGACGGCACCGCGAGGACCGGTCCGTCAACGGTGGCGAGCAGGTGCCCGCCGCGGCCGGGACGGGTGACCCGGCCAGGCGAGAGGCCGGCCGCGGCGTGCTCGACGAACGACGACGCGCGGTGGTCGTCCCAGCCGAGCGGGACGAGCGGGGCGAAGGGGTCAGGCGGGGTGAGTTCAGACGGTGAGGCCGCGGCCTCGGGCAGCGATGACATGAGTGGACCCGATCGGTGAGGAGGTGGGGGGCACGAGCCGTGCGCGCGCGCGAACCGGAACGGTCATCGCGGTCCACCTCCTTCGCGTCGATCGTCGTCGTACGCCGACGACCTGTCGGCCTCGACGCTAGCCCTCGTGGGCCACCCGGCGCACCGGGTTTTCCGGCACCGGGTTTTCCGGCACCGGGTTTTCCGGCATCGGGTTTTCCGGCATCGGGTTTTCCGGCATCGGGTTTTCCGGCATCGCCGCCTCCAGCCCGGCCCGCTCCCCGTCGCCCAGTGGTCGCGACCCGCCCGCGACGAAGTCGTAGGCGACGATGACGGTGCGCGCGCGGGCGACCAGCCGGCCGGCCTGATCGCGGAAGCGCACCGGCACGTCGATCGTGAAGGCCATCGGCCGACCACAACGAAGGGAACAATGGCGGCATGGAACCGACCCCCGACCGCGTCGAGCGCTCGTTCTATGACGCCGTCGGCGGTGCGGAGGTGTTCGACCTCCTCGTCCGCCGCTTCTACGCCGGCGTCGCGGGCGACCCGCTGCTGCGACCGCTGTACCCGGAGGAGGACCTCACCGAGGCCGAGCACCGGCTGCGCCTGTTCCTCGTGCAGTACTGGGGCGGACCGCCGACGTACGCCGAGCAGCGCGGTCACCCTCGGCTGCGGATGAGGCACGCGCCGTTCGCGATCGGCCCGGCCGAGCGCGACGCGTGGCTGACGCACATGCTCGCGGCGCTCGACTCGCTCGAGCTCGACGCGGAGCGCGACGCGGAGCTGCGCACCTACCTCGTCGGAGCGGCGCACGCCCTCGTGAACCGGGCCGCACCGCCGGGTTGACCGCGCTAGGTCGTCGCCGGCATCGGGCCGGGCATGCCGAAAAGCCGGCCGCGCGCGTAGGTCGCGCCCAGACTCTCGGCGAGCGAGCGAGCCGCCTCGGTGTCGACGCCCTCGGCCATGAGTGGCGTCCCGGTGCGGGCGGCGAAGGCGAGCAGGCCCTCCAGCCCCGGCACGCTGCCGGCGCCGGCCAACCGGCCGGGCAGGCTCATGTCGACCTTGACGACCGAGGGACGGATCGCGTCGAGCACGTCGACGGCGTCCGGCCGGTCGCCGATGTCGTCGAGCGCGACCTGCCAGCCGATCGACCGGATCTCCTCCAGCCCGCGGGACAGGGTGGCCGGGTCGTCGTATGCCCGGACCGGGACGTCGACGACGACGAGGAGCTCACGCCGCGCGCGGCCGAACGCGGCGGCGAGCCGCGGCGGGCAGCTGCTGCCGTAGGTCTCGGACTCGAACGTGACGTGCAGCCGCTGCGGCTTGCGCATCCCGGCGTCGAGAGCCAGCTCGAATGCGCGGCACCGGAACATCCAGTCCAGCCGCTCGAGGTGGCCGGTGGCCTTGGCCGACTGGAGCAGGCCGACCGGCGTCGCGACCGCGGTCCCTTCCGGCCCGCGCGCGATCGCCTTGTAGCCGGCGACCGTCCCGCCGGCCAGCTCGACGATCGGCTGGAAGTCGGAGCTGAGGCTCTGGTCGGCGACCATGCGGTCGAGGATCTCTCGGTCACGCTGCAGGCTCTGCATGGACCCGGACAGGCTTGGAGTGGTCATAAAGCCCACCTTCGGCACCCTTGGACCCGGGCTGAGCGGCCGAATGGCCCAGCGCGGGTTGGCCGTTGCGGCTCAGCCCGGGTACGCCGCGCCGCAGCGCCGGGCAGTGGCCGCATGGGGCTCAATCGCGGGTCATCTTGCGGTAGGTGACGCGGTGCGGACGGGCCGCCTCGGCACCGAGCCGCTCGACCTTGTTCAGCTCGTAGTCGGCGAAGTTGCCCTCGAACCAGAACCACCGGGCCGGGTCCTCGTCGGTGCCCTCCCACGCCAGCATGTGCGTCGCGACGCGGTCGAGGAACCACCGGTCGTGGCTGATGACCACCGCGCAGCCGGGGAACTCCAGCAGCGCGTCCTCGAGCGAGCGGAGGGTCTCGACGTCGAGGTCGTTGGTCGGCTCGTCGAGGAGCAGCACGTTGCCACCGGCCTTGAGCGTGAGCGCCAGGTTGAGCCGGTTGCGCTCGCCGCCGGAGAGCACACCGACCGGCTTCTGCTGGTCCGGACCCTTGAACCCGAAGGCGCCGACGTACGCCCGCGACGGCATCTCGCGGTTGCCGACCTTGATGAAGTCCAGCCCGTCGGAGACGGTCTCCCACACGTTCTTCGCCGGATCGAGGCCGGAGCGCGACTGGTCGACGTAGGACACCTGCACGGTCTCGCCGATCTTCAGCGACCCTCCGTCCGGCTGCTCGTCGCCGATCAGCATCTTGAACAGCGTGGTCTTGCCGACGCCGTTGGGGCCGATGATCCCGACGATGCCGCCGGGCGGGAGCGAGAACGTCAGGTCCTGGATCAGCATGCGGTCGCCGAAGCCCTTCGCGAGGTCCTTCGTCTCGACGACGACCGAGCCCAGGCGTGGGCCGGGCGGGATCTGGATGTCCTCCATATCCCGGGGGCCGCTTCGCTCGGCCTCGGCGGCCAGCTCCTCGTACCGCGAGAGCCGCGCCTTGCTCTTCGCCTGGCGGGCCTTGGGGTTGGAGCGCACCCACTCCAGCTCGCGCTCGAGCTCCTTCCGGCGCTTGACGTCCTTCTGGCCCTCGACCTTGAGCCGGGACATCTTCGCCTCGAGGTAGGTCGTGTAGTTGCCCTCGTACGGGTAGGCCCGGCCGCGGTCGAGCTCGAGGATCCACTCGGCGACGTTGTTCATGAAGTAGCGGTCGTGGGTGACGGCGAGCACGGTGCCGGGGTACTTCGCGAGGTGCTGCTCGAGCCAGAGCACGCTCTCGGCGTCGAGGTGGTTGGTCGGCTCGTCGAGGAGCAGCAGGTCGGGTGCCTCGAGCAGCAGCCGGCACAGGGCGACCCGGCGTCGCTCGCCGCCGGAGAGCTTCGTGACGTCGGCGTCGGACGGCGGGACGCGCAGCGCGTCCATCGCCAGGTCGAGCTGGGCGTCGAGGTCCCACACGTCGAAGTGGTCGAGCTTCTCCTGCAGCTCGCCCATCTCGACGAGCAGCTTCTCCATGCTGTCGGGGTCGGCCTCGCCGAGCTGCTCGCCGATCTCGTCGTACCGCAGCTTCCAGGCGCGCTTCTCGGCCACCGCCTCCTCGACGTTGCCGCGCACGTCCTTGCTCTCGTTGAGCGGCGGCTCCTGATGGAGGATGCCGACCGAGTAGCCGTCGGAGAGCCGGGCGTCGCCGTTGGACGGCTGGTCCTGGCCGGCCATGATCCGCAGGACGCTGGACTTGCCGGCGCCGTTGGGGCCGACGACGCCGATCTTCGCGCCGGGCAGGAACGCCAGCGTGACGTCGTCGAGGATGACCTTGTCGCCGTGCGCCTTGCGCACCTTCTGCATCGTGTAGATGAACTGAGCCATGGCCCTAGTGTGGCGGGCAGGCCATCGAGCACCCAAAACGGATCCGGCGCCCCTTTTCGACTTCACCCACTGAATCCACCTCAAGACGCCCGATTCGGGGCTGACCGAGGTGGATTCAGTGGGTGAAGTCGAGAAGGGGGGTCGGGAGGCGACCGCGATCCGAGCCCGCGCCTCCGCGGTTGAGCGGGCTGCGAGTGGTGGAATGTAGGAGTTGGTAGTACCCGTCTGACCGGAGGTCGTCCCCGTGGTGCCTCGCCGGCTCGTCGCCGTGTTCGCCCTGCTCATCGCCGGGCTCATCGGCATCGGCGTGACCGCCGCGGTGAAGCGCACCGACGACGCGGACCGGATCGCCTCCCCGCGCGCGACGGCAAGCCCGGAGCCGGACCCGTCCAGCGACGTCCCGACCGACGAGCCGTCACCGGTGGAGAGCCCGCCGAGCGATCTGCCCTCCCCGACCGACCTGCCCTCCCCCGCCGACACGGCGACTCCCGCGGCGTCGCCGAGCCCCGGCTCGTCCGGGTCAGGCTCGGGATCCGGCAGCGGGTCCTCCGGCGGGAGCCAGGCGCCCGGACCCGGCGCGCCGTCGACCCCGGAGACCGGCCCCGTCACCGCAGTCCTGTTCGTCGGCGCGTTCAGCGCCGTGTGCGCGATCGCCGTGCAACGCCGCTACTTCCGCTGATCCGCCCCGCCGCCCGGCACAATGACGGCGAGCGCCCGTAGCTCAGCCGGATAGAGCAAGTGCCTTCTAAGCACGAGGTCGCAGGTTCGAGTCCTGCCGGGCGCACTTTCCGCCTCGGTCGGCCCGCGTTGCCCGAGGATCTCCCACGAGGAGGAACAGTGCGCCGCTGCGCCGACGGGCTCGACCACTACGCCGCCGCGATGAGGGACCCCGAGGGCAACGAGTTCGACATCAACTGACCGGTCTCCGGCCAAGAGCCGGTGTGCCCCCTTTTCGGCGATGATCTTGCTGTCCGCAGGCAGCAAGATCATCGCTCTGGCAGGTGGCTGACACCCCTCAGTTGTGATCTGTGATGATCTTGCTGTCGGCGCGCGCCGCGGACGACCGCCCGAGCGGGCGGGCGACAACTAGGGTTGCCCGTATGCATGATCGACTGGTCTGGATCGACCTCGAGATGACCGGGCTCGACCCGGACACCGACGTCATCCTCGAGATCGCCGCCCTCGTGACCGACTCCGACCTCGAGCCGGTCGGCGAGGGGATCGACCTCGTCGTCAGCCAGCCCGCGGAGAAGCTCGAGACGATGGTCCCCGTCGTCGTCGAGATGCACGCCGCGTC
>Ga0183260_10004054_pt1 | contig 11715 bp, 15 predicted proteins | sample AntDrymUQ4972206_2_FD_129768 | JGI IMG/M metagenome (GOLD analysis project Ga0183260, IMG submission 129768) | Polar desert sand microbial communities from Dry Valleys, Antarctica - metaG UQ497 (22.06) (version 2) (version 2) | ecosystem: Environmental > Terrestrial > Soil > Desert | place...
CGCCAACTCGATCCTCGTCAAGGTCAACCAGATCGGCACGCTCACGGAGACCCTCGACGCGGTCCGCACCGCCCACGAGGCGGGCTACACCGCCGTGATGAGTCACCGCTCGGGCGAGACCGAGGACACCACCATCGCCGATCTGGCGGTGGCCACCGGGTGCGGCCAGATAAAGACCGGCGCCCCGTCGCGCTCCGACCGGGTGGCGAAGTACAACCAGCTCCTGCGCATCGAGGAGGCCCTCGGCGGGGAGGCCCTCTATCCGGGCCGCGCGGCCTTTCCGCGCTCCTAGGCCCGGGACCGGGCGGTTCGTCCCGCCAAAGAGGACCACGCCAGGACAGGGCGAATCGACGCGGAGTGGCGTCGCGAACGGGTTCCCCCAGCCGCAGGGCCTCCGCTCCCCGATCCGGCGCCGGCCGACGGCCCCCTCCACCCCCCGAGCGCGCCGGCACCATCCGGTGGGACCGGGTGGGCCGGATGGCCCTCCTCGGGGTGCTCGGGGTGATCGTCCTCCTCTACGCGGCGCCGATCTCCCACTACATCACCCAGTCCCGGACGGCCGGCGAGCATCGGGCCGAGCTTCGCCGGGCCGAGACCGAGCACGCGCGCCTCGCGGCCCGCGTCGACCACCTGAGCCGCGCCGGCGCGGTGGAGCAGGAGGCGCGGCGCCTCGGCATGGTCCGGCGCGGCGAGCGGGCCTTCGTCATCCAGGCCCCTCCCCGCTGATCCTCGGAGCCACGGCCGTGGCGGGTACCTTGGCCTGGTCATGGCCTACTCGGTGGACAGCGCCCTGCTCGAGTGGGCGGAGGGCGAGCGACGGATGGACGAGCTCGACGAGCCGGCACGCCTGACCCACGAGCATGCGAGCGCCGCGGTGCTCGCGGAGCTGCGACGCCGTCTCGGCTCGGCCTTCACCATCGACGAGCTGGCGAGCGCCTACGGAGAGGGGGTCGACTGGGCCACCGCCCTCAGCTGGACGAGCGGCGCGCGTGTGGACTCGGCCGCCGCGGTGGACGCCGCGTTCGCCCGGTACGCGCGGGAGGCGTCCGACTTCGGAGGCGGCCGCCGTCGCGAGCCCTTCGACCTGGGCTAGCCGCCCCAGACCGGCTGGGCACACAGGGGCCCGGGCGAGGACCCCCCTACCTGCTCAGGGCTCCGACGGGCTCCCGTTGCCGCCGGAGGTCACGCTGTCGGCGGGCTCACCGCCGTCCTCGCCCGCCGCCGCCTCTTCTCCGGCTCGCTCGATCACGATCCGGTCCGGCTCGACCGTGACCGTCACGGGGCGGTGGCCGGCCCAGTGCTCGGCGTAGACGGCGTCGTCCTGGACCGCAGGGTCGAGCCACAGGCCGTAGCCCTCCTCGCCGTGGTCGAAGGTGCCCTCGAGGCGACCGCGACCGCGGGGGTTGCGCCGGCGCCCGCGCCCGCCGCGGCGCCCGCGGCGGCGGGGAGCGGCGTCCTCCGCGTCATCGGAGGGCTCGTCCGCCTCCTCCGGCTCGGGGTCGGGCTCCGCGTCGAGCTGCGCGGCGATGAGCGCGTCGTCCTCTGCCCTCAGGTCGGGCTCCTCGACGATGGCCGGGGCACCGGGGGCTTCGCCCTCTCCGGTCTCGGCCGGGGCGAGCTCGTGCTCGCGCTTGAACTGGCCGATGTCGCGGACCGAGACCTCGAGCTGGTGGGCGATCCAGGCGTCGGTCCGGCCCTGGCGCACCCACGTGCGGATCTGGTTGAGCTGGGGCTTCAGCGAGCGGCGGGCCATGACCGGCGCCAGACTACCAATGACCCCCGGCGGCTCCGGCACGCTCCAGAGCCCCCCGGCGGTTCGGCCCCACCACCGCGCCGGCCGGCCTTCGCTTCCCCGATCGACCTCCCTCGGGGCCTACCGGCGAGAGCCGGTTACGGTTAGCATGGCGCCATGCTGGTACTCACGCGGAAGTCCAAGCAGAGCATCATGATCGGAGACGAGATACAGGTCTCGGTGCTCGCCGTGATGGGCGACAAGGTGCGCATCGGCATCGAGGCGCCTCGCTCGGTCCCCGTCTTTCGCACCGAGGTCTACCTGGAGATCCGCGGCGACCAGGGAACGGATGCGGCCACCGCGGTGCGCAAGGAGGTCGACGCCGCCCTCGACCGCCTCGGCTCCGGCCGCGAGTCGCGCCAAGCCTCCGAGTAGCGCCTCCCGGACCCTCAGGGGGAGATGAGCAGGGCCAGCGTCTCGAACATCACGATCGTGACGATGACCGACGTCGCCAGGATGGCGACGATGAGGCCGATGAAGCGAAGGGTGCCGTGACGCTCTACCCGACGGGCGCTGCGCTGCTTGGAGCGGGTGGCGGCCTGACGGCGCAGCCGCGCGCGGCGCGCCTGCTCCTCCGCGTACTCCTCGTGGAAGGCCTCCTCCCACTGAGCCTCTGATTGCCGCATGCGCACGACCGCGAACCCTAGTGCCGGGAATCGAGTTATGTCGACCCGCTAGGGCGTGCGGCGCACCTGGGTCTGGAGCACCTGCTTGATGTCGTCGACGATCGACTTGGCCGCCTCGATCTCGCGCTGCCACACGTTGCGCCCGTAGATCACGCCCGAGCCCCCGGCCTCCATGATCATGCGCGTCTGGCCGAGCAGCTCGTCGTCGTCCACGCGCGAGCCGCCCGAGAGCACCACGAGGGCCCGGCCCGCCGACTCCACGCACTGGCGTATGGCCTCCTCCTGGCTCACCTCGAGCTCGTTGTAGGGCGCCGGGGCGAGCCTGTCCTTCTCCGGGTCGATCTTCGGCATGTTCAGCTTGACGATGTCCGCGCCCATCTCCATGGCCATGCGGGCCGCGTAGTCGATCGCGTAGAAGGTGTTCTGGCCGCCCTTCTTGTCCAGGTCCTCGCCGCGCGGGTAGGCCCAGACCACCAACGGCATGCCGTAGCGGTCGCAATCCTCGCGCACCCCCTTGAGCTGGAGGAGGTCCTCGTCCTGGCGCGGCGAGCCCACGTAGAGGGTGTAGCCCACCGCGTCGGCGCCGAGGCGCACGGCGTCCTCCACCGAGGCGTTGAGCGCCGAGAAGGAGCGTGCCGACGAGCCCACGTCGGTCTTGCCGTTGATCTTCAGGATGAGCCCCGTTTGCCCCGCGTAGTCCGGCCAGTACTTGGTGGCGAAGCCGATCTGGCAGGCGATGGCCGAGTAGCCGCCCTCCACCGCGAGGCGGAACTGATACTCGGGGTCCTTCGAGTCGGGGTTCGGGAAGAAGTCGCGCGGGCCGTGCTCGATCCCCTGGTCGATGGGCAGGAAGAGCAGGGTGCCGTTGCCGGGGCCGACCTCGTAGAGCAGGCGGTGAAGGCGGGCGCGCTTGCCGGGCGCCAGCACGTCGAGCAGTGATTTCTGGGGGGTGAGGGTCGAGAGCTCCATGGGCCTCCTGTTCAGGGGTCGGGGCAGGATATACCGGTCAGGAAGCGCGTTAGAGGACCGCCGAGCAGCCCGTACCTGGCACTACAGTGCGCGGCCGTGGAGCACGCGTTCACCGGTCCCCTCTACTCGCTGGGGATCGAGGAGGAGCTCATGATCGTCGACGAGGAGACGCTCGACCTCTCGAACTCGATCGAGGCCATCCTCGAGGCGGAGGCCGGCGTGCCCGGCCACGTGCAGGCGGAGCTCATGGAGTCGGTGCTCGAGGTGGCCACCACCCCGTGCCGGGACATCCGCCAGGCTGGAGACGAGCTGCGCGGCCTGCGCAGGAGCGTGCGCGCCACCGCCGCCGAGCACGGGCTGGCCATCGGCTCGGCCGGCACGCACCCCTTCGCCCTCTGGGAGCAGCAGCGCATCGTCGCGAAGGACCGCTACCGCGAGCTCGTGTCCCTCCTCGGCTTCGTGGCCCGCCAGGAGCTCATCTTCGGCATGCACGTCCACGTGGGCGTCGACGATCCGGACAAGGCCATCTACGTGGCCAACGGCATGCGCGTGCACGTGCCGCTCCTCATCGCCCTCGGCGCCAACTCGCCGTTCTGGCGAGCCGACCTGACGGGGCTGCTCTGCACGCGCATGCCCATCTTCCGCTCCTTCCCGCGGGTCGGCCTTCCGCCGGCCTATCGCGACTTCGAGGACTACGTCGAGCGGATCGACTTCATGGTGCGCTCGAAGGTGATGGCGGACTACACCCTGCTCTGGTACGACGTGCGTCCCCACCCGGCGCTCGGGACCGTCGAGATCCGGGCCATGGACTCTCAGACGCGCGTGGAGCACACCCTCGCGATCGCGGCGCTCATCCAGGCCATGGTCAAGGAGCTGTGCGAGCGCTTCGACTCGGGAAAGCAGCTCTCCGAGTACCCGTACGAGATGCTCGACGAGAACCGCTGGCTCGCCGCGCGCAACGGGGTGTCGGGAGACATCGTGGATCTGCCGGGCGCCGGTCGCGTGCCCACCCGGGAGCTCGCCGAGCGGGTGCTCGAGCGGCTGCGCGGACACGCCGAGGACCTCGGAGCCGAACGGGAGCTCGAGGGCATCGACGACCTCCTCGAGAACGGTACCGGCGGCGCGCGCCAGGTGAAGGTCTACGAGGCCAACTCGGACCTTCGAGAGGTCGTTCGAGAGATCGTGGAGCACACCGAGCCCTAGCGTCTGCGGCCCTTCGGTGGAGCCGTGAGAGAGGCGGCGGCCAGCGGGGGCCGCGGGTATCCTCGATCGTGGTGAGCGAGCCCGACCTCTTCGTCGTCTGCAAGAACTGCTCGTCCGAGGTGAGTCCGTACGTGACGGAGTGCCCGTACTGCGGCCAGCGGGTGCGCAAGCGCGCGCCGAAGATCGAGAAGAACGGCGGGGGGCCGGGCGCCACCCAGGCGGCAAAGCCTCCCTCGCTTCCGCGCCTACGGCGGGGGGAGATGCCGGGCATCTCCCCCGACGCCCGGCCCTACGCCACCCTGGCGATCATCGGCCTCGCGCTCGTGCTCACGGTCGCGCTCTCGTCCGGCGCCGTGACCTTCCTCGACGTGGGCCTCATCGGGCCGCCCGGTGAGCAGTGGTGGCGCGTGCTCACCACCGTCTTCGTGCATCAGAGCACCGGCTACGCGTTCATCACCCTCGTGTCCGTGGCCATCTTCGGGACCCATCTCGAGCGCCGCTTCGGCCCGGTGACCCTCATCCTTCTGTTCCTCGTGTGCGGTGCGGGGGGCGCCGCGGTGTCCGCCGTGGCGGGGATCTACCCCGCGTTCGGGGCCAATGGAGCGGCCCTCGGGCTGCTGTGCGCGTGGCTCGTCGAGGACCGCCGCGCGTTTCGCCGCGGCGAGGACAGGGAGAACGACCTGCTGGGCGTGTACGTGATCGCCGGCGTGCTCGCGCTGACCTTCGTGGCCGATCCCTTCGCGAGCGCGGTCGCCGCGGCAGCCGGGGCGGTCATCGGCTCGCTGGCCGGGCTCCTGCTCTCCCTGCGGCGCTGAGCCCGGTGAGCGGCCAAGCGGGCGACCCCTTCGCTCCGAGCTTGCCGGGGGCCTTGCCCGACCGAATCGAGACCCGGCGACTCGTCCTGCGCCGGTGGCGCCCGGAGGATCGCGGTCACATGGCCGCGATCAATGCGGACCCGGAGGTCTGGGCCGCTCTGCGCCCGGACACCCCCTTCGATCCGGACTTCGTCGACGGCCGTTTCGACCACCACCTGGCCCACTGGGAAGAGCACGGCTTCGGCCAGTTCGCGGTCGAGGAGCGCGCGAGCGGCTCGATCGTCGGATGGGTCGGGCCGTGGCACCCCGTCTTCGCGCCCGACCTGGCCGAGGAGGTGGAGCTCGGGTGGACCCTGCGGCCCTCGTCCTGGGGCCGGGGCCTCGCCAGCGAGGCCGCCGGCGCCGCGCTCGAGGCCACGTTCGCCCGACTGCCGGTGACGCAGGTCATCTCCCTCATCCACCCGGAGAACGCTCGCTCGGCGGCCGTCGCCCGCCGCCTCGGGATGCGCCACCTCCACGACACTCGCCATCCGGGTCTCGACATGCCGCTGCGCGTGTACGTGGCGAGCCGCGGCGAGCCCGCGGTGTCCACGGGCGGAGCCTCCTCCTAGCGCACGGCGGTCCGACCCGGAGCGCCGGCGCTCAGGCGCCCGATCCGGGTCCCCGGGGCAGCCGCTCCCGGCGCCGCGGCCACGAGCAGGCCGCCCGAGGTCATGGCGTCGCACAGGAGCCAGCGCCTCTCCTCGGGCACGTCATCGTCCCAGTCCACCCACGGCTCGACCCACTCGCGGTTGCGGCGGGTGCCCCCGGCCACCGGCGCGTCGGCCGAGCGCAGGAGCTCGAGCACGCCCTCGATGGCCGGCACGGAGTCCGCGTCGAGCTCGGCGCTCACGCCGCTCGCCTCGCAGAGCTCGTGCAGGTGCCCGAGGAGGCCGAACCCGGTCACGTCGGTCATCGCGCTCGCTTCGGCGGCCACGGCGGCTTCCGAGGCCTCGGCGTTCAGGGTGGTCATCACCGCGGTGGTGCGCTCGGTCAGCGCGGCGTCGGCCAGCCCCCGCTTGGCCGCGGTGGAGGCCACTCCGCCCCCCACGGGCTTGGTCAGCCACAGCTCGTCCCCGGCGCGGGCGGTCGAGTTGCGCACGAGGCGGCTGGGGTGCACCACCCCGGTCACGGCCATGCCGTACTTCGGCTCGGCGTCGTCGATCGAGTGCCCTCCCACCACGGCCACGCCCGCCGCGGTGGCGGCGTCGCCTCCGCCGCGGAGGATCTCGCGCAGGACGTCTCCGCCGAGGTTCTCGAGCGAGTAGGCCACCAGGTTGAGGGCCGTGACCGGCCGCCCACCCATCGCGTACACGTCCGAGAGGGCGTTGGTGGCGGCGATGCGGCCGAAGTCGTACGGATCGTCGACGATGGGGGTGAAGAAGTCGACGGTCGATACTACGGCGACGTCGTCGGCCACCTGGTAGACCGCCGCGTCGTCCGCCGTCTCGGTCCCCACGAGCAGAGCGGGATCGCTCGAGCGCGGGAGCTCGGCCACCAGCGGGTGCAGCTCGGCCGGTGAGAGCTTGCACGCGCACCCCGCGCCGTGGGAGAGGGCGGTGAGCTTCACGGTCGGCACACCCGTATTATGGGGCACGTGCCCCGCGGGCCGGTCAACCACGAGCAAGTGGACGCGGCGCTCGAGGCACTAACTCGGCCGGGGCGGCTGCGCGAGGCCGAGACGCGGGTCGCCGAGATGGCTCCGCAGCTCCAGGTCATCCTTCTCGAGGCGCTGAAGGACGGCGGCTGGTTGGAAGCGCACGAGAGCCAGGTTCGCCAGGCGGCCGGAGCGAGCGAGGAGCCCGACCGGGCCGCGGCCATCCGGATGCTGCTGGCCGAGGAGACTCGCATGGGCATGCTCGTGGGCGTGGCCGTGGGCTGGGAGCTCGGGCGCGAGCTCGACGGCCGGACCGACACCTTGAACACCACCGACGAAGGAGCCTGACACCCATGGACATCCGCTTTCTCGGCCATTCCTGCTTCGAGCTCACCGAGGGAGATACGCGCGTGCTGATCGACCCCTTCCTCTCGCAGGGCCCGACGGCCGCCGCGGCGCCCGATGACCTCGACCCGACCCACCTCTTCCTGACCCATGGCCACTTCGACCATCTGGGCGACACCGTGGACATCGCAAAGCGCACGGGCGCTCAGTGCGTGGCCATCAAGGAGCTGGCCGACGAGCTCTCCTCCGACGGGGTCGAGAACGCGGTCGACCCCCACCTCGGCGGGACGGTCGAGTTCGAAGGCGGCTGGGTGCGCCTCGTACCCGCCTGGCACGGCGGGGTGACCCCCAAGGGGACCACGCACCAGCCGGCGGGCCTCGTGATCAGCCTCGGCGGCAAGATCGTCTACCACCTGGGCGACACCGCCCTGTTCTCGGATCTCCAGCTCGTGGGGCGCCGCGATCAGGTGGACGTGGCCCTGATGTGCATCGGCGGGCACTACACGATGGACCGCCACGACGCCGTCGCGGCCTGCGACTTCGTGGCCGCGGCCACGGTGATCCCCTGCCACTACGACACCTTCCCGGGCATCGCGACCGACTCGGAGGCCTTCAAGTCCGAGGTGGAGTCGAGCACGTCCTCGCAGGTCGTCCTGCTGGCCCCCGGGGAGACCCACTCTGAGTAGCTCGGACCCGCCGGAGGGCCCGCCTCCGGGCGGGCCGCCGAGCGCGCCCTCCGGAGAATCGCCGGCCGGGGGGCCGGCGGAGAAGGGCGCCGGTCCGCAGCCCGGGCTGCGGGCGGCGATCATGCGCGCCGGCCCGGGCGCCTCGCGGCCGGCCGAGGAGGCCGGTGACGGCGCGAGCCGCGGTTCGGGGAGGGGGGCCGGGGGCGGCGCCGTTCTCGGGTCCCCCGGAGCTGCACGAGCGCTCCATGCCCTCCGCCTCGGCGTTCCGGTCGTCGCCGTGGGGGCCGTGCTCGTGTCCACCGGGGTCGAGATCCTTCCCACCGAGGGCCTCGTCTCCACGCTCACCCCGGCCCGCCTGCTCATCCTCGCCGGCCTCGTCGCGCTCGTGGCTTCCGGCGCGCGCCTTCCCGACTTTCGCACCGGGCTCGACCCGGCCATCGGCGTGCTGCTCCTGGCCGCGCTGGCCACCACGTACCTGGGCGGCCACCCCTCCGCACCGTTTCGCTTCCTGCTCACCGCCCTCGCGCTGTTCTATCTGACGGTCGGGCTTTGCCGCCGCCTCCCGGAGCAGCGTGGCTCACTCATCCTCCTCGCACTCGTGGCCGTGGTGCCCGGCGCGCTCCTGGCGGTGGCCCAGGTGGCTCAGGACGAGCCCACGACCTTCTACCGGGACGGCTTCACCCCGGTCCTCTCGCTGCGGCCCAGGGAAGACCTGCTGGTGCGCGCCGTGGGCTCGTTCACCAACCCCAATCTGCTGGCCGCGCACGTGCTGCTCCTGGCACCGGTGGCGGTCCTCGTGGCCCTGCGGGCACCGTGGCGCGAGGCCCGAGCCGTGGCCACGGGCGTACTCGCGCTCTCCTACCTCGGGCTCGTGCTCACCTTCTCACGGGCGGGCATCGGCGCGGCCGTGCTGGCCGCCGGGGTCTTGGCCTTCGCGCTCCGCCCGGCCTGGCGCGCGCGCCTCAGGGGTGCCGCGCTGGCCGGCGGGATGATCCTCCTCCTTGGGGCCCTGGTCACCGGCGGCGGGTTCGTGGGCGGCTTCGGCCGGCCCGAGGCCATGAGCCTCGGCCTCCAGGTGTGGTCCGACAACCCCCTGCTCGGGGTGGGGCTCTCGCGCGCGGGAGAGGTGATGGAGGCAACCCGCGCGGCCGACACCCCCTACAGCCACGCCCACAACCTGTGGCTGACCTGGCTGGTGGACGCCGGCCCGCTGGCCTTCGTGGCCATGGTGTGGATCGCCGGCTGGCTGCTGTCCCGGGGCTACCGGGCGGCCACGACTGGGGTAGGGCTCACCGCGGCGGCCTTCGCCGCCCTGGTGGGGCTCTTCGCCCTCTCGGTGGTCGACCCTCCCGCGAACTCGGAGCGGATCGCCATCGCCTTCTGGTTCGTGGCCGCGCTCGTGGCCTCGGCGGCGCCCGTGTCTCCGTGGTGGGGCCTCGGAGGGCAGGGGGCCGGAGCGCCGGCCCGCAATCGGACGCGCCGGCCCGCGCGCGGGCTCGGCCTCAGCCGATCCGGTCCCCGGGGGAGCAGTCCTCGTCGGGAGCCAGGAGGACCACGCCCTTCTCGGGGTCGAGCGCGCCGAGCACCAGAACCTCGGAGTCGAAGCCCGCGATCCGACGGGGAGGAAGGTTGACCACCGCCACCACCAGCCGCCCCCGGAGGGCCTCGGCCGCATAGTGGGTGATCTGAGCCGAGGAGCGGCGCTCGCCGATCGTCGGTCCGAAGTCCACGGTGATCTTCCAGGCGGGCCGCCGCGCCTCGGGGAACTCGTCGACGGCCGTCACCCGGCCCACGCGCATGTCGATCCGCCCGAAGTCCTCGATCGAGGCGACCTGCGCCCCGCCCTCCACCGCGTCCCCTAGGGGGAGGTGGAGTCCGACCCGTCGCCGTCGGCCGGCGGGACGGCACCGCCGGTGGCCCCGTCGGCTCCCGGAGACCCCGACGTACCGTTCTGGGGGGCCGGCGCGACGAACGTGCTCATGGGCTCGACCGGAGCGGTGAGGGGAACCTCGGAGGGGCCGCGGTGATGAAGGACCACCGTCGACCCGGCCTTCTGCTCGCCACCGCGCGGGGAGGTCACGACGCCGGTGGCGGGCGAGGAGGCCGTCGGAGGCTTCTCGACGGCCGAGGCCTTGTCGCCCGCGGCGGAGGTGGCGGGCTTCTCCGGGGTGGTCGCGGTGCTCGCCGCCTCGGCCTTCTCGTCGCCGGCCTTCGTGGCCGCGGGGCTCGAGGCCGTGGTGGCCGCCTCGACGGCGGGCTCCTCCGTGGCGGGTAGGACCGGACCGGGAAGCAGCGGCGCGCCGATCGACGTGGCCTCGTTGCGGGCTCCAGGGTCGGCCGGCGCGGTCACGGCGGGGGTCGGCTTGGTCGCTTCCTCGAGGGCGGCCGAGCCGCCGACCTCCACGGCACCGGCCGTCACGATGGCTGCGGCCACCACGCCGGCGGCGGCCTTGGAGGCAAGGGCTCCGACGCCCGCCGACACGAACCCGGAGACCCCGGCACCGCCGCTCGCGGCCGCGAGGGCGCCGCCGCCCACCGCGCCGCCGGCGCCGCTTATCGCAGCTCCGCCCGCGGCCACCGGAGCGAGACCGGCTGCGCCGCCGGCCACGGTGGCGCCTCCGCCCACGACCGCTCCACCGGACACCGCCGAGCCACCGCCCACGGCGGCGCCGCCGGTGGCCGAGCCGCCCGTGGCCGAACCGGTGAGCGCACCGGCGCCGAACTTGGCGCCCAGGAAGTTCTTGAGGATGATGAAGGGGCCGAGGGGATAGATGGCCACCAGGGCCCGGTTGGTCCGGCGAAGCTCGCTCTTGAACGAGCGGCAGCGGTCACAGCCCTTGAGGTGCCGGCGGGCGGGCGCGGAGCTCTTAATGAGCCCCTCGGACACCTCGCCGAGCTCGAGGCGCACCTCGTCGCAGGTGAGCAGCCGCGCCTCGGCCGCTTCGGCGAGCGACACCCGCGCGCGCACGAGAAGGGACTTCACGCTCGGCACCGTGGTGTCCATCGCCTCGGAGATCTGGTCGTAGGACAGCGCGTCCATCTCGCGGAGGAGCAGCGCCGTGCGCTGGGTCTCGGGGAGGTCCTGTACGTCGGCGACGACCTGGCGGAACTCCTCGCGCTTGTGCACGGTGTCCGCCGTCGAGGTTCCGCCGTCGCGCTCGAAGATGTCCATCGAGTCCTGACCGGAGTGCTGCGGGCGGCGAAGGTGGTTCAGGCAGCGGTTACGTGCGATCCGGTAGAGCCAGGGCCGAGCGTTGATCGGGCGCTCGTCCGCGCACATGGCGTTGAAGGCGGCGGTGAACACCTCCTGGAGCACGTCCTCGGCGTCCTCGGTGGATCCGAGCATGTGCCGGCAGAAGGAGAGAAGGCGCGACTCGTAGCGGCCCACGAGCGTCTCGAACGCCCCGTGATGGCCGCGCCGGGTCATGGCGATGAGCTTCTCGTCGCCCTGTAGTCGGAGCAGAGGCGAGCGGCCGACCAGGGCCGACGGCTGCGCGGGATGAGTTAGAGCGGAGGCTTCCATCACCGAGGCCGGCCCGAGGACCGTGTACGACGAGAAACGCTAGCAGCGGAAAAGTTGCGCGGGGGGCGCGCAAAGTCCCGCTCAGAGCGTTCCCGGCGGCCCCTAGACTGCCCGTCCGAG
>Ga0183260_10004055_pt1 | contig 11715 bp, 11 predicted proteins | sample AntDrymUQ4972206_2_FD_129768 | JGI IMG/M metagenome (GOLD analysis project Ga0183260, IMG submission 129768) | Polar desert sand microbial communities from Dry Valleys, Antarctica - metaG UQ497 (22.06) (version 2) (version 2) | ecosystem: Environmental > Terrestrial > Soil > Desert | place...
CATATCAACCCTATTTGAAGCACATGCTGCTAAAATGATTCCCCTTGGATAGGGCCATTAGAATTATGAATCCGGAATAATCTCTGCAATAAATTTCAAGACACGGTTTTTACAGTTTTCATCATCAATTAGATAGCCTATAATAAATCAATATTTAGGGCCAGGTCTGGTTTATCCTTGTTATTTTCTATTTTATGATATTTAATTATCTCCATCCATTGATCCATCACCTGTGTTTGTAAATAACATATTGTGAGCCCTAAAACATATGCAAATTGGACATGGGCCCAATAATCACCGGACAATATGCAGGTCCAATGCGTCATATTTGGCAAAATTGTTACTAACAATAGAAATATACTTTCAATCCAGTGGAATCCGCTTTAGGGGCCGAAACAAGAAGAAGCTTTCTATGTCCGACAGTATTAGTTTCTAAATGCCAAAGAATGATGACTTTTGACTCCGAACCGGATTTGAACACGGGATCTGCGACCCGAAATAATGCATAATTCAAATCCCATGAATAAATAACCAGTTGTGCGCATTATTTAGTTATGAAAGTACTTTCTGTGAATGTCGGGCTTCCAAAGAAAGTACTCTTTAATGGGCAAACCATAACTACTGCAATTTTCAAGGTTCCGATCAGAGGCCCCATTGCACTGCGAAAGATTAACCTTGATGGCGACAAACAGGCTGATTTAACAGTACACGGTGGGGTAGACAAGGCAGTATATTCTTATCCAGCAGAGCATTATGGGTACTGGAGCAAACTATTTCCTAATGCAGATATTGTGTGGGGAATGTTTGGAGAGAATCTCACCACCGAAGGATTGATTGAAGACACTGTTAATATTGGTGATCAGTTTCAAATAGGATCTGCCAAGATAGTGACAACACAGCCTAGAATGCCGTGTTTTAAACTGGGTGTCAGGTTTGGGAGTATGGAAATAATTAGAAAATTTTTGGCAAGTGGACGTCCAGGCATTTACTTTGGGGTTTTAAAGGAGGGAGAAGTGCAAACAGGTGACAGGATAGAGATCACCAAAAGAGACAAAAATAATGTAACGGTTGGGGATATCATTCGCCTTTATGTTGCTAAAGATCATGTTGAAAACACTGAAAACATTGAAACCATGAGAAGGGCAATAAAAATAAGTGCTCTTCCAGAAGTTTGGAAATGCCAATTCCGTCAAAATATTGAGCAACTTGAAAGCAAACCATAAAAATCAACATCGGATGATATTTCCCATGCTCGAGGACGGAGAGAAGAGAAAAAACCAACAGGCAATTTTATGCAATTCTTATTATCATGAATTTTGGAAATCCGTGGACCCTGTTGATCCACAAAATGGTAATTCTAAAGATTTGGAAAATGATAACAGTCCCTTTGTTAAGAACGCAGAAGGCATAGTTCATAAAAAGGCATGCATATGGGTTTTGCCTAACTGCCGCGACTGAAGCCGGCAAATGGACTGTAGATTTGGGAACCAAAACCTGTTAGCACCTTTTGTAATTCCTTGCTTGGGTTTCCGCAAACATCATGTTTACTTATCCTAGAGACCATGAAAATCTTTGGAAGTATTGTTTGAGATGCAACGCCGGCGATGTGAGCAAATATAGCCTCTGAATTTGCGTATGTCTCATTTACAATGCACTTTGTTTCAGATTCATCAATATAAAACTGATAATTCAGTGTACCTGGCTCGTTAGCTTCCACCAATCTGCTCATATCCTCCACCAGTTTCTTGTATTCCCCTGTTTTTCCCTCCTCGATGGTGAATTCTGCCCTAAAGTGTATCGGATTGTGTTTCATGATGCTGTTTCTTCTACCGAATTAGAAATATATCTTGGTAAGGCTTTAAGCATATGGTTACACAGAATACGAAAAAACATGCTGTTAAACATTGGAATCCGGATGGTGCATTTGTATCAGTCATATTTCTCACCTTATCCCTTTTTTTTCAATCTTCTTGTCCATGAGATAAGATACGTGTTTAAACTACATCGAAGTAAAAAAAATTACAGAATCCATTGCGGTGTCACATATTCTTTCAGCAATACCTTGAATCCAAAATCATATCTAGCATAATTTTATGGTAATTTACCAACTTATTGCGTTGGAGGTAGCAGCAATAATAACTGTCACTTGAATGAAAAATCTTGAAAACAATTTTAAATATCGTTTCGCATAGAAATAAAAAAGTACATACAGGTAACACTTTTACAGCATTAGTGATTCTTTGTCCGGTTTGCACCGGTTCTTAGGTTCTCTAAAGCTGTTGGTACTGTTTCAACATTTTATAATAACCCTATACAGTCATATTCGAACCCAAAATGGGTTTTGATTAAAAAGGGTTATCTGCCACTATCACTATTGCTAATGGCCGTACTGTTCAGCGTGAAGGAGCCATTGTATAGATCACTTTGGGTGCTGTGTGCCAATATGCCACTACCATTAAAGTTAACCGATCCTTGAGTGACATTTTTCAAAAGTGTTGTGGTAGCAAATTTTTTGTCGCCAACTTCCCATATTTTTGTGTTATTTGTGGGCTGTTTTCCTGTAACATCATCAAATGAGATGACATCAGCAGGCTTTGACAAATTGAAAGTGACCGTGCCTGAATATCTTACACCATCGCTTGAATTTTGAAAGTTAACAATCTGATGCGATTGGTGTCCTTTTGCATTGTGAGGTATAGATGATTGATTTTGCTGTTGCTGTTGCTGTTGCTGTTGTTGCGCCAATACCTTGGCGTTCTCTGTTAATGTAATACCTAAGGCAAATGTCATTCCGACGAATATTGCCATAAATATGCTGAAAGCCAATGCTTTTTTTGTAAAATATTTTTGGGCATTCATTTGCTTAATAAAATTTCTTGCTAATTAAAACATTTCTGCTCCTACAGCAAAAACATAATTTTACCCTAGAGATATTTTCAAAAAACTGTAACTAATATCAATGTTTGGGGACACACTTGTCTATCCATATTTATTGAGTATCATTGTTTGATCCGTTTCTTATAACAATACACCCATTCAATCCGGTAATAATCCCATAAACAGGGCGTAATCCAATAACCAATTTATGCATTTTTGCCGCTGTCGCCTCAATACACCTACAACAAACATGGCCACAGCCTAAAGGTGCATGGAAAGCAGCCTAAATCACACTATTTACGCAAAGCCATAAAACATATGCAATTTGAAAATGGCTCAGCAGAAACAAGTTCCCTGATGCATAGGTTTGGACAATTGGCCTGATCACCAAATCCAAATTTGCCAATCTTTTAATCCATATGTGAATCTATCCATTCATTATTGTGATGTATGTTTTTTTTTTGCCCTTTGGTAACATGGTGATGCGCAACATAAAACATACTACCGGTCAACCTGACCCGCCTTGCCTTGTAAAACTGATGCCAGGCAATGCGAAATAGTTTATCCCTAAATGCGCTTTTCTGTTCTTTTGTTTAGAATTAGCCCGAGAAATTCTTTTATATCTATCTACTATATATGCATCAACAACAAAACAACTCATAAAAAACAGTAGTTCGGCGATTGTACAAACAAGTACATAAATCACTTTTTATATGCTAAAATGATATGAAAAAATATACAAGTACAACGTTATCAATCTTCATAGCTTTTGTGCTCTTTTCCAGCCTAATTTCAATTAATGGGAGCGTTTACTCCCAAGAAACCACAACTCAGCCCCAAACCAATGCTACAGAAAATGCAGCAGTGCATGATGAGACTGAAAATGCAACTTCAGCTGGACATGTGGTAAGGGATTCTGCAACGGTACTATTAGAAGGTGTAACAATACCTGCAGGTAGCTTCATCCACCTTTATGACACTACCCCTTACAAAATAGTAAGTGGCCATGTTGCTGCAAAACTGCCTTGCGATACGGAAAATGCAACAAATGTCAATGTATTAGTGGGGCAAGCTCCTAATGTTAGTCCATCTGAACTGGAATTCGTTTCTGAGCTTTCAAATGCCGGTGAACTGTGTTTGTACCATGCTGACTTGGCATCTGATGCCGAAAACACTATAACAGATATTGCAATACAAAATAACTCCACAGACGATATAGACTTTCCATCGACCAGCACCGTTGTTATAGGAGTCAATGAGATATCTGAACTGTCAACTGAAGGACACGGACACACATCCTAATATTTTTTTTTCGTATTCTTTATGGATAAGGTGTTGATTAGTTATCATTAGAGAATAATCCCCCCACCACCATAATAATCAGCCACAGTATCATTCCTTATTGCACTAATCAATGTCAAGCAGCAGAACCTACTTTTGGGTAACTTTATTTGTTGTTTGTTGGTTGTCTGTGTGAAATTACACTGCTTTTGATTTTTTTGTCATGATGGGCTATTGAAACAATTTTTCCAAAAGCATGTTCAAACACTAGATATCGTGGGACAGAGAGATAGAGAGAGAGAAACACGGCAAACTCGCACAAAAAAAAGTCCACCTCCCCCTTCATAGGATCAATATGTTTTTGTCCATATGCCAAATCATTAGGAGATTATTGCGTTTTTACCCGCATAAAGAAATCCAGTTGACCTTTCAGGCCACCTCCAGTGGCCGCCAATAGTTGAGCCAACATAAAGACACTGCCAATGTGTATTTGCTTTGATGTTCAACTGCCTTTTGCTCCTTTTGCACCTATTGTATGAGTTGGTTGTCAGGATATGACTGCCACATCTTTTGTATTCTGTTGATTTTTTCTAAAGTTGATTATACCCAATACCAATATGATAGTTGACAAGGCTATAGCTAATGCGGAAAAGTCTGCACTGATGGTGTTTGTTGATGAGAAACCGGCATTACCATCATCTCCATTTGCAATGAAATCCGCAGTAGGTGTCGATAGAGACGGTGGGGATGTCACTGAAAGAAATGAGGCTGCCACAAGCACAGAGATGCCAATTATTGATTCCACTTTAATGGATCTGTTGAGGACTTTGAAAAAATTCAGCCCCTTTTCATTATGGGTCATAAAAACGGTATTCGAGTGATCATTGCTGAAATTTTTTGCTTGTAGAATGTTTTTTGATGACTTTGCGTAATCTTGGATTTTGAGTTGGTTGTATCTACCAAGAAAAATCAACGGAAACGCAAGAGAGAGTTTTATGATGAGGATATTTCCATATGATGTGTTAAAAATGGCGTTTATATTTTGCAGATGAACCAAACCCAAATACAGCCCCGTAATCCCAATAATCGTGAGAGCCACAACTGCAACAAAGGAAAAATACATTAGCAAAATTGAAATGTGTTGCGTATTTTTTATGCTGTCTCTAATTTCATCTTTATCACCATTATTATTACCTGTGTCTGTTTTTTCATAATTATGGTTTTGAGGCGAAAGCTTTAGGCCTTTCAGCAAAATGGTTGTTAGGTAAAACAGACCCCCAATCCAAATGGAAACTGCCATAAAATGAATCCAATCTAGGGATACCGCCAAGGAGGGGAAAAACGGCAGCGCGTTGCTATGGCTAATCATGCTGTTTGAAAAAAGGTTTATCGAGAGGACTACAACAACTACCATTAAAGGTATCAATACAGTAGAATCTGACGTTTTCCTTGAGTGATTTTCCATATGGGTATCACCTTTAGTTTTTTTCTTTGCGGCTCGTTTTTTTAGGATATATTGGGCAACAACCAACCCCATTGCTAACAAGGATGTTGCAATTCTTATTGTCCAGACTTGCCCAACAGAGGCAGAATGCACTATGGAAAGAGTGGACAACAAATCCAGTGTTGTTTCCTTTGAGAGTTCGTATGCCGAGAGCAATATAATGCCGGTAGAAGAGAGAATTATAGCTATACAGGATAGCGATACTATGATTGTGAATCTTCCCAGGTGTTGGTTATTGCCGTAAAAATAATCATTACCTTGTTTTTCCTTGCTTTCTGTGTGGTTCTTTGATATCTTGCCTGAAATTCGTTGGAAAAGTAAATAGTTAAACGTTATGCCTATAGCTGATACCTGCGAAACAATTAAAATGGATTTTAGAACTGCATCATTGGTTGAGGTCACTGCTTCGGTTGAATTTGAATTGGAACCAGAGAACTCTTGTTGAGCAAATGTCGCCATCGGCAGTTGGGCCATATACACCGAGATTGAAAATAATGCCACCATAGCTAGCAAAAACAACTTCAAGCTCATCATGATCTGTTATATGTATATCTTATGTAGAAACCGACAATTAATTTTTACTTTGCCAACTATAGAATAAAAAAATAGAAAAATAAGTTATTAGGGTGTCGTGGTTTTATTCAACATTTGGCTTATTTCGTACTGCGAGACATAGGGTTCAGGGAAACCAACCCTCTCTTCCGGACAACCAAAGCCACCTTGCAATGATTTTCTAACCACATTTTCTGAAATTTCCACAGTGGAATTGTCAGATGGTCTTTGTTCGGCCTCAGGTGTGCAGGAGAATGTAGCGCTAAAGTTAGTTCCATTGATATCGCCAAATATCCTGTAACTTAGTGTTGTTGGTACGGTCGTGTAAAATATCTCAGATTCGTAACTTCCCACCTCCCCATATGCTGGTTCCAAATTGGATGTCATATTTTTATCACCAGCCAATATTTCCACCCTCAATGAATTCTCTAATCCAGTTATTGGTTGTGTACCATTTGCATTGGAATTAGTTGGATCAGTAGAGTTTGGCCAAATGCCTCTAAATTCAACACCTGTTTTATCATCTACAAATATGGGTTCGTTTAACGAACCTATCACAAATAAATAATCTTTACCGTTTATGGCAAATAGCGCTCTTTGATGAGCATCTGCAACCTGTAAGATAGGGGCCATAACAATTGATACCATGGCAATGACGCCAATCCACACTAGATTTTTAGTTCTCATTATAGTTAAAATTCTATTTTTTTTGATTATTTAAATAATTTTGTACAACAATCGAAAAGGGAGAAGGATGTTTGGATAAAGTACATACACCATCTTCTTTACTGAAATAAGTTAAGCATATTTTCGTTCATTTTTTTTCTTTTCGTATTGACGGTGGTAGTGAACATTTGCGTTTTTAGCAATGCAGTTCATTCCATACAGAATAAAGACACAAAACCATGAAAAAAAGTCCCTGTTTTATCAATGTACCAATTGATTTTTAAATTACTTTTTAAACTATAACAATATTGCTTAAAAAGGACAACAACATTAGCTATTATGAATATTTACAGGTTTTACTAGGCAACAAGACAAACCTTTTTTTGGCTTTATCCATTGTTTTCATATCTGTTATTATTTATCCGTTAATTTTACCTCACTTAACCCACCCTTCGATGATTTACCACATTGTTATCCACACAATCAGTTTTGATATGGCATTATTCTTAACATTCATATCAATCTTATCGTTCAAAAAGACAAAAAGCAAAAAAGTTTTGCTCACCTCAATAAGTTTTGGTATTTTGTTAGCGGTTGAACTATTGTATTTACTGCAGGCAAGCAATACTCTTGGAGAGTTTCACATACCTTTTATTGAGATAGAGGCGCCCCATATTCTGTTGTTGTTTATGCTTGCCCTGTTTGCTATGGGGGTAATAAGGGTAGAAAAAAGATGATTGCAGGGGGAAAAGAAGAAGCCGGATATGGGTTTGCCTTCGATGAAAAAAAGGATAAAAAAAACATATTGCTAAAGATAATCACTTTTTTTCCCGGCATAAGGTACAAGGACCTGTCACGGGTTGCCAAGCTTAATAACGGAACCTTATCACACCACTTGACAACTTTAGAAAAAAACTCATCGATAAAGGTTTTGCGAACAGAGAACAGCAACATCACAAGATACTATCCAGCTTCCATACCATCCGGTGAAACCATAATAAGAGGATATTTAAAAATAAAAACAACAAAGCAAATTATAACATTACTTTACAATAAAAAATTTTGCACCTTTAGTGAGGTTGTTTTGCATATTGATAAAGCTCCTTCTACAACGTCATGGCACCTAAAGAGGCTTTATGAGGCAGAGGTAATATCAAGGACAAAAAGAGAGGATATTTCAGAGTATTCACTAAAAAATCCCAAATTAGTGGAAAAACTATTTGAAACAACAAACATTACTCTTGTAGATAGAAGTGCGGATAATTATAGCACGTTGATAGAAAACCTATAGTTCATGACGTCACTATTTCATTAAATAGTGTTATACCCCAATGAAAAAATATTTAGAAGTAATGCACAAATCAAAATCCTTTGTATTGGGTTTATTTCTGTCCTTGTAGATAAGAATAAAAAGCATAAATCAGGTCAAAAACAGACACCTAATGCAATACAAACCTTATCATCATAACAGAAACAGACTCGATTTTGGCAATACAAGTAAATTTAGTTGTTAAACCCATTGTATAAACACCCCATTAAATTTGAATGCTACTATAATTATATCACAAAATGATAAGCATAGGCTACACAAGGATAATTATGCATCGAGAGAGAAAAAATTGATGATTGTTTTATTTGCTATTGCACTATTCTATCTTTAACTCTTTTCCCTTTGGTTTTGAGTTTTCCTTTTTGCTAAATGTTATCTCAAGTATTCCATTGTGGTATGTTGACCTTGCGGTTTCGATGTTGCTTCCTTTGGTAGATCTATAGTTTTGTGGTATTTTCTTTGTAGGTTGTTTGCTGTTACCTCAATGGCCTGATCATAGGCGCTTAACCTTATATCCTCTTTTTTACACCCGGTATTTCGAGCACAACCTTGATCTCCTTGTCAGTCATGTTTACATCAACCAATGGCTTCCTTTCGGCAGTTACTAGTGGTGCGATTTTGGTATCCATTCCAGACACATTACCATGTATTCCACCCTGCCCAAGTGGTCTGACATTTCCAAACTGCCTTACCTTAGGTTTGCCATCGGGTCCAACAGTCATTGAGTAGCCGTATACCAGGGAACCCACTTCCTTTACTTTTGTCTCGTCGGGCGTTTGGTATTCCCTTACCAGATGCTTTGGTGCATTTAAATCAAACATCATTATTTATATAATGATTGTTTTTTTAAAGGACTCATAATCCACAATAAAATTGCAACTGCTTTTAGCATGGTTGCGGCTGCAGGTGCAATTATGATAAGTGGAGGTTTATTAAAAGTCCGCAGTTGCGGATACAGTCCATTACACGAATAGGATTGTAAGGAGAAGATAGAAAGAATTTTGGTTCTTTTATCTGCATTCTTAGCTGTGGTGGTGGTAATATATACCATAAAATACCAATAAATACCGTAAATTTAAAAACTTCAATGCATATCTTATTTCACTTACAACGCTGAACCTTTCAGGATAGCAAACAAACTAATTAGAGAAATTGAAAATTTCAACCCAGTAAAATAGCAGGAGCAGGGCAGGAGCAGCGTAAACCCACAGCCTAAAACAGGCGACTTAATTTATGTGATGCACAGTTATTAAATATGGATGTTAGAGGAGATAATGCTATTGTTGTCATTGCCAGCATATACCGTTACATTTGCTATCTGCGTTGGATTTTGCGTTATTAGCTACAACAGTGTTTATATAGTTTTCAGCGATAGATATAGTTAAGGTTAATTATTACGGATCCAATGTCTCAAGAGACATCGCTTCCATTGATGCCCCATTTTCTTGAAGGCAGGATGCAACTTATTATATGTAAACTCATATATATAGCAGGATAAACAAATAGGCGGTTTGCCTTATCCACCCCCATTTGTAGAAAACCAATTGAAAGGAGATAAAACTCAAAACTCTGGTAATATAGCCACAACCTAACAAACTATTTGTTTTTGATTTGCCATTGCTCTAAAGCAAGGCAGAGGCATTATAACAATGATTAGTTATACCATTAAATGGTATTACATGCCATTATGATATATAATTGGTATTAACAATAGCTTTTAATCACCATCAAACTATTTTTTATTTTCATTGTAGGCATTATATAACAATCACCTACTTATCCCCTAAACATATATAAAGGATTTTGACGGCATTTTCTTTAAATATTATAAAAAAATATGCATATCAATGTATATTTATAGACATATTACAATGTTTTTTGCAATAATCACTTTAACCATTATACCACTAGATTCTAACCTTATTACGAATCAACTGTCATTAGCCCAAGGTCCTGATTTTCCTTATCCTCCACCATCACCGCCTCCCCGTGCAGACCTGTCCCCTCAACAAATTGCCTCATCAACCAACAAAACATGCACACTAACACCTTCCTTAATTGAAATAGAGGGCACACCCCAACAAATTGAAGGACCGTATTTTGTTGATGGCATCCCAAGCCGTTCTGACATTCGCTCCGAACCATCCAATGGATTAATGCAGGAAGGAATACCCCTGCATCTGGTGTTTAATGTCTACAATGTGTCCAATATCAATACAAATGGGGATAAAACCTGTATGCCCCTTGAGAGAGCAAAAGTTGACCTGTGGCACGCAAATTCTCAAGGCATGTATTCTGGAGTCGAGCAAGCCGGTACAGGAGGGCTGGAATACCTTCGCGGATACCAAATTACAGATGAAAACGGAACTGTGACATTTGATACGGTTTACCCAGGATGGTATGAAAACAGAGCAATACACATTCATCTAAAGGTTCGGGATTCCGAGGGTCCTGGCAAGGCTTTGGAATGGACCTCACAACTGTATCTAAATAATTCCATAAATGAACAGGTGCATTCACAACCTCCATATATTAGCCATGGCCCCCCACCCATGACAAATGAAGAAGACTTTATATTTACCGGACCCTCCACGGACGGTTTATTGAAAAACAATACCGGAAATCACTTGATGCTTAACGCAACCAAGTCCGATGGTGGTTACACTGGCACCTTTAACATAGGTTTGAACGCAACAATAAAACCATAACAAAGGCATTTTACTATGTTTTTTTATCTCATATTTAACAAGATACAACAATTATGTTTTTTTGTATCTTTTAATTGGATCTAAAAGAATTGCTTAGGATAGTTGTGTGTATGTTATCTTCAATAAATTAAAGTACCTAGAGTAGAACAGGATTTTTCCTGTTTTTACAATAACGGTCTTGTCACCACTATATTATTCTCAAGTTTTTGCTGCAAGTTCAGCGTTGGCCCCTCATCTGCCTATATACGAATTCACATATGTTAGGTTCCAACGCTCTACGCATTTTATATCACGAAAAGAAAATAAGGTCATACCATTGACTCTGAATTGCTTTGGGGTTGGCTAGACCCCCAAACTCACCCTTGTGTGTGCCAGTTAAGTTGTATCTATATGCAACCGTGTTTGCCTCGATAACGATATAATCAAACTTGATCCAATTTCAGGAAATGCTTTTCACGGCAGACAAATGAACTGTTTAAACCATTTCTTGCTAGATAGGGGGTTTTTGAAGGTTTGGAGGAAAAACCAGATATTGTCAAAGCACTATGATTCCCGGATTTGAATTAAAAGTTGTCATATAAACAAATCTCAACCAATGTGGTGAATTAATTTTTAATATCAAACAAATATGTCCAAAAAGATACTAAAATTTGTTATTTTAAAAATAAAAAAAGAAAAGAGATTTTTTATTATTTTGCTCAAGGGACACAGTAATCGCCATCATTCTCTGTTCCAGGGAAATCAGCAAAATATGTATTTGGACATCCCCCTGTGGGTCCAATATCCCCTTTATCACC
>Ga0183260_10004056_pt1 | contig 11709 bp, 10 predicted proteins | sample AntDrymUQ4972206_2_FD_129768 | JGI IMG/M metagenome (GOLD analysis project Ga0183260, IMG submission 129768) | Polar desert sand microbial communities from Dry Valleys, Antarctica - metaG UQ497 (22.06) (version 2) (version 2) | ecosystem: Environmental > Terrestrial > Soil > Desert | place...
GCACGCGGCGCGAGGAGAAAGCGCAGCGGACGACGAGCCCGCCAGCATTACGGGAAGCGCCAGCGACGAGCCGCACGCGGCGCGAGGAGAAAGCGCAGCGGACGACGAGCCCGCAAGAGATACAGCATCGATCCTGGTCGAGTCACTGCCGTACATCCGGCGGTTCTGGGGCAAGATCGTCGTCGTCAAGTACGGCGGCAACGCGCTCGCCGGGACGAGTGACCACGACGCGCTGGCGCTGTTCGCAGAGGACATCGTGCTGATGCGACTCGTCGGCATGCGTCCGGTCGTCGTGCACGGCGGCGGCCCCCAGATCACCGCACTGATGGACCGCCTCGGCATGAAGGCGACGTTTCGCGAGGGCCTGCGGGTCACGGACGCGGCGACCGTCGACGTCGCTCGCATGGTGCTGACGGGCATGGTCAATCCGCAGCTCGTGTCCGCCATCAACGTCCACGGCAACTACGCCGTGGGCATCAGCGGCCAGGACGCCGGGTTGATCAGGGCACATGCCCACGATCCAGACCTCGGGTTCGTCGGCGGCGTCACGAGCATCAACCCTGCGATCGTGCACGGCCTCCTCGACGACGAGTTCATCCCGGTGATCGCCACGATCGGCACCGACGAGAGCGGCCAGGCGTACAACATCAACGCCGACACGGCTGCGGGGGCGATCGCCGAGGCGCTCGGCGCGGAGAAGCTCGTCTACCTCACCGACATCGAGGGTCTCCGCAGCGACGTCGACGACCCCACGACGCTGCTGCGCAAGGTCGACGCGTCCCGGCTCGAGGAGTTGCTCGAGGACGGAACCGTCGCCGGCGGCATGACCCCGAAAGCGCGCAGCGGCGTGCAGGCGGTGCGTGCCGGTGTCGCCGCAGCGCACATACTCGACGGGCGGATCGCCCACGTGCTGCTGCTCGAACTGTTCACCGACGCCGGCATCGGCACGATGATCGTGGAGGAGTTGGGATGACGAGGACGCACGAGTTCGACACCGGCGGCCTCGACCAGTGCCCGTTCATGCCCGTCTTCTCACCGCCGCGGGTGATGTTCGAGCGTGGCCTCGGCACCGAGCTGTGGGACGTCGACGGCAAGCGCTACCTCGACTTCCTGAGCGGGCTCGGCGTCGTCTCGCTCGGCCACTGCAACCCGACGGTCACCGTGGCCGTCGCCGAGCAGGCGGGCCGGCTGTGGCACGTGAGCAACCTCTTCGCCAACCCGGCGGCCGCGCAGGCGGCCAGTGCCGTCGTCGACCTGATGCGAGAGGTGACAGGCGAGGATGGCCAGGTCTTCTTCACCAACTCGGGCGCCGAAGCGGTCGAGTGCGCGATCAAGCTCGCCCGAAAATGCGGCGGGCGAGGTCGCCATCGGGTCGTCAGCGCGTTCGGCAGCTTCCACGGCCGCACGCTCGCTGCGCTCGCTGCGACTGGCCAGCCGGCGAAGCACGAGCCGTTCGCGCCGATGCCGGAGGGCTTCGCCCACGTTGCATGGGGTGACGCCGACGAGTCGGCCGCAATGGTCGACGGCACCGTCGCGGCCGTCCTGATCGAGTCCGTGCAGGGCGAAGGCGGGGTCAACCCCGCCCCGCCCGGCTATCTCGCCGCGCTGCGGCGCCAGTGCGACGACGCCGGCGCGCTGCTCGTCGTCGACGAGATCCAGACCGGGTTCGCCCGCTCGGGCCAGTGGTTCGGGTTCCAGCACGACGGCGTCGTCCCTGACGTCGTGACGCTGGCGAAGGGGATCGGCAACGGCATGCCGATCGGCGCCTGCTGGGCGCGCCGCAGCGTCGCCGCTGCCTTCGAACCCGGCGATCACGGCAGCACGTACTCCGGCACAGCGCTGGCGACGAGTGCCGTCAGTTCCGTCGTCGGAGAGATGCGACGGCTCGATGCGCCGGCGCTGGCCTCCACGGCCGGCCGGCGCCTCGCTGCGGCCCTGGCGGCGCTTCCCGGCGTCGCTGCGGTGCGCGGCAGGGGATTGCTGCTCGCGGCCGAGCTGGCGCACGGTGCTGCCGCGACGACGTGCTCGCAGCTGTTGGACGCCGGCATCGTCGTGAACGCCGTGACACCGACGGCACTGCGCTTCGCCCCGCCGCTCACCGTCAGCAACGCCGAGATCGACGAGGCGGTTGCCGCCGTCGCTGCGGTCCTGAAGCGAGGAGCACCGACATGACTCGACACGTCCTCGACGTCACCGACCTGGCGGTCGACGAGCTCCGGCGCGTCATCGACCTCGCCGGTGTCGAGCCGTCCGAGCTGGGCTCCCCGTTGCGCGTCGACGGTGTCGCGCGCGGCGTCGCGCTCGTGTTCCAGAAGCCGTCGTTGCGGACACGCCAGTCGATGGAGATGGCCGTCGCCCAGCTCGGCGGTCACCCCGTCACGAGTCGCGACGACGAGATCGGGTTCGACGTGCGCGAATCCGTCGAGGACATCACGCGCATCCTCTGCGGCTTCCACTCGATCGTCGCCGCCCGCGTCCACGACCACACCGTGCTCGCCCGCATGGCGGCCGTTGCCGACCGTCCCGTCGTCAACATGCTGTCGGACCGCTCACACCCGTTGCAGGCGCTCGCCGACGTGCTGACGATGGAGCACGTGTTCGGGCACGTCTCGGGCCGCACGGTCGCCTGGATCGGCGACTACAACAACGTCGCTCGCTCGCTCGCCGAGGCGTGCGCGATGCTCGGGGCGCGAGTGCGGTTCGCCTGCCCCGTGGGCTTCGGGCCGAGCGAGGCAGAGGTCGAGCGCCTGACCGTGCTCGGCCAGCACGAGATCGCCGTCAGCTCGCGTCCCCACGACGTCGTCGCCGGTGCCGACGCCGTGCACACCGACACGTGGGTGTCGATGGGCGACGAGGCCGAGGCGGCACGACGTGAGCGGGCGTTCGAGGGATTCACTATCGACGCATCGGTGATGGCGGCGGCGCCGTCGCACGCGGTGTTCCTGCACTGCTTGCCCGCGCACCGCGGGGTCGAGGTCTCGGCCGACGTCATCGACGGACCCCAGAGCCTCGTCGTCGCACAGGGCCACAACCGGCTCCACGCTGCTCGCGGCCTGCTTGCCTTCCTTGCCGCCTCCCAGGCAGCCTCCCAGGCCGGGGAGGGATCGACGTGAGCGAGCCACGCGAGCGAACCATCGTTGCGGTGCGCCGCTGCGCAGCAGCGGAGCGGTCATTGGTGCGCCAATGAGCGACAAGACCAGGCGCCAGCAGACGATCGCCCGGCTCGTCGCCCACCACGAGATCGCCAATCAGGCCCAGCTCGTCGAACTGCTGGCAACAGAGGACATCAACGCCACGCAGGCAACCGTGTCGCGCGACCTCGAGGACCTCGGCGCAATGAAGGTGCGGTCGCGCGCTGGTGCCACGATGTACGCCATCCCGGAGCTGGCGCCCGACCGACTCGCCCCGATCGACCAGCTTCGTCGCGTCATGGGCGAGTGGGTGGCCGACATCACGTGCTCGGGCAACCTCGTCATCGTTCGCACCCCGCCCGGATGTGCGCACGTCGTCGCCTCCGCCCTCGACCGCAGCGGTCTCGAAGGGTTGCTCGGCACCGTCGCCGGCGACGACACGCTGCTCTGCGTCGCCGACGAGTCGACGACGGGCGCGACGCTCGCCACGTCACTCGGCGAGTTGGCAGGCCGCCGATGAGCGACGACTCGTCGACCGTGCCGATGGGCGACGACTCGTCGACGTTGTGGCACGGCCGCTTCGAGGGTGGTCCCTCCGAGGCCTTGATGGCGTACACAGCGAGCTTGCCGTTCGACCGCCAGCTGTGGCGTGACGACATCGCCGGGTCACGCGCCCACGTTCGCGGGCTCTGGCGCGCCGATCTGCTCGATGACGCCGAGCGCGACACGATCCTCGACGCGCTGGACGGCGTCGAGAACGAGCTGGCGTCCGACGTGTTCCGCTTCGCCAGCGGTGACGAGGACATCCACACCGCCGTCGAGCGTCGGGTGACCGAACTGGTCGGTGATGCAGGGGCGAAGCTGCACACTGCCCGCAGCCGCAACGACCAGGTGGCGACGGATCTGCGGTTGTGGTGCAAGCGCGAGCTGCCGGCGGTCGCCGGCGACATCGACGCGCTGCAGCGGGTGCTGCTCGATCGTGCCCTCGAAGCGGGCGATGCCTACCTGCCCGGGTACACGCACCTGCAACGGGCACAGCCCGTGCTGCTCGCCCACCACCTGTTGGCCCACGGTTGGGCGCTGGCACGCGACGTCGAGCGTCTCCACGACGCGCTCGAGCGCCTCGATGTCTCACCGCTCGGCGCCGGTGCGCTTGCCGGGACGTCGCTGCCGATCGATCCTGTCTCGACAGCCAGCGATCTCGGGTTCGCCAGGGCGTTCGACAACTCACTCGACGCCGTCAGCGACCGGGACTTCGTCGCCGAGAGCCTCTTCGCGCTCACGCTCGTCGCCGTCCACCTTGCCCGCATCGGCGAGGAATGGGTGCTGTGGACGTCCGAGGAGTTCGGCTTCGCCTCGCTCGACGACGCCTATGCGACCGGGTCGTCGATGTTGCCGCAGAAGAAGAATCCCGACATCGCCGAGCTCGCGCGTGGCAAGAGCGGACGGATCATCGGCAACCTCACCGGGCTGCTGGCCACGCTCAAGGGTCTGCCGCTCGCCTACAACCGCGACCTCCAAGAGGACAAGGAGCCGCTGTTCGACTCCGTGCGCCAGGTTCGCCTCGCGCTCGTGGCGGTCAAGGGCATGATCGCCACCGCCACGTTCGACACTGCGGCGATGGCGACCGCCGCCGACGGCGAGTCGATGGCAGCGACCGACCTCGCCGAGTGGTTGGTGCGGCGCGGGACACCGTTCCGCCAGGCGCACGCGCTCGTCGGCTCGCTGATCCGTGCGAGTGGGCGCGGGGGTGCGTCGCTGCGCGACCTCGTCGCCGACAATCCCGATCTCGGCCAGGAGGCTGCAGGGCTCGTCGCGCCGGGCGTCGCCGTGGCCGCCCGCACGTCGCCCGGCGCCGCCGGACCGGTGGCGTTCGGTCGTCAGCGCCAGGCGTACGAGACGATGCTGATCCGCCAGCGCGAGCAGCTGCACGAATGAACGTGTACACGCACCGCGTCCGCGTCCGGTACGGCGAGTGCGACATGCAGGGGGTCGTCTTCAACGCCCACTACCTCGCCTACGCCGACGATGCCGTGGACACGTGGCTGCGTGACGTGCTGCCGACCGGGCTGTACGCCAGCGGAGAGCCCGACGCCGGGTTCGACATGATGGTGAAGTCGACGTCGATCGTGTGGTCGTCACCGTTGCGGTTCGGCGAGTTGGCCGACCTCGCATGCGAGGTGACGCGTTGGGGTGCCACGAGCTTCGACGTGACGATCACCGGCACCGTGACGTCGGCTCCCCGGTTCGTGATCGTCATCACCTACGTCAGCGTCGGCGCGGCCTCGCAGCGACCCTGCCCCGTGCCCGACAACGTGCGCGCGGCGCTCGGCACACCGTCACCGGCTGATCGCACGGTCACACCCCCCGCGTAGCTTCTACGAGCACCGACGTCCCCGTCTCCGTGCGTGCCCATCATCCGGGCCGCGCCATTGCGAGGAGGGCCGAGATGAGCCCCAACAACCTGGTCATCGTGCGCGGGATCGTGCGCGCCGAGGCGACCACGCGCGAGCTGGCATCGGGCGACACCGTGTGCCAGTTCGACGTGCGGGTCGAACGTGCCGACGGCGGCGGCGCTGCCGACGTCCCGGTGTCGTGGTTCGGCGCGCCCCCGGCGCCCAACGCCGGCGAACCCGTCGTCGTCGTCGGCGAGGTGCGCCGGCGCTTCTACCGCGTCGGGGGCGCCACGCGCGCCAGCACCGACGTGCTCGCCACCCATGTCGTCGCGCAGCGCCGGCGAGCGAGGGTGGCAAGGGTGGTGGACGAAGCGATCGATCAGATCCAGTTCAGCCAACGACCGTGAGGATGCGCCGACGCGAGGTGTTGCACGTCTCGTTCACCCTCGCGCCACCGCACGAGTGACAGCACGGTGGCGTCGACGAGGTCGGCGCGATCGCTCACGGGCACGTCCGAGCCCACTGCGCTGGGCGACTCTGCATAGACCCACGAGAGGTGGCCGAGCGACTGTCCGAGCGCGCCGAGCGCCGCCACATAGCGCCGGCGTTGTTCGGCGTCGAGATAGTTCAACACCCACGTGTTGACGACCACCGGGTGGCCCTCGCCGGCCATCGTCGACACAAGGCCGGCGACGTCGTCCACCGCGTCGCCGGCACGCACGTCGGGCTGCAGCGCTCGCACGACGGCCGTCGCAGCGCGCAGCCGGTGGAAGCGTTCGGGCTGCTCGGGCCAGACGCACGCTTCGAGCCAACGGACCTGCGCGGGGTCTGCCAGGTCGACCGGAGCCCGATCGAGTCCGACGCGAGCCGCGATGGCCGGCATCGTGGTGGGGAGCGGCACGTCGCCGCGCAGCGAGCAGGAGAGCTCGACGGCAGGAAGTTCGTCGCTGCGACGATTTTCACCCGGAGGACCGTCGCAAGCGATCGTGGCGACGGGTTCGCCGTCGCGGACGTAAGAGTAGCGATAGCGGTCGAGGCCGAGGTTGAGACCTGCGCTCGTGCCGACGTCGACCATCGCCAGCGGGCCGACGCCTTCACGCTCGAGCATCCCCAACACGGGCAGCAACAGCGCGCAGCGCCCGACCTCGTTCGTCTGCACCGTGCGCGTGGCGATCAGCTCGGACAGCTCGGCCTCGTGGTCGGCGCAGAACTTGAGAAACGCCGGCGCAGGATCGTCGCCGGCGGGGTGTTCGGTGAGGTTGGGGTAGTGGCGGGCGAGCGCGCAGTCGGGGTGGTCGAGCACCAGGGCATGCACGGCTGCGAGCAGCAGCACGGGGATGCGCTGCTCTGGGGGTGCAGCGAGCAGCAGGCGGTGGATGCGTCGGTGGTCGAGCGCCGTCTCGACGAGGCGCGAGTACAACGGCAGCCGGCCGTGGACGCTGCGCACCCAGCCCTGCAGGCGCTCGACGACGACGGCCTCGTCGTCGTCGCTCATGGCGGAGTCACCACGACCCCGAGCTACTGCCGCCTCCGCCTCCGCCACCCCCGACGCTGCCACCCGAGAATCCGCCACCCGAGAACCCGCCACCAGAGCCGGTGCTCACGGGTTCGTGGGATGCCTGGTGGAACGACGGGCCCATCGCGTACACCATCATCGGGCCCGACGACTGATACTCGGCAGGAGGCACGTTGGACGAGGCGAGGGCTCGCTGCCAGGCGTCGGCGGCACCCAGCGCGACCGCCCATGCGCTGTACTGACGGATCAGGCCGTTCTCCCATGCCCACTCGACGTGGCGTCCCTCGCTCTGGTCGAGGAAGCGGCGGAACGACTCGGCGCGCAGCGTGAGTGCCGAACCGAGCGCGCTACGCGAGGGCAGCATTGCCTTGTAGGCGATGTAGGCGGCGATCCCGGCCGCCAGCGCAGCAAACACGAGTCCGCCCGGCAGCGAACGGAAGAGCGCCAGCACGAACGACAGCGACGAGCCCAACAGAAACAGTGCGAAGATGGCGCCGCCGACGAGGGCACCCGCCGGGCGCGCCGAGCCGCCGCCGGACCCAGCCGCGCTGGGGGGACGCTTCCACCAACCCGAATCCGCGAGCCGGGCATTCTGCATCGTGCGGACGTCGTCCCAGGCGCTGGCGAACCGCTCGTCGTACTTGTCGAGCGTCAGTTGTTCCCTGCCGTTGAACGCCTCCGAGAGCACGCCGCGGGTTTCGACGTCGGCCTGCGCATACTTCGGTCCCTGGGCCAGGACGAGCTCGTCGTCGCCGTCGCGCGACATCGTGATGACGTCGTCGCCCGCCTGGGCGGAGAACCACGCGCCGACGCTGCGGTCGTCGGTCTGCTCGCGCAGCAGCAGCGCGGCCTCCCACGGGGTGATGGTCTTCGGCGGCACGAACTCGATCGTGGCGAGATCGCCGAGCCGGGCGTCGGACACCAACGTCGTCTCCACGCCGGGTGGAGGGAGCGCTCCGTCACCGAATGCCATGGACGCTGCGTTCGCCGCGCCACCGGCAAACACCTCGTTGCGGCCGGCACGCTGCAGCGCGGCATACACCACGGCGGCCGTGGCGGCACCGGTGAGAGCCATCAGAAGCGCCGTGAGCACCCGACGATCGGGTGCCTCGTCGGGCAGCGGTGGTGCGTCGAGCGTCGCCGGCGTGGTGGTGGCGGTGATGTCGCCGGTGATGAGGATCCCGTCACCACGCTCGAGGGGGGCGATCACGGTGCGCAGCGTCCCGTCGTCGGCCGGTGCCAGCTCGCAGGTGTTCTGGTCGAACTCGCTGCCGCCGAACGTGCACGTCGCGCCGTCGAGCTCGAAGCCGTTGACGACCACTTCGAAACGTTCCGTCTCGAACTGCTCGCCGGTGTAGATGACGTCGAGCTCGAGCCGCTCCGCCTCGATCCCTGCGGTCGGCTGGACGTAGCTGAGCTCATAGCGGTGCTGGCCGGTGATCGTGGTGTCGGGATCACCGATGCGGATGCGGGTGCTCTCGCCGGTGTTCACCACGTCGAGCGCGTCGGGAGCGTCGGCCGATTCGGCGCGAACCTCGTTCGCCGCGCCGTAGCTGTTGGACACATTGAGCTGGAAGCCGTGACGTTCGTTCGTGCCGAAGTCCTGGTCGATCACCTGGTCGACGCGGATGCCGTCGGGATACTCCTCGCCGGCAGGCATGACGACATAGCGCTTCGCGTCGAATCGCTCCGGGCGGGAGGGACTGCCGACCAAACCGACCAGCGCCAGCACCGCAGCGGCGACGACGACGAGTCCGACGATGAAATGGGCGGGAAACGAGGGCCGACGCACGGGCGCAGTCTTGCCGATGCAGCGCTGCGACGTGCGTCCGGCGTCGTCACCCATCGGATCTAGCCTTCCGGCATGCGATTCCACGGCCGGACGATCGCTGCGCTGGCGGTCTTCGTGGTGATGACGGCGACCGCCACCGAACGTGCGAGCGCCGGACCGCCGACGCCCTACCGGTCGATGGTGCCGAGCTACGTGGCGCTCGGGGACTCGTTCTCCTCCGGCGTCGGCACCCGCGCGTACCGGGACGACGGGTCGAACTGCCAACGGTCGGATGGCGCGTTCCCGGTGCTCGTTGCCGAGCGAGTCGGCGCCGAGCTCACGTTCGCGGCCTGCAACGGAGCCGACATCGACGACGTCATCGGTGACCAGCTCGCCCAGCTCGACGCCGGCACTCACCACGTCACCGTGAGCGTCGGCGGCAACGATGCCGGTTTCTCGACAGTGCTGACCGACTGCGCCTCACCCTGGTGGGCAGCGGACTGCGGTGGGCGCATCGACGACGCAGAGGCGTTCATCACCAATGTCCTTCCGGCTCGGCTCGACGTGCTCTACGACGAGATGCGCCTGCTCGCTCCCCACGCCGACGTCGTGATCGTCGGCTATCCACGCCTGTTCATGGGAGAGGACTGCAATGCCGGCACCTGGTTCAGCCCTGGCGAGCAGCGCGATCTGAACGAGACCGCCGATCTCCTCGACGCGACGACGGAGGCGAGCGCGACATCGCACGGCTTCGACTTCGTCGACCCGCGCTCGGCGTTCACGGGACACGTCGTGTGCGACGACGAGGAGTGGGTCAACGGGCTCTCGGACCCGGTCGGCGAGTCCTTCCATCCGAACCCCATCGGTCAGCGCGTTTACGCCGATCTCGTCGCCGACGTCGTCGGCTGAGGACACTGGTCGGCTGATGTCCGTGGCAGGATGACACGGCACATGGACCTGCTCGACGATCTCACCGCCCGTGGTTTGATCCACGACTCGACCGGCCGCGAGGCACTCGCCGAGCGCCTCGGAGCGGGGCCGATCTCGCTCTACATCGGCTTCGACCCGACGGCCGACTCGCTCCACGCAGGCCATCTCGTCGGGCAGCTGTTCATGCGTCGGTTCCAACGCGCCGGTCATCGGCCGTTCCCGCTGGCCGGTGGAGCGACGGGCATGATCGGCGACCCATCCGGTGTCAGCGACGAACGAAACCTGCTCGATGGCGAGACGCTCTCCCACAACGTCGAGCGCATCGAGACCCAGTTGCGCCGATTGCTCGACTTCGAGCCGGGGCCGTGCCAGGCGGTCCTCGTCAACAACGCCGACTGGACAACGCCGGCGACGCTGCTCGAGTTCCTCCGCGATGTCGGCAAGCACGCTTCGATCAACCAGATGCTCGCCAAGGACTCGGTCCGCACCCGGCTGGATGCCGGTGACGGCATGTCCTTCACAGAGTTCAGCTACTCACTGCTGCAAGCGAACGACTACTGGCACCTGCACCGCGAACATGGTGTCGAACTGCAGTCCGGTGCCTCGGATCAGTGGGGCAACATCGTCGCCGGTGTCGACCTCATCCGGCGTCGTGACGGCATCTCGGTGCATGCCCTCACGCACCCGCTGATGACGACTCAGGGCGGGGCCAAGTTCGGCAAGTCTGCCGGCAACGCCGTGTGGCTCGATCCTGACCGCACGACGCCGTACCAGTTCTGGCAGTTCTGGATGCAGACCGACGACGCCCTCATCGGCACGTACCAGCGGATGCTGTCGATGCGGCCGATCGGCGAGATCGAGGCCGAGCTCGCAGAGCATGTACAGGCGCCGGAACGTCGCACCGCACAGCGCGCGCTCGCCGGCGAGATGACCGACCTCGTGCACGGCCACAGAGCAGCCGTTGACGCCGCCCAGGCAGCGGCAGTCCTGTTCGGCGCCGACCCGACAGATGCGGGGGAGGAGGCGATCGCCTTCGTCGCCGCCGAGGTGCCCTCGAGCCGCCGGTCGGCCGGCACGATCGACGACGCGGCGGCGCTCCTCGCCGAGACCGGGCTGGCCGCCTCGAAGTCCGACGCCCGCCGCCTCGTCGACCAGGGCAGCGTGCGGGCCAACGGTCAGGTGCTGACGACGCTCGACGGCCTGCGAGACGTCACGCTGCTGCACGGTCGCTACCTGCTGCTGCGCAAGGGGCGCCGGCACCACCACCTCGTGGAGATTTTTCCAGGGCGAGGTTGACGCCCGTGACCAGGGTCGATAGTGTTCCAAGTCGCCCTGAACACCGGCTTCGCCGTGACAGGACACCGGCACCAACGCCCCTCGCGGGTGCGTGCCGAGTGAGCTTCGGCTCCTTGAAAACGGAAGAGAAGACAAAACGCCAGTGCGGGCAGTACGCGACGGTCTCCGTCGTGGAACTGCTTGTCAATTCAAAAGTATATAGAAAGTCGTCGGCTACCCGCCGGCGACAGCAAGGACGCTCACCCTCGTGCGGTAACACATCGAGGGAGGGCACTCTTGACAATCGCTCCTGTCCGACTCCGGTCGAACAGGGCACAATTTTGTTGGAGAGTTTGATCCTGGCTCAGGACGAACGCTGGCGGCGTGCTTAATACATGCAAGTCGAACGTGGTTCATCCACTCTTCGGAGTGGAGAAGATCAAGTGGCGAACGGGTGCGTAACACGTGAGGAACCTGCCCTGGTCTCTGGAATAACTGATGGAAACATCTGCTAATACCGGATATCGTCATCACTCCGCATGGTGAGATGACGAAAGATTTATCGGACTGGGAGGGTCTCGCGGCCTATCAGCTTGTTGGTGAGGTAACGGCTCACCAAGGCATCGACGGGTAGCTGGTCTGAGAGGATGATCAGCCACACTGGGACTGAGACACGGCCCAGACTCCTAC
>Ga0183260_10004058_pt1 | contig 11707 bp, 8 predicted proteins | sample AntDrymUQ4972206_2_FD_129768 | JGI IMG/M metagenome (GOLD analysis project Ga0183260, IMG submission 129768) | Polar desert sand microbial communities from Dry Valleys, Antarctica - metaG UQ497 (22.06) (version 2) (version 2) | ecosystem: Environmental > Terrestrial > Soil > Desert | place...
GAAGTGGACGTTTGGCATCGGCAAGAACCTCGATCAGTGTATCGAGCATTTGCGTCGGTCTTAAAATATTTTTTTCAGCAAGGACCATTCCCCGCTCAATATCACTATGATCGATTCCAACGAGGTTGACAGCCACGCGTTGCCCGGCCCGTGCAGTTGGTACCGACCGTCCGTGCGTTTGGAGTCCGCGAACGCGGACACGGCGTGAAATAGGCAAAACTTCCAACTCCGCAGTTTCACGGATCTCGCCGGAAGCCAACGTACCGGTAACGACTGTGCCGAAACCCTTTATCGTAAAACTGCGATCGATATGCAGGCGTGCGATTCGATCGTCTGTTCGGAGCGGCAATGCGGCCGCCTGATCGCGGATGGCGTTCTGCAGTTCATCGATGCCATCACCGGTGCGCGAGCTGACAGCGATGATTGGCGCCGCCTGTAAAAACGAATGTGAAACAAGTTCGGTAATCTCGACGCGAACGATCTCGAGAAGCTCTTCGTCGACCAAATCCTTCTTTGTCAGTACTATCAGCCCGCTGCCGACGTCCAAAAGCCGGCAAATATCGAAATGTTCGCGGGTTTGCGGCATAACACCCTCGTCAGCCGCCACCACCAACATAACCATGTCGATCCCGCTCGCGCCCGCAAGCATGTTTCTGACAAATCGCTCATGGCCCGGCACGTCGACAAACGCGATCTTAAGATCGCCGAGATCAAGTTCGGCGAATCCAAGATCTATCGTGATGCCGCGTTGTTTTTCTTCGGGAAGACGGTCGGCATCCGTCCCGGTGAGCGCTTTTATAAGCGCAGTCTTACCGTGATCGATATGGCCTGCTGTACCGATGACGAGGTTCATAGAAAACCGTACGAATCTAGGTTTCCCGAGAGGAGCTGGCGATTTCGTATTGTTCCAGCTTGCGATAAAGAGTTTTGCGGCCGATATTCAGCAAACGCGAAGCACGCGATTTGTCGCCGTCGGCGTAATCGAGCGTGGCTTCGATGACATGCCTTTCGATCTCATCCATCGAGGCGGGCAGTCCGATCTCGATTGCTATGTTACGCCCTGCGCCCGCGGCGCGAGCACGTTCCTGCCGTGCCGCCGCACTTGCTTCGAACGCGTGTTTGCTGATGGCTTCGGGAAGGTCGTCAAGCTCTATCTGGCGGCCCGAAGCGATGATCACGGCACGTTCGAGCGCATTTTCGAGCTCGCGAACATTTCCCGGCCATTCATGGTTGATGAGGGCACGCAGAGCGTCTTTTGAAATACCTGAAACAAATCGGCCGGTCTTGTCCTTGTATCGCTCAAGGAAATGAAAAACCAGCGGATGAATGTCTTCGACCCGCTCGCGCAACGGCGGCAGCGTGATAGGGAAAACCGAGAGACGGTAATAGAGGTCCTTTCGAAAACGGCCGTCATCGACAGCGGCCGAAAGATCAACGTTGCTTGCTGCGATCACGCGTACATCGGACTTGATGACCGCCTTGCCCCCGATGCGGGTAAATTCACCATCCTGTAGAACTCGCAGCAGCCTTACCTGCGCCTGCATCGACATCTCGCCGATCTCGTCCAGAAACAACGTGCCGCCGTCAGCTTCCTCAAAACGTCCCTGCCGCTGCGACCGCGCATCGGTAAACGAACCCTTCTCGTGTCCGAATAGCTCGGATTCAAGCAGTGTTTCGGGAATTGCGCCGCAGTTGATCTTTATGTAGGGACGGTTTTCCCGCCCCGAATTGAAATGAATGAGGTTGGCGATAAGCTCTTTGCCGGTGCCCGATTCGCCCTGCACTAGTACCGTTGTGTTGGTATCGGCGACATTGAGCGCGAGTTCGATGGCGCGTTGTATGGACAGTGCTTGTCCCACGATCTCGCTGTTGCGTTGATATAGCTCGCTTTTGAGACGCATGACCTCCGCCGAAAGCTGGTCGCGCTCGAGCGCCGTGCCGATCTGATCGGCGATGCCCTCGACAAGGGCTATATCGTGCTGGGCAAAAACGCTCTGCTTGCTCCACACATAACCAAGCAGCCCAAACGTTTGTCCGGCAACGCGCACCGGTGTCAGCAGTGCTGCCTTGCCGCCAAGCTGCGTGTTGAAGAGAATACGTATCGCCAGTGGCAGCTGCGAATCGCTTAGAGACATTGTTTTCCCGTCGCGGATAAGCTCTGCGACGGCAGGAAACGTGTCGATATTTAACGATTTGCCATGAGACTCGACAAGTTTAAGCACACGGCTCGGCTTTACGCCTTCGGCCGATTTAAATGATACAAGCGTGATCCTTTTACCAGCCTGATCGAGCACACCGAGTGCTCCATAATCGGCTCCAACCAATTCGATCGCACGTTCGAGGACACGTGCGGATACCTCGCTAAAATCCGAATGTGAATTTAGGGTGTTGGCGATCTCGAGCAAGGCATTGGTCCGCTTGGTTTCCTGTTCTTGCGCAACGTAAAGACTCGTGTATTGATAACCGATGGCAAGCTGCCGGGCGATCGATTCGAGAAACGTCACTTCTTCGTCGAGCCAGACGCGCGGATGGCGCGTATCGTGCAGCCCTAGCAGGCCAAGGACATTCCCGCTAAGCATGATGGGGATGATCAGCAAGGAACGCGTTTCGAGCGCCTTGGTAAAAAATTTCAGCGTCGCGTCTTTGGATTTGGCCGTATCATCGATCCGGATAGTCTTTGTGATGTCGAAACGCTCTTTGAGTTTTTCGGCGTCCACGGGGATAGTTGTCCCCTCGCTCGAAGGCACCTTACTGTTTTTACGCCACTCGTGGCTTATTCGCAGTTCCTTGCCTTCGACAAGCTGCAGAACGTCGCAGCGGTCGGCGTTTAGCATTCGCCCGATCTCGGAAACGACGACCGTCAAAAACCGGGAGAGTTCGATATTGGTCGGAAGGTCGCGGGCCAGCCGATCAATTATCGCTTCTCGCGCCTCGTGCATCTGGATTTTGCGTTCCAAGGACAGGGCCTGGGCATTCTCGAATTCGATCTTCATGGTCATTTTCGCCGCTCAAATTAATGTGCGGTTTTCCATTAATGATGTCAAGCTGACACAGAAGACCTTCTGCGTGTGTTTTTTTAACTCACGTTAGTCTGGCCGATTTACACCGTTCGAAAGAGGTTTCGAATTAGTATTTGTACGAGTATTATTTGCTTTTGAGGACACATTCGCCGGTTGTCCACCGTTCTTTTCACCCTTGTCGTCTTTTTTTGGAGCGCTATAGTCGATACGTCTTCGTCCGGCTTGAGCGTCGCTCAAAAGCTCTTCGGCTCTTGAATTTGCCGGATCAATTTCGAGGGCCTTTTCCAGCGGCCCGATAGCCTCGCGATACCGGGCTAGTTTTATGAGAATCGCGCCGAGCTCAGTCTGGTAGTCGGTGTCCTCGGGGTTTAGTTTTACCGCTTGCTTCAAAGCTTTCGAAGCATCTTCGTCTTCGTCCAACTTATTGTACGCGCGACCCACATTGTAATGAGCAGCGGCGTTATCCTCGTTCGCGGCGATTAGCTTTTTGTAAGCCGCAACGGCCTTTTCAAAAGCCTTTACGCTGTTGCTTTTAACTACTTTCTTGTCCTTCGGATTGGGCGCCGGGGTCAACTCTTCCGGGACTGCTTCCGCATTTCGCTTTTCCACGAGGGAATATGCAATTCCGAGCTGAAAATATGCGTCCGCAAGACCCGCATCCATTTCCACGGCGCGAAGCAAAGCGTCGATTGCCTGTTCCGTCTCACCTTCCTCCAGAAGTTTAGTCCCGGCGGCGAGCGCCTGATTTGGATCGGTGAATCCTGCCGCTCCGGGTTCTGCGGACATTTCGTTGGAAACGGACGTGGTATTCGCCGTCCCGGTGTTGGCCGTGTCCGGCGCGGCGGTGGAACAACCGCTAACGGAAAGAAATAATATCGATAGCATGAAAATGGACGTGAGAAAAATGCGCATTGATAAACCCGCCTTAACAATATGAGTATGATTAGCCCGGTGGGAAAACGAATTGGCGGCCGCCGAGCAGATGGACGTGAAGATGAAAGATGGTCTGGCCGCCATCGCTGTTTGTGTTGATCACCACGCGGTAGCCTTTTTCAGCAATTCCTTTCGAACGCGCTATTGATGCGGCAGTGGTCAAAAGATGCCCAAGCAGGGCCGCATCAGCAGGGAGCGCCTTATCCAGGGATTCGATATGTTGGCGCGGCACAACCAGAATATGAACCGGCGCTTGGGGGCTGAGGTCCGCAAACGCAACGCACTTTTCGTCGTGATGAAACGTCTCCGAGGGAATTTCACCGGACGCGATCTTGCAAAATATACAACCACCCTGGTTCATAACCTAATGTTTCCATTAAACCATACGCATCGAGCCTTTGTTAACCGATCGCCCGATGCCTGTTAGTTAACACTTATCAAATACGGACGGGATCGTTTGCAGAATCTGAAAATGAATCCGATAGCCGCTCAATGTCCGCACCCAACGCGCCCAGCTTCGTAACAATACTTTCATAGCCTCGGTCGATGTGGTAAACGCGGTCGATCACCGTCTCGCCGCGTGCGCACAAGGCCGCCAAAACTAAAGATGCCGAGGCCCGCAGGTCGGAGGCCTGTACTGGCGCACCGGTGAGCTTTGTAATTCCGCGAATCGTCGCTTTGTTACCGCTGATATTTATATTCGCCCCCATTCGAATCAGCTCGGAAGCATGCATAAACCGGTTCTCGAATATCGTTTCGATCACGTTTGATTCGCCGTCGGCCTGGGTCATCAGCGCCATGTACTGCGCCTGCATGTCGGTTGGAAAGCTCGGATGGGGTTCGGTCGTTACGTCGCGTGCCCGAAGGCGGCCGGCACTCCGGCGGGCGGCGAGGGTGCTTTGATTAAGCTCGTCAATTTCGACCCCGGCATCTCGAAGTTTGCCTATGACAGCAGCGATATGCTCGGGCCGACAACCTTTAACCTCCAGCTCACCGTCCGTTATGGCTGCCGCGACGAGGAACGTTCCTGTTTCGATTCGGTCGGGGATTATCGTATGTTCGGCGGACCCGAGTCCTTCGACACCCTCGATCTCGATCATGGGGCTGCCGGCTCCTTTGATTCGGGCTCCCATCTTGTTCAGCAGTTCTGCCAGATCCATTATCTCGGGTTCGCACGCTGCATTTCGGATCGTCGTGAGGCCATCCGCGAGAGCCGCTGCCATCATCACATTTTCAGTTCCCGTGACCGTGACCTTTTCGAATGAGAGATCAGCTCCGATGAGCCGCCCTTTCGGCACCCGCGCGATAACGTCACCCGATTCGAGGGAAACGTGCGCACCAAGTTGTTCGAAAGCTTTCAAATGAAGGTCGATGGGCCGCGTGCCGATAGCACATCCGCCGGGCAGACTTACCTTTGCCTGCCCGAATCGCGCAAGCAGCGGCCCGAGGGCCAGCACGCTCGCGCGCATCGTTTTAACCAACTGATAAGGAGCTTCGAAGACGGTTATGTTTTTGGCAGTGATCTTGTGTGTACGCAGTTCGGGCGTGAGAACTGTTGCTCCAAGATCTTCGAGAAGGCGGCGCTGAGTTATCAGATCCGCGACGTACGGAACATTATGCAGGGTGACCGTTTCCGGCGAGAGCAGTGCTGCAGCCAGGCACGGAAGGGCGGAGTTTTTTGCACCGCCGATCGTGACCTTGCCGGTCAACGGCTTACCGCCGCGAATGAGAAATTTATCCATAATCCAATTACCAACACTTCGACAAGGTAATGATTAAGATATCCTTATAGGTATAAACATAAAATATTATCACAGCCTCGGATCCCCGAAAAGAGAGTCTGTATTGCAGAATCGTCATTTATATTTCAGAATCTCAAGCAGTGTCAGCTTACCCAAACAACCAGTCGAGTCCGTCGCGTATTGAGTCGGCGGTCGAGAAGGAAGACGCGGCGCTTGTCAACGCGTGCCGAAAAGGCGATGACAGGGCATGGGATACGCTCGTCGAACGTTATCAACGTTTGATATTCGCGATTCCCCGGCGGGCGGGCCTGTCCGATGAACAAGCAGCCGATATTCTGCAGGAGGTTTTCCTTACGCTGTTTCAAAAGATCGAAGAGATCAAGCAGCCCGAACGGATACGGTCGTGGCTCGTAACTACCACTAAATTCAAAACCTGGGCCGCGTTTCGCAATAGCCGCGGGTTTTATGCGCCCGAAACCGAAGAAGAAATGGAACACGAAATGGCGAGTCTTAAAGACGATTCGCCGCTTGCGGACCAAATGCTGGTCGAATTGGAACAGCAGCATCTTATAAGAACGGCCCTGCAGAAGCTCGAAGAACGCTGCCGCACTATACTTTCCATGATCTATCTGAGCGATACGGCCGCCAGCTATGCGGACGTGGCAGCGGAGATCGGCGTCGGCGAGACAAGCATAAGCCCGTTGCGTGCGCGGTGCCTGAAAAAACTTGAGAAGGTACTTGAGAATAAATGATCGCAATGTCTTTTTACCGGCTGTTTCAGCACTGTTCGAATGCGAGACCACGACGGCGTGGCAAAGATTATGCAAACTGAACAAATAATCCATTTAATGCGGCGCGACGACTCGGTCGACGCTCCCCAAGACGCAATCGCCTGGTCCAAGAACATTTTTCGCACCAGGGTAACGGCGCCGGAAAAAACACTTGTTCAGCGCATTTTCGCGACGCTTCAGATCGACCTCGCTCCGGGCAAGGCTGCGTTTGGCGAGCGTTCGGCTTCTGCGTTAAAGGCTCGACAGCTCCTGTATGTCGCGGACGACGCTGCCGTGGATATTCGTATCAGCGATTTTGCGGGGCGACTTGATATTCACGGACAAATCCTTGGCGGCGGATACGAATACAGCAAGATTCGTTTGTTTGACGATGGGCATTCGCTTGAAACCGCAAGCGACGACCTCGGCGAGTTTCAGTTCCGATCGGCTGCGGCCGGGTCCTATACGATGACAATAACGTCTGAAAAGAAAGAGATCGTAATACAGAACATCGATCTGCATTAAGTCCGTGGCGAGAGCTGGGGACCAAGCGAAAAGGGCGAAACGCTATGCGGGGGCTTTTCGCCTTTTTTGCGCTTGTCTTGGCGTTTAAGATACGGTGTAAAACGGGATTTGCACACGATGGACCGAGCAGCTTTGGCAGAAAGATTGATCTCGTCGAAAACACGGCGCGACCGCGAGCGCCTGCTTACGCAAAACGCAGACCTCGCCGACAGCGGATTGGCGCGTGCGATCAAAGATATCTGCTATTCCGCATGGACCGTCAATCCCACAACAGCACAGAGGTCGGCTGATGCGATCGATTTACTAAACTCCTTTTCACCCGACAAAGAGACTGACGCGCTGCGCTTATGGGTACGCGGAATCTCAGACATCACGCGTGGAGCTTTGGAATCGGCTACTATAAATCTGGATGCGGCTTCGAGGGCGTTTCGATTGAATGGCGAACTGCACGAAGCTGCCAAACCGCTCGTGGCGATGCTCATCGCTCTGGCAATGCTTGGGCGGTACGACCAAGCGGTCAAGACCGCTAAAACTGCGATTCGAATATTTGAAAAATTCGGCGACGACGTCGAGGCTGGAAAGATCGAGCTCAATCTAAGCAACGTCTTTTCGCGACAAGGTCTTTACCGCCGGGCGCAAAAATATGGGCTTGAGGCTCTCCGGCGATTCGAAAAGGCGGGTGAGATGACCTGGCGGACCATGGCCGAAAACGACCTCGCCAATACGTATACCGATCTGAACGATTTTCGCAGCGCCGATCGATACTATCGGCGGGCGCTTGCGAGCGCGATGAGCGCAGGAATGACTGTCACCCAAGCCGAGATCGAAGCAAGCATAGGTAACCTGGCGCGCTTTCGCGGGAACTATGGCGACGCGCTTCGTTATTTGGAGACTTCTCGTGGGCGATACGACGGGCTTTCGATGCGTCACCAATCCGCGATCGCGGATCTCGAGATCGCGGGCATATACTCGGAGCTGAACTTGCTAAACGAAGCGGCGGAACTTTACTCAAAGGCGGCAATTGTTCTGCGCAAACTGAAAATGCGCGGTGAGGAAGCCACCGCCCGGGCCAATCTCGGACGAACTGCTCTGGCTCTGGGGAATGTTCGGCTAGCAGAACGTCAGCTCAACAAAGCCCGAGAACTTTATACGATCGAGCGCAATAAGGCGGGATTGGCTTCGGTTCTGCTTACCATGGCAGAGCTGGATATAAACGCTGGCCGATCCCGTTCTGCACGAGAAATACTTGAGAACCTTCGCAAGGTCACTCGTCACGGAGATCGCGCGCGGCTATACGGCGACATACTTCTGGCCCGTCTCGATGCTGGAGCGGGTAACGTTACTCGGTCCCTACGGCGTCTTCAACGGGTAATCGAATACGCTCGGGCGATCGAACAGCCCGCAATAGAACAGAATGCTTTGGACATCCTGGGCCAGATTTCGGAATCTGACGGCCGTCTAGCGCTTGCGGAAGAGTGTTATAGAAATGCTATAGCCATTGTCGAAACGCTGCGTTCTCCCTTGCCTGGCGAGGAATTTCGTATGGCTTACCTTGCCGGCAAACTCGAGCCTTATGACAGTCTCGCAAAGCTCCTGTTGTCCAGTGGCCGGTACGCCGCGGCTTTTGAGTGTATCGAGCGTGCCCGCTCTAGGTCGCTGGTCGATTCGATGATCGATAGCGCAGAACCCTCGTTTTTGCCCGGCGAATTTTCTGAGATGGCGCAGACTCTTCGCGAAGAACTGAACTGGTATTATAGCCGTGTTGCCCGCGCGAATGCCGGCGAAGCCACCAAATTAAATTCCGAAATTCGCAAGCGGGAGAAACGTCTCACCGACACTCTTCGCCGGATAGAAAGCACTGAGCGGGGGCGCACGCGGGTTGGGCGTACAGTGTCCGAGGGCAGCCAACTCGCTGCGCTTCAGCGCGACCTCGCGGCGAAATGTGCGTTTATCGAATATTACGAGATCGACGGAAAGATCTCGGCGTTCGTGATAACGCGCGAGCGAATAGATCATTTCGCTGAGCTAGCGTCCTCGGATGAGATCCTTTCGCTGATCGAGGGGCTTCGTTTTCAATTCGATTCTCTTCGCTACCGTCCCGAAGCGATTGCCCGGTTCCATGACCTGTTGAAAGCCAAAGCTGACCAGTACCTTTCGAAACTGTACGAAAAATTGATAGCGCCGCTCGAGGCGCCAATCGGCAACCGATCTCTTATAATTGCTCCGGTATCTCACTTGCATTATGTACCGTTCAACGCTCTACGGCAGAGCGGCTGCTACTTAATAGAGGATCGCGAGATGGTTTACGCTCCGAGCGCCGCGGTGTGGCAAACATTAGCTCCGGCGTGCGGTCTGCAGCTTGAGAGCGCCCTTTTGATGTCGTTCGCGGACGAACAGATTTCGCAAGCTGACCGCGAAACGGCCGCTTTGCAGCGGCTGTTTTCTGAGGCGACAATTTTGACAGGAACGAATGCCACGTTCGAGGCATACAGGCATCTCGCGTGTCATGGACAATTTCGTCCCGATGACCCGGCGTACTCGGGACTTCACCTCGCCGACGGCTGGATCACAGTCAAAGATGTGTGTTCACAGCGTTTACGGGCGGGCTTGGTGACCTTGAGCGCGTGCGAGACGGGTTTGAACAAGATCGCTAAAGGCGAGGAATTGATCGGACTCGCACGCGGTTTTTTGACGGCCGGGGCAAAATCGATCGTTTTGAGCCTCTGGACGGTGGACGACCTTGCGTCGGTCATACTAATGAAAGATTTCTATAAGAATTTGCAACGCGGCAAAACAGTATCTGCATCTTTAAGGTCTGCGCAGCGAAATTGCATCAAAAAAGGTAAACATCCTTACTTCTGGTCACCTTTTATACTGATCGGAAAGTGATTTTTCTGGCAAGACTGTCTTATTCCCGTCCCTTCATGCACTGTTTAACGGGACAAATGGAATATCTTCCGAGCAGATGAAATACAGAATCGATCTCAAGCAAATAGTATTCGCTATATTGGCAATAACCGCCGCATGGACGGTCGAGGCGCGTGCGCAAACACCGTGCGATGCCGTGCCGGGACAGGTTCTCGTCGATCTCGTGAACCAGGCTAACCTTGCGGCTGTTGCAGCTCAGTACGGCCTCGAACCCACACCAATTGACCAGGTAGGCACGCCGCCAACCTATCGGATGAGAATCCGCAGCGACAACCCTCAAAATCCTTGTCAGATTACCACGGCGATGCAGGGCGATGCACGGATCTCGCGGAGGGAATCAAACCGCAAGCTAAAAGTCGTCGAAAAACAAGGATTGCCGTGGACCCTAGGACGTTCCTGGGCGATCGGCCGTTCTTGGGCCATCGGCGGAAGCGCGAAAGGATATCAAAAACAATGGTTCCCACGCACCATCAAGCTTGATCAGGCACATCAGATAACACGGGGTTACATGAACAATCCGCCGGCGGGGCAGCAGCCGCGGCCGATCGTGATCGCGGTCCTCGACACGGGGATCGACCTTACACACCCGGCATTTGCGGGACGGCTCGTTCCCGGATACGACGTTGTCGATAACGACAACGATCCCAGCGAGGTGGGAGTATTGCGCTTGAACCCCACTTACGGGCACGGAACTCACGTCGCAGGGATTGCCGCCTTAATTGCGCCGGACGCGAAGATAATGCCTATCCGCGTGCTGGATGAAAATGGCGAGAGCGATCTGTGGAAGATCAAGGACGCATTGATCTGGGCAGCGACTCACGGGGCGGATGTCGTGAACATAAGTTTCGGCTATCCGCGCGATTTTACCGCTCAAAGCAACACTTTTTTCAAAGGACTGATCGAAGCCGCGGATGGCGAACAATTGCCCGGCGAACAGATAATCCCGGGTCTTAGCGACGATGTGCTTTTAATCGCCGCCGGTGCAGGCAACGGAGGCCAGATCGGTAATGGTGCGGATAAGATCTACCCCGCCGCCGAACGCCTGGAGAATGACCACAATATGCTCAGCGTCGGATCCAGTTCGCGGTTTGACACGCTTTCCGTTTTCTCAACAATGGCCAACGCCGTCGATCCGCCCCGGGAACGTTGGGTGCGTCTCGTTGCGCCGGGCGAGGAGATCGTGAGCGCGACTCCAAGCGGCCGTTATGGCGTTTGGTCAGGCACGTCAATGTCGGCACCGATAGTTTCGGGGATTGCGGCGCTCGTCTTATCGGTACGGCCAATAAACCTGCCCGGGCGCCGTGCAACCGACGTCGTGGAAGAGATGGATGAGACGGGATTTGACTGGGATTGCAACCTCCCGTCGCGCGGTATATGGATGGAGACGTCACGAGTGGACGCATTCTGCGCCGTCACGAATAATCAAGCCTGTTATATCGACCGCACAGTTTGTAACGAATAGAACCCGTCGGCAATCAATCGTGTGGTCTATTAAGCCAACTTTTTACTAAGTCGGCTTTTTTATTGTCTTTTTCCAGAGACCGTTAACACTGTTTACTTGACGAACCGTAGTTCCGGCTTTTCGGATCCTTCGCAGGACGGTGAGCAAAGCAAAAAGAATACTAAGCAGGAAGGAAATCAGTATGAAAAACAGTATCAAAAAGAAGAACGGGTCTTTAAGGTTCGCCGCGGTTCTTTGTCTTGTTGCACTCTGGGTCGCGGCCCCGTTTGCTCTCGACAACAAGGCGGTACAAGCCGAGAACATGAGCGACATCCGTATCGGCGCCAC
>Ga0183260_10004059_pt1 | contig 11704 bp, 11 predicted proteins | sample AntDrymUQ4972206_2_FD_129768 | JGI IMG/M metagenome (GOLD analysis project Ga0183260, IMG submission 129768) | Polar desert sand microbial communities from Dry Valleys, Antarctica - metaG UQ497 (22.06) (version 2) (version 2) | ecosystem: Environmental > Terrestrial > Soil > Desert | place...
CGGCGCCGGACGTGCCCTTGTCCTTGCCGGCGCGGCGCTGCTGCTGTCCGCCTGCGGTTCGCTGCACCCGGGCGAGGCGGCGGTCGTGGGGGATGCGACGATCTCCGACACGCAGCTCGAGGAGTCCACCGCTGCCTTCTGCTCGGTGATCCGGGCGATCAACAAGGACCAGAACAGGCCGACCGAGGACATCCCCGTGCGCACAGCCGCTCTGAGTGCGCTCAACCTGCTGGTGATCGGGGAGGGGGCCGAGCAGCTGGCCGTCGAGGAGGGGATCACGCTCACCGATGACGAGGTGCGCCGGTGGATCGAGCAACTCCCGCCGGTCTTCGACGAGCTCCCCGAGAGCGAGGCCGAAGGGGTGAACGAGACCCTGGAGTTGATCGCGCACAACAGTCTGCTGATCTCCAAGCTCGGCCGGCAGGGCGGAACCGGCGTCGACCCGGCGGCCGCCTCCGAACGCGGCACGAAGCGGGTGCTGGCCTACCTCGAGCAGATCGATGCCGAGACCGACCCCCGCTACGGCGAGGCGATCGACACCAGTCAAGCCCCGGGCACCGGATCGTTGTCGGTCGCGATCTCGCCCGATGCCCTGCGCAGCGCGGACGTGCCGGCCCAGGGCACCGTCAGCCTCACCGAGGCAGAGACCTGCGCTTGAGCCGGAGGGTTCGCCGATGCCCCGTCTGGTGCTGCTGCAGACGAGTCCGCGAGTCGCGCCGGGGCTGCTCGGCGTCGGGGCGTGGGACCTGTTGCGCGATGCCGACCTGGTGCTGTGCGCTGATCCGGGTCCGCAGCTGAGGACCGCGGTCGAGCAGGCCGGACTCACCGTGCGTCCCAGCACCGACCCCCGTCGCGACCTGCTCGACGCCGCTGCCACTGGAGTGGTGGTGTGGCTGTCCGACCCAGACGATGACGAGGTGGAGCTGAGGTCGGCGCTCGCCGCCGAGGTCGTACGCCGGGCCGAGTCCGGTGCCGAGCCGATCGAGGTGGAGGCGTTCCCAGCGTCGTACGACCTGCCCGGCGCCTGCCTGATCGACCTGGTCGAGGTGATGGACCAGCTGCGCACCGACTGCCCGTGGGACCGGCTGCAGGACCACCGCTCGCTGGCCCGCTACCTACTCGAGGAGACCTACGAGGCGCTCGAGGCGATCGAGACCGGTGACCGGTCGCACCTGCGCGAGGAGCTCGGCGACCTGTTGGTCCAGGTGGCTTTCCACAGCCGGATCGCCGAGGAGCACTCGGACGAGCCGTGGAGCATCGACGACGTGGCCGCCGACATCGTCGCCAAGCTGGTACGTCGGCATCCGCACGTCTTCGCCGACGTGCAGGTCGCCGGCGTGGCCGAGGTCGAAGCCAACTGGGAGGAGCTCAAGGCGACGGAGAAACGGCGTGCGTCAGTCCTCGACGGAATCCCGATGGCGCTGCCGGCGCTCGCGCTCGCCGACAAGGTGCTGGGCCGGGCGTCCCGCGCCGGCGTCACCGCGGTCTCGGGGGACGGGATCGGAGCCGCGCTGCTGGAGCTGGTCGTCACCGCCCGAGCGCAGGGACTGGACGCCGAGCAGGAGCTCCGGGAGGCTGTACGACGGCTCGCCGAGCAGGTGCGCACCGCTGAAGCATGAGCCGGGAAGGCCCCAAAGGTACTGGTCTGCGACCGCTCGGATGTTATGCGCCGTGCGACCGCAGACGAATCGGGGGAGGGGACCGGCGGGCGAGCCATCCCGGCCGGTCGCGTCGTCGCGGTTAGGCTGAGCTGCGGCGACACCGATCGCCCGGATCTCGACCCGTCCCACCGTCAGGAGACTCAGTGGCCGCCATCGACGCCGTAGGCGCACGCGAGATCCTCGACTCGCGGGGCAACCCGACCGTCGAGGTCGAGGTGCGGCTCGACGACGACACCATCAGCCGCGCAGCGGTGCCCTCGGGCGCGTCGACCGGGCAGTTCGAGGCGGTCGAGCGGCGCGACGGAGGCCCCCGCTACGGCGGCAAGGGCGTGCAGCAGGCGGTTCTGGCCGTCCTGGACGACATCGGGCCGGCGCTGGAGGGGATGGAGGCGAGCGAGCAGCGGCTCGTCGACCAGCGGCTGCTCGATCTGGACGGCACGCCGAACAAGGCCAGGCTCGGCGCCAATGCGATCCTCGGCGTTTCGCTGGCGGTGGCGCGCGCCGCTGCCGACTCGGCCGGGCTGCCCCTGTTCCGCTATGTCGGCGGACCGAATGCGCACCTGCTCCCGGTGCCGATGATGAACATCCTCAACGGCGGCGCACACGCCGACTCAGACGTCGACGTACAGGAGTTCATGGTGGCGCCGATCGGCGCGGCGACGTTCGCCGAGGCGCTGCAGCATGGCACCGAGGTCTACCACGCGCTGAAGGCGGTGTTGAAGTCCCGCGGCCTGGCGACCGGCCTGGGCGACGAGGGCGGCTTCGCGCCCGACCTGCCGTCCAACCGCGAGGCACTCGACCTGATCGCTGCTGCGGTCGAGCAGACCGGGCTGGAGCTGGGCGACGACATCGTGCTGGCGCTCGATGTGGCCGCGACCGAGTTCTACGACGCCGAGGCGTCGGTCTACCGCTTCGAGGGCGAGGCGAGATCGGCCGAGCAGATGGCCGCCTACTACGCCGACCTGGTGCAGTCCTATCCGCTGGTGTCGATCGAGGACCCGATGAGCGAAGAGGACTGGGAGGGCTGGCGGGCGATGACGGCCGCCGCTGGCGACCGAGTGCAGATTGTCGGCGATGACCTGTTCGTCACCAACGTCGAGCGCCTGCAGCGGGGTATCGCGGAGTCGTCCGCCAACGCACTGCTGGTGAAGGTGAACCAGATCGGCACGCTCACCGAGACGCTCGACGCCGTCGACGTGGCACACCGCAGCGGCTTTCGCACCATGATGAGCCACCGTTCCGGGGAGACCGAGGACACCACGATCGCCGACCTCGCGGTGGCGACGAACTGCGGCCAGATCAAGACCGGCGCGCCCGCGCGCTCCGAACGGGTGGCCAAGTACAACCAGCTGCTGCGCATCGAGGAGGAGCTGGTCGACGCGGCCCGCTTCGCCGGCCGGCACGCCTTTCCGCGGTTCCACCGCGAGGACTGATCCCCGTCGTGGCGAGCTCCGGTCGCGGTGGCAGCCGCAGTCCCCGATCCCGGTCCTCAGCAGGGCCGGGGCGGGCTGCGTCCGCGTCGCGCCGGAGCGCGCCTGCCGCCAGGGCTTCGTCGGCTCCGGGTCGGCGGCGCATCGATCGGGACGCCGCGGGCAGCGCCGCTGGCCGGACCGCCGACCAGATCGCTGGCGGCACTGCCGGCCGCAGGGATTGGGCGCCTCGGCTGACCGGACGCTCGATCGTCGTCTGCGTCGTCCTGGCCGTGCTCCTGGTGTCCTACGCCACCAGCCTGCGGGCGTGGCTCGGGCAACGGGAGCAGATCGCCGGCCTGGAGACCGGGATCACCACCACGCAGGAGGAGTTGGCGGCGCTGCGTGAGGAGCGGCGGCGCTGGCAGGACCCGGCGTACGTCGAGGCGGAGGCCCGTCGACGTCTGGGCTGGGTGGTGCCGGGCGAGATCGGGCTACGGGTGATCGACGACGACGGGCAGGCGTGGGACGAGACCTCGAGCCTCACCGACCCGGCATCGCTTGCGGGGGCGGCCGAGCCCGACTGGTGGGACCGGGCCTACGCCAGCGTGCAGGCGGCCGGGCAGGAGCCGACGGTCCGCCGCGACGTCGCACCCCCGGCCGACCGCCTGGGTCCGGTTCGCACGGACCCGCCGAGAATGGGTCCAGCGACCACCTCGCGCCTCCGTGGGGACGGGTCGGCCGGTGCCCGCTGACCGCGACCTGACCGCGCTCGCCTTGCAGCTCGGTCGGCCGCCACGCTCGATCGCGGGGGTGGCGCACCGCTGTCCGTGCGGGTTGCCCGACGTGGCGGAGACCGAGCCGCGGTTGTCCGACGGCACGCCCTTCCCGACCCTGTACTACCTGACCTGCCCACGGGCCGCCGCGCTCACCGGCACGCTCGAGGCGTCCGGTCTGATGCGCACGATGACGAAACGACTCGGCGAGGATCCCGCGCTGGCCGCGTCGTACCGCGGTGCACACGAGGCCTACATCGCCCGCCGAGCGAGCCGGCCGCCATCCGTCCCGGAGATCGCCGGCGTCTCGGCTGGCGGTATGCCGGACCGGGTCAAGTGCCTGCACGCCCTCGTGGCGCACGCGTTGGCGGCGGGCCCGGGGGTCAACCCGTTCGGCGACGAGACGCTGGCGCTGCTCGAGGACTGGTGGGCGGCCGGCCCCTGCGTCGACGTGCCCGCAGAGCCGGTGGGGAACGTGCCGTGACGCGGGTGGCGGCGATCGACTGTGGGACCAACTCCATCCGGCTGCTCGCCGCCGAGGCCGGGGCCAGCGGTCGGTTGTGTGAGCTCGACCGCAGGCTGGAGATCGTGCGACTGGGCCAGGGAGTCGACGCCACCGGGCGGTTCACCGACGAGGCGTTGGCGCGGACGTTTGCCGCCTGCGAGCGCTACGCCGAGGTGATCGCGCGGTTGCGTGTGCAGCGGGTGCGCTTCTGCGCCACCTCGGCCGCGCGTGACGCCGCCAACGTCGCCGAGTTCTCCGCCGGGGTCACAGCGTGCCTCGGGGTGTCCGTCGAGGTGCTCAGTGGAGCGGAGGAAGCGGCCCTGTCGTACGACGGAGCGACCCGCGAGCTCGACCCGGCCGAAGGGGTACCCCCGCCCCACCTCGTCGTCGACATCGGTGGCGGCTCGACCGAGTTCGTGCTCGGCGACGGGCACGGGCGGGTGCGGGCGGCGCAGTCGGTCGACGTCGGGTCGGTGCGGATGACCGAGCGACACCTTGCCGGTGACCCACCGGGTCCGGAAGAGATCGCCGCGGCGGCCCGCGACATCGATGCCACCCTCGACACGCTCGACGTGTCGTTGAGCGACGCGCGGACGCTGGTCGGCGTGGGAGGCACGGTGACCACGGTCGCGGCGATGGTGCTGGGCCTGTCGACCTATGACTCGGCCCGGATCCACCTGGCCAGGCTGCTGGTGCTCGATGTCGAGGACGCCGTAGACCGGCTGCTCGCGATGACCCGGCAGCGGCGTCGCACGCTGGGTTTCATGCATCCGGGTCGGGCTGACGTGATCGGTGCCGGCGCCCTGGTGCTGCAGCGCGTGCTGAGCCGGATGGTGCCGACACTGGGGGCGCCGCGGCTCGTGGTCAGCGAGCACGACATCCTCGACGGCATCGCCTGGTCCCTGCTGTGACCGGCCTGCTGTGACAGGTGTGCTGTGACTGGGCCGGCCGCTGACGGGGGAGCGCTGCCGCATCCCGCGACCGGCCAGCGGTTCGTGAGCCCGGTCCCACCGGGAACCGGCTGGCCGGAGGACCCGGCCGACCCCGCCACCCCCGTCGCCACCGACGCGGCCAGCGTGGTGGACCTCTCGAGCACCGCCGACCTGACCCAGGCCTGCGCCCGGATGTCGGTCTGCCGCGCGTGTGCCCGGCTGGTGCAGTGGCGCGAGGAAGTCGCGCGCGACAAGCGACGGGCATACGCTGCTCAGCCGTACTGGGGCCGGCCGATCGCCGGCTGGGGAGCGCCGAAGCCGCGCATCCTCATCGTCGGACTCGCACCGGCTGCGCACGGTGGCAACCGCACCGGCCGCGTCTTCACCGGGGACCGCTCCGGCGACTGGCTGTTCGCGTCGCTGCACCGCGTCGGCCTGGCGACGCAGCCGATCAGCAGCCACGCCGGTGACGGGCAGCGGCTGGTCGACACCCGAGTGGTGGCCGCGGTGCGCTGTGCGCCGCCGGACAACAAGCCGACGATCACCGAGCGGGACACCTGCCAGCCGTGGCTGCACCGCGAGATCGGGCTGGTCGCGAACTCCGTGCGGTGCGTCGTCTGTCTCGGGTCCTACGGCTGGGCGGCCGCACTACGGGCGTTCCGGGCGCTGGGGTTCGACGTACCCCGGCCGGCGCCGAGATTCGGACACGCGGTGGACGCCGCCGTCCACCGATCTGACGGCGTGGCCGTGACGTTGCTGGGCTGCTACCACCCCAGCCAGCAGAACACCTTCACCGGCAAGCTCACCGAAGCGATGCTCGACGCCGTACTGCTCCGAGCTCGTGAGGACGCCGCCATCGACCGCTTGTGAAAACTTTCACGAGTGCTCTATGCTGGACAGGTACGACGGCCTTGGAGGTGCTGCACACACGATGACCGGCCCGCACATCCTGGTCGCCGGCGGCGGCTATGTCGGCATGTACACCGCGCTGGGATTGCAGAAGTCCCTGCGCCGCGGCGAGGCGCGCGTCACCGTCGTCGACCCGCGCCCCACCATGACCTACCAGCCGTTCCTGCCCGAGGCCTCGGCAGGGAGCCTGGAACCGCGGCACGTGGTGGTGCCGCTGCGCCGCACGCTGCGGCGGACCGACGTGCTCACCGGACGGCTGACCGGGCTCGACCATGCCCGCAAGGTGGCGACCGTCGAGCCCCGTGAGGGTGCGCCGTACGAGGTCGCCTACGACATCTTCGTCGCCGCGCTCGGGTCGGTCGCCCGCACCTTGCCGATCCCCGGCCTGGCCGAGCAGGCGGTCGGGTTCAAGCAGATCGAGGAGGCCATCCACCTGCGCAACTGCGTCCTGGACCGCCTCGACGCGGCCGGGTCGACCACCGACGTGGACACCCGGCGGCGGGCGCTGAGCTTCGTCTTCGTGGGCGGCGGGTACGCCGGCATCGAGGCGCTCGCCGAGCTGGAGGACATGGCCCGCTACGCCACCCGGTACTACGACGACGTCCGGCCGGACGACATGCGCTGGGTGCTCGTCGAGGCGGCCGACCGGATCCTGCCCGAGGTGGGGCCGGAGATGGGCCGCTACACCGTCGACGAGCTGCGCAAGCGTGGCATCGAAGTGCGGCTGGAGACGCGGCTGGAGTCGTGCGTGGACGGCTTCGTCGAGCTGTCCGACGGGGAGAAGTTCGAGGCGGACACGATCGTGTGGACGGCTGGCGTCAAGGCGCACCCGGTGCTGACGCAGACCGATCTGCCGCTGGACGAGAAGGGCCGGGTCAAGGCGTTACCCAGCCTCGTCGTCGAGGGGACGAGCGATGCCTGGGCGGCCGGCGACTGCGCCGCCGTACCCGATCTGACCGCCGCTGCCGGCCAGCTGTGCAGCCCCAGCGCACAGCACGCGGTCCGGCAGGCGCGGCTGCTGGCGGCCAACATCGTCCGGTCGCTGCGCGGCGAGCCACTGCGCGACTACGCACACAAGCACGCCGGCTCGGTCGCGAGCCTGGGCCTGCACAAGGGCGTGGCCCAGGTGTACGGCGTGAAGCTCAAGGGCTGGCCGGCCTGGTTCATGCACCGCACCTATCACATGTCCCGGATGCCGACCTTCAACAAGAAGGCACGGGTGGTGCTCGACTGGACCCTCGCGCTCTTCTTCCGCCGCGAGGTCGTCTCGCTCGGCTCGCTGCAGCGGGCTCGCGAGGAGTTCGAGCGCGCCAGCCGCTGACCCCCGCGCCCCGCCCCTTCGCCCCGAGGTTGCGCAACAGCCCCGCCCCTTCGCCCCGAGGTTGCGCAACAGCCCCGCCCCGGGTCGGCGTAGGATGCCGCCGCGCCTGCCCCCGTAGCCCAATCGGCAGCAGGCAAGGTGCTTAAACCACCTACAGTGTGGGTTCGAGTCCCACCGGGGGCACCGAACCGTCCGGGGGACGGCGAGCTCCGTCGGCTCCCGGAATCCTCAGCAGCGGGACGTCGTTGTCATGAGCAACCGGTCGCTAGAATGGGTGGCAAGCACCCCACTGTGGGTCATGGAGGATCAGATGCAGAGCAGCAACCCCGTCTTCGCCAGAAGCCAGGGCTTCAATGGTCGCAGCGCGGCGCCGCAGGCCACCACCACCGGCGGCTACCCCACCTATCCCGGCGCGGGTCCGACCGGAGGCTACGGTCAGCGACCGCAGGGCGGTGACAGCGACCCCTCGACCTGGCAGACCGGGACCGGTGGCCCGAGTGTCGACCTGGCCCGGATGACGATCGACTCGGTCGTGCAGAAGACCGGGCTGACCCTGGTCCTGCTCGTACTCTCGGCCGCGGCCACCTGGATCCTCAGCCCCGACCAGATGACTTCGGGGCTGTACTCGCTGTGGATCGGTGCCGCGCTCGTCGGTATCGGGCTCGCGTTCGCCGTGTCGTTCAAGAAGGTCGTCAGCCCGGCGCTCGTCATCGCCTACGCGCTGGTCGAAGGCATCTTCATCGGCGCGGCCAGCAAGTTCTTCGAGATGATGTGGTCCGGCATCGTGGTCAACGCGGTGCTCGGGACCCTGGTGGCATTCGGGTCCACGCTGGCGGCGTACAAGTTCTTCAACATCCAGGTCACGCCGAAGTTCCGCAAGTTCGTCACGATCGCGGTGATGGGCTTCTTCGCCGCGGTGATGCTCGACTTCGTGCTCGGCTTCTTCGGTGCCAGCTTCGGCTTCAACGCGCTCGACGGCCCCTTCGCGCTGGTGATCACTCTGGTCGGGCTCCTGCTCGGCATCTTCATGCTGATCCTCGACTTCGACTACGTCGAGAAGGGCGTGGCCGTCGGGTTGCCCGAGATCGAGTCGTGGCGGGCCGCGTTCGGTCTCACCGTCACGCTGGTCTGGATCTACATCGAGATGCTGCGGCTGATGGCCATCCTGCGCGGTAGCGACTGACCAACGCCGTACGGCGGCCGACGCCTGCGACCGCCGGTGAAGTAGTAGCGTCGGTTGCCGACCGTGCGGTCGCTCAGGCGACCAGGCGGTCGGATTGCCGACGGGTGGAGACGGATGGCCAGCAGAGGGCGAGCGGGTGTGTCGCTCGCGCAGCAGGTGGCTACTGGAAGGCGCGGGCGGCCTTGCGCAGGTTGTGCTCGTGCGCGATCGCGGTCGCATAACCGTGTGAGAGGCCGTACTCGTCACGCAGCCAGCTCACCCGCTCGGCGAACCTCAACATGCCGGGACCCTGGTCGATCTGGCCCAGCCACTCCTTCATGTCACGTCCGGTGGCCGAGGGGATCCGCTCGACCAGTTGCCGATGTGTCTCTTCGGAGTGGTGTAGGGCCATGGTTGCCTCCGCGGGGTCGGGGGGTGCGTAGGTCGAGCGTGCCCCAACGTGGACGTCGGCACAAGTGGTCACCTCGGGCCACCCCGGTGCAGCCTCAGGAGAGTCCGCCGGCCGTCTCCGGCTCCGATTCGTGGTCCGACTCCCGTGCCGCCTCCTGCTCCTCCTCCAGCCGATCGACAGCCGGCAGTGGACGGCGTCGGCGGTGCCGCAGGGCGACCCAGAGACCCCGGGGACCACGCCGGCGACCGTCGACCTCGGCCGGTGCTACCTCGGTACCGGCCGCCCCGACCGCCTCGGCAGCGGCGTAGGCCACCGGCATCACGCCCTCCCCGCGGTAGCTCTGCGGCGCCTCCTGGGCCTCGGGGACGAGCCCGAGGGCGGCGGCGAGCGTCGGCAGCATCGCGCTCGCCAGGCTCTCGTACCCGGCCGCCGACGGGTGGAACCGGTCCAGGCCGAACAGCTCCGCCGGTGCCGCGTCGAACTCCGGACCGAGGATGGAACCCAGCGATACCGAGCGGCCGCCGGCCTCGACCACCACGATGGTCTGAGCCGCAGCCAGCCGCCTGCTCCACAGCCGGGCCACCTGTCGCAGTGGCGGCGAGATCGGTCGTACGGTGCCGAGATCGGGGCAGGTGCCGACCACGACCGCGCAGCCGGCGTCACGCAGCCGGCGTACCGCCTGCTCGAGGTAGCGCACCGACTGCGACGGCCGCACCGTATGCGTCACGTCGTTGGCGCCGACGATGATCGCGACCACATCCGGTTCGGTGGTCAGCGCCCGGTCGGTCTGCGCGTCGAGGTCCTTGGACTCCGCCCCGACGGCCGCGTCGACGACGACGCGCACCGGTCGCTGGGCGAGTTCGGCGAGGCCCGCGGCCAGCAACGCACCGGTGGTCTCGTCCGCGTCTGCCATCCCGTAGCCGCAGGCGGCGGAGTCGCCGAGCACGGAGAGTCTGATCGCGTGGCCGGCCAAACCTCGCCCGTACACGCCGCTGGAGTTAGGCGGCGGTGTGTCATGCCTTCCGATGACGTGGCGTGCGAACTTCGCCTGTGCCCGCAGCAGCCCGTAGAACGAGCCGCCGAGCAGACCGAGCCCGCCACCTCCGAGCGCGGCGGCGGCGGCCAGCCTGCGCGCCGCCGATGCCTTGCTCACCCCTGCGTCTCCCGTCGGTCGAGGGAAGTTCCGAGCCACTGTACTTCGGACATAGGCTGCCTCCGTGGACTACGTGGACTCCCTGCTCGAGCTCGTCGGCGACACCCCGCTGCTGCGGTTGCACAAGGTGACTGACGGGACCCGGCCCACCGTGCTCGCCAAGCTGGAGCACCTCAACCCCGGTGGCAGCGTGAAGGACCGCATCGCGCTGCGCATGGTCGAGGCGGCCGAGGCGGAGGGCTCGTTGCGGCCTGGCGGCACCATCGTCGAGCCCACGTCCGGCAACACCGGGGTGGGCCTCGCCATCGTGGCGCAGGCCAGGGGATACAGCTGCGTCTTCGTCTGTCCCGACAAGGTCAGCGAGGACAAACGCAACGTACTTGCGGCGTACGGCGCGCAAGTTGTCGTGTGCCCGACCGCGGTGGAGCCTGAACACCCCGACTCCTACTACTCGGTCTCCGACCGGCTCGTGGGCGAGATCGACGGCGCGTGGAAGCCGGACCAGTACTCGAACCCGAACAACCCGCGCTCGCACTACGAGCAGACCGGCCCTGAGATCTGGAAGCAGACCGAGGGCCGCATCACCCACTTCGTCACCGGCGTGGGCACCGGCGGCACGATCAGCGGGACCGGCCGATTCCTGAAGGAGGTCAGCGACGGCCGGGTGCAGATCGTGGGCGCCGACCCGGAGGGCTCCGTCTACTCCGGCGGCACCGGGCGGCCGTACCTCGTCGAAGGGGTGGGCGAGGACTTCTGGCCCAGCGCCTACGACACCGAGATCGCTGACCGTATCATCGCCGTCTCCGACAAGGACTCCTTCGTCACCACCCGGCGGCTGGCGCGCGAGGAGGCCCTGCTGGTGGGCGGGTCGTCCGGGATGGCGGTGGCCGCGGCGGTGCGCCTCGCGCACGAGGTCGACGACCCGGACGCGGTGATCGTGGTGCTGCTGCCCGACAGTGGTCGCGGTTACCTCGCCAAGGTTTTCGACGACGACTGGCTCTCGCACTACGGCTTCCTGCCGCCGGCGGACGAGCAGACGGTGGGCGAGGTGCTGTCAGCCAAACCAGGTGGGGTGCCGGCTCTGGTGCACACGCATCCCAACGAGACCATCGCCGAGGCGGTACAGATCCTGCGCGAGTACGGCGTCTCGCAGATGCCGGTCGTGCGGGCCGAACCACCGGTCATGGCGGCCGAGGTCGCCGGGTCAGTGGTGGACCGCGATCTGCTCGACGCATTGTACGCCGGACGCGCCCGGCTGGCCGACCGGGTCGAGGACCACATGTCGGCAGCGCTGCCGTCCATCGGCGCGGGTGAACCGGTTCGTGACGCGGTGAGCACGCTCGAGGGTGGCGCTGCCGCGTTGCTGGTGCTCGAGGACGGCAAGCCGATCGGCGTCGTCACCCGCCAGGACCTGCTCGGCTTCATCGCCGCCGGTTGACCCACCCTCCGCGCCGAGGTTGCGCA
>Ga0183260_10004060_pt1 | contig 11703 bp, 9 predicted proteins | sample AntDrymUQ4972206_2_FD_129768 | JGI IMG/M metagenome (GOLD analysis project Ga0183260, IMG submission 129768) | Polar desert sand microbial communities from Dry Valleys, Antarctica - metaG UQ497 (22.06) (version 2) (version 2) | ecosystem: Environmental > Terrestrial > Soil > Desert | place...
GAAAGGGATTCAGGAGCTTGGGTTTCGACACATCCTGGCCTACGATCATGTGCTCAGCGGGAGCCAGCAAGCACACCATCCGAAACTCGTGAACCGATACGACGAAAACAGCCCGTTTCACGAAGTGTTCGTGTTGTTCGGCTACCTGGCGGCGATCGCGCCCGATCTTGAAATGGTGACGGGAGTGTTGATTCTGCCCCAGCGCCAAACTGCCCTCGTCGCCAAGCAGGCGGCCACGCTCGATTTGCTCACCGGCGGCAAGACACGAATCGGCGTCGGCATCGGTTGGAACGATATCGAGTATCGGGGCCTGGGCGAGCAATTCACCAACCGCGGCAAACGAATCGAGGAGCAGATCGAGGTGCTGCGCTCGCTGTGGTCCGACCCGATTGTCAGTTACGAAGGAACCTGGCACACGATCGACCATGCCGGTCTCGCCCCGATGCCGGTGCAACGACCGATCCCGCTCTGGATCGGCGGCAGCGCCGAGGTGGCGGTGCGCCGCGCCGTCCGCCTGGCCGACGGATTCTTCGCCAGTTCGGGATCGCAAGCGACCTACGAGCGGTTGATGGCGATCATCCGTGACGAGCTGCAGGTGCGCGAAAGGGACCCGGTGATATTCGGGATCGAGCCGCGCATCTCGGTAGCGGGGACCACTGCTGAGGATTGGAAACGATCGTACGCCTGGTGGCGCGAGCAAGGCATCACCCACCTCTCCGTCAACACGATGGGGGCCGGTTTCACCGAAATCAGCCAGCATTTGGTCGCGCTTGAATCGGTGCACACTGAACTCTCCGGCCAATAGCCCGGTCTAAACGCAATCACCCCGCCCGGCCAAGCCGGACGGGGTGATGATTGCGACTGAACCTTGATTAATCGCGACGCATGCCCATGACCGTCATCACGTAGTACAGCAGCGTCAGCATCGAGGCCGCGAAACCCGCGATATACGTCCACGCGGCGGCATCGAGCGTGGCGGCGACGCCCTTGCTTTCCTGACCGCCGGAGACACCGGAGTCGACCAGGCCGACCTGCACCAACGCCTCCTTGGCGCGGCGCGTGGCGTCAAACTCGACCGGAAGCGTCATCAGCGCGAAGAGTGTCGCCAACCCGAAGAGAGCCACGCCGATCCAGGCCAATCCGACCTGATTCATGATCAGCCCAAGGAACAGCACACCGAAGCCGAGGTTGGAGCCAATGTTCACGACGGGCACCATAGCGGTCCGCGCCTTGAGCGGCCCATAGGCTTTGGCATGCTGAATCGCGTGACCGGCCTCGTGAGCCGCGATCCCGATCGCCGCGATCGAGGGCACACTGTACACGCCCTGGGAAAGCCGCAGTACGCGCGAGCGCGGATCGTAGTGGTCGGTCAATTCACCCTGAATGGACTCGATCTGGACATCCTGCAACCCTTGGCTATCAAGCACGCGCCGGGCCGCCTGGGCTCCGGTCACCCTGGCCGAATTCTCGACCTTGGAATACTTGTGATAGGCGCCTTTCACCTTGCTCTGCGCCCACAACATGAACAGCAGGCCAGGAATCATGAAGAGAATGTAGATAAGCATCGGCTCTAGATCCTTTTGGTTGACGAGGAATTGCTGGCGCACATTCTGCAAATGGTGGCCAACACGGCAATTCGCCCGCCGGATGAGTCTTCTGCTCATTCCGTACATCTATTCTACAGGATTTCGGGGCTGTCTGGATTCATTTTGACCTGTACATCCGACCGACCCGCGAGGAATTCGGCACAACGCCGCATCCTCGCACCGGTCTACAGCGGCACGGCGACACACCAACGAATGCTACAGGGCATACTTTGGTGGTCGATACCTGCCCGAGCGCTCTCATTCGCGAGGGCATGGCATCCGGGATCGCCGAGGAGATGAGTGTCATAAACGTTGCAACGAGCGCCAGGCAAGACTTCACGGCCTTGCTTGAAGGTGAGCTTCACCTTTCTATAGACAAACTCGAAGGCCAGGCTCCCCTGCTTTCGCGAATGGTCCGGTTTCACCTTGGGTGGATCGACGCCACTGGCGACGCGACCGACGCCGATACTCGCGAAGCGGTGCGAGGGAAACGGATTCGCCCCCAACTCGCCTTTCTGAGCTGCGCTGCCGCCACCGGCGAGCCGGCCCTGGCCGCGCCACTGGCGGCGGCAATTGAGTTGCTGCACAACTTCACCCTCATTCACGACGACATCCAGGATCGCAGTCCCAATCGACGTCACCGCGCCACGGTTTGGCGGATCTGGGGCGATGCCCAAGCAATCAACGCAGGAGATGTCCTGTTCGCCACCGCACAGTGCGCGCTGCTGAGGACCGACACGTCTCGCGTCCCGGCGGAGACGCTTCTCCACTTGATAGACGAATTCAACCAAGCCACGATTTCGATTGTGCGCGGTCAGGTGCTGGACCTTGAGTTCGAGCGCCAGGCCACCGTGACGACCGATGAGTACCTGACAATGATTGGCGGCAAGACCGCCGCGATCATGCGCTACGCGGCCTGGGCGGGGGCGATTGTCGGCGGAGCCACCGAATCGACGGCAAGTCGCCTCGGCGATCTGGGCGAAGCGCTCGGCATCGGGTTCCAAATCCGCGACGACATCCTCGGCATCTGGGGCGCGTGTGAGGCGACGGGCAAGGATCAGGCGGACGACATTCGCCGTCGCAAAAAAACACTGCCGATCCTCATGTTGCTTGAATCTGCCGCGGGAGAACAGGCCGAACGACTCACCACTCTGTATGATATGGATGAAATCGACGAATCCGGTGTCGCGGAAGTGTTGCGGCTTCTTGATGACTACGACATTCAGACTCGCGCCACCGCGCGGGTTGCCCACTATCACGATGTCGCCGAAAACGCTTTGCGGACTTCCACAGGCTCGTTTTCGGAGGCATCGGCTTCAGACCTGGAAACGATGATCAGGCGTCTCGATACGCGCGGAGCCTGAACTGCCCGACGAACCGGCCAATGACAACGGCCAATCAGCGCCGTGATTCGACAGTAGGTGAATCGAGATGCTTGCTCAAACCTCGCTCGACCCGTCAATCGTCACCAATCTCAAGCAGTACAAATTGTTGCGAGAGGGGCACTTCTCCTACCGCTCCGGTCGCCACAGCGCTGCCTTGCTCGACCGCGATCGACTCCTGGCCGATCCCCAAGTCGCAAGTCGGATGGGCTACGCGCTGGCCAAGGCGTTCTTCACGTCGAAAATCGATACGGTCGCCGCGCCGAGCATCTGGGGAGCCGGTCTCGCCCAGTGGGTCGCCTACTTCATGGAACCGCGCGCCAAGCTCGTGTACGCCACGCCGATGCCCGACGGCACACGACGCATAGCCGACAATCTGCACGACCTGATCGTCGATCAGCGCATCCTCCTGATTGACAACGTGATGATCAGCGGCGAAACGATTCAACGGTTCGATAACGAGATCCATGGGCTGGGCGGAGAGGTCCTGGGCGTGGGTTGCTTGTGGGCTGGGGCCGAGAAGTCGCTTCATGCCCACGATGTGTTCGGTCTCCTCAACGACCTGTATCCCGCCTACCTGCAACAGGATTGCCCCATCTGCAAAGACGGCGATGACGACCCCGAAGTCATCGCGTACTAACCCGCGAAGTCGACGAATTACGGGCAACGCTGAGCAACTGCCGCCCGATCCGCAACCCGGCACGGTCACAGCAATTCAATCCCAGACGCACGATCCCAATCGCGTCAATGTCTTCGTCGACGGCGAGTTCAGTTTCGGACTCGCCCGCGATGTCGCGACCGATTTCGGCCTGGACAAGGATCGGACTCTCGACGAAGCGGCGTTGGCCGATGTGCTGGCGAGCGAGCAACTCCACAAGGCAACGAATGCGGCCCTTCACTTCCTCGCCCACCGGCCGCGCGCCGATGGTGAGGTTCGGCAGCGACTGCGCAAGGGCGGTTACCCGGAGGCAACGATCGAGCAGACGCTGGACAAGCTACGCGACTGGCATTATGTCGATGACTCGGATTTCGCCCGTCGCTGGATCGAGAATCGTGGCGCTCATCGACCACGAGGATCCCGCCTGCTAGCTCAGGAACTCCGGGCCAAGGGCATCAACCCGGAGATCATGTCCGAGGCTCTGGACGAGATCGGGATCGACGAACTGACAGACGCCCTGACTATCGCGAGAACGCGGGATCGTCAATTGAGCGGACTCGAGCCGGCCGTCAGAGAGCGTCGTTTGAGCGGATTTCTCGCGCGGCGCGGATACGGCTACGACGTGATTCGACAATCCCTGAATACGCTCCGCGAGGAAGCTGGGTTGCCTGAGTGACGCGCTTTGCCGCCACTGTGGTACATTGAAAGAGGCTGCGGAAAGACCCACGTCATTCGGAGCACTCCATCCTTTCCCAATTCCCCACATGAATCGAATACGGCGCTCAGCATCCTGCCGGGCCACGCTATGTTGGCGCGAGGGTTGACCAAACTATTGGGATGCATTGCGGCGCGATCGGGCCGGACTCTAAAGGTGCCCGGAGGAACGTGAATTAATGGCTGAGATACGTTGGCATGGCCACACCTGTTTTCGGATCAAGGGCAAGGAAGCGACGATTGTCACCGACCCGGTCGATCGCTCGACCGGCTACGGGATGGGCAAGCACAACGCCGACATCGTCACCATCTCCGGTGATCCGCTCGGCAAGAACCTCAACGCAATCCGACCAGAGTTCCGGACGATTGAAGGTCCCGGCGAATACGAGATGCACGACGTGTTCGTGACCGGAGCCCGAAGTTATCAGGACGACAAGAACGGCTCGGAACTCGGATACAACACAACGTACATCGTGGAAGTCGAAGGTCTCAAGATCGGTCATCTCGGCAACATCGGACACACGCTCACCGAGGCGCAGTCGGAGTCGTTTGAGGATGTCGACATCCTGTTGGCGCCAATCGGCGGCGAGCAGGGGTTGACCTACGAAATGGCTGCCGATCTGGTCACGTCGCTTGCCCCAAGGCTCGTGATTCCAATGCGCTATGCCACGGAAATTGGCGACAGATCCCTCGGCGATGTACAGGAATTCTGCAAGAAACTCGGCGTCGAGATTCCCGAGCCGGAAGACAAGCTCACGATCAAGAGTTCCGATCTGAGTGAAACGATGCGATTGGTCGTCCTGAATCCGGATAGCGAAGCCGTCAGGCGCTGACATTTCCAATGTATTCGTCACTATCGATTTCCGGGAGCGGGGAGGATAAGCATGCCGAAATACATTTTTGTGACCGGGGGCGTGGTCTCGTCGGTGGGAAAGGGAATCACCACGGCATCGCTCGGGCGAATGATCAAGAACCGCGGCGCCAGCATCTCGATTATGAAGATCGATCCCTATCTCAATGTCGATCCGGGAACGATGTCGCCATATCAGCACGGCGAGGTCTTTGTCACCGACGATGGCGCCGAAACCGACCTCGATCTCGGCAACTACGAGCGCTTCATCGATGAGAACCTGTCCCGGGCATCCAATGTCACCACCGGTCAGGTGTACTCGAGCGTGATCGCCAAGGAGCGTCGGGGCGACTACCTCGGCGGCACGATCCAGGTTATTCCGCACATCACCAATGAAATCAAGCACCGGATTCAGCTCGCCTCGCGCCACCATGAATCCGATGTCGTAATCGTCGAAGTCGGCGGCACTGTCGGCGACATTGAAGGTCAGGCGTTCATTGAGGCCATCCGCCAGATGCGGCGCGATGTCGGGCGCGGCAACAGCCTCTACATTCATGTCACGCTGCTCCCGCGGCTCGGGGTCACCGGGGAGCTCAAGACCAAGCCAACACAGCAGTCCGTTCGCGAACTGCGCTCGTTCGGTATTCAACCGGATGTGATCGTTTGCCGCGCCGATGGCGAAATCCCGGATGAAACACGCGACAAAATCGCGCTATTTTGCGACGTCGAACCGGAGGCCGTGATCGGAATGCCAACGGCCTCCACGATCTACGAGGTTCCGCTGATTCTTGAAGAAGCCGGACTTGGGGCCTATGTGGCCAACCGGTTCAATCTCCCGGTCGAACCCAATCTCGATGCCTGGAGCGAGATGGTCGAACACATCAAGCGGGACAAACAAATGATCCGGATCGGCCTTGTCGGCAAATATGTTGAACTGCACGACGCCTACATGAGCGTCACCGAGTCGTTGATGCACGCCGGTCTCCATCACAACGTCGATGTTGACGTGGTTTGGATCAATTCCGAAACGGCCTCTGGAGAGGAGATGGAGCGTGAGTTGCGCAAGGTCTCCGGCGTCGTCGTCCCCGGTGGCTTCGGACCGCGCGGAATCGAAGGCAAGGTGCATGCGGTGCGGTTCGCCCGGGAGAGAGGCATCCCGTATCTGGGTCTCTGCTATGGACTGCATATGGCGGTGATCGAGGTGGCCCGCAACCTTTGCGGTCTGGAGGGAGCCAATTCGACCGAAATCGATCCCCACACGCCTCATCCCGTGATCGACCTGATGCCCGGTCAGCACGGTGTCGAAATGGGGGGGACGATGCGACTTGGCTTGTGGCCGTGTCAGCTCAAACCGGGAACCTTGGCGGTGGAAGCCTATGGCGACGAGTTCGTTCAGGAACGTCATCGCCACCGGTTCGAGGTCAACAACGAGTATCGCGACCTGCTCGAATCCGCTGGCATGGTCGTCAGCGGCGCCTCGCCAGACAATCACCTGGCCGAAATCATGGAATTTCGCGGTCATCCATTCTTTGTCGGTGTCCAGTTCCACCCCGAGCTTCGGAGCCGCCCGAACCGCCCGCACCCTCTCTTCATCGCCTTCATCGAGGCGTCTGTAGCGACGTTCCCGGAAGGTGCCCAACGCACCCTCCCGCTGTCGGAAGAGGCGTCGCAGGCCCGAGTAGCAGTCCAGGCTTAGAAACAGTCGACGTTCCCTACGACAACGAGATGGTCGCTATGGCGATCGCCTTCAAATCGACCTACTCGTCGTCAATGGAGTCGTCGAATCGATCGCTTGATTGGTCGACCAACTGAAACTGGGCACGATCCTGGAGCACGCTCACGCTTCCAACCACCATGCCATCGGCCCCAATTATCGGTGTGTGGCGGGCGATCACGTCAACGAGGCGACCGTCGTCGCGCTTCAGGGTGAGGAGTTCGTCAACCGATCGCTCACCTGTGCGAATGCTCATCGTCAGCGGGTGTTCGTCCTTGGCGTATGGCTGACCGTTCAGATCGAGGATGGGCAAGGAGTCGGCGAATACTCTGCCCTCCTCCAACGACATCCCCCACAGCGCGCCGGCCGCCGCGTTCGCGGTAGTTATCGACCCGTTGGCGGCATCCACGATGAGCACGGCCTGCGGCATCTGTTCGATGACGCCAAGCAGGCGTGCCTGGGTGCCTTCAAGCCGTTTGTACAGACGAATCCGATCGATCGCGTGGGCACATTGGTTGCCGACGGTGGCGGCAAAGGTCAAGTCTTCCGCGTCAAATCGATCTGCAAGATCGTGCAGGATGTAAATTGCTCCCAGATGTTCATCGTCGATCTGGAGGGGCGTCACCAGCAGGGCAGAGGCATTCACGAGCGACATGACGTGGCGTTCCGACCGGCCCGCTTCCTCCACGCTGACCACCAACGGCGATGTTCTGGCAAAGGCGGTAATCGTGGTTGAAATCGAGATCGGATCGTGAATCGCGGGCAGGTCGAACGGAGATGGAAAGCGCTGCGCGGCGACAGCTTCCAAGCCACCGTCCTCCCGCACGATCCAGGCCAATCCAGCCTTGTCGCCGAGCTGCGTGCAAAGACAATCGAGCGCGATATCGGCGGCCTGACGCGCGTTCGGAGCCATGAGGATATGGATAACCATATCGGCCATGGCCAAAGCTCGCGCACTTGCCTGCTCGATGCGGGCAACACGCTCGCGGTCGGCTTGCTCGGCCTCTCTTTGGGCAGTGATATTGCGGCCGATGTACACCGCGCCGGTGATTTCGCCGTCGATATACAGCGGCCGGGCGCTCACCTGAGCCAACTGGACCCGTCCATCGACGCGCGTTACCCGATACTCCCAATCCGTGACACTCTCGCCGCGGAGGGCGCGAGCCAACGGGTGGTGCTCGCGATCGATCAGGGAGCCATCAAGTTCCCGACGTTCGAGAACCTCGGGATTCTCCATTGCGTCCGATCCCGATTCAGGGTCCGCGCCTTCGCTGTCGAACAGCCTGTCGGCGCGATTGATCAGTGTCAGACGGCCCTTGGCGTCGCACGCGCGCACCAGATCGCGTACGTGATCAAGAATCGTAGAAAGTTGAACGTTTCGAAAGTGCTGGTCCTTGAGCAGCATTGCATTGTCAAGGGCAAGCGCCGCTTGATTGCCGAGCACCTGCGCCAGCGACAGTTGATCCTGACTCAGGACGAGGTTGTCGCCTCCACGGTCTCCGAACATTCCGCCGATCGTGCGGCCCCTGACCCGCAGCGGCACAATCAGGATCGGGCCGCTTGGCGTGAACTCTACCAACCCGGCAACGTCCGGGTTTTCGGATTGAGGATCGAGACTGACGCGCGCATTGCCAGGGTCGATGAACGACGTCAATCGTGCGTAGCCACTTGAGATATCCACGGTGTCTGGCGCCGACGACACCTTCGGGCCGACGGTGGCGATCCGCTCAGCGGTTCGGTCCTGGGGGTCGATCACCCACAACGACACCCTGGAGAGACCGAAAATGGTCGAGAACCTCGAACTCAGGAGCTGACCGAACGCACCCATTTCAAGTTCCGAGGAGGCGGCATGAATGACTTCGAACAGGGTGGAAAGCTGACGCGCGATCTCCAGACGCTCGCCGAGCGCTTCGTCGAGGATCACCGACCCGGGGACGACGCTCGATTCCGGCGCCTGCCGAAAGCGAGCTGGCGCCCGTTCTCGCATGGGATGCCAGTTTTCCAGGTCTTCTCCGCCAATCAGCGCCATCCTTCCAAGGCGGACAACGGGAAGCCGGCCCTGGCGCACGGCTCGCGAAACCGTGTGATAGGAGACGCCCTTGAGTTTTGCGGCTTCAGTCATCGTGTACCGCTGGACACCCTGCAGCGTGAATGAATCGAGCGCGCTCTCCGCGAACCGGTCGTCCGATTGGCGATCGCTCGCGTCGTCGGGGTCGCTCACCGAAAACCCTTCCCCGGTTGTCCATCCATGTGCATGAGGAACCCGCCAGTCTCAACCTTGCCTGCCGATCCATCCATCGCAGGCTGCCTCGCTTTGACCAGAGTCCCTTTGTGGCCGCGAATGTGTTCCGACTCCAATTGGGTGGCGGTCGCGATGATGTGGAACCGGGCGACCTGCTCGCCGGACCATGTCGTTTTGGATTGCGCACTCGGAAGTGTCTCATAGTGCAGCGTCTTTATTCAGGGGGTTTTGGTTGGAGGTCTTGGAATCGGGCCAGCACATCCCGATCCTTCTGAACGACGTTGTCGTGCATTCTTTGCTGGAACTTTGTCATTGCCAGGCGGAGATCTGGCTCGGTTGCGCCGAGAATGCGGACAGCCAGCAGGCCGGCGTTGCGGGCGTTCCCGATCGCGACGGTAGCGACTGGCACGCCGCCCGGCATCTGGACGATTGAAAGCAAGGCGTCGATTCCGGCGAGCGCGGTTGCAACAATCGGTACGCCGATAACCGGGAGCGGTGTGGCGGAAGCGATCATACCCGGCAGGTGCGCGGCGCCTCCGGCGCCGGCAATGATCACGGCAATCCCGCGATCCGCCGCCGATCGCGCCCAGGCGAACATTTCGTCCGGCGTGCGGTGCGCTGAAAGAATTCGCACCTCGGACTCGAGTCCAAAATCAACAAGTACATCGATTGCGGCCCGCATCGTCGGAAAATCGGAGTCGCTCCCCATCGCGATCCCGATCCGTGGCGGTTCGTTGCTCATTGACTCCAGGTTCCTTCCCACGCTAGAGGCCGGATACATCGAACAAGGCATTCCGAACTGCCCAAACGCGCACGGAGGCCGCCTCGATCGAGTTGTCGATGGCCGTCACATGCCCAATCTTGCGTCCGGCCCGTGCCTTTTTGCCGTAAAAGTGCACGTGCGCGTCGCCAGCCGCCAGACCCTCCGCCAGGCGGAACCGAGGGTCATCGGCCGTCCCTCGCCCAAGGAGATTGAGGGTGACGATTGCCTGACCAGTCTGTTCGGGGCTGCCAAGGGGCAAATCGAGCACCGCCCGCAAGTGTTGTTCGAACTGCGACGTCACCGCGCCGTCAATTGTCCAGTGACCGGAATTGTGTGGTCGTGGCGCCAGTTCATTGAGGTAGAGTTCGCCGCGCGAAACGAAGAACTCGATCCCCAAGATCCCCACCATCCCGATCTGTTCGGCAATTTTCCGGGCAATCCGCGTCGCTTCCATTCCGAGATCGGCGTCGATACGGGCCGGAACCCGCAATTCGTGACAGATGCCATCGCGTTGCACGGTCTCCACCGGCGGATAGACCGCAATCTCACCACCCGGCGTTCGCGCCAGGAGAATGGCGAACTCGAGGTCGAGTGGCAATCGCTCTTCCGCCAACAGCACCGTTCCCGAAGACTTGGCGCCTCGCCAAACCGCTTCAGCCTCGGCGGGACTGTCGACCATCCACACACCGCGTCCATCGTATCCCCCGCTGGAAGCCTTGACCACGACCCGCCAGTCGTAACCCTCGCCAAACGCAAGCAATGCGTCGAGACAATCGATGTTCGCGTAGCTCGGCATTGGAAAACCGGCATCGCCCAGCTCCCGCCGCTGTCGACGCTTGTCCTGAGCCAGGGCCATGGTCGACGGTGACGGCCAGACCTGATGCCCGGCTGCTTCGAGCCAGGCCAACGAGGCCGGGTTAACAAGCTCGTGATCGAAGGTAATCACGTCGCTCCGCTGCGCCAGATCCTTGAGGGTTTCGCGATCGTCGGGCGAACCGACGATCACACGTGGCGCGATCTGAGCGGCGCTATCGTCAACGTCCGCCGCGAGGAGCACAATTCGAACATCGAGCGGAATTGCGGCCTGGATCGTCATGCGGGCAAGCTGCCCGGCGCCGACGATGCCGACTGTCGGAGGCCGCCACGTCATCGGTCGAGGCGCCCGGCACACTCAACTGGTCGTGGCCGACCATTGTGGCGGCCAATGTGCGACATGAACCCCGGTGCTTTGTCTTGCATCTGGTCTACAGCCCCAATGTCCTGAGATAGTCGCGGCTGGTCGTGGCGCTTTCCAGCGCCGTTGACTTCATCGTGATGTCGGTTTCGACAATCAGCCAACCATCGAACCCGGCGTCGAACAACGGGGTCAGGATCGCCGGAAAGTCGACGACGCCCTCGCCTAGCTCCGCGAATACGCCGGCCGCGGTGAATTGCCCGTACTCCCAATCCTCTCGCACCCCCTGCTCACGGATCGCGCCATTGACGTCTTTCAGGTGGAGTGTCCGGATGCGGTCCAGATAGTTCAGGCACACCTCCACGGCATCGTCGCCCGCCCAGGCAATGTGCCCGGTGTCGAGACCCAGCCAAAGCGAATCGCCCGGAACAAGACTGAGCAACGTCGCGAGTTCGTCGGCTGTCTCAATTACCGTACCGACATGGTTGTGGAAACAAGCGGTGACGCCTTCGGCGAGGGTGGCATCCGCAAACCTGCCCAGCACGGCCGCGAATTGAGCGAACTCCTTTTCCGTCATCGCATCCGCCGCGACGACGTGACCGGCCAGCTCACCGCGCGTC
>Ga0183260_10004062_pt1 | contig 11702 bp, 8 predicted proteins | sample AntDrymUQ4972206_2_FD_129768 | JGI IMG/M metagenome (GOLD analysis project Ga0183260, IMG submission 129768) | Polar desert sand microbial communities from Dry Valleys, Antarctica - metaG UQ497 (22.06) (version 2) (version 2) | ecosystem: Environmental > Terrestrial > Soil > Desert | place...
CATCCTCCGGATCCGCGACCACGAGCGGCCGCCGGCGGCGGCCGAGGAAGCCCCACACGCCGCTGCCGTGATAGCTGGCGAGGCTCCAGGAAAGCTGAGCGAGGTCGGGCCGCTGGGAGGCGTCCGTCACGGGATGCCAGGCGCCGGCCGAGCGATGGGCCGCACGCGCGGTAGCCCACTGATCTATCACGCCGTCCTCGCGCTGCATGTCCTGAAGGACCAGCCAGGAAGCCCATGGGGAACCGGCGTGATCGACGGTGATAGATGGGGCAAACTGCCAGGCGGCCGGCGTGACCATGCTGGCGGTGTTGGGCACAAGGGGCACAAGCGGGACAGGGCTGACCCGTTCGGAGGGTAAGAGCGCGCCATCATCCGTGATGAAAGCGACGTGTACCGCGTAGATCCCGTCTTGGTACTCGTCCCAGACCACCCAGCAGCCGCCAGGTGCGAGCGCAACGTCCGGGCGATGTGGCCGTGTGCCCGGCGCGGTCACACGCAGAGGCGCGCTCCAGCGCTGCCCGTCACAACGTGCGGCCAACACCCCGTAGGTGCCGGGTGCTTCAGCCTGGCACCAGACCGCCCATAGTCCAGCTTTCTCAGCGCCTGTGGGATTCTCGGTACTCTTGGGTTTCCCCGCGCTGCCGGACACTGGGCTGGAACGAGTCAGCGCCAGCGAGAGCACGGTACCGTCCCCAACACTCAACGCCGCTGGCTCGCTCCAGCCGCGTGACGAACGGCGTGACGTCACCACTTCGGCGCCAGCCCCGGAGCGGCCGCGCAGCCAGACGACCATGGGTGAATCACCGCCGAGGACGATCTGCGGGGCCGCGTGCCGGCCGCTGGCGGCGATGACTTCGGTGGGCCCGGGCGCATCCGCGGCGCCGGCGAAGCGCACCAGCAGGCGCTCCTGGTCTTTGCGGTAGCTCGTCCACGCGACCCAGGTGCCGGTTTCGGTAACGGTGATGGAGGACGGCCGGTGCTCCTCGCGGCCAGCGGGGTCCTCAGTGGGGGACATCACATCGGACACGCTACGCACCGCGCCCTTTCTGCGTGCGCCACTGGTCCAACGCGGCAAACGAGACCGTGCCGTCGAAGACGTGGCCGCCATTGAACTGATGCACGATGAATCGCTCGGGTGCCCCGGCTGCATCGTACGCGTTGCGAATCCGCCCGACCGCGCGGTACGCCCACTCGTGGGGACTCACCCGGTCCTTGAGGCCCCACTCATAGACCATCAGCCGTGGGGCAATGAGCGAGAAAATCTCCGGTGTATCGCCAAAGCGCAAGAGACCGGGGATAAGCTGAATGCCGCAAGGCTTGAGTGCCTGGTACCGCTCCTGGAACATGTTGAGGCACGCGGATGGCACGCAGGCCGAGATGCGCCGGTCCATAGCGGTGATCATCATCGTCAACCGGCCACCGAACGAGAGGCCGGCGCACGCGATCTTGTCCGCGTTGACGCAATCGAGCGACTCGAGCATGTCCACCGCGGCCTCTAGATCACACAGATGCAATGCCACGCCGGTGGTGCCCATCAGTGTGGCTGCCATGTAGTTGCGCGCGCAGTAGTCCACGCGCGGGCCGGGATAGTCCGGGCGGCGCTCGCCAAACCCGCGGATGTCGGGCGCAAGCGTGACGTACCCCTGCTCCGCAAAACGATGGGCGTAGTCGTACTGGAAGCGCTTGATCTCGGCCTCCCGCTCCTCGGTCCCGGCGATCCCTACCAGGCTGTCCTTGCCGAAGTGCCCATGGCCGGGGATGCAGAGCACGCCGGCGGCCTTGTTCGCCGCCGTGGCCTGCTTAGGGACCAGGAGGTACGCCGGCACCCAAACGTCCTGTTCGGATTGATAAATCAGACGCCGGCGGACGTACGACCCGCAATCGACGTCCTGCTCGTACTGCACAAGGAGCGGCGCACGGACCGGCCGGATGCCGAGCAACTGCGTGAACTGGGACCGGAAGCGCTCCTGCCAGGCGGCCAGCTCGTCCGGAGTCGAGCCGTCGAACAGCATGGATGGCTGCATACGGTCGATGAGCTGAGAGAGATCGTCCTCAAATGAAAGCGGACGGCTGCCAAGCGGAAGGACCGCCGGCGCCGGTGCCGGTGCGGAGACAGCCACCCTATTTACCCTTGGCGATCGCGCCCTTGAGCTGCTGCTCGGCAAAGAGGGCGAAGTCGTTCACCGACATCTTGCCGGTAAGGAGCTCGTTCTGGAAACGAGGGGTGATTTCGGCGCGCGCAACGGTTTCGGTCTCGGGGTAGGCGTACATGCCCCACGCCACGAACTTGGAGCTGTTCGCTTGGGTAAACCACGGCTGCGGGTCGATCCCGGTCTGGTCTTGGAATGTCTTGCGCGTGATCTCGGCCGCCTTGAGGAGGCCCGCCACCACGGTCCGGCGCGCGTCTGCCTGACGCGCCGCTCGCCCCGGCTCCAGCGTCCACTTGAGCACCTCCCAGGTGGCGTCGAGCTGGCTGGCATTCCCCGCGAAGACAACTGAAGGGGACATACGCCCCGAGATGTTCTTGCCTGGACCGCTGTACGGCAGCGCGGCGAGCGCGAGCTTCGTCTGGATCGTGGGCGGGGGCACGGCATCGATCTCCATCGCCACCTTGCCGGCGCCCAATCCAGTACGCGCGTTCCCCATCGCGCGTACCTCGTCACCGGTAGGTACGACCGCGTGCCGGGTGTACAGGTCCGTCCAGTATTGGAGGCCGCGTTTGAACTCGGCAGTATTCACAAGCACCTTTTCCGTTTTCGCGTCCCAGATGCCCACGCCGAAGTAGGTGGCGGCGTCCATCCAATCGAACCCACCGGTGATGTTGCCGCCCCAGCCGAAGCGATCCGGCCGCTGCGTGAGCTTGATGGCGTACTCTTGGAACTTCTCCATCGTCCAGGAGCGATCATCTATGGTGACGGGCGGCGGCGCCAGGCCAATCTGACGCAGGATGTCTGGGTTGTAGAAGAGGGCGTCAACCGCAATGGCGATGGGAATCCCCATGAACTTGCCTTCGTAGGAGAGGGCCTCAACCGCCGTCGGCACGAAGATGTTCGGGTTGACCTTGTCCCGATTCATGAACGGCTTGATGTCCTTGACCGAATCGCGTAGGTCCCGCCCATCACGGCTATGCTCCACCAGGTCCGCCGTTGAGCCGGCGACGTGCAGCTGCAGCGCCTTCTGGATGACCTGCACGTCGCTGGTGGGCTGTATATCCACCTGGATGCGCGGGAACTCCGCCGTGAACTCGACAAACAGCTTGTCGAGGATGGCCTGCTCCGGCGGCGCCTTTGGTTGGGAGATGTAGACCAGGCGTATGGTGGGACCGCTGCCCTTATAGGCAGCGCCAGATGGGGTCTGGCTGCCGCCGGAGCTGCACGCGGCGGCGAGTAACGCGCTCAGTCCACCCGCAGCTCCGGTAACAGCGCTTCGGCGGGAAAGGTATCTCGGACTCGGCATTTTGACGTCCTTAGACCTACTCAGGGCACTGGCTCCGGCCGGACAATCCAGCCGGGCTCATTACTTGAGATCACGCAGAACCTCGTGCGCGGCGTTGTGGCCCGGGATGCCGCTGACCTCGCCGCCGGGATGCTGGCCGGCGCCGCAGAGGTAGAGTCCGTCCAGTGGGGCGCGGTAGTTGGCCAGCTCGGGGAGCGGTCTGTTCCAGAAGAGCTGCTCACCGGTGTGCTGGATGTGCCAGATGCTGCCGTCGGTGAGGCCGTTCTCCCGCTCCAGATCAAGCGGCGTGCGGAGCTTGTAATAGAGGATCGAGCGGCGGAAGTTGGGGGCGTAGGTAGTGATCTGGTCTATCAGGCGCTCTGCTACCTGCTCGCGCACGTCGTCCCAGGTGCCATGACGGAGCGTGGCGGGGGCAGAGACGATCCAGCAGGATGCCGTGTGCTTGCCTGGTGGCGCCAGGCTAGGGTCGAGCGCGGAGGGCATGGACATGCCAATGACCATCTCGCGCGGTGGGATGCCAGCATCGAAATCATCCCACATTGCGGTGACGTGAGCGCTAGTGCGGTGCAGGCCCACGTTGCCTCGCGGGGGACGCGCCGGATCGCCATCCCAATGCTTCCACTGCGGGGCTTGGTCAACCGCGGCAAGCAGCTTGACGCAGCTGACGTCCGTGACGAGTGACTCAATGCCACGGCGCAACGCCGGATCCAGGTGCTCGGATGGGATCAGCTTCAGGAAGGTACGCTTGGGGTCAAGGTTTGAGAGCACCACTCTGCTGCGTACCGTCGTGCCGTCCGCGAGGCGAATACCGACGACACGGCCGTCCTCAACGAGGAAGCGATCGACCTCCTGGTTGAGGCGCAGCTTGACGCCGGAAGCCGCGGTGGCCTCCGCGAGGACGCGGCTGAAGGCCCCGGTGCCACCGCGCACGTAGCCGCTCTGAGGAGTCTCGCCGGTCTCCTCGTCCGGCTCATCGATGGAAGAGTACGCGTAGGAGAGGGCGAGCGGGTCGCGCCCGACGGATGCCTTCTCGGCCGCGTAGCGTTCTCTCAGGCGGCCCGGCGGCAAGAACTTCTCGCGCACCTGCGAGCAAGTGAGGGTGAGCGCTTGCTCCAGTACCTCGGCGGCAGCGGTGCCGGCCGCGTGGGCGCGGACATCGGCCAGCGTGGGCGGCGGCTGCATGCGGTAGGGGGCGAAGAGCGAATCAAGCGTGCGTTTGAACGTGCTGAGCTGACGCATCCTAACGCGTTCTTCATCGGTAAGGCGGCCGGCGAAGGCGAGGTTCTGAGGTGAGTCGTGATCCGATGGGCCGAAGTACGTGCCGTCCGGATTGAAGATAATGGCGCTGGCGCGCGGGATGATCTCAAAGCCGCGCTCGCGCAGGCCGAGGTCGCGGATGATGCGGGGGTGGATGGCATGCACCATGTGGGCGCAAGTGGAAAAGTGGAAGCCAGGGTGTAGCTCTTCCGTGATGGCGGCGCCGCCAACGAACGGGCGGCGCTCGAACACCTCTACAGCGAGTCCGGCTCTAGCGAGGTAGGCGGCGGCCACCATGCCGTTGTGACCGCCACCGACGACGATTGCATCAACATCAACTGTCATTCGCGATCTCTCTCCTACCCGCTATCTGCCCGGTAGCTGTTGCCCGGCCCGCATTGTAGATGTTACAACGTGGGTATGTCCAGACAACCTGAAACCATCAGCGAGGTACCGTGAGCACGTCGCTACTCAGCCGGGTGGACGATCCGACGCCGCTGTACTTCCAGTTCCAGCGCAGTCTGCGTGAGCGCATTCAACGGAGGGAGTGGGCGCCGGGTCAGCGCATCCCTTCTGAGCCCGAACTGGCCAGGGAGTACGGCATAAGCCGCACGACCATCCGGGAGGGTCTGGACGTGTTAGAGAAAGAAGGGGTAGTGGAGCGGCGCCACGGGCACGGCACGTTCGTGCGGGACATGCGCATCGTGTCCGAGTGGAACTCCTACACGGGGTTCATGCCCGCGTTGCAGGCGCTGGGGCATTCGGTCACGGTGAAGCCGCTTGCGGTGCAGCTCCGGCCTGCGGATACTGAGCTTGCGCGGTGGCTCCAGCTGGAAGAAGGAGCGCTAGTCACGCAGATCCGGCGTCTGGTGTTGGCGGATGGCGAGCCATTCTTGCTCAGCACTGCCACGCTTTCCGAGCGGCGCTTCCCCGGCTTGGCGGAGGTGGACTTCTCACGCGATTGGCTGGTGGAGACGCTGGAGCGGCGCTACAGCGTGCGGGCGGCGCGGCAGGAGCGATGGCTAGAGCCAGTCATCCCCAAACCACGTGAGCTGCGTCACCTGGGGCTGACGAGTCCGGCTGCCTGTTTACTGGTGGATGAGCGGAACCTGGCAGCGGACGGGACGCCCATCAGCTTCATTCGGATCGTGGCGCGGGGAGATCGGTGTCGGGCGTACTTCCAGCTAGAGACGCGCTAGGGCTGTCTCTAGGACCGTCGCTTGGGCTGTCGCTTGGGCCGGCGCCGGTCGCGGTAGTCCTTGGGCCGCGCGCGGCGCATCCCTTCGCCGGATACGTGACCGAGATTCTTGATGTGGAGGGGTTTCCGTGGCACCGAGTGTTTCACGAGCGTGGCAGCGGCGACGCGGACGGTAACGGCGGTAATTATGGCGGCGCTCCCCTCGAAGCGCGCGAATGGACGCGCGCACCGGTGGTGGTGTTGGGGTACGTAGACGCATCGCCAGAGCTAGTGGAAGCTGTGCTCCGCTATGTGTACGCCGGTGGTGGATTGCTCGTACTTCGTCCCTCACCGGCGCTGGCTGCCGGGCTTGGCCTGCGAGACACGGGAGCTGATCTGATCTCGCGCTACGTCGAGATCCATGGCAGCGGTCCGTTGGGTGCGGGAATGGACGTACCAGCGCTTCAGTTTCATGGCCGGGCGGACCTGTTGGTTGCGTGCGGAGATGGGGTACAGGTAGCGGCGCACCTTGCAGTGTGCGCTGGACAGCCATTGCCGAACCCGGCGGTTGCGTTCGGTCGCCTGGGTCGGGGTCGCTGGGCGGCGTTCACCTACGACTTGGCCGGGTCAACGGTGCTGTTTCACCAGGGCCGGCAGGACCAAGCGAGCGCGGGGCCGGTGGCGGACGCGGACGGAGACGGCAAGTACGCGCCGAACGACCTGTTCGTCAACCATCTAGATCCTGCGTTGTGCCGTATCCCGCAAGCGGACCTGCACCAGGATCTCTTCGTGCGATCGCTCCAGTGGGTAGCGCCGCCCGGTCCTCCGCTCCCACGACTGTGGCACTTTCCGCACAGCGCTCGCGCCACCGCGTTCTTCCGGGGCGACGGAGACCGGATGACGAGGGAGGACTTCGATCGCACGATTGCGGCCGCTGACCGGCACGGAGTTCCCTTTACCACCTATCTGATGCTCCAGGATCACGCAGTGGTCACACCCGAACGTGCGGACGAGCTGCGGCGGAACGGCCACGATTTCGCGCAGCATGCCTATACCGGGCGTTTACCCTCGCCGGACGAGATGCGCGCGTGCTTGCGCGACGAGCTCGCAGCGTTCGCGCATCGGTATGGCGAGACATCGGTGACGTATCGCGGGCACAGCAACGTGTGGGTCGGGTGGTCCGAGATGGCGCGGTACTTGAGCGAGAATGGCGTCCGCCTGGACACAACCTTCATACCGGAGCGGTTCTTTGCGGCGGGTTACCTCAACGGCAGCGGCCTGCCGGTACGCTTCGTGGATGGTGACGGAGCGATCATCGATCTCTACGAGCAGGCAACCCTGCACACCGAACCATCACTGCTCACCGACAAGTGTTTCCGCGCGCCGCTGAGCGTGGAAGAGGCGCTTGCAGAGACGATCGCACTGGCGGACGGCGCCATCGACCGCTATCACACGGTCTACCAGCCGAACTTTCATCCAGTCTATACGCGGCCCGGGGCGCGCTCCGTGCTGCCGTGGATCGAAGGATTGATGGCGCACTGTCGCGCGCGAGGGTTTCACTTCACCAATGGCCGCGACTGGGTGCGATTCAACGACGCGCGTCGGTCGGTTACGCTCGATTCGCTGATGTTTGATCCGCACACCGGCGTGCAGGACTTTCAACTAACGGCGGCGGTGGACGTGGAAGGGCTCACGCTGGCACTACCGTGTGAGCGGGACGGATTGCTGCTTACGGGCGCATCGATCGACGGCGAATCCGTTGCAGTCGATGCGCTTCCGCTGGAAGGACAGAAGCACGTGTTGCTGAGCGCCAAGTACGTGCGCGCCAGACCGCGCGTGTGGAGGCTGCGATGGACAACGAAACAATCTTAGAAAGAATCTCCCCATGACTACCGAGACTACCGCCACCATGTTTACCGTGACGCCGGAGGCGCTGGCCGCCACGCTCGCGCGTCTGCCGCGGGTCACGCTAGCGGACCTCCCAACGCCACTGCACGACTGTCCGCGGCTCTCGGCGGCGGTGGGCGGGCCGCGCATCCTCATCAAGCGCGATGACATGACCGGATTGGCGCTGGGTGGGAACAAGACGCGCAAGCTGGAATACCTGCTGGCGGAAGCGCTGAACGAGGGGGCAGATACCGTCATCACGTCGGCAGCGACGCAGAGCAACATGTGCCGGCAGACGGCGGCGGCGTGCGCCAAGCTCGGGCTGGACGTGCATTTGGTGCTGCAGTCCGGCGTGCACGACGAGTTGCAGGGAAATCTCTTGCTGGACCATCTTTTTGGCGCCAAGATCACCATGGTGCAGGACGGGGCTGCCTCGGGAGCGTACGACATGTCCGCGGTCCGCGCGGAAGTAGACAGGCTGGCGGAACGGCTGAGGCGTGAAGGGAAACGCCCGTACGTGGTCTCGATGCAGACGCATTCGCTGGACCTGGCCGGTGCCGGATACATGGATGCCATGCTGGAGCTAGAGCGCCAGTTCGCCGCGCAGCATGTGCGGCCAACACATCTGCTGCTGACATCGGGCTCGGGAGGAACGCACTCCTCGCTGGCGCTGGCGGTAAAGGCAATGGATCTGCCGTATCGAGTAGTGGGGATCAGCATCCGGAAGACACGCGATGAGGCGGCAGCGGGGGTGGCCGGGTCGGCGAACCGGGTGGCGGGGCGCCTTGGGTTGGCGGCGCGGCTGGCGGCAGACGAAGTGGAGGTGTACGACGAGTATTTCGGTGGCGGGTACGGATTGCCAACCGAGGCGGGGCTGGACGCGATACGGTTGGTGGCGCGGACCGAGGGTATCTTGCTGGATCCGGTGTACACCGCCAAGGCGATGTCTGGGCTGATCGGGTTGACGCACCGCGGTGTGCTCACCAAAGAACACACCGTGGTGTTCGTACACACAGGAGGCGTCCCGGCGCTGTTCGCCTATCACCAAGAGCTCATGCGCTAGGGCATAGGCTAGGGCGCGGAGGGAGGACTATGGAATGAAGGTAGGCGTAATTGGACTGGCGCTCTCACACCCGTACACATTTGCCAAAGGGTTCGCGAAGCGTGACGCGCACGTCACGGCAGCGTGGGATGACGACGCGCAGAAGGCGCGAGAGTTCGTCGCGGAGTTTGGCGGCGAAGCAGTCGGAACGCCCGAAGAGGTGGCGCAGTCAGACGTAGACGCGGTGATCGTGACATCGCGCGCCGTGGATCACGCGGCGCACGCGCGGCTGGCCCTTGAGGCGGGAACGCCGGTCTTCGTGACCAAGCCGCTCTCGTTGGATGCGGATGACGCAGCCACGTTGGTGGCGCTGTCCGAGCGCCGGGGAACGGTGCTAATGTCTTGCTCGTGGATTCGGTACGAGCCAGCCTACCGGGCGCTGACTACGAGGCTGCGTGACGAGGCGCTGGGAGAAGTGGTGTACGCGCGCGCGGTCGCTTGCCACAAGATCCGCAGTTACATCGATACAAACGACTGGCAGGACGACCCCGCGCTGGGTGGAGGCACACTGATCAACATGGGGATTCACGCCGTGGAGCCGTTGGTGGCGCTGATGGCGGCCGTAGGGCGCACACCGGAGTGGGTGCGCTGTACTGCCGCACGCACTATCTACCAAGACACACGTTCCGAGGACATTGCTTCATTCCAGGTCGGGTTCAGCGGCGATCTAGTGACGGCGGTGGAAACCATCTGTAGCGCCAGCGCGAATGGGTACTGGTCCGAAGTGTTTGGGACGAAGGAGTCCTATGTCGCCGAGGTGCCTGCGTCACTGCGCGAGCGCCGCGCCGGACCGGTTGCGGTAGACGCGTCGCCCAGTGGCCGTGACCACATGCTGGACCTGTTCTTTGAGTCGGTGAAAACGGGGAAGTCGCCGGTTCCGCTGGCGGAGACGCTGGCAATCACGGAAGTACTGACCGCGGGGCGACGGTCGGCGACAAACGGCGGCGAGCGGATCTCTCTGACGCATTCGCGGAACGCGTGATCCGAATGGATGATCTACCAGCGGTAGGCGAGGCGGTGGACCTGCTCATCCGTGGTGGGATGGTGATCGATCCGGCGTCGGGGATACATGGCCCAGCGGACGTGGCGATCTCGGGAGGAAAGATCGTGGCGCTGGGAGAGGGGATCGGGGCCAGCGCCCGAGCACGAGATGAGATTGACGCCACGGGGCTGCTCGTGACGCCGGGGCTGATTGACATCCACACCCATGTCTATCCGGGCTGCACGCCGCTTTCCGTGGATGCAGACGCCCTAGCCGCACGCTCGGGCGTGACCACCATGGTTGATTGCGGGAGTGCCGGTGCGAACACGTTCACGGGGTTCCGGCGCTACGTCGTTGAACGGTCAGCGTGCCGCATCCTGGCGTTCCTGAATATCTCGGTTATCGGGCTGGTGACGCTCAACGAGTGCGCGCACGGGCCGCATGTGGACTGCAACGCGGCGCTCGAGTGCATCGAGGGGAACCGAGACGTGATTGTGGGCGTAAAGGTGCGCGGCAGCCGGAATGCGTTTGGGGAAGACAACACGGCCCAGCCGGTATGGATGGCACGCGCGGCTGCGACGGCGGCCGGCGTGCCCGTGATGATGCACATTGGCGATCCACCGCCGACGCTGGATCAGGCGTTGCCGATCTTGCGGGCCGGAGACTTTGTGACGCATAGCTACAAGGGGCAGCCGGTGACGCGGCTTGTGGACCGCGATGGCACGGTGAGGGCGGATGTGCAGGCGGCGCGGGAGCGAGGCGTGCTGTTCGATCTGGGGCACGGCAACGGGAGCTTTTCTTGGACGGTGGCGCGCCAGCTTGCGGATCAACGCTTCTGGCCAGACACGATCTCAACTGACGTGCATACGGCAAACGTTGGTCCACCGCTCTCACTGGACATGCCCGGCGTACTGTCACGGTTGCTCCATCTGGGAATGCCGCTGGAGGATGTGATCCGGGCGAGCACGCTGATACCGGCGCGCTGCATTGGCTGGAGTGATCGGATTGGGTCGCTTGCCGTAGGGCGTGAGGCGGACGTGGCGATTCTGGCGCTAGAGAACGGGGAGTACGACTTGATTGACTCGCATCGTAAGACCGAGCGCGCCACGCGCCGCCTGGTAGCGAGACACACTCTGCGTGCGGGGCGCCGAATCGGGGTTGCCTAACTGTCGGACGCGCCTAACATGGAACTCCAGCGTCGGCACAGCTCTCCACGACGTACAGCGGGGAGGTAAGAGTACAGGTGGGAGTAGGGCGTAGCCGAGATTGGAATGGCACGTTATGTCTAGCGTGGAGGCGCCGCGCGGGGTAGACGGGCAGCTACTGGTGCCCGAGTCGGTGTGGGTGACGTGGCCGCCGGACGCGCAAGCCGTCATCGTCGCACTGGCCCAGCAGGTGGTGGCATTGGCGGCCGAAGTGCGTGATCTCAAGGCGCGGTTGGGGCAGAACTCGACCAACTCATCCCGGCCCCCGTCGAGTGATCTCCCACGGGGTGTGCAGCGGCCGACGACGCGTCTATCGCCGAGTGGTCGGCGTGCCGGTGGGCAGCCTGGGCATGTCGGCCACTTCCGGGCGCTGGTGTCGCCGGAGCGGGTCGACGTGGTCGTGGACCACTGGCCCGACTGCTGCGTCGGGTGCGCGCTGCCACTCGTGGCGGCCACGTCCGCGGGGCAAAGAGCCGACGAGGACTACGTCTCGCACCAAGTGACCGAACTGCCGTCGCTGCGTGCCGTGGTGACGGAGCATCGGGTGCACCGGGTGGTGTGTCCGGGCTGTGGCGCCACGACCCGCGCCGTGCTCCCGGTGGAGGTCCCGGCTGGCGCGTTCGGGCCCCGGATGCA
>Ga0183260_10004063_pt1 | contig 11701 bp, 7 predicted proteins | sample AntDrymUQ4972206_2_FD_129768 | JGI IMG/M metagenome (GOLD analysis project Ga0183260, IMG submission 129768) | Polar desert sand microbial communities from Dry Valleys, Antarctica - metaG UQ497 (22.06) (version 2) (version 2) | ecosystem: Environmental > Terrestrial > Soil > Desert | place...
CAGGCCGAGGTCTGGCGCTCGCCGATCTCGTAGCGGTCGATCAGAAGCACGCGCGCCCCGCTGCCGGTGAGCTGGCGCGCAACCGCCAGCCCGGCGAAGCTGGCGCCGCAGATCAGGACGTCCGCGTCAGCGCTCAGCGGCGTACGCTCGGCCCCGCGCTTGGTGCGTCGCCTAGGCATAGGTCCTCCGCGAGGGTACCCAGTGCCCGCCGGCGGCTGCCGGGAGGGGCACTTCTCCTAGACTTCCCGCCGTGTCAACCGCCGACACAACCGCCGACGTTGCGCCCGACCTGGCCGCAGCCCCGTTGACGGCGCCCCAGAACGGCTCCGACGACCTGATGATCGAGGTCGACGGCAAGCTCGTGCCGAACTACGCGGCGACGATCAAGGCGATCAGCGAAGGCGACGTGGTCTCCGGCGAAGTCGTGAGGATCGACAAGGACGAGGTCCTGGTCGACATCGGCTACAAGTCGGAGGGGGTCATCCCCTCCAATGAGCTCTCGATCCGCCGCTCGGTCGACCCCGGCGAGGAGGTTTCGCTCGGCGAGACGGTCGATGCCCTGATCCTCACCAAGGAGGACCAGGAGGGGCGGTTGATCCTGTCGAAGAAGCGCGCCCGCTTCGAGAAGGCCTGGCGCCGCATCGAGTCGGCCGCCGAGTCCGGCGAGCCCGTCGAGGGCACAGTGATCGAGGTCGTCAAGGGTGGCCTGATCCTCGACCTCGGGGTACGCGGATTCCTGCCCGCCTCGCTGGTCGACATCCGGCGCGTCCACAACCTCGACGAGTTCATGTCCCAACAGCTCGAGTGCAAGGTGATCGAGCTCAACCGCAGCCGCAACAACGTCGTGCTGTCGCGCCGCGCGGTGCTCGAGGAGGAGCGCAAGGAGGTCCGCCAGCAGATCCTCGGCCGCCTCGAGCCCGGCCAGGTCGTCGAAGGCAAGATCTCCAACATCGTCGACTTCGGCGCCTTCGTCGACCTCGAGGGCATCGACGGCCTGATTCACATCTCCGAGCTTTCCTGGAGCCACGTCAACCACCCTTCCGAGGTGCTCGAGATCGGCGAGACCGTGAGCGTCAAGGTGCTCGACATCGACCGTGACCGCCAGCGCATCTCGCTCGGCCTCAAGCAGACCCAGGAGGACCCCTGGCAGCGCGTTCTCGACAGCTACGGCCCCAGCGACACCCTCGAGGGCAAGGTCACGAAGGTCGTCGCATTCGGCGCCTTCGTCGAGATCGTCCCCGGGGTCGAGGGCCTCGTGCACATCTCCGAGCTCGCAGAGCACCATGTCGAAAGCCCGAGCGAGGTCGTCGAGCCCGGCGGCCAGGTCCGCGTGCGGATCCTCGAGATCGACGAGGAGCGCCGCCGGATCTCACTCAGCATCAAGCGCGTCAGCGAGGGCGGACTGCCGCTTCGCGACGCGCTCGAGACAGCGGTTGCCGCTGAGGGCTCCGCGGCGCCGGACGAGGTACCGGACCTCGACCTATCCGAGGAGGTCTTCTCGGGCTCGGCCGCCCCGGCTGAGGCTGCGGCCGAGGAGCCGGTCGCCGAGGTGCCCGAGGACGCGCCCGCCGAGGCGCCGGAAGCACCCGCTGCCGAGAAAACCGAATCACCGGGTACCGAGCCGCCCGCCGAGCCGTCGGCGCAGGACCCAACGGCCGAGGAGCCGCCCGCCGCTGAAGAGGCCACTGCCGAGGAGCCGCCCGCCGCTGTAGAGGCCGCCGAGGCAGAGGAGCCCCCCGCGGCCGACGAGCCCGCGGCAGCAGACCAGGAAAAGGCCGACCCGGCCGCGAGCTCCTAACCTCCCAAGGACTTGGGGGCGCCGAGCCTGATCGGGCTCACCGGCGGGATAGCCGCCGGCAAGTCCGAGGCGCTGAGAGCCTTCGAGCGCCTCGGCGCCGAGACGATCTCGACCGACGCCGTCACCCAGGCCCTGCTCGGCACCGAGGAGGTTCGCTTCCTGCTCGTCGATCGCTGGGGTGACGAGGTGGCGCCCGGGGGCGAGGTCGACCGCGCAAAGGTCGCCGAGATCGTCTTTGCCGACCCCGTCGAGCTCGCCTGGCTGGAGTCCGAGCTTCACCCGCGGGTCGGAGGGCGGATGGCGCAGTGGCGCCAAGAGCTCGACCCTGCGACTGCGATTGCCGTGGTCGAGGTTCCGCTGCTGTTCGAAACCCGGATGGAGGGGCTGTTCGATGCGACCGTCACCGTGATCGCTCCCGACGAGGTCCGCCAGCGGCGCGCGGCCGACCGCGAGATCACGGCACTCGAAGGCCGCAGCGGGCGCCAGCTCTCTCAGGAGGAGAAGGCTGAGCGAGCGACGCACGTGGTCGTCAACGACGCCGGCCTCGACGAGCTCGAGGCAAAGATCTCAGAGCTGATGGAGACGCTGGACGCACGGGAAGCAACGTGAGCACGGCCTCCGACCGCACCCGCCGGCTGCTGGCGATCGGCGGGGCGGTGGTTGCGGGCATTGCGATCGGATTGGTCGTCACCAGGCTCGATCCCTTTCAGGAGGCGATCCGCGAGGTGACACTCCCGCTGCGCTACGACGACATCATCCGCCAGCAAGCCGCGGAGAAGGACGTCGACGCCGACCTGATCGCGGCGGTGATTTACGCCGAGTCACGGTTTCGCGACCAGACCTCGGAGGCGGGCGCGCGCGGCCTGATGCAGATCACCCCCGAGACCGCCGAGGTGATCGAGAACCTGAGCGGCGGCGAGACCTTCGTGATCGACGATCTCGCCGATCCTGACCTCAACATCCGCTACGGAACGTTCTATCTGCGCCACCTCCTCGACCGCTACGGCGGCAACGAGGTCGCGGCGCTGGCCGCCTACAACGCCGGGTCGGGCCACGTCGACGCGTGGGGAGGAGCCGAGCTCGAGCCATCCGGCATCGAGTTCTCCGAGACCCGCAACTACGTCGAGGTCGTGCTCGACAAGCGCGACGAGTACCGCGACGAGTACGAGCAGGAGCTCGGGCTCTGATCGCCTGGGTGATCTTTCCGGCCGTCATCGTCCTGCTGTCGGCCGGTTGCGGACTGCTGCTCGAGCGCCTCACAAGGACCCCGATTTCCGGCCTCCTGATCGTCCCGGCGGGCTTTGCGGCGATCGTCGTCCTCGGTCAGCTGCTGACGCTCGCCGACGCGACCGCCGAGCTCGCGACGCCGGTCGTCATGGCTCTCGCCGTGCTCGGCGGGGGGCCTGGATTGGCGCGGCGCATGCGTCGCGCCGACCGCTGGGCGCTGGGCTGCGCGCTCGCCGTGTTCTTGGTCTACGGGGCCCCGATCATGCTGTCGGGCGAATCGACCTTTGCCGGCTACATCAAGCTCGACGACACCGCAACCTGGATGGCGTTCACCGATCGCACGATGGAGTTCGGCCGCAACCTCGATGGGCTGCCGCCGTCGTCCTATGAGGCGACCCTCGACCTCAACCTGTCGAAGGGCTACCCGACCGCGATCTTCGTCCCCTGGGGCATCGGCGCTGCGATCACCGGCCAGGACCTCGCCTGGGTGTTCCAGCCGTACATGGCGATGCTCGCGGGGATGCTCGCTCTCTGCCTGGTCGCGATCGCGCGGCCGGCGCTGCGCTCGCATCGCGTCAGCGCCCTGGCCGCGTTCCTGGCGGCGCAGGCCGCGCTGCTCGTCGGCTACTCGCTGTGGGGAGGTGTAAAGGAGGTCGCCGGCGCGATGCTGGTCGCAGCGGTGGCGGCGCTCGCGCCGCTTCCCTCGCGGCGTGAGGATTGGCACCTCGGAGCAACGGTCCCGCTGGCGCTCGCGGCCGCGGCCCTGTTGGGCACGCTCAGCGTCGGAGCTGCAGTCTGGCTCGTCCCGCTGCTCGTCGGGGTCCTCCTCGTCGCAGCGCGGGGCTTGGGAGGTCGATCGGCCCTCCGCCGCGCCGGCCTCTGGGTTGGGCTCGCCACGCTCGCAATCGTGCCGGTTCTGGCGGTCGGCGGATTCCTGTCGCCGACCACCTCCTCGTTCGTCAACGAGCGGGCGCTCGGCAACCTGTTCGAGCCGCTCAGCGTTTGGCAGGCCTTCGGCATCTGGCCGAGCGGCGATTTTCGGCTCGAGCCCGATGCCGCTCTCCTGAGCTTTGGGTTAATCGGCCTCGTCGGTGTGATGTCGCTTGCCGGAGTCGCGCGCGCCTGGCGCGCGCGTGCCAGGCCACCCCTCCTCTACGCCGCCGGCGCCGTCACTGGGTCCACGATCGTGGTGGCATTCGGTTCGCCCTGGGCCGCGGCGAAGGCGCTCGCGATCGCCTCGCCGGCCCTGTTGCTCCTCGCTTTGGTTGGCGCCGCTCGGCTCGGTCGCGGACGGCGCCTGCGCGTCGTGGGCGTGATTGCGTTCGCCGCAATCGCGGGCGGCGTCGTATGGTCGAACGGGCTCGCATACCGTGAGGTCAACCTCGCGCCCCATGACCAGCTCGCCGAGCTCGAGCTGATCGGCGACCGGATCGCCGGCGAGGGACCGGCGCTGATGACCGAGTATCAGCCCTACGGGGTACGCCACTTCCTGCGCGACGCCGCTCCCGAGGGCGCGTCGGAGCTGCGCCGCCGCCAGGTGCTGCTGCGCGGCGGTGACGAGACCAAGGAGGGCGCGTGGTCGGACACCGACGAGCTCGCTCGCGACGGGCTGCTCGTGTACCGCACGCTGGTGCTACGGCGCTCGCCCGCCCAGAGCCGGCCGCCGTCGCCCTACGAGCTGACCTGGCAGGGCGAGTTCTACGAGGTCTGGCAGCGGCCGGCCCTCGACGATGGCAACCTGCTCGCGCGTTTGCCGCTCGGCGGCCGCATCGAGCCCGCGGCGCGAGCGGGCTGCGGCCAGGTGATGCGGCTGGCGCGGCTCGCGGGCCCTGAAGGCCGCCTGGCCGCCGCGAGCCCGGGACGCGCGCTGGTCCTGCGGCTCGCCGACAGTCACACCTACCCGCTTGCCTGGGAGGACGACCGCTACGGCCCGTCGATGCTGCTGCCACGCAGCTCCGGGGCGATCGAGGCGAGGTTGCGCGTCCCGGCGACGGGCGGCTACGAAGCCTGGCTCGGCGGTTCGGCTCGCGGCGACGTCGAGCTGCTGATCGACGGCCGGTCCGTCGGAGCCGCGCGCCACAGCCTCAACAACGCAGGCCAATACATCCGGCTCGGCGCCGCCGAGCTGACGTTGGGCGTCCACGACGTCACGATCCGCTATGGCGGGCCCGACCTACACCCGGGAAGCGGTGGGCTGCCGCTGCCCTTCGGACCGCTCGTGTTCTCACGCCTCGAGGCTGCCGACGCTGAGGTCAGCTACGTCGATGCAGCCGATGCGGGGCGGCTGTGCGGGCAGCGCTGGGACTGGATCGAGGCTTTGGGGGCCTAGGAACCCCGCGTTGCGCGCCACGCCCACAGGATCATCAGACCCTGCAGCGGCAGCCGAGCCCACAGCGCCCAGCCCGGGACGCGGTCGCTGTCGAGGCCGCGGATCTGATCGGGGTGAAGGGCCATGTGGACGTTGGCGGGAAAGACCGCCACGAGCAGCGCGACCAGCCACAGGCCGGCGAGCGATCGGGTTCGCGGATGCAGGACCATCGCCGCGCCGGCGAGCTCCGCGACACCGCTGACCGCGACCGCCTCGCGGTGGTAGGGAAGGTAGGGCGGCATCGTCGCTTCGTACTGCTTCGGGATCACGAAGTGCATCGTCCCGGCGAAGGAGAAGAAGGCGGCGAGCAGGCGCTGGGAGGCAGTCACACCGGCAAGGCTCTCACACAGCGCCTCGCATGTTGCCGAGGCGAGCGCCGCCCTGACCCGTCGCTATGGTGAATCACCAACGGCACATGCTGCTCGCGGCAGAGCCGCGCTGGGAAGTCACCACCATCACACGCCGCTCGCGGCGGAGCCGCGATCTAACAACTTTGCCCGATTTCAAGCTCAATCCCGCCTACACCCCGACCGCCGATCAGCCGCAGGCGATCGACGAGCTCGCCGAGGGGCTGAGCACAGACGAGCGCTTCCTGACGTTGCTCGGAGCGACCGGGACCGGGAAGACGTTCACGATGGCGGCGACGATCGAGCGCGTCCAGCGCCCGGCGCTCGTGATCGCCCACAACAAGACCCTGGCGGCGCAGCTGTGCAACGAGTTTCGCGAGTTCTTCCCCGACAACCAGGTCGAGTACTTCGTCTCCTACTACGACTACTACCAGCCCGAGGCCTACGTCCCGGCGCAGGACCTCTACATCGAGAAGGACTCCTCGATCAACGACGAGATCGATCGCCTGCGCCACGCCGCGACCGCCGGGTTGCTTGCGCGACGCGACGTGATCATCGTCGCCTCGGTGTCCTGCATCTTCGGGATCGGCTCGCCGGAGCTATACCGCCGCCAGATGCAGCTATTCAAGGTCGGCGAGTGGCTCGACCGCGACCAGCTCTTCCGCAAGCTCGTCGGGATGCAGTACGGGCGCAACGACGCAACGCTGACGCGCGGCACCTTCCGCGTCAAGGGCGAGGTGCTGGAGATCTTTCCCGCCTACGCCGAGAGCGCCTACCGGATCGCGCTGTTCGGCGACGAGGTCGAGTCGATCCAGCACTTCGACCCGCTCACCGGCGAGATCTTCGACGAGATCGACCACGTCGCCGTATGGCCGGCGAGCCACTACGCGACCGAGGAGGAGACGCTGGAGCGTTCGGTGCGCGAGATCCACAACGAGCTCGAGCACCGCTGGGCGTGGTTCGAGGAGCGCGGGCGCCAGCTCGAGGGCCACCGGCTGCGCCAGCGCACCGAGTACGACATCGAGATGCTCAAGGAGGTCGGTTTCTGCTCTGGGATCGAGAACTACTCGCGGATCCTCGACAACCGTCCCGAGGGCTCGCCGCCGCACACGCTGATCGACTATTTCCCCGACGACTTCGTCGTCTTCGTCGACGAGTCGCACCAGACGATCCCCCAGATCGGCGGCATGTACGAGGGCGACCGCTCGCGCAAGTCGACGCTCGTCGACCACGGCTTCCGGTTGCCTTCGGCGATGGACAACCGCCCGCTGCGATTCGAGGAGTTCATGAGCCGGGTCGGCCAGCTCGTACTGGTCTCGGCGACGCCGGGCGAGTTCGAGCGCACGTCCTCGTCGCGAATCGTCGAGCAGATCGTGCGCCCGACCGGGATCGTCGACCCCGAGGTTGAGGTCCGCGAGACGAAGAACCAGATCGACGACCTGATGAACGAGATCCGCAAGCGCGCCGACGTGGGGGAGAGGGTGTTGGTCACGACCCTGACCAAGAAGATGGCCGAGGACCTGACCGGCTACCTGCTCGAGCACGGCTTTCGCGTCCGCTACCTGCATTCCGAGGTCGACACGCTCGAGCGAATCCAGATCATCCGCGACCTCCGGCTCGGCGAATATGACGTCCTCGTCGGGGTTAACCTCCTGCGCGAGGGCCTCGACCTGCCCGAGGTCTCCCTGGTCGGGATCCTCGACGCCGACAAGGAGGGTTTCCTGCGCGGCGAGACGAGCCTGATCCAGACGATCGGCCGCGCGGCTCGCAACGTCCGCGGCACGGTGCTGATGTATGCCGACCGCGAGACCGCGGCGATGCGCACGGCGATCAGCGAGACCGATCGCCGGCGCGAGATCCAGGTTGCCTACAACCTCGAGCACGGGATCACGCCCGAGACCGTCCAGAAGGGGATCTCCGAGATCGGCGACTTCCTGGCGATGGAGTCGCGCACCGCGCCGGCGCGCCAGCGCAAGCGCCGCGACGACGGCCGACCGATCTCCGAGCCCGCTCAGCTCGAGAAGCTGATCGTCGAGCTCGAGGAGGAGATGCTCGCCGCCGCCGAGGAGTTGCGCTTCGAAGAAGCGGCCCGGCTCCGCGACGAGCTCAAGGAGCTGCGTCGCGACCTCGAAGCGATGCGAGCCTAGCGCCCAGAACCTCCGACGCGGCGCCGCAACTCGGCTACGCTGCGCGCATGAGCTTTGACGGAGACGAGATCGTTCGCGACGACTTTCCGACCGCGCGCAAGGGATATGACCCCGAGGCCGTTCGGACCCATCTCGAAGCGGTCGCTGAGGCCGTGCGAGGCCGTGCCCCGACGTCCCTGGCCGAGACCGCGGCCGATCGCGTGCGCTCGATTCTCGAGGCGGCGGAGAGCAAGGCCGCCGAGATCGAGGCTGAGGCTCAGCGGGAGGCCGACCGGATCGTCGCCGCCGCGCGTGGCGAGGCCGAGGAGCAGGTCGATCGTGCTCAGGGTGCGGTGAGCCGGCTCGTCGAGCAGGCGGACGAGCTGCGCTCCGCCGTCGGAAAGCTCGGTTCCGACCTCACCTCGCAAGTTGGCTCGCGGCCCGGTGGGCCGGTCGCCGAGACCGCGCCCGAGGTGGTCCCCGAGCCCCCGCGCATCCCCGAGCCGACGCCGCCGCGCGAGCCGGAGCCGCAGCCGCCGCAGACTCCCGAGCCGACGCCTCCACCGACCCCGGAACCCTCGCCGCCGAGCCCCCAGATGGGTGCGGCGAGCCCATCGACCGAGGATCTCATCGCCCAGCTCAAGGGCGGGGCGCAGGCGTCGATGCCGACCGGCAACGGCGGCGGATCAACGTCGGCCCCGGTTCCCGATGCGAGCGCGGCGGGCAGTGACACCACCGAAGCCGATGTCGCCGCGGCGCGCCTCGTAGCCATGAGGATGGCCCTCGAGGGCGCATCGCGCGAGGAGATCGAGCGCCACCTTCACGCGAACCACCCGATGTCGAGCACCGATGACCTGCTCGACGACGTCCTCGCGCGGGCCAAGCCGTAGCGCCCGGACGACCCGCCCCGAGGTCCCTCGGTCCGTCAAGCGGCGCCGCTTGAACAGCGGGAGCCAGTCGTACACTAGTTCGTGATGGCTGCCCCCGGTCAGATCGTCATTTCAGGCGCCCGTGCCCACAACCTCAAGGGCATCGATCTCTCGCTGCCTCGCGAATCGCTGATCGTGATGACGGGCCTCTCGGGGTCGGGCAAGTCGAGCCTCGCCTTTGACACGATCTACGCCGAGGGCCAGCGCCGCTACGTCGAGTCGCTGTCGTCCTACGCGCGCCAGTTCCTCGGCCAGATGGAGAAGCCCGACGTCGATTCGATCGAGGGGCTGTCACCGGCGATCTCGATCGATCAGAAGACGACGTCGCGCAATCCACGCTCGACGGTAGGCACGGTTACCGAGATCTACGACTACCTGCGGCTGCTGTGGGCGCGAATCGGCCATCCGCACTGTCACAGGTGCGGCGCGCCGATCGCCGGGCAATCGATCGAGCAGATCACCGACCGCCTCATCACCCTGCCTCAGGGGGCGCGGTTCATGGTCATGGCTCCGGTTGTCCGGGGGCGCAAGGGCGAGTACGCGAAGCTGCTCGACGGGATCCGCGCCCAGGGCTACTCGCGAGCGATGATCGACGGCGAGCTGCGCCGCCTCGACGAGGAGATCGTGCTCGACAAGAAGTTCAAGCACGACATCTCGATCGTGATCGACCGCCTGGTGATGAAGGACGACCTGCGCAAACGACTCGCCGAGTCGGTCGAGGCGGCGACGGGACTCGCCGAGGGCATGGTCGAGATCGAGGTCATGGATTCGGAGAACGGTGCCGACGCGGGGGGGCTGGGTGGCGGCGTCGCCGCTCAGGGGCCGGGCGCGCTGGGGCGCGACGGTGACGGCCAGGACGCCAGGCGGCTGATCTTCTCGGAGCGCTTCGCGTGCCTGAAGTGCGGTACCTCGATGCCCGAGCTCGAACCGCGGATCTTCTCCTTCAACTCGCCTCATGGGTGCTGCGAGCGCTGCCACGGCCTCGGCTTTCAGCGCGTGATCGACCCCGACCTCGTGATCCCGGATCCGACGCTGTCGATCTCCGAGGGAGCTATTCAGCCCTTCATGCGCTCGGCGTCGCGCTATCACCGGCGCCTGTTCGAGGCCGTCGCGGAGAGCCGCGGCATCGACGTCGACACCGCCTGGCAGGACCTTCCCAAGCGCGAGCGCGACGTGATCCTTGATGGGACCGGCGACGAGCGCCACGACGTCACCTACAAGAATCGCTACGGGCGCCGCCGCTACTACACGGTGCGCTTCGGAGGCATCGTCGCCGAGCTCGAGCGTCGCTACCGCGAGACCGACTCCGACAAGGCACGCGAGCGGATCGAGTCCTGCATGGCGATGCAGCCGTGCCCGGCGTGCGACGGCGCCCGGCTTCGCCCCGAGAGCCTCGCGGTAACGGTGGGCGAGCTCAACATCCACGCCTTCACCCGGCTGTCCGCAACGGCGGGCCTGGAGTGGATCGAGGCGCTCGAGCTGACCGAGACCGAGCGCACGATCGCGCGCCTGATCGTGCGCGAGATCGCCGAGAGGCTGCGCTTCCTCGACAGCGTGGGAATCGGCTACCTGTCGCTGGACCGCGCCGCGACGACGCTGTCGGGCGGCGAGGCGCAGCGAATCCGGCTCGCGACCCAGATCGGGTCGAGCCTCGTCGGCGTCCTCTACATCCTCGACGAGCCTTCGATCGGGCTCCATCAGCGCGACAACGAGAAGCTGATCGGCACGCTCGCCCGGCTGCGAGACCTCGGCAACACCGTCGTCGTCGTCGAGCACGACGAGGGCACGATCCGCGCCGCCGATCACGTCGTCGACCTCGGCCCGGGCGCCGGCGAGCACGGCGGCCAGGTCGTTTCCGAGGGCACGCCGAACCAGATCTCCGGCGACTCGGGGTCGCTGACGGGCCAGTACCTCTCCGGCAAGCGCGCGATCCCGGTTCCCCAGGAGCGCCGCGTGCCGACGGGAGACCTGCGCATCCGCGGCGCCCGCCAGCACAACCTCAAGGAAATCGACGTCGACGTCCCGCTCGGCGTCCTGTGCTGCGTGACCGGGGTCTCGGGGGCGGGCAAGTCGACGCTCGTCAACGAGATCCTCTACCGCGCGGTCGCCAACCGCCTGCACCGCGCGCGGCTGCGCCCCGGCGCCCACGACCGCATCGACGGCCTCGACCAGATCGACAAGATCATCAACATCGACCAGTCGCCGATCGGGCGCACGCCGCGCTCGAACCCCGCCACCTACACGGGCGTCTTCGACCACATCCGCAAGCTGTTCTCGCAGACCCGCGAGGCGCGGGCTCGCGGATATGAGCCGGGCCGCTTTAGCTTCAACGTCAAGGGCGGTCGTTGCGAGGTCTGCAGCGGCGACGGCCAGATCAAGATCGAGATGCACTTCCTGCCCGACGTATACGTCCCCTGCGAGCAGTGCCACGGGCGCCGCTATAACCGCGAGACGCTCGAGGTTCGGTTCAAGGGCAAGTCGATCGCTGACGTGCTGGAGATGTCGGTCGAGGAGGCGGTCGAGTTCTTCGCCCCGATTCCGAAGATCCACCGCCGCCTGGCGACGCTGCACGACGTCGGGCTCGACTACGTTCGCCTCGGCCAGCCGGCGACGACGCTGTCGGGCGGCGAGGCTCAGCGCGTCAAGCTCGCGACCGAGCTCTCCAAGGTGGCGACGGGCGACACCCTCTACATCCTCGACGAGCCAACGACCGGGCTGCACTTCGCCGACGTCCAGCGTCTGCTCGAGGTCCTGGGACGACTCGTCGACGCCGGCAACACCGTCGTCGTCATCGAGCACAACCTCGACGTGATCAAATCCGCCGACGCCCTGGTCGATCTCGGCCCCGAGGGTGGCGAGCATGGGGGGGAGGTCGTCGCGACCGGCTCGCCGGAACACGTTGCGGG
>Ga0183260_10004064_pt1 | contig 11694 bp, 14 predicted proteins | sample AntDrymUQ4972206_2_FD_129768 | JGI IMG/M metagenome (GOLD analysis project Ga0183260, IMG submission 129768) | Polar desert sand microbial communities from Dry Valleys, Antarctica - metaG UQ497 (22.06) (version 2) (version 2) | ecosystem: Environmental > Terrestrial > Soil > Desert | place...
ATCTGGAATCTTGAGTATGGTGGGATGTCCCTTCCTTTTATTCGCCTGAGGGATACAGCTCATACCTTGGTAAGGAAGTCAACAAGCTATAATCCTATCGAATTTTGGGATAGGCTCTTAGTACTTATTTATTTTTCTTGATTAATGGTTCTGCAATCTTCTTTATGTTTGATTCGTCTAATTCAGAAAATCCATTTTCTTTCGCAAATTATTTCGGATTGATGACTGTAAAAGATATGCAACCTTCTAGCCATACAACTTTGATCCCTATATTAGATCTAACAGACTTATTATGGTAAAGCCGCTATCCTTGAGATACTTCATTTCTGCCTCAAATAATTCGGTACTAGTGGTATAAAATCCACTTTTTGTATCAATATCGTGATATATTAGGATAGGTATGGCCTTTATCTCATTGCCTTTGTTATATTCACTTTGGCTTTCAACAACTTCTATAAATCTTTGTAGCATTTGTTCATCATTATACCCTTCTCCTTCTCTATCTGCATCATGGCTCCAACCAACAACTGTGTATCTACCAAAATTTTCATTATCTGCCAAAGCCGGACAAGTCACTTTAATTGTCGTGGTCTGTAAATCCTCCAGATTGCATTGAAGGAATGCTAAAGGGTCATTCCCAGTTCTGGCCATATCGTAGTGTTTAGAAACCTCTTGTAGTATGAGCGGATTATCTGATCCTCCATTTTTTGGATATGTGAATATTCCAACCTGCTTGATACCGTTATCCAAAAGACATTTTTTTGATTGGATTATCTCGTATTTTGCCACCTCCATTGTAATGTCTTCAAGTTCGGTGTGGTTCATTGAATGAGACGCAATGTCATGTCCATCCTTTTCTAACTGTTGTATCTCGTTCCAGTTTAAATGGTCACTCTTTGATACGTTGTTACATATAACATAAAAAGTAGCAGTAAAATTATTTTCATCAAGTATGGGTTTTGCATTAATTATCTGTCCTTTTTTTCCGTCATCAAATGTGATAACAGCTAATTTTTTATCCATATCTTGCTTTCAGATATACCATCTAGTTTATTTTTTGTAAAGGTGTTATTTTCATTATCCGTGGTGCCATGTACGTCCGGAATAATACTTTTGCTTAAAATATTGTCTAGCGTGGTGTTGGCAGTGACTAAAACTAAAGCAAAAAATGCAAATACTCCTAGTATCAGCGTATTTTGAGAATCATGATTCCTTTTGGCATTAAAGAAATTTTAGTGTTACACATTTGACAAATAAAAAATAAAGAAATCCACAATACCAAAAAAAGACAGGAAGTTACATTGATCTTTAATTATTTAGAATAAACTTGGTTAAATCGCATTTCTTGCATGCATCATCATAACCTTTTTCATTAAATCCTTTATCATATGTGATGAAAATTCAAACGCCTTACCTGCTATGTCTTAATTCTTAATTTTTATCCTCTAAGGGCTGACTTATGGAAATTTGAATATCCCGAGTTAGAGTTTATCCCGAATTAAACAATTCCTTGTTTCGGGATATGAATAGTACTAATAGTTAGTATAAGGTTTTAACTAGTTAGGGCTAAAGAACCTTTTAGCTTCAATATAGGCGTTACCTAATACTTCTGAAGTTTCATTAAGGATTGTTCCTGCTGACTTTGATGTAGCAACTTTTTCCGTAACGTTACCTAGGATTGCTCCAGTCTCAGTTATAGCTCCTCTTATTGATTTAGATGCTTCTTCCTGTGCCGATGTTGTCATACCTGGAGTAGTAGTAGTGGGTGTGCTGGTTTGGTTTATTGTTGAATTTGTCTGTGCCGATGTTGTCATACCTGGAGTAGTAGTAGTGGGTGTGCTGGTTTGGTTTATTGTTGAATTTGTCTGAGCATACACTGAATCCAAAGTGCCTTTTGCTACTATCAATACTACCCCAAAAATAAACAAGATTCCAAAAGCTACACGTATTTTTTTCTTGCATTTCATTTTATTCATACGTTAATGATATTACATTTATCCTTATATCCTTATATCCTTATATCATTCCGCCCTTACAATCATGTTAACGATAACATTTCGGGGAAAGGGTATGGTCGCGATTAATCATATACATTCCAACGAATTTTAAAAGGAAACAAGAATACCTGCCAAAAATAGTAAATGCAAACTCTGGAAGGGACTCGAATCTACGTCTTTCGGATGTGGGTTCCAACAAAAAAAGTATTAACGTTCATAAAAAATTTAAGATTTTAATGGAAGGTGGTAATTCGATATGTTTCTTGGGACGGATTCATATAAGTTCCAAGTTTTTATAATGTAGAAAATGTGATCGAACACCGGAAAGATTGGTGGTTCTGTTGTGAACTTCAAATAAATGATCACCAAGATTTCATTGATGCACTATTATATTATGGATTGCATGGTAAGGTAAACGAAAAGGGGGCGCCTGTACTATTCACGTTATTCCTTGCCCAAATCCTTCCACGATGGGCTTCTATGATATTCTTTGTTATGAATAATCCAAGGCCAATTCCTTTTTCTGACCGGGTGGTAAATTTGGTAAACAACTTGGGTAGTATTTCCTTATCAATTCCTTTCCCGCTGTCTCTTATTGATATAACCGCACATTTTTGGTCATTTATGAATTCTTTATCTAGTGTAATATGTATCACGTCGCCCTCATTTGTAAACTTAATGCATTATCCAATAAATTGTAAACAACTTGTGAGATCATTGACTTGTCCAGATCGACCAAAAGGGAACAATGTATTCTGCTATTGTTCAATTGTGAATAATCCATGCGGGTTTTGCACCTGTCGCGACTTGTTGTAGTATGTAGATCCATATTTTCTATTTTACTGATATATTGATTTTCGTATTCCATCACCTGTTCTAACAAAAATAGTCTCAGATCAACGGTCTCTTTCCTAAGAGTCAAGGAGTTTGTTTCTATTCTGGTAATATCTAGAATACTATTTGTTAATGATACCAATTTTCTTGTGTTTCTTATAATAGCGTCAATATAGTCGTTTATTTCTTGTTTGTCCACCCGAATCTGTGAAGAGTTTACCAATTTCTTAGAGTTTACAGTTGAATTAAGCATTTCAGAAATTACCAGTATTGGTTGTATAGGATTCCTTAATTCGTGAGCAGCAATACGAATAAAGTCTTTCTGCAGCTCTTCACTTTTTTTTAGTTGTTGGTATAATTCTGTTTGCCTTTCAGTATCATTTTTTATAGTAGCTACCATAGAATTGAATGATTCAATGAGTGCTGAAAGTTCATCTCTGCCGTTATAATCAACTGATACATTGAGATTTCCTTTTTTAATCTCAGAAGTTGCCTTGGTTAGTGAAGAGATGGGTTTAAGCAAATGTCTAACTAAAAATAATATGAACAGAATTAATAATATAATTAACACACCAAAAATAATCTGTAATATAATCAGATTATCCTGATTGTCTTTTACTTGTTGTCCTAGTTGTGTAACCAAAGCATCAGATGAATTAATAAGACCAAAAGCTACGGGAGCGAGTTGTTGTCCTGAAAAATAATTTAGACCATTATCAGTATCAGATTGTTTTTGTGCAACTGCATTTTTATAAATCTTATCTGTCAAATAGTTTTAAAGCCATTCCAATTTGTATCTACTATATTCCAACTATCCAAGGAACTAGGCGGCAATGATTTTACTTCTACACCTGAAGTTTTTCCACCCTCTTTTAATACCATAATATTCGAATCTAGCTGTTGCTCTGCACTTTTTATTAGCGAAATACTACTATTACCATTATTTGTTAGTGACTTCATATTTATATACTCTAATACTTCGTAAAGGACATTTAATGTAAGAAAACGATTTTTACCTGCGATATTGATAGTATTTCCTAATAAGGTTTGTTGTGACTGAATAGAGGTTAAGATACTAAAAATAATAATAATAAATATAATTTGCACAAGAGATAGTATCCCAATTTTTACAATTATTTTGGAGAAAGATCCTTTAAAAATCATTTCCCATACAAGACATATCAGTAGTTATAGAATTAATATATAAGGATTGCAGATCATCAGCATTTAATTTCAATCGCGCAATACTGATATAATTAAAGGAATTATACAGAATCCAGTGAACATAACCTACTCCATTGAATCCTCGAATGAAATTATTGACATCTAGCAGATGGAACTCATGACAATGACCAAAATTCATGCGAATTCTTGAATTATCTATTTTCAGAACAAGTAGAACATCTAAGTGAAGCACTGAACTGTTAGATTCTTATGATAAGTTACGACATCATAGAAATGATTTGACATTATGGGTCAAGCGATCAAACCAGTTACAATAGAAGACATAATAGAAAAAAGACACCTCATATTGGATACTACAGATAGATGTTATAGAGTAAGTTGACCTTACACCTAACAAGTCTTCATCCGTGGGGATATGATACAAGGTTGAAGATAATCCATTATCTAAAAAATAATTATTTAATTAAAGGACATACGTCTATGAATCGTTAGTATGGGCCGGGTCGAATTTATGTTGTTAACGGTACAGATTTGAGGTTATTGATACCTTTTTGCTACATAAAGGAACAAAACCAGAAATTATTGATTTATAGTAAGGAAGGACAACAGTTCAGTGTTTGTTACTCATTATTGAAGACCGGATATTAACGAAATAATTACAAAAAAGTTAAGGCCGGTGTTGGGTGAGTTGATGAAGACAAACTTAATGCCCATTTATACCATAACATATATCATATATCTCAAAATTTACGAGATTATTCTTTTAATGTATTAGAATAATTTAAATTTATTGTAAGAATATTCCTTCTGGCTAGTAATAACAAAATTTGTTAAATCAAGAGATATTAAGCGTCTGTGGTGCTTTCACATACGTCTCTTGAGTTGCCTTCTACTGACATACATCCCTCAATAAAACCTTGATAGTACTTATCTCCACAGTTGTCATATGTTCTTTGATTAAAAGGATGATCTTCACCATCAATTATTCCTCGTTCATAACAACTTACACTATCACCACTACTTGCATTTACTGTAGTCAAAGTTCCTGTTGTACTCATAAGAAGTAGAAGAGGTAACAGCACAATCAGCATCCTTTGTACCAAAGGATTGAATGTTTTATCATTTCGAATACGTAATGATTCCATCTATAAAGTTATGATAGTAACTATTTATATATTTAGTGAATAATGGACTTGATTGATAATGATAGCCAATCTGGAGCAATTTATATAATAGGAAAAGTATTGTCTACCGTTGGGAATTTCTAAATTATTACTTTATACTACTAAAGACAGTCGGGACAAGATGTGAAATTATTGATGTGGAATTAGAAATAAATATTTGTCCATGTGTTAAACTTTTCCTCAATATTAAATAAGAGTGGGACTCGAATCTGCGTCTTTCGGATGTGGGTTCCATCAAAGACGGTTCTGTTTTTAATACAATTAACACGAACATAGGGTTTTTTTACCTGAAATAATATTCCTTATCCTATTTACTTTAACCATACTGAATCTCTAATTGGGAATGATGTGTATAATAAAAATAATATTCTATAGTCTCTACCTTTCTTAGACTTGCAGGTTGTCATTCGTATTTGTTATAAAATTATTGAATAACAGAGGGTAGAAGTATAATTTGTTGGTAGTTCTACCTATGTGTTTTGATTCACTGAAAATGAATAAGAAACAGAGGTATCAGTATATCTTTTCTGATTCCCTCATAAATCCTTACATTTCTTTTTCCAATCTCGGTAAGATGCTTTGATTATTCATTGGCCTTGTTGATTGCATTTTTGAAAAAGCCCACATTAGAAAATGCAATGTCGTTCCACATTTTACTGAATGCAATTACGGTTTCTGTATAATTGCTAACCATCCTTGAATACATCTCTGGTATTATTCTAAAGAATTCTTGGTTGTTCCATAATTGATTGTGGACATTTTCAAAGTAAGGCATGAAAACCGATTGAAATGAATTTAAAGCCTGTTTTTGGAATTCCAGATAGTTTTCTGCTATATCCTTGGTTGCTTGTGCTGTTTGTTCATGGGTATCAGTAATTGCTTGGGCATAGCGAGGAATCTGATTCCTTGCTTCGTCGGTACTTCTCTCTATACTTCTTTTAGATTCTTCTAAAGCCTTGTTAACCGACTGAGTAGATCGTTCTAAATCATAATTGTTATTAAATGATTGCTGCTGATTATTGTTATTGTTATTGTTTTGATAAGTGGATTTATTATTGTAATCTTTATTCTTACCAGGAATAATATCTTCAATTATATCAGGAGATTCTGTTTCGTTTTTATCTGTATTAGACATAGTAGTACCATTTAATTAACAAATTATAAAAGACTAATAGATACCAAAACCATTCAAAAACAAATTTACATTTTTTTAATAGTTTAAGGAATGATGAGGAAATTGTAAGATATATAGACCAGAAATAAGGAAATACATACATCTGATCGACTTCATAGGGGCTTTTAAAACGTCTAAGGATACACGAATTAATAATCTCTCTTGTATGAAAGTGATCAAACTCCTGATAGAAACTTTTTCAATAATAGTCTGAAAGTATATTGGTTAAAATATTTTGAAATTCCTGTCTATCTTGATTATCACTATCATTGCCACCTATCGTCGAGCGTTCTTCTGATACTAAATTATTAATGGCCTTGTCAGTTTCAGCCAATCCAATTAATGCTTTATTTAGCCTATTAGATAAAAAAAATATCGTAGAAAAAATATAACTGATTTTATCATTATCAAATTCTAATTTGGTAGAGGGGGGGAAAATAGTATCCAAACTTTTTCTCAACTCCTTGCTACATTGTTCTATACATTTAGGATCGCCTTTACAGTTTTGTAATTGTTGGGTCCATGATGCAAGACATTCTATTATTTCTGTCGAATAGTTAGTCATAATAATATATGGTATTTATAGTACTTATAGTATAACTGATTTTGCTTATCAAGATCCAAGACTGTAGAATTGATTCATAATTGGATTAGGTAGGTCAATTAACAATTGTCGTTAATGAATAGATATGATCAAGTTATAAAAACAACTGTTTAAGCGATTCATATCGTTTGATATATTCTATTCCTTTTGGAGATATAACATAATGAGGAACATCATCATATTCACATTTTAATAAAAGGTTTTTATCAGCAACCAGCTGGATAAATTGATTTGATAATAACGACAATAATACGTGCTTGTTTGTTGTAATCCGATATTTAGTTAATGGGATTGGATAATGACTTAGATATAGTAGAGCATCGTACAAGGAATCATAATGAGTTTTGTATCCTTTTCCTTTTGATTTTTGATCTCTTGTTACCAGAGCCACGATTTACTTGGTCACAATAAAGATAGCTACAAACTTTAAAACCATAGAATAACATGAAACCCAAATATTGACATATAAAAATTTAACAATAAAATTATCAACTATTAATTGGACAACTAATAGGTAAGTAACATGAAACTGACATTGAAGAATGTTACACCTATAGTTACAGGTAGTAGTAAGAGAAACTTGGCAATTGAATTTAAAATATAAAGATTACAATTAACTGATAACATGATTTCATCTGGAATTGACACAAAACCCGTACCTATGGAGAACCATATCTCGGCATCATCGTTAGCTGGTTTATTAGCGATCTAATTTTTTAAAAGGTACAAATAATTAGAAAGCGTTTTTAATGTCGTATGTACTTTGTTATTAAAAAGATTCTTTTATAGAATCAATTCTAGTGTGCGGTGCTAGAATGCTCCTTTAATTCTTGTCGTGAGTTAAAAGTCTGTCCACATTTTTCACATGAGAATGTTGCCTCGACATTTGTCGAACTTTCGTCTGAATTTTTTCCACTATCTACTTCAAAATTGCTCATAGTATATACTGGACTGCAAATTATATTAAGATCTAATTTCTCATCAAAGCACGAGAGCCGGATTAATTATTACCAAAATTTTAGAGTAGCTTATGATAATTATCCTATGATAATTAACAATTAATTGATGATGTGTTTGTTTGACCCAATTAAGAATTGCCCTCGCTAAACTTCTAAATTGTCTCAGCAAAACTATCGAGACATGATTTAAATAAAATTTTTATATGTCAAAAAGAGCAATAGGATAATTTCTAACATATATGAATTAATCATATAATTTTCATTGATCATGATGCCATAGGGAAGGAAAGATCGCAGAGTGAATGATGTGATATATGTGGACTGGTTGCTCGTAATAACGTTGAATTGGAAAATCATATTAAGCACGCTCACAAACAAGGTGACTGCCAATTCAGAGGATGTGTATTCTAAAGAGCAAAAAATTGATCCTTTCATAAAAACACAAGAATAGCAATTCTAGAAGAAGAGAAGATCCTATTTTTAGGTAAATCCCATATGTTTAATGGGTTACCTTTTTATCTTAAGTTGGTCATATAAAATATGGACGATTTCAACTTTGCAAACAAAGATGTTCAGTATTTGGCTGACCGGCTTCTCAATAAATTATATATAGAATCCAAAGGTGATGAATGGATATCAATACCAATTGTTCCTCTATATAATAAGATCCTTGAACAAACAACTGAACCCCCAGATGATTTATTAAAAAAACATGTGTTGCAATGTCTAGCAGGAGAGGGATTCATTGAGATCGATCATGCGCTTGAGGAAATTCACATAACATACGAGGGCAAAAGATACCTAAATAAGGTTCCGTCGCTATCGTAACCCCTCTGGTCGTGAAGATTTTACTCAGCTTAGATTAGCTTAGATAACCTAATTTTCTATTATTGATTATATTAAATGGTTGAATAGATTATCATAGTTATGGTTTTCATTGAAGATAGAGAAGGTGTCTTTGATGCTTCAATAGATAAAGTGTGGAAATTAGTACAAGCACATATTAAAGAAGGATCAAAGATTCATCCAAGTGCAAAAAATGTTGTTACAGAAATGTTAAATGATAATACATTCATAAACAGTTGGAATGAAAAGATTAGTGGTCAAACTGTCAAAATAAAGGCAAAAGGAACAATGTTTTATCCTTTAGGTGTTGCATTTGAAATGATAGAAGGACCACTTGCAGGTTCTACTTATCTCATATACTATATACCAAGGCCAGATAATAAAACAGGTGTAGTATTAGTCGGAGAATTTAGGTCCACCTCAATCGATCCTACTGTTGGAGATGAGGAAAGGCTGCGTTCCATGGTGTTATCAACTTTTGAAAAAGTATTCTATGAGGATTGTGAATACCTTAAGAATATTCAATAAAAGATTCTCCATAGTAATAATTTACATGAGAGAAGAAAATGAAGTATCTGTATCCTTATAGATGTAAACGAAGATCTTGATAGCAAGGCATCCATCCACCGCCTTCTAAAAGATATGAAATGGAAAACGAGGTTGATGAAGTTATGAAAGCTGGCTCAATATGATAGTTTGTGGTTAAAACACCACAATCAGCTGATCATATTTTTGATAGCAGCATACTATTGTAAAATTGTGAGGATATAGTTTATCAGCCCTTCTTACAATATGAATTGAATTAGTTGAGTTAGTCCAATGATAATATTGAAATATCCTATAGTCAGAAATATGCTGTGGATCTTACAATAAAATGTAAGCATTGTGGCTTTGAGCATACATCAAATCTGTATCAAGAGGACGAACATACCATTGAAGAAAAGACCTAATCCTGAAAGTTGTCCCAATTGTGGAAAGGTTTCTACATATGATGAGTCTGATTATGACTAAATTATATTATATATTTATTTAAATTTAAATTCCTTAATGCTTCGTTTACAGGTTATTAGAGTATGCAAACCAAGTTTTACTTGTTGAAGGCACCACCCGACCAATAAGCTAATGGTGTTTGTTGTTCAGAGAATGGTCTGCGTATAATGTTATGATACATCCTGTTGTTTTAAGGCTTGTCGCGATACCATATAGCCGGAATATCCAACTTTTGATTCCCATGGGGAACCAGACAGGCGTTATCCCTTTTCATTTTATGACAATTGCTTCGCATTGAAGTTTAGTCTTCCACGGTATCTGTATGTTCATTAAAATATTGCACAAGCCTATTCCTAGTGAATTCGTCCAGATTCAACGTATCATCATGAAAAGAGATCAAACCAAGTTTTATTATCCAATCCATATCCTTTACGAAATGTTCGGAACTTAGCCTATTTTCTTTTAGTCTTGGGTCTTCAAATATTTTCTTATATAATTCATCCATTGTCCAATGCGTTTTTTCAGGATCGTAGTTGGCTTGTAACTGATTACATACATCAAGTATTTCTCGACTTGGTTGTGTTTTATCCTCAAAACTCATCACAAAAATTTGTATTTCTATCTTTAAAAGATTTTTTAATATCAAATTCTTTGTTTTTTGTTTTCAAGAGACAGCATGGGGACTCGAATCTACGCCTTCCGAACGTGTGTTCCAGTCGTTTATTGATATCTTGATAAGTTTACTTCTAAAAAAATAATATGGCGTTGGGATGACGGATGGATATCCATAATCAAAATAATCATCTTTGATTGAAGTCGACAAAGATTCTCTGCAGAACCTACTCCTCAAGTAATACGAAATCGCGACGGACCCGTGGGGATTTATCACAGGACCAAGGTTTTTTGCTTAAAGAAATTTTAGAACAGCAAAAAACTACAATGAATTGTTAACAAAAATAGAGGCTATAAAAGATAAGAGCGTACGGGAATAGGTTTACGCATCTTCTTCGTCATCGCTTGATCCATCATACATTCAGTGTTTGATTGGATATGTTCGGTCGGATTATTGCCTATATCCTATGAGTTCTGTTCTTCATTATTGTGTCCCTCTCTCATCACCATTATCATCATCATTTTCCTCAGATTCTGTGACGCGATCATCATTATTCACCGTTGGTGTTACTATTATCCTTCGCAACCTATACCATCACCATCAGCATCAAGGTTGTGTGGATCATTGTTTCCAACCGGGATGTTCTTCTCATCAAAGTCCTTACAATCTAAATCATTGCTGCCGTCATTATCAAATTGATTATTATTGATGCCGCTAGACTCTACATTGTCATCATTATCATTATTACTACTGTTTGAACAACCATGCTCTTGTGCCCAATTTGTATCTGCAAATTCAGATACATCACAGAAATCTTGATAAATATCAGCAAAACCATTATCAAGTATCGCTTCATTAACGTTAACACCTTCACAATATACAACTGCAACTGTTCGGCCATAGGTAAGTCCTTGATTATTATCTGGATCTACGTCTGCATTCTTATTCAAACATTGTTCTGTTATGAAATTCTTTGCTTCGTCAGATCCTGATTCTTCTGATTCTGGTGCATCTACTAACGCAAGTCTTATTGTTATTGTTTCTCCGTCTGTTGTCGTTACATCAAGAGTATCTCCGTCTATGACTTTTGTTACTGTTCCACTAAAGTTTAACGAAGAAGTGGTAACTAAATCAGAATTTAAAGAAGTCGCCCAAACTTGATTTGAAAAGGTAATTGTTCCCAAAAAAACTAGAAAAAAAATATAACCATTGAGTTGTAAAGTTTTTTTATTAATATGATCAATCATCGATAAATTAAAGATGAGTGGGAGTATATAAATAATTTAGTGTAACATCAGGTCATCCCCA
>Ga0183260_10004065_pt1 | contig 11692 bp, 11 predicted proteins | sample AntDrymUQ4972206_2_FD_129768 | JGI IMG/M metagenome (GOLD analysis project Ga0183260, IMG submission 129768) | Polar desert sand microbial communities from Dry Valleys, Antarctica - metaG UQ497 (22.06) (version 2) (version 2) | ecosystem: Environmental > Terrestrial > Soil > Desert | place...
GCCAAAGGCCACACGCTAATCGCAGTGTTCGACGGCGAGGTAAGCCGCACGTGGTGTGCGTTCGTCGAGGGCCTGGTGGGGTCGCAGAGTGTTGTAGGTGTGGCGGAACAGGTTGACTTCGACACCTTCTCCATCAGGGTCCTCTTCGCCACAGAGATCCTCGGTCTCGATGCGACCGGCTTCGGGCTCCTCATGGCCGCGGATGGCGGTGGCGGGCTCCTGGGCGCGCTCACAGCAGCGCGCGTGAGCGCCCAGGATCGGCCGTGGTCCGGCGTTGGTGGTAGCCGTCGTGTTACAGGCCGTCTCCACGTTCGCCTTGGGGTCACCTCCGAACCCTGGATCGCATGGCTTGCGCTCGCCGTGGGCGGCATCGGAGGCTTCCTGTGGAACGTCGTCGCCATATCGGTCGCCCAGTCGCTGACGCCAGACCGGCAACTCGCTAGCTGCGGAAACGCTCCTTCTCCCTGCTCGGGCCCGATTTTCGAGGTGTCGTGATGTGTCGTGATGTTGCCTGGTATTGCGCTCGCCTGAGGAACAAGAGGGAACAAGGCAAGCTCGAAAGTTTTGGGACAGCCGGATCCTTAGGGGCTCGCATGACGCCTTCATCCACTCCCGTGCTCCCACGAGATCGTGAACGCTTTCGCATCAAGGGCTCCGCCTGCTCGCGCTCAGGCCTATGATGTGGACGCGCATCGAGGGCATTTCGGAAAGCTTCTGGTTGGCACAGCTAGGTTGGGTGCGGTTAGGATGAGTTCAGCTCCACCACTTCGACTCCCAAAGCGCGCACCCCACCCGTGGTTGCTGCGTGCCATGCTCGCCCCGCTCGACCGGATCCTCGCGTTCATCGGATCCCGATACACGGCGTTTATCTGGTTGGTTACCTCGGTCCCACCCCAGATTCTGGCCCTCCTCGGAGCCTGGCGGGCAGTTCGCGCCGCCCACCAAGCGCGTCGCAAGGTACCCGCTTACCAGCGCCTCCTCGCGGACCACCGCGTGAGCGCCGAGGATCTCCGGTGGCTCAGGCTTCCACTTACCGACAAGGACGCGTACGTTCGGCGATTCTCGCTCGAGGAAAGATGCCTAAACGGGCGTCTGCCGGATCACGACGTGGCCATGGACGAGTCATCAGGTAGCACCGGAATCCCCCACAACTGGGTGCGTTCTCTGAGGGAGCGCGAGACGAGCCACAACTTCATCAGTCATTTCGCCCGCCACTGCTTTGGGAATGAGCCGTTTGTCACCATCAATGCCTTCTCGATGGGAGCGTGGGCAACAGGGATCAACATGGGGATTGCTTTGCAACGTATCGGAACGGTGAAAAGCACCGGACCAGATGTCGACAAGATCCTCAGCACACTGGACGTCCTCGGAACCAAGTATCGATACTTGTTATGCGGGTATCCGCCTTTTCTGAAGCTCTTGATCGACTCGGCTAAAGAGCGTGGGTTTTCTCTGGCCGACTTCTCACTCATGGCCCTCGTCGGTGGGGAAGGCATGTCGGAAGGGCTTCGCGACTACCTCATCCCCTACTTCTCTAAGGTCTACAGCGGCTTTGGGGCAACCGACCTCGAGATAGGAATAGCTGGAGAGTCGCCGATCTCGGTAGCGATCCGGCGTGAAGCTCGGCGCAACGAGCGGCTACGGGAGGCGGTCTTCGGACACGACTCCCGTTTACCGATGCTGTTTCAGTACAACCCTCTCAACCACCATGTGTTTGTTGGCCACGAGGGTGAGCTCATCTTCACTATCACGCGCTTGGAAGTGCTCTCTCCTCGCATCATGTACAACCTGCATGACGAGGGTGGTGTGGCCACCTTTCATGAAATGGAGGAACGACTCGGGTCTGCCGGTCGAAAGCTCGGGGATATCGTTCCCTCGGGGAAAAAGATAGTGAAGCTGCCCTTCCTCTGGGTCTATGGCCGAAAGGATTCGACCCTGAGTGTGATGGGTGCGAACATCTATCCCGAGGATATCGAGCAGGCCCTCTACGGGGAACCGGAGCTAGCCGTCAGAACGCACTCCTTCTGCCTCAGCCTTGTGGAGGACCAAGACGGTGGCGTGCGGCCCTGCTTCTCATTCGAGATACGCGGCGAGATCACCAACGAATTGCGATCCGAGTTCGAGAATCGGCTCCCCGAGAGCATCCGCCTGTTCAACACGGACTTCAGAGTGGCCATGAAAGAACATGCAGCAACAGCGACTCCAATCGTGCGACTGTTCGCGTTGGGCACCGGACCGTTTGCTGCCGACGCGGGGAGGATCAAGCAGACGCGCATTCTCCATTCGTGACATGCAAAGTAGGAAGCGATATCCAAGCCCGGCCTCTTTCGCCTCAGGCGAGGCCTCAGTGAGCTGGCCCTCTCTCAGCCGCTCGAGACCGCCAGGCCGTTGCGCCTCCCAGCATCTCCCGAAAGCATAAGGAGGCTGTTCGCTAGAAACGCGCATTTGTGTCGAGAGTGGAAGCAGAAAAGTAGGCACGCGATGCCGCCGCGAGTGACCCGGCGTCGACACCCTGCCACGATCAAGCGTGGAGCGTCTACCGGCGCCTGGTGCGCGATGAGATTGCGGTCGCCTTCTGTCCCCAACTGCTTCAGCTGGAGTACTGGCACGGTCTGAGAAGCATCCGTAACCGACTCGGCACCCGACAACTTCGAGCCTTCATAGATGAGGCTCACGAACGACTGACCGGTCAGGGAAGGTTCGCGCTGCGATATAGAGGGCGGATGACGGATTGGGAGCTGCGTGAACTACTAGTGGCCTCGGGAGGCGAGCTGCTCACGATGTGGCTTGATCCTCTACGTTTGGTCCGGTTCGGGTTGACGAAGTCGTTGCTCGGAGCCGCTGGTCAGAACGAGATCGACTGGGACCTGAGGTCTCATGACGCTGTCGTCTTGGCGGTCGCTCAGTCGCTGGCGGAGAGCTTGGGAGGCGATCCGCACCTAACCTCGGTTGACAAGGACTTTGACAAGATCGAAGGGCTGCACGTGTGGGCGAGGCGCTCCTAGAGTTCCTTGTGGGCCTAAGAAGCTGTCGTTTCGGAAACCGTGAGCTCGTACAGGACCCGGGCATCGAGATCTGTGCCGTTGGGCCACGCGATGCTGCCGTAGCCGTCTCAATTTGAAGGAGAGATAACAGCGGAGCTGCCTAAGCTTCTCGCCCAAAGAGCAATATGCAAGGTTAGGGCTTGAAACCTCTATAAATAGGGAAGGATACGGTACTATCCTTCTCGACAGCCCACTCACTTGAAAGGTTAGGTATGCGGGGCAAATTGGAGCGGCGCATTTGGCCAGCCGCACCCGATCAGTACGGGCCGCCTCGCTACCGGCGAGCCTGTGAGTACGACACATTCTTGCCTGAACCCCTGGGAAAGCTCGAGCTCTCTCTCACTGGGGATACGGCCGCCGTCGTGTCCGACGCAGAGAGAGCAATAGCCGCCCTAAACGCGGTTGCGAACCCCGAACTGCAGCCTCTGGCTCGGCTGCTCCTGCGGACGGAGTCAATCGCGTCCTCCAAAGTGGAGGGTCTTCAAGTTGATGCTCGCACGCTCGCTCGCGCCGAGGCGGCGCAGGATCTCGGGCAGGGGATCGGGCACCAGGCAGCGGATGTTCTGGCGAACGTTGATGCGATGTTGTACGCAATCGAGACCGCAGCCGCTTCAGACTCCGTTGGAGTCGACGACCTCCTAGCGATTCATCGTGTTCTATTGAATGCGTCGGCAAACCCAAATATCGCCGGTCGAATCCGAAGATCACAGAACTGGATTGGGGGCAACGACTACAACCCCTGTGGAGCGGATTTCGTGCCACCACCGCCCGACCTCGTCGACTCGCTTCTAGCTGATCTGTGCGCGTTCTGCAATGACTTCTCCCTACCCCCTCTTGTCCAGGCGGGCTTAGCACACGCGCAGTTCGAGACCATGCATCCGTTCGATGACGGCAATGGCCGCACCGGCCGAGCGTTGATTCAAGTCATCCTCCGTAGGAGGAAACTTGCGCCATCGTTCGTCCCGCCCATCAGTGTCGTACTCGCAGCGGATAAGGATCGTTACATCAGAGGTCTAAAGCTCTATCGAGAAGATCACGTCGGGGATTGGCTTGAGATGTTTGCTTCTGCCGCGACGCTTGCAGCAACCCTTGCAACAAAATACGTTGACAGGGTGGCTTCGCTTCAGACTCAATGGCGCCGACAGGTCGAGGAGGTGGTCTCTCCGAGGTCGGATGCCGCGCTGTGGCCGATCATTGATCAGTTACCCGCTCACCCCATAGTCACTATTGCCGTAGGTGTCGCTGTAACCGGTCGTTCGCGACCGGCTGTCCGGAATGCCATCACTGATCTAGTCAAAGCCAGCGTTCTGATCCCTGTGTCGCAGTCACCGAAGAACAAGTCGTGGGAAGCCGCTGGGCTTCTCGGCCTCATCGAGGGCTTCGAGTCTGCTCGCGAGGCGGAGTAGCAGAGCGCCTTGAAGAAAGGCACTCAGGTGGGAAGCCTTTGACATCCCTTTTCGTCGCTAGCTTCGATCTACAACGTTCAGAACCGAACGAGGCCAGGTGATTTCACGCCTGGAACGGACGATGCGGCCCTCATCTGAAGCCGTAGTAGAGCAGCTCAGGAACTTGAAAACCGCTGTCCGCAAGGACTTGTGGGTTCGAGTCCCACGCCCTCCGCCACCCAAACCAGTAGGTCAGACCGCATTTCCTGGGTCCTCGTCCTCGAGACTGGTCGGGTCTGAACCCCTTCAGGCCGCGGCCAGGCCGCGAGAGAGTTTGTGTGCGACTCCGGTTCATGGTTGACACCGTGGCTCCGGTAGCTGGTTGACACTTCTGGGACGCGGCTCCGGTACCTGGGCGACACCTCGAAATCCGCCTTCTGCTCGGCGCCTGTTCTCTGCGGGCCGGCGGCGTTGCGGTCGACGAGCCCGGCGTGCTTGCCTCGTGCGAACGTCTCGAGAGCGGCATGGCGTCGGGGGCTACCGTTGGCGCTCAAGGGCGGCCAGGTCGGTCACGACGGCACCATGGTCAGGATGCTGGATCGGCTAGGCGCGGCGTGGCGGGGCGGACCTGATCGCTCCGCACGGCGCCCCGGCAGACGAGGTACACTCTTCCACTGCAGTGACGGGGTGTTGTACCTAGGGTAATCTGCCCGAGGGTTCTTGCGGTTCGAAAGGGTGGTCGGACTAGTAAGGAGGAGGGGGTATGGCGGTAACTGAAAAGGGGGACAAGTACGACCTTGGAGTTGGCAGGCCTCCGCTGGATGTGCTCGACCTGCCGGAGCCGGAAGAGGTGTTCGGGGTTCGGCACATCGGCTTCAAGGAGACGATCAAGTTCGCGGTGGGCCCGAGCCTCATCGCGCTCGGGGTGTCGATAGGAAGCGGTGAGTGGCTGCTCGGTCCGCTGGCCATCGGCGGAGGGGGCACCTTCCGGGGCCTGGGCATCGTCATATTGATCTCGATCCTGTTCCAGACCTTCTACAACAGAGAGATCGCCCGGTACGTCACGGCCACGGGCGAGGTCCCGGTCGTCGGCTTCGCGCGGGTGCCGCCGGGGGCCATGTTCTGGGTCCCGGTGTCGCTGTTCCTCTTCTACGCCGCGTTCATCATCGGCGGCTGGGCGGCGGCCGCCGGCCAGGGCCTCTATGCCCTGATCACGGGGGAGGCCGCAGCTTCGACCGAGGAGCCGGTGCGTCTGCTCGCCATGGCGCTGATCGTGCTCATCCTGGTGCTGACGATGGCGGCCAAGAAGATCTCGCGCACGCTCGAGCTGGCCAACTGGGTCATGGTCGTGTTCGTCCTGTCCTTCCTTCTGGTCGTCGACCTGTTCCTCGTGCCGATGAGCAAATGGGTGGAGGGCATCACCGGTCTCATCACGCCCGCCCTGCCGCCCAAGGGGACCGACGCCACCGTGCTCGGCGGGCTGTTCGGGTTCGCCGCCATGTCCACCGGTTTGAACTGGTACATGATGGGCCACTACCGCGACAAGGGCTACGGGATGGGCCACCGCGTCGGCTACCTCGCCGGTATGCGCGGCGAGAGCAAAGAGGTCCGCCAGGTCGGCGTCACCTTTCCGAACGACGAGAAGAACGCGGCTCTGTGGAAGCGCTGGGCGCGCTTTCTGAGTATCGACATGTGGGGCGTGTTCTTCGTCGGCGCGCTCTTGGGGATCCTTCTGCCGACCCTGCTCGTGTCCCATCTCGCCGATCTGACCGGGACGGTGCCGACCGAGGCGAACATCCCCACCTACGCCGCCTCGGCGCTGCAGCAGACGCATGGGCAGCTGTTTTTCTATCTCGCCCTCATCATCGGTGTGATAATTATGTTCAGCACCCAGCTCGGGATCTTCGAGGCGCTCGTGCGCAACTTCGTCGACGCGGCGATGGCGACGAGCCCGAAGCTGCGCGCAAGGCTTCAGGGCGACGAGCGACGGTTCTACTTCCCGTACATGATCTTTTTGGCGATCGTCATCTCGATCATGATCCACCTCGCTCTGCCGGGCACGTTGATCCTGTTCTCGGCGAATTTGTCCAACCTCGGCGGGATGATCTTCCCGTTCGTGCTGATGTACCTGAACGGCAAGCTGCCGGAGGCGGCGCGTCCTCCCGGCTACACGAACGTGATCCTCGTGCTGTTCGCCCTCGCGTGCTCCTTCTTCTTCATCAACTTCGTGGCGGACACGTTCTTCGGAGGACCAGTGGTCCAGTTCTAAGCACAGACAAAGGTGAGGGCCCTCCCACCCAACAGGGAGGGCCCTCGGCGCGACGGGAAAGGGTGAGGTCTCGAACATGTGCGCCGTGGAGGCGCGAAGCGCCCTGGTCACAGGCGCGGCGAGCGGCATCGGGAGGGCCGTAGCCGCGCGCCTCGTGGCCGACGGCTACGCGGTTCTGGGGGTGGATCTCGAATCCGGCGCCGGTGGCGCTGGCGATCCTTTCACGGCCGACCTCTCGACGCGCGCGGGGAACAGGGACGCGGTCGAGGCCGCGCTCGAGCGCTTCGGCAGGCTCGACGTGATCGTGGCGAACGCGGGTTTCCAGCACGTCGCCCCGGTGTCGGAGTTCCCCGAGGACAAGTGGGACGCGCTCCTGGCGGTGCTGCTGACGAGCCCGTTCCTGTTGGCCAAGTACTCGTGGGAGGCCCTGAAGGCGAGCGGTGGCGGGCGCTTTCTGGCCGTTGCCTCCGCGCATGCCCTGGTCGCGTCGCCGTTCAAGGCCGGTTACGTGTCTGCAAAGCACGGCGTCGCGGGGCTGGTCAAGACGCTTGCGCTTGAGGGCGGGGCCGACGGGATCGCGGCGGTGGCGGTGTGCCCCGCGTTCGTGCGCACGCCCCTCGTCGAAAAGCAGATGGCGTCTCAGGCCGAGGCACACGGCATGACGGAGAACCGAGTCCTGGAGGAGGTCATCCTGGCGCCGCATGCGATCAAGCGCCTGGTCGAGCCCGGCGAGGTCGCCGACGTGGTGGCGATGCTCGCCGGGCCCAAGGGCGAGCTCTTCACAGGCGCGACTCTGACGATGGACATGGGGTGGACCGCCCGGTAGCTCAGGCAGGGCGCCGCGCAGCTCGGTCGCACTTGTAGGAGGGAGTGTCGAAGTCGTAGTCGGCGACCGGGTAGATCAACGGCTGAGGAGCGATGGTTGGATCGGGGCGGTCGCGGCGCCTTGAGCGCCATCGCGGCGAGAGGCTGCCTCCCACGCTGCTGCTGCCGACCCGCAGGCGCCCGGTCGCGCCACCGAGGACGCGTGCGCGGGCCGAAGCGTACCGGATGGTGGCGTAGCAGGCACCGGACTTATTGCCCCGAATCGGCTCCGAGGCGTTCCGCGAGCTTTCTCTTGAGTTCCTCCGCCACGCGCGGCATGTCGCTTTCCATCGCCCTGAACTCACGCCGCGCCATGACGACGAGGCGCATCGGCGACGTGGCAACCACCGATGCCGTGCGCCGGGTGGATTTCATGAGCCCGATCTCTCCGAAGAAGTCGCCCGGTCCGAGTGACTGAAGGTGCTTGCCGTCTCGTGCGACATCCGCCGTGCCTTCTTCGATGACGAAGAACTCATAAGCGAACTCGCCCTGGTTTGCGAGATGCTTCCCCGAGGGCACGTCGACCTCGTCGGTCAGTCTCCCCAGCTGCCGAAGCTCCTTCCTGGATAGCCCTTCGAACAAGGCCAAGGTCTTTAGTCGTGTCGGGTCCATCGCTCGCCTCCCGCGGTCGTAAGCGCCTAGCCTAGACAGAGAGGCGTGCGCTGTCCAGGTGCACCTGGCGATCCTGTCGGTAGCGGGTTGGAGCTACAGCGCGAGATGAAGTCGGAGCGCCTCGTCAAGCTTGGCCATGAGCAGCGGAGGCACGACACCTGTACGGCGACCAAGACGTTCGACGGCAACCGAGCGAACCTGTTCGGCCTGAGCCTTGGAGTCGCGGTCGAGACCGGTGTCGGTGGCTTCGAGAAGGACCTGGAAAGGGTAGAGGCGCGCGACGTTTGACGTCACAGGCACCACGGTAAGGACGCCGCGGCCAAGTCGCGTCGCGGTGATGTTCGCTCCATCGTTGCTCACGATCACCGCTGGCCGGTGCTTGGCCGCTTCCGCTCCCCGGCTCGGATCAAGGTCAACGATTCGAATCTCGCCACGGCGCATCAGGATTGAAGTCCATCGACCGTAGTCGTTTCCCACGCTTCGGCTTCCCCGGCGGCCTCCCATTCACCCCACGCATCTTCGTATGCCGCGCCCAACTCCGAGGCCCTCAGGAGTCGTACGGCCTTGTGGACCACCGCCGAGCGTGAAGCGAACCCTTGAGCGTCGGCGTAGGCATCCAGAAACTCCACATCCTCGCCGGGCAAACTCACGCTAAGTTTCATACCGTCATACTACCAGGAGGCCCTCTCTGGGTAGGATAGCAGGGCCACCTCGGCAAGTACTCGTCGCGCAGTTGGCCAATCGCCAACCCCGCGCTCGATCCATCCGGGAGATTCACGAACGGCTCCTTACCGGCGAACGCGGGGCGGAACGGACCCCCGGCGAGTTCCGCCGATCGCAGAATTGGATCGGACCCCCAGGATGCACACTTGCCGATGCGACGTACGTGCCGCCGCCCGTCGACGAGATGATGGCCGCGCTCGGCGAGTGGGAGTCGTTCCTAGACTATAAAAAGCCGATGCCGATGCTGATCAAGGTCGGCATAGCGCATGCGCACTTCGAGACGATCCACCCTTTTCTCGACGGCAACGGCCGCGTTGGGCGCCTCTTGATTACCTTCCTTTTGGTCGAAAACGGAGTCCTCACTCGACCGCTTCTTTACCTGTCCCATTTCTTCAAAGAACATCGCCAGACCTACTACGACCTTCTGCAAGCAGTCCGCGACGAGGGTGCCTGGGAGGTATGACTCAAGTTCTTTCTGCGAGGAGTAGCCGAAGTGGCGGCCGAAGCGACCGACACGGCTCGCCGCATCGTCGCAATGCGTGAGGAACATCGGGCACTGGTCACCGGGAATCTGGGAGGGCTACGGGTCGCGCCCTCACCGTTCTGGAAGGGCTCTACTTCCGGCCGATCGTCAACGTGAATACGGTCGCGCAGATGGCCAGCCTCTCTTTTGCTCGGGCGAACGCGCTGGTTGGTGAGCTTGAGCGACTCGGATTGGCTTCGGGAAATGACCGGTCGCCGGCGCAACCGAGTCTTTTCGTATGAGCCCTACATGTCTCACTTAGCAAGGACTCTCGTTGATGGTGCTGCGACCTCGGGCTAGTGCACCAATGTCGCTTGTGCTTGCAGATTGCCTTGAGACACTTGAGACATCTGGTTCGGGCGTTCGGGTGTTGCGCAGTGACCGCGGTCGACACCGATCCTTGGCGCGAGCCCGATTGCCCTTGTGTGGGCGGCTGGTTACGAACTATTTTGTAACTTCGTCGCATGCGGAGGTCAGGTTGCCGTTGCGACGGCGGGGATTACCTCGCGCGCCAGGCGCTCAAGCTGCCGGTCCTTGTCGTTGCCGACCGGAGTGAGGTTGAACCCGCCAAACCCGAGCTTGGTGAAGCTCACCAGGCGCTCGGCAATGAAGCCTGGAGAGCCGGTCACGACGTCCTGCTCCGGCTGGGCCCGCTCGTCCACACGGACTTCCAGGTTGTAGATGCAGGCGATCTCCTCGGGAGCGCGGCCAGCGTCGCGCGCTCCGGCGATTATTCGCTCTCGCATGGCCGGGATGTCCTCCGGAGGGGCGTTTCCAAGTGACGGAATCCACCCGTCGGCGAGCTTTCCTGTGAGGCGCAGGCTGCGCGGGCCAAACGTGCCGAGCCAAATCGGGATGCGCCGCTCCGCCTTGGGCTCGAGCTCGGCGTCATCGGTCCGGTACCGGCGCCCCTCGAAGCTGAAGCCCGGCCGTGTCCACAGACCGCGCGCGATGTGGATCGCTTCCTCGAGCCCCGTGATCTTCTCACCCGGCGTCGGCACGCCGAGGCCGAAGGCGCGGAACTCCTCGTCCGAGTAACCTCCCCCGAGCCCGAGGATCAGGCGGCCGCCGGAGAGCCGGTCGAAGCTTTCCGCCATCTTGGCGACCATCGCCGGGGGGCGATAGGGGACACCCAACACGCGCGTCGCGATGTGGATGCGGGTTGTCGAGGCGGCGATCCAAGCCAGCATCGTCCACGTTTCGTAGGTGGGATGGCTGCCGCTCGGGTGGTCGGAGGCGGAAAGGAAATCGAACCCCAGGTCTTCGGCTTTCCTCGCATCGGCGACCGGGTCGGCTCCGAGGCCCGCCGATGTCGAGAGGTCGACTCCGAACCTCACTGCGGACACGAGCTTCGCTCTCGGACCGAGAGCCTCGGCATGAGGAGATGAACAAGCGGTCCGATGCCCACCGCGTAGGCAACCGTGCCGACCCCCACCGTCCCGCCGAGCAGCCAGCCCGTGGCAAGGACGGTGAGCTCGATCGCGGTGCGAGCCAGACCCAGCGAATGGCCGCGCTGTGCGAGGCCGGTCATCAGCCCGTCGCGCGGGCCCGGGCCAAGGCCGGCCCCCACATAGAGTGCCGTAGCGATTCCGTTGACGACGATCCCGCCAATGAGGAAGATGACCCTCCAGGCAAGCGCCTGTGGGCGGGGCAGGAGCGCGAGCCCAAGGTCCACGACCAGACCCACCACCATGACGTTGCTGATGGTTCCGAGGCCGGGGCGCTGCCGGAGCGGGATCCACAGCAGCATCACGATGGCGCCGACCGCAATCACGACGAGGCCGAGGCTGATGCCGGCTTGTCTCGCCAGTCCCTGATGGAAGACGTCCCAAGGGTCGAGTCCAAGCTCGGCTTTCACCATCAGCGCGAGGCTCACGCCGAAGAGCCCGAGACCGAGATAGAGGCGCACGAGACGGGGGCCGAGCGCCGGAGGGAGCGACCGGCGTGCCGCAGTCCCGCGGAGAGCTCGCGAAGTTGATGACATGTCAAGAACCCTAGCATCGTAGTAGATGACGTGTCAAGGAAGGCTAGGGTGGGGGTGGATGAGAGAGCCCCGCTGGCTTGACGAGGCCGAGGAGAGGGCGTGGCGCGGGTACCGACAGATGCGCGCCCTGCTCGACCTGCGGATCACCCGTGACCTTGCCGCCGACTCACGGCTCTCAGATGCGGACTACGACGTGCTTTCCAACCTGTCGGAAAGCGAGGGCCGGCGTATGCGTCTCAACGAGCTCGCGGCTCACATGTTGTGGTCGGCCAGCCGGCTTTCGCACCA
>Ga0183260_10004066_pt1 | contig 11690 bp, 7 predicted proteins | sample AntDrymUQ4972206_2_FD_129768 | JGI IMG/M metagenome (GOLD analysis project Ga0183260, IMG submission 129768) | Polar desert sand microbial communities from Dry Valleys, Antarctica - metaG UQ497 (22.06) (version 2) (version 2) | ecosystem: Environmental > Terrestrial > Soil > Desert | place...
GAGTTCAAGCTGGCCGACGGCGCGGTCGCGACGACGTCCATCACGAAGCGCAGTTGGATGGAGCGACTCAAGCCGGTGCACCATCTCCTCGATCCCGCAACCGGGCTCCCGGCCTACACCGGCATCGTTCACACAACCGCCCTGGCGCCGACAGCGCTCGAGGCGGAGGCGCTGACAAAGGCAGCGCTGCTGAGCGGGCCGCAGGACGCCGCGGGCTGGCTGCGCCACGGCGGCTTGATCGTCTTCGACGACGGGTCCCACGTGGTCGTTGAGCACCGATCGCCTGACAGCGACAGCTAACCGCCCCAGCCAGGCTCGGCCGAGCGATCGCGGTCCTATCCTCGGCCTTCGCGATGGCCGCCGTCATCCCACAGATCAGCTACCCGCCCGAATTGCCGGTCAGCGCGCGCCGCGACGACCTGCTGGCGGCGATCGGCGATCACCAGGTGGTCATCGTCGCGGGCGAGACGGGCTCCGGCAAGACGACGCAGCTGCCGAAGATCTGCCTCGAGCTCGGGCGCACGTCGATCGCCCACACGCAGCCGCGGCGGATCGCCGCGCGCACGGTCGCCCGGCGAATCGCCGATGAGCTCGATGTCGAGCTCGGGACGGCGGTCGGCTACGCGGTGCGCTTCGAGGACAGATCCAACCCCGACACGGTCGTGCGGCTGCTCACCGACGGCCTGCTGCTCGCCGAGATCCAGCACGACCGCCTGCTGCGCCGCTACGACACGATCATTGTCGACGAGGCGCACGAGCGCAGCCTGAACGTCGACTTCCTGCTCGGCTACCTGCGCTGGCTGCTTCCCCAGCGCCCCGAGCTGAAGCTCGTGATCACCAGCGCGACGATCGACCCCGGCCGCTTCGGCGCGCACTTCGGCGGAGCGCCGGTCGTCGAGGTCATCGGTCGCACGTTCCCCGTCGAGGTTCGCTACGAGCCGGTCGCCGACGAGACCGACCCCGTCGACGCGATCGGCGATGCGGTCGCGCAGCTGATGCGCGACGCCTCCGGCGACGTGCTCGTCTTTCTCAGCGGCGAGCGCGAGATCCGCGACACCGCCGAGGCGCTGGCAAGCCGCCTGCCGAAGGAGGTGGCGATCCTGCCGCTCTACGCGCGCCTGTCGCCCGCCGAGCAGCAGCGCGTGTTCAAGGCGCACCGCGAGCGCCGCGTCGTGCTCGCCACGAACGTCGCCGAGACCTCGCTGACCGTGCCGGGGATCGGCGCCGTCGTGGACCCGGGCACCGCGCGGATCAGCCGCTACAGCGCGCGGCTGAAGGTGCAGCGGCTGCCGATCGAGCCGATCTCGCAGGCCTCGGCGAACCAGCGCATGGGCCGCTGCGGACGCACGTCGGATGGCATCTGCATTCGCCTATACGCCGAAGCGGAGTTCGCGGAGCGCCCCGCGTACACCGATCCCGAGATCCTGCGCACGTCGCTCGCCGCCGTGATCCTGCAGATGGAGGCGCTGCGCCTCGGTGAGGTCGAGGACTTCGGCTTCCTCGATCCGCCCGACCGCCGCCAGGTGCGCCACGGCAAGCTGCTGCTGCACGAGCTCGGTGCGCTCGACCTCGAGGCGGACGATCCGGGGCGGCGACTGACCAAGCTCGGCCGCCGCCTCGCGCAGCTGCCGGTCGACCCGCGCATGGGGCGCATGGTGCTCGAGGCCGACCGGCTCGGCTGCGCCGACGAGGTGATCGTGATCGCGGCCGCGCTGTCGATTCAGGACCCGCGCGTGCGTCCCGCCGACAAGCGCGCGGAGGCCGATCAGCACCACGCGCGCTTCAAGGACGAGGGCTCGGACTTCCTCGCGTTCGTAAACCTCTGGCGCCACCTGCGCGCGCAGCAGACGCAACGCTCGCGCAACGGCTTTCGCAAGCTGTGCCATGCCGAGTTCCTGCACTACCTGCGGGTGCGCGAGTGGCAGGATCTCGCCGGCTCGCTGCGCCGCTCGGCGCGCTCGGTCGGCGTCAGGATCAACGAGCAACCGGCGCCAGCAGACGACATCCACCGCGCGCTGCTCGCGGGTCTGCTCTCGCACGTGGGGGTGCGCGACGGCGGCCGGCGCGAGTACGCGGGCGCGCGCGGCGCGCGCTTCACGCTGTCGCCCGGCTCGGCCCTCGCGCGCAAGCCGCCGGCGTGGGTCATGGTCGCCGAGCTCGTCGAGACGACGCGCCTGCTCGGCCACACCGCCGCGCAGATCAAGCCGCGCTGGATCGAGCCGCTCGCGGCGCACCTGATCAAGCGCACGCACTCTGAGCCGCGCTGGGAGGCCAATCGCGGGTCGGTCGTGGCGACGGAGCGCGCGACGCTCTACGGCGTGCCGGTCGTGCCCGCGCGGACGGTGCCCTATGGCGCGATCGATCCGCAGCTGTCGCGCTCGCTGTTCATCCAGCGCGCGCTGATCGAGGGCGGTTGGAGCGCACGCCACCGCTTCCTGGCCGACAACCGCGCGCTGCTGAAGGACGTCGAGGAGCTCGAGCATCGCGCGCGGCGGCGAGACATCGTCGCGACGGACGCGCAGCTGCACGACCACTTCGACGCGCGCATCCCGCGGGAGGTCGTGTCCGGCGCGCATTTCGACCGCTGGTGGAAGGACGCGCGGCGGCGCGACCCCGCGCTGCTGACGTTCACCCGCGAGCTGCTCGTCGGCGAGGTTGGGATCGACCCCGACGCACTGCCCGCCGAGTGGCGCCAGGGCGACATAGCGCTACCGCTGACCTACCACTTCGAGCCCGGCTCGGAGGTCGACGGGGTCACCGTGAACGTTCCGCTCGCGGCCCTGCCGCGCCTACGCGCCGACGGCTTTGACTGGCTCGTGCCGGGTCTGCGCGAGGAGCTCGTGATCGCGCTGATCCGGTCGCTGCCCAAGCAGCTGCGCCGCCCGCTCGTGCCGATCCCGGAGACGGCGGCACAGGTCGTCGCGGCTCTGGAGTTCGGCCACGAACCGATCGCCGAGGCGGTGGCGCGCGAGCTCGAGCGCCTGCACGGTGTGCGTGCGGCGCACGAGCAGTTCGACATGTCGCGGCTGCCCGTGCACCTGCGGCCGCGCTTCGAGGTCCATGACGAGCGCGGCGCCGCCGTCGCGGCGGGCGACGACCTCGACGCGCTGCGCGAAGAGGTCGCCCCACGGCTGCGCGCGCAGCTCGCCGAGCAGACCGCATCGATCGAGCGCGAGGGATTGACCGACTGGACGGACTGGACGATCGGAGACCTGCCGCGCAGCGTCGCGCTGCCGGGAACGGGCGACGCCGTGCGCGCGTACCCAGCGCTCGTGGACGAGGGCGCCAGCGTCGCGGTGCGTGCCTTCGAGACGCCGGGCGCGGCCGCCGCTGCGATGCGCGCCGGGACACGGCGCCTGCTGATGCTGACGGTGGCGTCCCCGCTGCGCTCCGTTCAGCGCGGGCTCTCGACCAAGGCCACCCTGACGCTTGCGGGCGCTCCGGACAGCGGCGCGGCGGCCGTGCTGGACGACACCTACGTCGCGGCGCTCGACGCGCTGATCGCATCCGGCGGCGGACCGGCGTGGGACGAAGCGCAGTTCAATGCTTTGCGCGAGCACGTCGCCGCGCGCCTGGAACAGACGACGGCCGCGATCATCGCCGACGTCGTCGCCGTGCTCGACGTTGCGGCGCAGCTGCGCCGGCAGCTCGACGAGATGTCGGCCGATCCGCCCCTCCAGCCCGCGCGACTCGACATCGCCAGGCAGCTTGGCGGCCTCGTCCACCCCGGCTTCATCGCCGCCACCGGCGCGGCCCGCCTGCCCGACGTCGTGCGCTACCTGCGCGCCGCGATCCGCCGGCTGGAGCGCCTCCCCGACGCCGTGGCCGCCGACCGCGACCGGATGAGCGCCATCCACCAGCTGGAGCAGGAGTACCGCGACCGCGGCGGTCGCCCCGCCACGCCCGCCGTGCACTGGATGCTGCAGGAGCTGCGCGTCGCGCACTTCGCGCAGGGCCTCGGCGTGCGCGGCAAGGCAACGCCGAAGCAGATCAGGCGCGAGCTAAGCGAGGTCCAGCCCACCCTGCAGCGCTACCTCACGGGACCGCTCGACTAGGCTCCACCGGCTACCGGATCGGCCGTTCGTATCTTCAAGGGAGGGGACCATGGCCGCAGCAGGCGACCAGGCCAAGGGACGGATCGCGCTCGTGCTCGCGGGCGGGGGCGCGCGCGGCGCGTACGAGATGGGCGCGCTGTCGGTGCTCGCGCCGGTCTTGGAGAAACGCGGCGAGCAGGTGTCGATCATCCTCGGCACAAGCATCGGCGGCATCAACGCCGCCTATCTCGCCGCCAACTCGCACCTACCGCTCAGCGAGGCGGCTGCGGGCGGCGCGGAGGTCTGGCGCAACCTGCGCTACCGCGACGCGATGGGCTCGCTGCTGTGCCCGTCCGCACTCATGAGGTTGCTGCGCTTCGTCGGCACCAGCCTGAGCCTTCCGGTCAAGGCGGTCCCGAGCCTGCTCGACACGGCGCCGCTGCGAAAGACCCTCAACCGCATCATCGAGTTCGAGCGCATCGCGAAGAACGTCGCCGACGCGGCGACGCCGCTATACGCCGTGGGGGTCGTCGCCACGTCCTACGAGAGCGGCCGCAGCATCGTCTTTCACCACGGTGGTGAGACGCCGCCGACCAACGAAGAGCGTGCGATCGACTACGTGCCCTCCCGGCTCACGAACGTCCACGTTCTCGCATCAGGCGCGATCCCCGTCATCTTCCCGGCCGTCGAGGTCACCGAGCCGGCATCCAGCCGCGGCTGGTACGGGGACGGCGGAGCGCGGCTGAACGCCCCGCTGGACCCCGCGCTGGAGTTCGGCGCCGAGCGGGTGATCGTGATCGGCTTGAACTCCGCCGAGGCGCCCGCCGAGCTGCCGCCGGCGACCAGGCCGGACATCTTCGACGGCGCGTCGTCACTGCTCGGCGTACTTGCAGATCAGCTGACGAACGACGTCGCCACGCTGACCGCCATCAACGAGGCAGTCGAGCAGGGCGTCGACAGCGCCAAGCAGGGGCCCCGCAAGAAGATCCCCTACATCTTCGTCGTGCCGTCCGACCGCATGACGATCGGCCGCATCGCCCTCGACGTCTACACGCGGCGCTACAAGAGCGCTTGGGCCATTCTGCGCTCCCCCAACCTGGGGCTGCTGGGGCGCATCACCGACGCGGCGCGCAACCCGATGCACGGCGAGCTCTATAGCTACCTGTTCCTGGCACGCGATTTCATCGACGAGCTGATCGAGCTCGGCCGCGCCGATGCGCAGCGCTGGCTGGACAGCGAGCACGACGAATGGCCGTGGCGCGTCATGCGGCCAGCCGGCGAGCGGGCGGCGTCATGACCTGCGCCGATCGGCGGGGATTACCCTCTCCGCGTGCAGACTGAGCAGATCCTCGCCTTCCGGCTTGCCCGCTCGGGGCTGGCCGCTCGCGACGCGAGCAGCCTCGCCGAGGCGGCCGCCTGCCCGGCCTCGGACTACTCCCATGACGCCGCGCTGCTTGCCTTGGCGGCGCGGGTGGAAGGCGTCACGCGAGAGCGCTACGACGCGGCTATCGACGGCGGCGAGCTCGTCGTCACCTACGCCATACGAGGAGCGATCTGCGCAAGCGCGTCCGCGCCGACCTGATGCCGTGGTGCAAGGGCTGCAGGAGCCACCACGTCGCGCCGATGCTGTGGCGCTACGGGGGCGTGAAGGCCGGGGCACGCCTGGACTCCGAGCGCTGCTACGTCCTGGGCAAGCCCGGTCGAGCGCTCGCTGCCGGCGAGGCGGTCCGCCGCTTCCTGCACTTCTACGCTCCGGCAACGAGCACCGACTTCGCCGCGTGGGCCGGTCTCGCCAAGCCCCACGCCCAGCGTCTCTGGGCGCAGGTCGAGGGCGACCTCGACGAGGTCTAGCCCAATCGCACGCCGCTCACGCCCGAGGACGAGCTGCGCAAGCGGCTGTTCCGGCCCGTCGCGAGCCCTGGCGCGGTGCTCAAGGACGGCCGGCTCTCGGGCCTCTGGCGGGTCAAGGCGAAGGGCCGCAAGGCGCAGATCACCGTCGAGCGACTGGGACGGGTCTCCCGCGAGGATCTCGAGCAGGAGGCCCAGCGCATCTCCGATCTGCGCGGAGCCTCCGAGCTCGTTCTCGTCGTGGACTGAGCTCAGGTGGGCTCGAAGCTCAACTGCTTGATGGCGGCTTCAAGATCGGGCAGGACGGCCTCGAAGCGCTGGCCCGGGCTGATGTACAGCTCGACGACCAACTGCTCGCCGCCGACGTCGAGGACCATGTAGCGCAGGCGATCGCCCTTGCCGAACTCGATCGGGACGTCGCCGCTGAGGTAGAGGCGCAGGCACGGCTGAGGCCCGTCCGGGGTCTCGCAGCGTTGCGGCGCCTGACGCACCGTGACGTCGACCTGGCGCCCCAATGCCCCACCCACCTCGACGGACACCGCAGGCTCGCTCTTCAGCCGCGGGTGGCGCTCGAGCCAGTCGGCGAAGTCCTTCGGCGCGGCGACCCCGTCTGCGGCCGTGCGTCCGCCCTTCTGTGGATCGAAGACCCGCTCCACGCGTACGAAGGCCAGAATCGCTCTGCGCGTCGGCTGCGGCGCCGCCAGCCGGATCGCCAGGGACCGCTCGCTCTCCGGCTCGGCCGTCTCCCACCTGTTCTCGGGCAGGACGAAGGACATCCGGGGGCGGAAGATCGCGGGCGAGTAGCGCTTGCCCGCGACCAGCGTTGCCGGGCGCGCCGAGGAGTCGGGTAGCGCGACCCCGCGGGCCGCGGCGGGTTGCTTGGGCTTGGCGGCGGAGCTCTCCTTCTTGTCCTCGCCACACGCGCTGGCGCCGAACGCGACTGCAGCGGCGAGCACGCACAGGACGCTTCGGTGAATGAGCAACATTACGACCTCCTAGAGATGGGCCGCGGGTCGCGGCGCGTTGTGGCCACAACGATGCGCGGCGGCGGTTGGAGTCTGGTTGGAGAACGACAGGAGTAGCGGCGAGCACCCTGGTACGTTCGCGTGAGGAGTTGACCCCGTCATGAACTTCCTCATCCTCGGGCCGCTGGAAGCAATCGCCGACGGGCGACGGCTCACGCTCGGAGGACCGAAGCAGCGCGTCGTGCTGGCGCTCCTGCTGATCCATCGCGGAGAGGTCGTTGGGCGCGAGCGCATCATCGATGAGCTGTGGGGCGAGCGGCCTCCTCCCAGCGCTGACAAGACGATCCAGATCTACGTCTCGAACCTGCGCAAGTGCTCGGCGATGGTGTGCTGGTCACGCGCGGACGCGGCTATGCGATCGACGCAGCCGAGGGATCGATCGACCTCAACAGCTTCGAGCGGCTGGTTGCTGAAGGTCGGGCCGCGCTCGCCGCCTCTGAGGACGAGCGGGCGGCCGCGCTTCTCGGCAGCGCGCTCGATCTGTGGCGCGGTCCGCCGCTGGCAGATCTCGCGCCCGAGCGGCTGCTGGCCGTGGAGGCGACGCGGCTGGCCGACCTGCGCCTGGGCGCGCTCGAGGAGCGCATCGAGGCCCAGCTGCGCTGTGGCCGTCACCACGAGGTCGCCGCCAACGCCGGGGTGCTCGCCGGCGAGAACCCGCAGCGCGAGCGCCTCCAGGGTCAGCTCATGCTCGCGCTCTACCGCGCCGGGCGCCAGGCGGATGCGCTGGAGCGTTACCGCGCCACGCGCCGAGCGCTCGTCGATGACCTGGGCATCGAGCCCAGCCCACCGCTGCGCCAGCTGCAGGAACACATCCTGCGACAGGACCCGGTCCTCGATCTCCTCCCCCAGGCTCCCGTAGAAGCGACGCCCGGGCCGCCGGCGGCGCAGCCCGAGCGCGCGGGCCGAGGGCGGCAGCCCCGGCGCTCCGCTTTCTTCGCGGCCGCCTTGGTGAGCGCGGCGGTTCTGGTCGGTGCCTTATGGCTGGGTCGCGGCGCCGGCGAGTCGGCTGCCATGACCGTTCCGCCGAACTCCGTGGCCGCCATCGACCCCGCTACCAACCGCGTGATCGGGCACACGCGTGTCGGGCACACGCCGACCGCCGTATCGGCCGGCGCGGGTGGGATCTGGGTCCTCAACGCCAACGAGGAGACAGTCAGCCGGATCGACCCCCGAACGCGCGAGGCCGGCCGCCGGATCGCGACCGGCGGGACGCCGACCGACCTGACGGTCGGCGCGGGCGCCGTCTGGGTGATCAACCGGCCGGGCACCGTTACTCGGATCGATGCCGGCTCCGGGATCCTGGTGCGGCGGCTACGCGTCCCGCTGCTGCGACGCCCTCCCGGCTTCTCCAACCCTCCGGGCGCATGGATCGCCGCCACGGCCGACGACGTCTGGGCGAGCGCCTACGCAACCTTCGCGCGTATCGATCCTGTCACCACGAGCCTCGCCGAACGCCGGCGCGCATCGTTCGGCGAGGGACCGATGGCGGTCGGCGCGGGATCGGTATGGGTGGGAGGACTCGCGCGCGTCGAGCCCCGCAGCGGGCGGCTCTCCGCGAAGGTAGCGGTTCCCTTCGAGCCGGCCGACGTCGCGGTCGGCGGCGGAGCGGTCTGGCTGGCCAATCTCCAGAGCGACACCGTCTGGCGGATCGATCCGCGGTCTAACACCACCGAGCGCACGATCGCGGTCGGCGACCACCCGACGAGCCTGGCCTACGGCGCGGGCTCGCTGTGGGTGGCAAGTCAGGACGGCACGGTCTCGAGGATCGACCCACGCACAAGCCGGGTGATGCAGACCATCCGGGTCGGCGGGACGCCGCGCGGCATCGCCGTGGGCGAGGGCGCGGTATGGGTCACGGTCAGCTGAGCGCCGGCCGCTGCCTGGCGGCCACCGCACTCTGCCTCGTCGTTGCGCTCGCCGCCTGCGGGGGCGGCGGTCAGAAGATCCAGGCCCTGCCCGGGTCGATCTGCTCCCCGGTGGCCCAGGGCGAGGATGCGCCGGAGGTCCTGGTCGTTTCGGACCTGCCACTGCGCGGCGCCTTCCGGCCGACCACGACACAGATGGTCCGAGCGATCAGAGACGCGATCGAGCGCCGTGGCTTCCGGGCAGGCGACCACGCCCTCGGCTACCAGTCCTGCGACGACTCGAGCGCCGAGGAGGGCAACTTCACGCCCGGCCGCTGCGCCGCGAACATGCGGGAGTTCGCGGGCAACACCAAGGTGGTCGGCGTCATCGGCCCGTTCAACTCCCAATGCGCGCAGTTCGAGATCCCGATCGCGAACCGAGCTTTGCAAGGACCGCTGGCGATGATCAGCCCGTCCAATACGGGCACGGGCCTGACGCGCGCAGGACCCGGCACGGCGGCGGGTGAGCCCGGCCGCTACTACCCCACCGGCGCGCGCAACTACGTCCGCATCGTCGCCTCCGATGAGGCCCAGGCGGCGGTCCTGGCCCTGGTGGCACGTGACGCCGGGGCGCGTCGCCTCTTCGTCCTCGACGATGGGGACGAGGGATACGGTGCGCCGCTGGCCCGCAGCGTGCGAGCGGCCGTCACGCGCACACGGCTGCAGCTTGCCGGGAGCGCCCGCTATGACCCGCGCGGACGGAGCTTCGGACATATCGCGCGGCGGGTCAAGCGTTCGGGCGCCGACGCGGTAGCGATCGTCGGCCTCTGGCAGGCCGGAGGCACGGCCGTCGTCGAGGACCTTCGCGCGGCGCTTGGCGAGCGAGTTCGCCTGCTTGCACCTGATGGGTTCGCCAGCCTGCCCGCGCGAGAGGCTGCGGGAGCGCAAGGCCTACTGGTGATGGCACCCGGCCTGCCGCCCGAGCGGCTGCGTCCGAACGGTAAGGAGATCGTCCGCCGCTTCGGGGCCGGCCAGCTCCCAGGGCTCGGACCGCCCTACGCCGCCCAGGCCGCCGAGGTGCTGCTCGACGCCATCGCCGCCTCCGACGGCAACCGCGCCTCGGTCACCCGACGCCTGCTGGCGGCGCAGGTCGACGGCAGCGTCCTCGGGCCGATCGACTTCGACACCAACGGCGACATCAGGGCCAAGTCCGTCTCGGTCTACCGCGTCACCCGCGACGGGCTGGCGCTACGCGACGTCGTCACGGCACCGAACCGCTGAGCGCGCTGATGGCGGCGAGCCCGCTCAGGTACGGTCAAGCGCACCCCCTGGTTCGGTTTTCCGGGGGGTGGTTCCGGGGGTTCCCCCGATGTTCAGGGGCACCAGATGAGGGCTCATTGGCCTCGCGATGCTCAGCAATGCGCTTGCCGGGTTCTTCGTTGGGAGCGCGACCACCTACCTGCTGCTCACGCTCGCCGCCGCCGCCGTCTACATCGGCCTGAACATCGTCCAGACCGCCCACCGCGCGCTCGTCCCCGAACGCTTCGACGAGAGCGATCGTCCCCGCGCGACGAGCGCCCAGGAGCTGGGCCAGCTCGCCGGCGCGCTGGCCGGCACCGTGCTCGGCGGCGTCCTCGTCCTCGCCGCGCCGGGCGCCCTCTTCACGGTCATCGCCGTGCTCGCGGTCCTCACCGCCCTACCGACGTTGCGCCTGGCGACGGTCCGCCGGCAGACCGCACCGCCGGCCGGCACGCAGACGCCGACGATCTCCAGCCTGGGCGCGGCGCTGCGCCGCCGCGGGACGCGCGAGATCCTCATCGCGCAGGCGCTGTGGGTCGCCGCGTACCGTCGACTTGGCGGCCAAGCAAGCACACACCAGCGATGGGCACGCCGTCCGCCTCACACCCACCGAATGGCATGTCCTCGAGATCCTCATCCGCCACGAGGGCAAGCTCGTCTCGCACCGCCAGCTGTTGCAAGAGGTCTGGGGGCCCGCCTATGAGACCGAGACCAACTACCTGCGCGTCTACATCGCGCAACTGCGCCGAAAGCTCGAAGCCGAGCCATCGCACCCCCGCCACCTGCTCACCGAGCCAGGGATCGGCTACCGCTTCACGCGAGGCTAGCGCTGCACGCGAGACGAGTCCCGGGCCGCCGCGTCGTGCGATTCCTCCGAAGCCGAGCGAGGTTTCGCTCCGGCTCCGCGACCGGAAACGGAGGGCCGCGAGCCCATGCCGGCAGCCGCGGTCGCATCCTTGGCCTGCGCGAGCCCACGCAAATGGCGTCGCCGCCGGCGCTCGTACAGCGCCCGCTGCATCGCAAGCGTCAGGGAGCCCGCCACGAGGATCCCCGCGAGGTTCACCCCCAGCTGTCCCAGCGACCCCTGAAAGGCCGACCAGTCGCCGTACGCCGCCGAGATCCCGACGTTCGCCGCCGCGGGAATCGTCGTCACCGAGATCAGCACCCCGATCAGCGCGCCAGACTTCGCCGTACTCAACGACAGCATCCCCGCCGCCCCGGCGCACAGTGCCACGAAGAACGCAAAGAAGTCCGGCGAAGCGATCACCTTCGCGAGGCTGTGATCATCCAGAGAGAACTGCTCCGGCGTAACGCCTGTCGCCTGAAAGACCAACGACGCCACCGCAGCAGCACCGATCGCCAACGGAAAGCCGACCACGAGCGCCACGAAGGACCGCAACGCCAGCGACCGCGGAGGCTGGACCACCGCGACACAGAACCCCGCGATCGGACCGAACTCCGGCCCGACGACCATCGCCCCGACGATCAGGATCGCCGAATCGAGATAGATCCCGACCGCGGCGATCAACGCAGCCAGCACCATGAACGCCAAAAAGGAGAACGACAGCGTCGCGCTCTCGGAAGTCTGCTCCTCGACCTCCTCCCAGATGACTGCATCAGACGGCGCGCCCCTGGCTGCC
>Ga0183260_10004067_pt1 | contig 11684 bp, 7 predicted proteins | sample AntDrymUQ4972206_2_FD_129768 | JGI IMG/M metagenome (GOLD analysis project Ga0183260, IMG submission 129768) | Polar desert sand microbial communities from Dry Valleys, Antarctica - metaG UQ497 (22.06) (version 2) (version 2) | ecosystem: Environmental > Terrestrial > Soil > Desert | place...
CACCTCGAACCCCCAGAAGATGCAGGTCGTGGCGACGCTGAAAAGCCCATAGAGCAGCACTTTTCTCGCCTCGTTCCGAGGCGTGGTGTAGGCGTCGTAGAAGATCCAGTATTTGTCGAGAACATACTTGACGGCGAAGCCGACGACCGTGCCGGCCAGGATCGACAGCGTCAACTTCGCTGTCGGCGCGTTCTGGACCACCATCTCTTGCGTGAGAAGGTTCGCGAGCGTCGAGGCGATCGCGAACAGGACATAGCGGACCAATATCGTCAAAGCGAAATTCCGTTCCGGCAATCTGCTTCGGCGCGAGTGACGAGTCGCGTCGGCTCGCGCCGGCCAGCATTCGCCCCTGTATCAAAAGACGCGACCGAAGATCGACGGCTAGGCGGAATCCGCCGGACGAGGTCCAAGCACGCCTAGATCGCTACGAGGACGAGACCGCCAACCAGGCCGATCGTGAGCAGGCTTACCCGATCCTTCAGCGCGAACACCACCGGATCATCATGCATGGCCCGCCGCTGCGCCAGCATCATGGCGCGGGCGATCCAATACATGAGAACCGGGCAGACGAGCCACAACACCTCCGGCCGCGCATAATATTGGCTGACCGCGTCCGTCGAGATGTAGAGCGCCAGAACGGTCACGGCATTGAACCCCGCCGCCGCGGCGAGCGCCGCGACCATGCCGATGTCGGTGGCCCGGTAATCCCGGCTGCTTGTGTCCGGCGTCTGGGCGTCGACGCGGCCGGTGAGCTCGACGAAACGCTTGAGGAGCGCAAGCGACATGAAGAAACAGAGACAGAACGCGAGCAGCCAATGCGACACGGCCACCTGCACCGCGACGGCGCCGCCGATCACCCTGGTCGTATAAAGCAAAGCCAAGGCGACCACGTCCAGGATCATCTTGCGCTTCAGGACGAGCGAATAAGCCGTGGTCAGGGCGAAATAGCCGAGGAGCACGCCCAGGAAGGGCAGCGACACCGCGCCGGCGACCAGCAGACTCGACAACAGGAGGAGCGGCACGGCGAGCATGCCATGATGGAGTGGTATGGCGCCGCTGGCCAGCGGCCGCTCGCACTTGGTCCGGTGCCGGCGATCGTCCTGCAGATCGATAAGGTCATTGAGGATGTAGACGCCTGAAGCGCAGAGCGAAAATGCGACAAAGGCGAGCATTGCCTGAATCGCTGAGCTCACCTCGAACGCGTGCCCCGCGAGCAGCGGCACGAAGACGAGCGAGTTCTTGGCGTATTGGTGGACACGGATCAGTTTCAGCCATGTGCGCCAGGACGGCCGCTGGCAGGTCAGGTGCTCGATGTCGGAGCTGACCAGCGTCAGCCGCCGCGCCACCCTGGCCGGGGCCCGGATGGCGATCGCTTTGGAGGTGAGCGCCCAGACTGGGAGGTCGGCGGCGCCATTGCCGATATAGTCGAAGCCGCGCTCGCCGAATTGCTCGACGAGGCGTTCCGCCTTGGCGTGGCCCGCCAGGTTGTTGGTCTCGTCGGAGGCGAACCAGCCGGTGAACAGGCCGAGATGCGCGCCGACCGCGCCGACCAGGCGGTGGTTGCTCGCGGACGCCAGGTAAACCGGCCGGCCTTCCGCCCGCGCCCGCTGGATGAAGGCGAGGACCTCGTCGTCATAGGGCAGGGTGGCTGGGTCGAAATCGACCGGCTCCGAGAGCCGGTGCTTCAGCGCGGCCTTGCCGCGAAAAAGCGCGGCCGCCATGTCGAAGATCGACATCGGGCGAGCGCCGAGCTCCGAGAACGCCGTCTCGATCAACAGGTCGGACCTGACCAGAGTGCCGTCGAGGTCGACGACCAGCGGCCGCCCGAGGACACGCGAAGCTTCGCCTGTGTGTTTGACGGGAGCTTCGATCTCGGCGACCGTTTCGGCCCGCACGAGCCGCAGCCGCGGCTCAAAAGCAACTGAACTAACGCTCACCTGTGTCACGCAAATTAGTCCTTTGGCGGGGAAATGCAATTAGACGGGCTTCGCAAGAAACGGGCCGGAGCACAGACGGGTTAAGAATGGGCCACCATAGCCCGTCCAGCTGCGAACCCGACGATCAATGATCGGCAGGTCGCCCGGTTCCACGGGATAGGAAACACCCAGTTTGCCGCCTGCTCTATGCCTTAGGCAATATGTTCGCTTGATGACAGTGAATTCTTGTTTGCGCGGACACCGAGGGGGATTTCGATCAGCGCTGGAACGGCTGAGGGGGGTGTTGGGTTGCCGTCGCGCGAAGGCCCGGTGGACGCTGCGACAAAATGTTGCCCCGGAATCCGGCCTTCCGGCGTATCCCATCGCTGCCGTCTTGAACATCGAAATGGATGACGAGCTTGCCTGAGCCTGCCTCAGTAAGAATACCCGGCTACGGCTTGGCCGTGCTGTCGATCCTGGTGATCGCCGCGGAAGCCTTGCGGACCATGCCCGGCGATTGGCTTTGGGATTTCGGCTCGTTCGTCGCCTCCGGCCGGGCCGCGGCGGAGGGGCTCGATCCGTACGGCGTCTATCAGCTGACGTTTCATGTCGTCCTGCCGGGCTTCGAGGCGTGGAACCCCAACCTGAATCCGCCGATTTCAGCTCTGCTGTTTCAGCTCTTCGATGTCGCCGACCCGCATTTGATGTTCCGGATCTGGTATGGGATATCCATCGTCCTCTACGTCGTAACGGTGCTGCTGCTTTTGCAGCGGTTCCGCCAGCCGCCGCTCTTGATCCTGGCGCTCTGGGCTTTCGCATTATCCGGTTTTTGGGACACGTTGATCCTCGGTCAGATCTACATTCCGCTTGTGCTTGCCGGGGTCGCGGCCTGGCTGCTTCTGGAGCGCGGCTCGAATGTCTGGGCGGGCATTCTAATCGGCGCGGTCGTGGCTATGAAGCCGAATTTCGCGGTCTGGCCGGTCCTCCTGCTCCTGTCGCGCCACTATGTCCCGAGCGTCACGGCAATCGCCACCGCGGCGGTGATCAGCGCGATCCCGCTCGTCTTTTTCGGCCCGGAGGTGTACCGGCAATGGCTGGAACTGCTGGCCTCCGACGAGGAGCGGGCCTTCTTCCTCACCAATGTGTCGCTGACCGGATTGGCGTCGCGCGCCGGCGTTGCGACACTGGGGATTGCGTTGAGCCTCGCCCTGCTTGGCGCCTCGGCCATCTGGGCGCTCCGTTTCCGGCCCGATCCCATGCGGGCGAGCGCGCTTGCGCTGGTCGTGGCGTTGCTCGCTTCCCCGATCGCCTGGATACATTATACGATGTTCCTAATCCCGGTCCTGCTCAGCCGCTGGGACCTGAACGGGATGCGGCTCGTCGCCGTCCTCCTCATCGTCCCCGTGCCCTTCGTCATCGCCCAGTTCGGCAAGTCGGCCTGGACGCAATTCACCGTCGGCTCGGTCTACAACTGGGCCGTGGCGCTCTGCCTCGCCGTCCTGGTCGCGGACGAGGTGAAGCGGCTTCGGCGGACCAGCGCGTCTGCATCGCCCGTAGGCGTGGCTCCGGCTGAAACGGGCGCAGGCTCGAATGTTGGCGTGGAACTTGGACTGTCGCAGGGTTGAGATCGCTCGCGTATAAGCCGGTCACCGGATCGACGGGAGGCGCAGCTTGGCTGCTGTTGCCGTTTTTTGGAACCGGCGAGGAAAACCTGGAATATCGCTCATGTTGAGACCGCCAAGCGTCCCGCAGATCGAGACCGCGAAGTTCGCGCCGCCGTATTTAAGCGGCCCGGGCCCTTTCGTGCGTCATTACCTTCGGCTCAGAAAGCCGAGTTTCGCCGCGCTGGGAGTGATGGTGGTCGGCGCGGCGTCCTGCGCGGTGGCTGTGCAATACGTGATGAAGCTTCTCGTGGACGCCATGGCGGGCTCCGGCGACAGCGCCGCCGCCTGGACCGCCTTGTCTTTGTTCATAACCCTGATCGCCGCCGAAAGCGTGCTGTGGCGCTTGAGCGGCTGGCTTGGCTGCCGGACGACGGTAGCCATAGGCGTCGATGTCCGGGTGGACCTGTTCAACTATCTGAGCGGCCAGCCGATGCGCTATTTTGCCGAGAACCTGGCGGGATCGCTGGGGCAGCGGATCACGTCCACCGCCGGCAATTTCGGCGCCCTCATCAACACGATCGTCTGGCGCATTCTGCCCCCCTGTATCGATTTCGTCGGCGCGCTCATCATCTTCGCCACGGTCGACTGGCGGCTGACCGCCGCTTTGGCGGGATCCGTGGCGTTGGTAATGGTTGGGCTTATCCGGTTCGGGGAGCGCGGCCGTCCGCTGCATCGCGCCTATGCGGGGCACGCCAACGCCGCCGGCGGCGACCTTATCGATTCCATCGCCAATATGTGGGCGGTGAAGGCCTTCTCGGCGCGCATCCGAGAGCGGAGCCGCCTGAGCGGCCATTTCCAGGTCGAAGCCTCAGCCCAGCGGGCAAGCTGGATGCATACGGAAAAAGCTCGCATTCTCCACGATCTGGCCTTCTGGATCATCGCCGGTTCGGTGTTGGCCTGGTGCGTGCATCTGTGGAGCGCCGGCCGGATCACGCCCGGCGACGTGGTGGTCGTCAGCGCGCTCACGTTCAGGATGCTGCACGGATCGCGGGACACCGCGCTGTCGCTCGTCGATCTCGTGCAGCAGTTCGGCTACATCGAGGAAACCCTGCGCGTCATCGGCCAGCCGCGAACCGTCTGCGACGCGCTTGGCGCCCCGGCGCTCACCGCGCCCGGCGGTTCCGTGGCCTTCAGGAACGTGAGCTTCGCCTACAGCGAAGGCCGCGACGCCGTCCACGACATAGACATCGCCATCCCGGCTGGGCAGAAAGTCGGCATCGTCGGCGCTTCGGGGGCGGGCAAATCGACGCTCATCAACCTTCTCCAGCGGCTCTACGACGTGCAGAAGGGCGCCATCCTGATCGACGGCGAGCCGGTGACCGCCATCTCGCAGGACAGCCTCAGGTCGGCATTGGCGGTGGTGCCTCAAGAGATTACGCTGTTCCATCGCACGATCATGGAGAACATCCGCTTCGCCCGCCCGGAGGCGAGCGACGCCGACGTGTTCGCGGCGGCGCGGGCGGCGCATTGCGACGGGTTCGTGCGGCGCTTTCCGCAAGGCTACGACACGGTCGTCGGTGAACGCGGCACCAAGCTTTCCGGCGGCCAGCGGCAGCGCATCGGCATCGCCCGAGCCTTTCTGAAGCAGGCGCCGATCGTCATCCTGGACGAAGCCACGTCGGCGCTCGACACCGAATCGGAAATGGAGATCCAGCGCGCCCTCATCCAGCATATGCGCGGCCGCACGGTGATCGCCGTCGCGCACCGGCTGTCGACGCTGTCCGCGTTCGAGCGGATCATCGTCCTGCATGGCGGGCGCGTCGTCGAGGACGGGACGATGGCGGAGCTCCGGCGGCGCGGCGGCCTGTTCGACCGCATGTGGCGCATGCAGGCCGGGCAGGTCGTGCTCGAAGAGGTGGCCGGGGAAGCCGCGTGAAGGGGGTCCGAGCGGCGGTCTACGTTCTCGCCCTTAGCTTCCTTGTCGCAACCGCCATCCTGCCGCAAATTGCGGTCGCCGATTCAACCCCTCCCGATCCGCGCGTCGAAGCTCTGCTGGCGCGGATGACGCTCGACGAGAAGATCGGCCAGCTGACATTGCTGTCCGCCGGCGACGAGTTCGACCCTGACCTCGTCCGCCAGGGCCGTGTCGGCGCCGTGATGAATTTCGGCATGCCCGACGAGATCGCCGCGATCCGCAAGCTGGAGCGGGAGTCGCGGCTGAAGATCCCGCTGCTGATCGCGCTGGACGTGGTGCACGGCTACCAGACGCTGTTCCCGATCCCGCTCGCCGAGGCGGCGACCTTCAATCCGGCGCTTGCCTATCTCGGCGCGAAATGGTCGGCGCGCGAAGCGATCTCGGCCGGCGTCGACTGGACTTTTGGGCCGATGGCCGACGTGTCGCGCGACGTGCGCTGGGGGCGCATCGTGGAGGGGGCCGGCGAGGATCCGTTCCTGGCGAGCGTCTTTACCGCGGCGCGCGTCCGCGGCTTCCGCGCCGGCGGCCTGGCCACGACGGCGAAGCACTTCATCGGCTACGGCGCGGCGGTCGGCGGGCGCGATTACGACGCGGCCTACATCCCGCCGGCGGAGCTTCGCGACATCTACCTGCCGCCGTTCCGCGCCGCGGTCGAGGCGGGCGCGGAGGCCATGATGATCGCCTATACCGACCTGGACGGGCTGCCGGTCGCCGGCAATCCTGCCATCCTGAAGGACCTCCTGCGCGGCGAGCTGGGCTTCGAGGGCTTCGTCCTCTCCGACTACAACGGCGCCGGGGAGCTCATGAACCACGGCGTGGCGGGCAACCCGGCGGAAGCGGTGCGGAAAGCCTTCCTTTCCGGCGTCGACATGGAGATGGTCGGCGGCCTCTATCGCAAGTATCTCCCCGGCGAGGTCGCGGCCGGGCGAGTCCCGATCGAGGCCATCGACGATGCGGTGCGGCGCGTGCTCACGGTCAAGTTCGAGCGCGGCCTGTTCGACGGGCGCAAGCCGCAGGCGACCGTCTCCGGGCCGATTGAGCCGCTGCCGGAAGCCAAGCGCCTCGCCCGCCGGATGGCGGCGGAATCGCTTGTGCTCCTGCAGAACCGCGGCGGCGTGCTGCCGATCACGGAAGCGACCGCCAAGATCGCGGTGATCGGCCCGCTGGCGATGAGCCCGCGCGACCTGAACGGGCCGCACGAGGCGAGGGCCGTCATGGAGGACACGGTCACGCTTTTCGACGGCATCAGCGGGCGCGCGCGGCAAAACGGCGCCTCCGTCTCGTACACGATCGGCTGCGAAGACCTCTATTGCGATGGCGCATCGGGGCTCGGTCAAGCGGTGGAGGCCGCGCGCGAGGCCGACGTGGTCGTCGCCATCATGGGCGAGCCGCGCGACATGACCGGCGAAGGCGGCTCGCGCGCCCACCTGACGCTCCCCGGCCGGCAATACGAGTTTGTTGAAGCGCTGGCGGCGACCGGGACGCCGGTCGTGCTGGTTCTTCTCGGTGGCCGACCGCTCGAGATCGGCAGGCTTTTGGACGAGGCGCCAGCCATTCTGATGGCATGGTACCCCGGCACGGAGGGGGGTTTGGCCTTGGCGGACGTGCTGTTCGGCGACGTGAGCCCGAGCGGCAAGCTGCCGCACACTTGGCCGCGAACCGTGGGTCAGGTCCCCATCCATTACGACAGGCTGCCGACGGGCCGGCCGACCGAGGCGGGAAACCGATTCTCGCTCAAATATGTCGACGAGGAGATCAGCCCCGAATTCCCGTTCGGCTTCGGCCTGAGCTATACGGAGTTCAGCTATTCAAACCTCGAGGTCGTCACGCCGAAAGTGAAGGCGTCCGAAGAGCTTCAGGTTCGGGTAAGCATCGCCAATACTGGCGACAGGCCAGGCCAGGAGGTCGTGCAGCTCTATATCCGCGACCCGGTTGCGAGCCGCAGCCGCCCCGTGCGCCAGCTGAAGGGGTTTCAGAAGGTGTCGCTAGCGGCAGGCGAGAGCCGGGTCCTGACCTTTACGATCCCCGCTAGCCAACTCGGTTTTCACCTGCCCGACGGGAGCTATGTCGTTGAGCCAGGGACGTTCCAGGTCTGGGTGGGCGGCGACTCGAATGCCTTTCGTGAGGGCCTGTTCGAAGTCACGGAAGGATCAGCGCGACCCGCGCTTATTCATTGAGGAACGCGTGCCCGGAACCTTCGCCGACAGCTCGGCGACGTTACCGGCCCGTGTCCGGGGTTCAAAACCGCGCTGCTGGGCCAGAATTTCCGTCCGCAGCGGCCGATAGACATCGCGATGGCCGTCCTCCTCCGCGGCCGAGAACAGCCCGACCGGGCACAATCGATCGTTGGTCCAGGCCGGCGTATCCAGGATCGGGTAAAGGCAGACCGCCTCGACCGGCACGCCATGATCGCGGGCTTCCGCCACTTCGCCCATGACGTAGTGCAGCCAGGCCGCGCGACCGCTGCCCTCGGCCCCCGTTTCCGCCACGATCATCGGCCGGCCGTAACGTCGGTAAGTCTCGGCGAGCATGTCGGAGAACGATTTGTAGGCATGGTGCCCCATCGGGATCGTGCCGCCGTGGAGATACCATTGATTGTCGGGATAGAAATTCACCCCGACGATGTCGAGATGCTCCGGGCGGCCGCCGAGCTCCGGCGCCATCCGCCCGCTGATCATGTCGAAGGCTTCGTATTGTGAGAGGCTATAGAGTTCCGCCGCCCGCCGGTGCTCCGGGCTGCCAAGGCCTCCATCGACGTGGATGGCGGGCTCGGCGTAAAGGAAGCGCGCGTCGGGATGCCCGTCCCGAACTGCTTCCACGGCGGCGATCGTGGCGCGGACCAGCTGCTTCTTCAACGCGGCGCCCCGCCGGATCACACAGGGGTTCATCCGGCCCACCTCCGCGCCCGCCCAAGCCCAGAACGAGATCTCGTTGACAGGGCAGAGGAGGGGGGCCTCGCCGGTCTCGTCCCGGATCAGGCGCGCCGCGGATGCTGAAAAGCGGCCAAAACGGTCCACGAAATCCGGCGACCAGATGTCGATGCCGTCCGGATAGCCGTAGTGGCAGAGGTCCCAGACGACCTGGACGCCATTGTCGCGCGCCGCCCTGAGCATCGGCAGGAAGCTCGACCAGTCGTAGCGCCCCGGCGTCGCTTCGATCAGATGCCAGCGCAGGCCATCGCGCGCCGATCCGATGCCGAGCTCGGATATGCGCCGGTAATCGGCGTTCGCCAGGCGATCATGCGACGACGCCGCCAGCATATCCAGGCGGCGGGCGTCCTGCCGGCGATGCGAGGAGCATTCGAACCCGGCGATGAAGAAGCTTTTGAACATCGGAACGCTTGAACCCTCTGCTCCTGCTTTCGACGCTTGCCGCCCTGGCCCGCTTCCAACGATGATCCGGACCAAATCCAGGTCCGTGCCGCGGAAACCGCGCCAACCCCGAAGCGGTCCCCTGTCCTGTCGGGAAAGCCCATTTCGGCTTGCGACTTGTCGCACGAGGCTCCAAGGCTGTCGCGTCGCGACGCGTGACGCAGCGCCTTGTCGTGAACAATCCGTCGGAAACGGAGCACCGCTCAATGCTTGACCGGCCCTCGACGGCGTTGGAGACCGGCGAACTCATTGGCATCAAGAGCGCGGTCAAGGCTTTTGCGACTCCGGAAGGCGGCCGGGTGCTTGCGCTCGATCACGTCGATCTATCGATACGAAACAACGAATTCTTGACGCTTCTGGGGCCGTCCGGCTGCGGCAAGACAACGCTGCTCCGTTCCATCGCCGGCTTCGAGGATTTCACCGAAGGCGCGATCCAGCTGGACGGGCGCGTCCTCGGCGATGTCCCGCCGCACAAGCGGCCGTTCAACACGGTGTTCCAGAGTTACGCCCTGTTTCCGCACCTGACCGTCGAGAACAACGTGGGCTACGGCCTCGATGTCGCGCGGGTGCAACGACAGGAGCGCAATGAGCGCGTCGCCCAGGCGCTTGCCCTGGTCGGGTTGACAGGGCTGGAGAAGCGCAAGCCGCGCCAGCTCTCCGGCGGCCAGCAGCAGCGCGTCGCGCTGGCCCGCGCCATCGTCAACCGGCCGCGTCTCCTGCTCCTCGACGAGCCGCTCTCCGCGCTCGACCGGCAGCTCCGCCAATCCATGCAGATCGAGTTGAAGAACCTGCAGCACACGCTTGGCATCACCTTCCTCTATGTGACGCACGACCAGGAGGAGGCGCTCGTCATGTCGGACCGGATCGCCGTCATGAACAAGGGCCGCATCCAGCAGATCGACCTGCCGAGCGCCGTCTACCACCGCCCGGCGAACCGCTTCGTGGCTGCCTTCATCGGCGTCTCCAACATTCTGACCGGGCGTGTCGCGGCGTCCGGCGCGGCCGGCGTGACGATCGAGACCGACGGGAAGGACTCCCTCCTCGCCGCGGCGGGGAGCGCCGGCATCGGCGAGCGGGTCTCGATCCTCATTCGGCCGGAACGATTCGAAGTGCAATCGGAGGGTTCCGGCGACAACCGGCCATGGTTGGCGGCCCGCGTGGAGCAGGTGGTGTTCGTCGGCTCCGAGCTGCATGTCCATGCCGCCTTGTCGGACGGCTCGAAAGTCGTGGCGCTCGATCGCCGTTCGCACGCCAACCCCGGAAACTGGAGCCCGGGGCAGGGGGTCCGTCTGTTCTATGACCCATCCTTGGTCCATGTCATGGCGGAAGGCGCGGCCTGATGTCGGTCTCCGTCCGAAGCTCGCGGGCTGTCGCGATTCTGCTCGCTCCGATATCGCTTCTGCTCGCCGTGTTCTTTCTCGTTCCGCTCGGGATCATGATCGTCTACTCGTTCCTGGAGCCGGGCATCTATGGCGGCGTCGTCTGGAGTTTCTACCCGTTCAATTACGGCCGGGTGCTCGGCGCGCCGCTGAACGCGCTGGAGGAATTCGACGCCGTTTATCTCCGCATCTTCATCAACACGTTGCGCATCGCGCTGACCACAGTGCTGATCTCGCTCCTCGTCTGCTACCCCGTCGCTTTCTGGGTGAGCCGGCTGCCGGACCGGTGGAAGTCCCTGGTGCTCTTCCTGATCACGTTGCCGTTCTTCGCCAACCTCCTGATCCGCGTCTATGCGTGGCTCCTGATCCTGCGGCCGACCGGGTTCGCCAACACGGCGCTGAAGAGCGCCGGGCTGATCGACCAGCCGCTGCCGCTGCTCTTCAACAACGTGGCGGTGGCGATCGGCCTCGTCTACATCCTCGTCCCGTTCATGTTCCTGCCGATCTACGCCAGCATCGAGCGGCTCGACGCCAATCTCATTCAGGCCTCGCAGGATCTGGGCGCCTCGCCGTTCCAGACCTTTCGGCGCGTCGTCCTGCCGCTCACCATGCCGGGCATCGTCGGCGGATCGATCATCGTGTTCATCCCGGCGCTGGGCAACTTCGTCGTGCCGTCGCTCCTCGGCGGGGCCAAGGTGCTGATGTCCGGCAACCTCATCGAGCAGCAGTTCCTCGACGCTCGTAACTGGCCGTTCGGGGCGACGCTGTCCATGCTTGTCATGGCCGTCATCCTCGTCCTCATGATGATCTATGTGGTCAATCTCGGCCGATCCGGCGCCGAGGTCGCCAGGCAGGTGCAGACGGTATGAGAGCGCGCGCGACAAGCCGGCTCGGCTGGAACTTGCTGCACTTTTACGGCGCGCTGTTCCTCGCCTTTCTTTACGGGCCGATTCTCCTCATTCTCGTCTACTCGTTCAACGCCAACCCCATCAACATGGCGATCTGGTCCGGCTTCACGCTGGATTGGTATCGCTCGATCTTCGGGCTGCAGACCTCGCTCGACAGCGACGCCTTTTACCTGGAATCCACCGATCAACTGCTTCGCGCCGTCCGAAACAGCTTCGTCGTCGCGCTCTTCGCCTCGACGGTTTCGACGCTGATCGGGACGGCGGCCGCGCTCGCCCTCAACCGCTACTCGTTCCGCGCCCGCAATTACTTCCAGGGGCTCCTGTTCCTGCCCATGGTGATGCCGGACATCGTGCTCGGCATCGCGCTGTTAATCTTCTTCGTCGGCGCCGGCTTCACGCTCGGGCTCGCGACCATCGTGATCGGCCACTGCACGTTCCTGGCGAGCTATGTCTGCATCGTGGTGAGCGCGCGGCTGGCCGGCATGGACACGCAGATCGAGGAGGCCTCGGCCGACCTCGGCGCCGGCCCCA
>Ga0183260_10004068_pt1 | contig 11683 bp, 11 predicted proteins | sample AntDrymUQ4972206_2_FD_129768 | JGI IMG/M metagenome (GOLD analysis project Ga0183260, IMG submission 129768) | Polar desert sand microbial communities from Dry Valleys, Antarctica - metaG UQ497 (22.06) (version 2) (version 2) | ecosystem: Environmental > Terrestrial > Soil > Desert | place...
ACGGGTGGGGCGAACCCACGCCGGACCGTGACGAGGAGTTACGCCGCGAAGTCCCGCCGCACCACAGCTGACCCGGCCGCAGAGTGAGCTCAGGTCAGCAGCACGCTCAGCTGCAGCCGCACCGCGGCGTCGGCGAGTCGTAAGGCGGACCCCTCCGGGACGGCCAGGATCAAGACAAGACCGTCGCTGACGGACAATGCATCGGCCGGCTTCTCGGGGAGCGAGACGACAGGTGCCCGGCGAGCCACGACGATGGCAGGAGCTCGGCCCTGAGGATCGGCACCGATCACGTCGACGACGTCGCCGACAGCGACCACGCTGCTCGCAGCCGGATCGGCAACCCGGATCATGGCCAGGACACTGTCCGCCGGGTATCCCTCGAGGAGCCCAGGCTGCACCAGGCGTACGTCGGTCAGCGGCTCACCGGCTCGCATCGGGCCGGCGACGGTACGGCCGAGCGGAAGTTCGTCGGCGCTGATGGCGGCGGCGGGAGCGGTTCCGCGTGGCCATGCCGAGGTGGTCAGGTCGCTGGTGCCCAACACGGCCCCGGCAGGGAGGTCCCGCGCAGCGACCACCACCGTGGTGACCGGAGGTGGCGGCGGCCGGGCCGCGGAGATTCCGCTGGCAACCGCAGCGGCTGCACAGATGGCGGCCAGCGGGCGTCGGCGCGCGGCGATTGCCCGGCGCAGGTCGGCGCGAAAGGAACGTAGGGCGGGCGCCTTCACGCCCCTCAACGTAGGTGTGACTCAGCCCCCGCGGAGGGCGTACACAGGACTCAGGCGGCTGAGCTCTTCCCGACGTCCTTGGGTCCAGCCGTCGCGGCTGGAGCATCTTTGGTTGCCTTGCCAGAATCCTTCGACTCCTTGGCAGCCGGCTTGCTCTCGCCATCGGTGCCGGCGTCGCGCTTGCCGTCGCCGTTGGATGCAGCCTTATCAGCGGCCGCTGCAGCGGCGGCGCGGCTGTCGGTGCGGTAGAAGCCCGCGCCCTTGAACACGACCCCGACGGCACCGAATACCTTGCGCAGCCGCCCCTCGCATGTAGGGCAAACCGTCAGCGTGTCGTCGCTGAACGACTGCTGGACCTCGAGGCCCTCGCCGCATGCGGTGCAGGCGTACTGGTAGGTGGGCACTGTCGCTGTCTCCTCGCTGGCACTCGATGACTTCGACTGCCAATTGTGCCGGATCCGTCAAGTCGGGGCGGCAATTGGCGGCCTTACGCTCGACGAGTGTGGTCGCGTCGAGGTGCTCTGGCGACCGACCTTCCGCACTGGACGAAGCACCCGGCTGTCCCCGTGGTTCTGGCAGCGGGCCTTGCCGTGCTCGTCCGCGTGCCGCGGGTCGGCGCCCTCGCCTACCCCGACGAGGGCGGAGCCTTGTTGGTTGTCCGGCAGTGGCAGACCGAGGGGCCGGGGCTGTACGGGCCCTTGGAGGTGGACCGGCCACCGCTGCTGATGGCCTTCTGGCGGGTGGCCGCGGCCCTCGGGGGAGTCGAGCAGGCGCGCTGGCTGGTCTGTCCACTGGTCGCGACGTTGGTGCTCGCTGCGGGGTGGGCGGGCTGGCTGATCGGTGACGCCCGAGGCGCGCGGTGGTCGGCGATCACTGTCGCCAGTTTGGCCGCCTCCCCGCTGATCGGCACCTGGGAGGTCAACGCCGAGCTCGTGGCCGCCCCGCTGATCATGCTGAGCTGCGCATTGATCCTGCTTTCCCTGGACCGAGCCCGCCACCAAGTCGTATCGACGGTGGGCGCTGCTCGGCGGACTGATCGGATCGGGCGCGGTGCTTGTCAAGCAGAACCTCCTCGACTCACTCGTGTTCGCCGCGGTGCTGCTCGTCGCAAGCACGGCGCGAGGAACGCTGGCTCGTGCCGATGCCGCACGACTTGGTGGCTGGCTGCTCGCCGGAGTGATGCTGCCGCTAAGCGCCGCCGCGACGTGGGTGACCGTCTGGGGACCGGGGCTCGGCGCTCTCTGGGAGGCCCTTTATGGGTTTCGGTCCGCCGCGTTCCAGGTCGTCATGACCCAGAGCTTCACCTACCCCTGGGAGCGGCTGCAACTGCTGGGCCTTCTCAGCGTGGGAAGCGGAGTCGTAGTGCTGGCCGGTGTCTACCTCGGAGTTCAGCGGCGCTCTGGTCGGCGCGCCGAGCCTCTTTCTATCGCCGTGTCCGCCATGTTGGTGTTCGGCCTGCTCAGTGTGGGGCTGGGTGCCAGCTATTGGGGGCACTACCTGATCGAGCTCATTCCGGCGCTGGGTCTGGCCGCCGGCCACCTGTGCTTGACATCCGCCTCGACCCGTCGCTGGGCGGCGGTCACCGTCTGGTTCGTCGCCCTGTCCGCTGTCACGGCCAACGCAGTCGCGAGCACGGGCACCCTCGTTCCGTCACGCAAAGCCGACCAGGCCGTGGTCACGTGGTTGCGCTCGGCGGCCGAGCACACCGACTCGGTGGTGGTGGCCTATGGGCATCCCGACCTGATCGAGGAGGCCGGGCTCACCCCCACATATCGACATCTGTGGAGCCTTCCGATGCGCACGCTGGACCCGAAGCTGACCGAGCTGACCGCGGCGCTGCGTGATCGAAACCGCCCCACCTGGCTGGTGGCTTGGCACAACCTGAACTCATGGGACATCGATGAGGAAGGACGGCTCAGCCACCTGGTTGCGACGCGCTATCGGCCCGCCGCAACCATCTGTGGTGTCGAAGTGTTCCTGCGCGTCAGCGTCGATCGGGTGCTGCCACAGATGACCGCCGCCTGCGGGGAATGACCGGTTGGCAAGGCACAATGCCGGAGTGCGCCGCCGCCCCTGGAGCTATCTCGGCTACGCGGTGATCGTGGTGGTCATCCTCGCGGTGGCGGCGGCGGTGTACGTGGTCAGTTCGGTACGCCAGTCGTTCCCGCAGACATCCGGCGAGATCGTCGTACCCGGCTTGCGCGGGTCGGTCGAGGTGCTGCGCGACGGGGCCGGCATCCCGCAGGTGTACGCCGACGACGCCAACGATCTGTTCTTCGCACAGGGGTATGTGCACGCTCAAGACCGGTTCTTCGAAATGGACTTCCGCCGGCATGTGACGGCGGGGCGACTCAGCGAGCTGTTCGGCGAGGATGCGCTCGAGACAGACATGGTCGTGCGGACGCTGGGCTGGCGCCGCATCGCCGAGCGGGAGCTGGCTCGCCTCGAACCCGCAACCCTGCGCTACCTGCAGGCGTACGCAGATGGTGTCAACGCCTACATCGCGGGGAAGTCCGCGTCCGACCTGTCGTTCGAGTACGCGGTCTTGTCTGTGAGCGGACCGGACTACACGCCGGCGCGGTGGACTCCTGCCGACTCCGTGGCATGGCTGAAGGCGATGGCATGGGATCTGTCGAGCAACCTGTTCGACGAGATCGATCGGGTGCTGGCGACCCAGACGCTGTCGGCTGCCGAGATCGAGCAGCTCTATCCTCGCTATCCCTACGCCCGGAACGCGCCAATCCTGACGCAGGGGCGGGTGGTCGACGGCACCTTCAGACAGAGCGAGCGGCGACTACTGTTTCGGCCGCCCCCTGCGCTGTCCTCTCCTTCCGCGGGGCGCGGCAGCCTGGACGGTGTCCGGGCGGTGCTCGCCGGTCTGCCTGCCCTGCTGGGCACCGGCGACGGCATCGGGTCGAACTCCTGGGTGGTGTCGAGCCAGCGGTCTGCGACCGACCGGCCGATCCTGGCCAACGACCCCCATCTCAGCCCGTCGATGCCGGGTATCTGGTACCAGATGGGCCTGCACTGCCGAGAGGTAAGCCGGCAATGTCCCTTCGACGTCTCGGGGTTCACGTTCTCTGGCATGCCAGGGGTGATCATCGGCCACAACGACTCCATCGCCTGGGGACTCACGACGATGTATGCCGACGTGGCTGACCTCTACCTTGAACGCGTCGATACCGCGGCCGGGACGTACCTCTACGACGGCGAGACGCGGCCGCTGCGCACTCGCGAGGAGACGATCCTCGTGGCCGGGCGGGACGACCCGGTGACGATCACGGTCCGCGCCACCCGGCACGGCCCGTTGCTCTCCGACGTCTTCGAGCCAGTGGGCGACACCGGGCGCCAGGCGGCTCGCGTCATGACCGGTTCGAGCTCGGACGGGGAGCCGTATGCCGTCGCCCTGCAATGGACCGCGCTGCAGCCCGGAGGCACTATGGATGCCGTCATCGGCATCGACCGGGCCCGGACCTGGACTCAGTTTCGCGAGGCGGTCCGTTCCTTCGCCGTACCGTCGCAAAACCTCGTCTACGCCGATGTCCGCGGTCACATCGGCTATCAGGCACCTGGTCAGATCCCGATCCGCGCCGCCGGGGACGGTCGATGGCCGGTACCGGGCTGGACCTCGCGATATGCGTGGACGGGCTACGTCCCGTTCGAGGCGTTGCCGTCGGTGCTCGACCCCGACGCCGGGTACATCGTGACCGCCAACCAGGCGATCACCGCCCCCGGCTATCCATACCGGCTGACGAGCGACTCGGCGTACGGCTACCGCAGCCAGCGCATCATCGACATGCTGACTTCGCAGCCTCGACACGACATCGCCGACATGACCGCTATGCAACTCGACACCTACAACCCCAATGCGGCCGCGCTCGTCCCGTACCTGCTGGCGATCGAGCTCCCGACTCCCTACTACCGCGCCGGCCAGCGGCTGCTGCGCGACTGGGATCTCAGGCAGCCGGCCGACTCCGGGCCGGCCGCGTACTTCAACGCAGTATGGCGCGACCTGCTGCGCCTTACCTTTCATGATCAGCTGCCGGAGGAGGTGTGGCCGACCGGGGACGAGCGGTGGTTCGAGGTGATCCGCAGGCTCCTGGCCCAGCCGGACAGCGTGTGGTGGGACGACGTCACCAGCACTGAGGTACGCGAGACCCGTGACGATGTCCTCCTAGCGGCGCTGGAACAGGGCCGGGACCATATGACCGAGCTGCAGGCGCGGGACCCAGAGAAATGGTCCTGGGGTCATCTGCACCGTCTGGAACTGGTCAACCCTGCGCTCGGGAAGTCGGAGATCGGTGCGGTCCGGGCATTGTTCAACCGTGGCTCGTACCAAGTGGGCGGTGGTGGCGGCCTGGTCGATGCCACGGCGTGGGACGCGGCGGAGGGGTTCGCCGTGACCGCCCTCCCGGCGATGCGGATGGTGGTGTCGATGGCCGACCTCGACGACTCGCGCTGGGTACAGCTGACGGGGCAGTCCGGACACGCGTACCACGCCAACTACGTCGACCAGACGCAGCTATGGGTCGATGGAGAAACACTCGGCTGGCCGTTCAGTCGGGCGGCCGTCGAGGCAACCACCGAGGACCGGCTGCTGCTGGTGCCCGAGGCGGCAGGGTGATCGGATGTCCCGTTACCACGTGCACGTGGTAACGGGGCACTTCCAACGGGTTCGAACCCATGGGAAGTGACCCTCAGCCATTGGAAGTACGGCTGCAATGGTGGCTCAACGCAAGCGCAGCGTCCGCGAGGGGGTAACGACCACGTCGACAGGCTGGTCGTGCGCCGACCTCGGCACCGACTCCACGACCTCGTCGTCGTGTAGCAACAGACAGCGCAGTGGGTGCGCGCCACACCGGGACAGTGCCCGGTCGTAGTAGCCGCCGCCGCGGCCGAGGCGCCCACCGCTCGGATCGGCCGCCAGTCCTGGGCAGACGATGACCTCGGCATCGCTCACCGCTTCGACGCCGAGCCGGGCTCCCGGAGGCTCGAGCAGGCCGAGGACGGCCGGGCGCAGGGTTCGCAGATCGTCGAGTTGGGCCCAGTCGAGGTCGCGGTCGGGGCGGACCACCGGCAGCAGGACCCGGTGGCCGCGATGCAGGAGGGTGACGAGCAGCGGTCGAGTCCCCGGCTCGTGCCCGACGGAGACGTACGCCGCAACGGTCGAGCTCGGTCGCAGCTCTGGCAACGCGAGCACGTGCTCGGCGAGTGCCTCGGCGTCGGTCACGAGCTGCTCGCCTGTCCGAACGGTCCTCGCGGCAGTGATCTCGGCGCGCAGCCGTCCCTTCGCCCCGGCAAGCACGCTCATCAGGCCAGCGTAGGGACGAGCGCCGTGCGTCGGGCAGCCGACGCCGATGCAAACTACGATGCGGCGCATGAGTGCCCACGGGCTGGAGTTGGCCCGCCAGCACATGGCGGCGGCCGGTGTGCGTCCGCGGGCGATCGATGTCTTCGCGTACTACTACGGCCAGCTCGAGAGCGGCGCGACGGGCATGATCGCTGAGGCCGACGTCGAGCCTTTGGTCGACCCACCTCGACTCGGTGACATCGAGCCCAATGAGGACGGGGCTCGCGAGGCCCTCGCGGCGACGGTGATCCTGAAGCTCAACGGGGGGCTGGGCACGTCGATGGGGATGGACCGGGCGAAGTCGCTGCTCCCGGTGCGCGATGGGCTGAGCTTTCTCGACGTGATCGCCAGACAGGTGCTCGATGTCCGCGAGCGGTACGGCGTCTCGTTGCCGCTGCTGTTCATGGACAGCTTCCGCACCCGCGATGACACTCTGGCCGCGTTGGCGGCGTACCCGGATCTGCCGGTCGACGGACTGCCCCTGGACTTCATGCAGAACCAGGAGCCGAAGCTGCTTGTCAGCGATCTCACCCCGGTCTCGTGGCCAACCGACCCGGCGCTGGAGTGGTGCCCACCCGGTCACGGCGATCTCTACACGGCACTCGATGTCTCCGGCGTGCTGTCGATGCTTACCGCCGCCGGCTTCCGCTACGCCAGCGTGTCGAACTCCGACAACCTCGGGGCAGCTCCTGATCCCACGATCGCGGGTTGGTTCGCCGACAGCCGTGCCCCCTACGCCGCCGAGGTGTGCGTCCGCACGCCAGCCGATCGCAAGGGCGGCCACCTCGTCGTCCGCCGCAGCGACGGACGGTTGATCCTGCGCGAGACCGCGCAGACCCTGCCGGAAGATGCTGAGGCGGCCGCTGACGAGACCCGGCATCGTTTCTTCCATACCAACAACCTGTGGTTCGACCTTGCAGCGCTGACCGACGTGCTGCGAGCACGGGCGGGCGTGCTGGGGCTGCCGCTGATCCGCAACCGCAAGACCGTCGACCCGAGCGATTCATCGTCGCCGGAGGTGGTGCAGATCGAGTCCGCGATGGGGGCGGCGATCGAGGTGTTCGAGGGAGCCCAGGCGCTCCAAGTCGACCGATCGCGTTTCGTGCCGGTGAAGACGACCAACGACCTTCTCGTGCTGCGGTCGGACGTCTACGCCCTCGGCGAGACATATGCCTTGGAACGGCAACGCGATTCCACCCCGCTCGTGGACCTCGACGACACCTACTACAAGACAATCGGTGGCTTCGAACTCCGCTTCGCCGCTGGAGCACCGTCCCTGGCAGGTGCCCGATCGTTGCGTGTCCGAGGCGACTGGACGTTCGGCTCCGACGTGATCGTCGTCGGCGACGCGCGGCTCGTGGACAACGGAGGCCCGTCCCGAGTCCCCGACGGCGCGTGTCTGCGCGGTTAGGCTGGCGGTATGGCTTCGGAGACAGTGGCTGAGCCCACGACGGCGCCGCGGTCGGTCGACGAGCACCTGAGCCGGATCATCGAGATGATCTCGCCCCTGCAGTCGTACGACCAGTCGCTCCTCGAGGCGCACGGCCTGCCGGCATGTGAAGACGTCCTCTCCCCGATTGCACTGCCGCGCTTCGACAACTCCGCGATGGACGGGTACGCCGTCCGGCGTACGGACGTCGAAGGCGCCAGCGACGAGTCGCCTATTCACCTGCCGGTGGTGGGCGAGTCGGCCGCCGGCTCCGCCAAGCCGTATGCATTGGCACCCGGCACCTGCCTGAAGATCATGACTGGCGCGCCCATGCCGGCCGGCGCGGACGCCGTCGCGCCGATCGAATGGACCGACGGTGGTCGGGCGACCGTGCGCATCTTCACGACGCCGCACCCGGGCCAGTACGTGCGCCGCGCTGGTGAGGACGTCTGGGAGGGTGACCTGATCGTGGCCGAAGGCGTCGTCTTAGGCCCGCGCCACATCGGGTTGCTCGCCTCGGTGGGGCGGGCGCAGATCCGCGCGCGACCCCGGCCGCGGGTGGTGGTCCTCTCCACGGGCAGCGAGCTGCGAGACCCGGGCACGGGGCTGGGGTTCGACTCGATCTACGACGGCAACAGCTTCATGCTGGCAGCGGCGGCGCGGGCCGCCGGTGCCATCGCGTACCGCGTCGGCATCGTCAGCGACAACCCGCAGGACTTCTCCGATGCGTTGTCCGACCAGCTGGTACGTGCGGACGTCGTGGTTACCAGCGGTGGTGTCAGCAAAGGCGAGTACGACGTGGTGAAGGACGTGCTGAGCCGGCTCGGAACCGTCGAGTTCTGCGAGGTCGCGATGCAGCCCGGCAAGCCGCAGGGATTCGGCCGGGTCGGTGAGGACGGCACCCCGATCTTCACGCTGCCCGGCAACCCGGTGTCGGCGTACATCTCATTCGAGGTGTTCGTCGCCCCCGCGCTGCGGCGCATGATGGGCCGGCTTCCGTACCGACGCCCGCTGGTTCAGGCCACGCTGACCGCGGACGTGCGCTCGATCCCGGGGCGGCGGCAGTTCGCGCGGGCGTGGTTCGAGGTGACTGCTCGCGGCGCGACGGTGTCACCGGTGGGTGGTCACGGGTCTCACCTCGTCGGCGACTTGGCGCGGGCGAATGCGCTCGTGGTCGTGGCCGAAGACGTCACGTCGTTGTCGGCCGGCGAGGTCGCTGGCGTCATGGTCTTGGACAGAGACAGCTGAGGTGACCGGTGCCGGACACGCGAAGCAGTGACGTTCCCGCGGGGCTGACCCATGTCGACGAACACGGAGCAGCTCGGATGGTCGACGTCTCGGCCAAGCCGGTTACCGGACGAGAGGCTCGGGCCAGCGCGCGGGTACTGCTGAGCGAGCAGGTCATCGGAGCGCTGCGCGGTCACGGGGTGCCCAAGGGTGACGCTCTCGCGGTCGCCCGGATCGCCGGAATCATGGCGGCCAAGCGGACGCCTGACCTGGTGCCGCTGTGCCATCCGTTGTCGATCAGTGGCGTCACCGTCGACCTCGAGGTGGCCGACGACGCAGTGATGATCTGGGCGAGCGTGCGTACGTCGGATCGCACCGGGGTCGAGATGGAGGCGCTGACGGCGGTCAGCGTCGCCGCGCTGGCGATCTACGACATGGTCAAGGCGATGGATCGGGCGGCTGTCATCACCGACGTCAGGGTCGATTCGAAGTCCGGTGGCGACAGCGGCGACTGGTCGCGCGCCGACTGACGTCGAGCTGGAGGAGCTGCAGTGGAGCGAGACGACGAGCGGCAACCCTTGCGCGCTCGGGTGATCACCGCCTCCAACCGGGCGGCCGCCGGGGTGTACGCCGACACGGCAGGTCCGCAGCTCAGCGCCCGGCTGCGCGAGTGGGGTTTCGAGGCGTCCGATCCCGTCGTGGTGCCAGATGGCGAACCACTGCAGGAGGCACTCATGGCAGCGGTTGCCGCCAGTTTCGATGTCGTGCTCACCACCGGCGGGACGGGGATTTCCCCGACCGACGAGACGCCGGAGCGCACCGCCGCAGTTCTCGACTACCAGATTCCGGGCATCGCGGAGGCCATCCGGGCGTACGGCGTGGGGCAGGGCGTGCCGACGGCAATGCTGTCGCGCGGCATTGCTGGCGTCGCAGACCGCACCGTGGTGGTCAACCTGCCCGGCTCGCCGGGGGGCGTCAAGGACGGCCTGCGGGTGCTGGAAGGTGTCCTTCGCCATGCGGTCGAGCAGGTCCGTGGGGGTGACCACCCCTGAGGGCCGGTTGGCCGGCCGTGCTACGCCACGACCGGGTGGTGCTGCGACCGATCCGCCAGCGCGATGCGCCCGCCTGGCGGGAGGTCCGGGCCCGCAATGCGGACTGGCTCCGGCCGTGGGAGGCAACGCTGCCGCCTCAGTCTGCGGCCGTGGTGTCGTCGTTCGCGGCGATGGTGCGAGACCTGCGCCGCCAGGCCCGCCGGGGGCACGGGATGCCGTTCGTCATCATCGTCGACGACCAACTCGTCGGACAAGTCACGGTGAGCGCCATCGCCCGGGGGTCGGCCCGTTCGGCGCAGCTGGGTTATTGGATCGACTCGCGCTACGCCGGTCGGGGTCTGATGCCGGTGGCGGTGGCCCTCGTCATCGACCACTGCTTCGAAGTGGCGGGATTGCACCGCGTCGAGATCGCCATCCGGCCGGAGAACACGGCGAGCCTGCGAGTAGTAACCAAGCTGGGACTACGACGCGAAGGTCAGGCACCGCGCTACCTCCACATCAATGGTGACTGGCGCGACCACGTGATCTTCGCGCTGACTGTGGGGGAGGTGCCGCACGGCGTACTAAACCGGTTGCTCGAATCCTGATCTCATCAGCCACTCAAGTTCTGCCTCGACACACCGGGCACATGTGTGTCACCCGCCTGGCGACGGCTTACGGTTCCGGTGTGGGTACCGGTCTGATCTACGGCGCGATCGTTGTCATCTGGGCCGCCTTTCTCGTGCCGTGGGCACTTCGACGGTACGACGAGGCCTCCCACACCCGTTCGATCGAATCGTTCTCCACGGCCATGCGGGTGTTGGGCAGAAGTGACCAGCCGCGTCCCGCCGTGCAAGCCGCTGCGCCGCCGGCGGCTGCCGAGGTGAATGTTCGGCCGGCTCGCACGGCGGCTGCCCGGCGCCGGTGGACGCTGCTGGTGTTGCTCGTCCTGACTGTCGGAGTGGCCGTGCTCGGCGTGCTGGCCATCGTCCCGCTGTGGCTGGTCATCGTGCCGGCAACGCTCATCGGCGCCTTCTTGGTGGTCTGCCGGCGCCAGGTCCGCCGTGCGGACGAGGCCGGCTGGATCGAGCAGCGCGAGGCATCCGCGCAGTACGGGAAGCTTCCCGGTACTCGGCCGCGGCGGGCCGCTCGGATCGACTCCGCGTACGGCGGGCTGCGGCCGCCAGCGGGTGACCCCCCGAACGACGACCCGACGGTGGTCCTGTCGGAGGCGCAAATGGCGGCGGCACTCGTCGAAACGGACGCGGTGGTGGTCCCGGTCGCGACAAGCGACGGCACGTCTTTGTGGGATCCGCTTCCGGTTACCTTGCCGACATACGTCTCCAAGCCGCGCGTCCCGCGGACGATCCGCAACATCGACCTGGGGGAGCCGGGCACGTGGACGTCGGGGCATCTCGAGAGTGAGCCCACCGCGCTGCCTCAGGACGCGGAGCAGGGTGACGAGGCGCCCGAGGACGACCGCGCCGTCGGTACCTGATCGCAGCCGTAATCGCCACCAAACCTGAGCCGCCAACCCCCTTGCATCATCCGCAACTCATAGTCCTTTCTCGAACCCGGAGCCGTTGATCGCTGCGTGTTATCGTGTGGCGCCGTCCAAGGGGCTGTGGCGCAGTCCGGTAGCGCACCTCGTTCGCATCGAGGGGGTCAGGGGTTCAAATCCCCTCAGCTCCACCAAACATGCAGGTCAGGGTTCGTGCCCGCCGTCCTTACCCAGGAGGACGGAGTGGCAACTCTCCACTTATTCGACACTTATGCCTTCGGCACGGGCTATGCATCGGGTGCTCTCGGGGCACCTCGGGCCCTCACGGCGGGGCTGGCGCACCTGCCTGTCATGGATACCAAGGCCGGCCTTGAGAACCCTGCGGACCCCCCTCAGCTCACCCTGATCGAGCAGGTCCTC
>Ga0183260_10004070_pt1 | contig 11682 bp, 11 predicted proteins | sample AntDrymUQ4972206_2_FD_129768 | JGI IMG/M metagenome (GOLD analysis project Ga0183260, IMG submission 129768) | Polar desert sand microbial communities from Dry Valleys, Antarctica - metaG UQ497 (22.06) (version 2) (version 2) | ecosystem: Environmental > Terrestrial > Soil > Desert | place...
CCCGACCGACCCCACCCCGACCGATCCCACACCCACGGACCCGACCGACCCACTCCCGACGGACCCACTCCCGACCGACCCACTCCCGACCGACCCGATCCCGACCAACCCCGAGCCAACGGATCCAGAGCCCGGTGAAGAGGAGCCAACGGATCCCGAGCCGGGCGACGACGGCCGTGGCGGGGAGCGCTGACCTCCACCGGCGTCTGCACGAGGGCACTGATGCCGGCCGCGTACTCACCGCAGATCTGCCCCAGCGACTGGGCGAGACGGTCGAGCTCCGCGGATGGCTGCACCGTCGTCGTCGGCTTGCTGCGCTGACATTTGTCATCCTGCGTGATCGGACCGGATTGGCCCAGGTCGTCGTCAAAGACGCCGCGCTGATGAGCCGCCTCGACGGCATCGGGGAGGAAACAGTCATCAGCGTGACGGGCCGCGCCAGCCCCAACCCGGCGGCCCCTGCCGGTGTCGAGATCGTCGACCCCAGCCTCGCCCTGCTCAGCGATCCGGCCGACACCCCTGCGATCGAGCTGTGGCGACCGAGCCTCAATGTGAGCCTCCCGACGCTGCTGGATCAGGCGCCGGTGACCTGGCGACATCCCCGCCGCCGGGCCATATGGCAGCTGGCGGCCGCGTCATTGCGCGGCTTCCGCGAAACCCTGCTGCCGAAGGGCTACACCGAGATCTCGACGCCGAAGCTGGTTGGCAGCTCGACCGAGTCCGGCGCCAACGTGTTCGAAGTGGACTACTTCGGGCGACCTGCCTATCTGGCCCAGTCACCACAGTTCTACAAGCAGATCATGGTCGGGGTCTTCGAGAGGGTGTTCGAGGTCGGCCCGGTCTTCCGCGCCGAGCCACACGACACGGTTCGGCACCTCGCCGAGTACGTCTCCCTCGACGCGGAGCTGGGCTTCATCGACGACCATCGCGACGTCCTCGGCGTCCTGCGGGAGGTGCTCGCCGGGATGCTGGCAGCAGTCACGGTGGACGCCGAAGACGCCGTGGACCTGCTGGGCTTACGCCTTCCCGACCTTCCGGCCGATATTCCCGTCGTGCACTTCACCGACGCGTTGGCGATGCTGGGAGCTGACCCCGACGAACCCGATCTGGCGCCCGAGCATGAGCGAGCCCTTGGACAGTGGGCAATGCGCGAGCACGGCAGCGACTTCATCGCCGTCGAGGGCTATCCGATGCGCAAACGTCCCTTCTACACCTCCCCACAACCCGGTGACCCACGCTGGTCGAACTCGTTCGACCTCCTGTTCCGCGGGCTCGAGCTGGTCACCGGGGGCCAACGGCTACACCGGTACGCCGATTACGTCACCGCCCTGAGTGAGCGGGGGGAGCCGACCGGTCCGTACGAGACGTACCTCGATGCCTTCCGACACGGGATGCCACCTCACGGCGGTTTCGCCATCGGGCTCGAACGCTGGATTGGGCGCCTTGTGGAGGCCGACAACATCCGCCAAACGACTCTGTTCCCGCGAGATCTGCACAGGTTGTCACCCTGACGGGCTCGGCAGAAGGGGCCCGATCACGGTATGAATGGGCCATGAGCCTGATTCGAGTGGTAGCCCGTCCCATGCTGGCCTCGATGTTCGTCGCGGGGGGCATCAACGCCCTTCGCGAGACACCGGTGCTCGCGCCGAAGGCGCAGGCCGTGACCGACAGGGTGATCCCGGCCCTGGCCGAGGTCATGCCGCAGGTCCCGCTGCCGACCAACGCCGCGACCTGGGTACGCATCACCGGCGCGGTCCACGTCGTCGGTGGCGCGATGTTAGCCACCGGACATCTACCGCGACTGACGTCTTGGACGCTGGCCGGGACCCTGGTCCCCACCACGTTTGTCGGGCATGCGTTCTGGCAGCAGAGTGACCCGGTGGCTCGCAAGAACCAGAGCGTTCACTTCTTCAAGAACATTTCGATGATCGGTGGCCTGCTGATGGCCGGCATCGACTCCGACCCCCACAAGAAGATGCTGGTCACCCGGGCCAAGAACAAGGTCAAGGAGCTCGCGCCCGGATGATCCCCGGGTGAGCGAGCCGTGGCCGGCGCCTCGAGCGGCGGCTCCGCTCGACGCCACCGTGACGCTTCCGGGATCGAAGTCGTTGACGAACCGGGCCCTGGTGCTGGCTGCCCTGGCGGACGGGCCCTCGGTCATCGAGCGACCCCTGCGTGCCCGCGACACCTCCTTGATGGCGACGGCACTCGGCTCTCTGGGAGTCGTCATTGCCGACGTGGCTGATGGCTGGCGGGTGGCGCCAGCGCCGCTGCGCGGCCCGGCTCACATCGACTGCGGCCTGGCCGGGACGGTGCTGCGCTTCCTCCCGCCGCTGGCCGCGCTGGCCGAAGGGCCGGTCGACTTCGACGGTGACCTCCGGGCCCGCGAACGCCCGATCCAACCCTTGCTCGCGGCGCTGCGGGATCTGGGCGTACGCCTCAGCGACGACCGGTTGCCGTTTCGGATCAACGGGAGCGGCGAAGTCCGCGGCGGCACGGTGACGATCGACGCCTCGGCCTCCAGCCAGTTCGTGTCGGCGCTGCTCCTCGTCGGAGCGCGCTATCACGACGGCATCGAGATCCGGCATTGCGGCGACGCGGTGCCCTCGGCACCGCACATCGCGATGACCGTGTCGCAACTGCGCGCGCGCGGCGTTTCCGTGGTCGACACCGACGCTGACCGTTGGGTGGTCCAGCCGGGGCCGATTGCTGCGCACACCGCCGCCATCGAGCCCGACCTGTCCAACGCCGCCCCCTTCCTGGCCGCCGCACTGGCGACTGGAGGACGCTGTCGCATCGAGCACTGGCCGCGGTCGACCGACCAGGCCGGAGACCGGTTGCGCGCGATCCTGCCGATGATGGGAGCTCGGGTCGAGCACGACGGTCGCGATCTGGTGGTCACCGCCGGCACCGGTATCGACGGTGTGACCCTCGACCTCCATGAGGTCGGGGAATTGACGCCGGTGGTGGCCGCCTTGTGTGCACTAGCCTCCTCACCGTCGCGGCTCAGCGGCATCGCCCACCTGCGGGGTCACGAAAGCGACCGGCTGGCTGCCATCGCTGGTCAGCTGAACGGGCTCGGTGGGCGCGTCACCGAGCTCCCGGACGGTCTACGCATCGAGCCGACCTCCCTGCACGGCGGCATCTTCTCCTCCTTCGCCGACCACAGGATGGCCCACGCCGGTGCCGTGCTCGGCCTGGCGGTCGACGGCGTCAGCATCGACGACGTGACCGCGACCGCGAAGACCTTCCCCGAGTTCACCACCGCATGGGCGGAGTTCGTCCGATGAGCTCGCGGTACGAGGAACACGATCACGACAGCTACGGCCGTCCGCAGCGGCGTACTAGGCCGCGTACCAAGGATCGACCGTCCTACCGGGATGCGACAACCGCACGGGTGCTGAGCATCGACCGTGGCCGCTACACCCTGCTGGTACGCGACGGCGAGGCCGAACGCAGGGTCAGCGCCATGAAGGCGCGTCAGTTGGGCCGTCAGGGTGTCGTGATCGGAGACAACGTCCGCGCCGTCGGCGACCTCAGCGGCGCTGAGGGCAGCTTGGCGCGCATCGTCGAGGTGGAGGATCGACGGACAGTGCTGCGCCGCAGTGCCGACGACGACGACCCGGTCGAGCGGGTGCTGGTGGCCAATGCCGACCAGTTGGTGATTGTCACGGCGCTCGCCGACCCGCCACCGCGACCCCGACTGATCGACCGTTGTCTCGTGGCGGCGTACGACGCCGGGATGCACGCGCTGTTGTGCCTCACGAAGTCGGATCTGGCGTCGCCGGATGAGTTGTTGACGGCCTACCGTCCGCTGGGGGTGACGGCTGTGGCGATCTCGCGCGGCGGCTCACTCGACGAGATCACCTGGCGACTGCAGGACCGCGTCAGCGTGCTCGTCGGACACAGCGGTGTGGGCAAGTCGACTCTGGTCAACGCCCTGGTGCCGGACGCGGCGCGCATCACGCGCGGCGTCAACCAGGTGACCGGTCGCGGCCGGCACGCTTCGACGTCCGCGATCGCACTTCGGCTGTCCTTCGGCGGCTGGATCATAGACACCCCGGGCATCCGTTCGTTCGGGCTGGCCCACGTCGAGCCCGACCGGGTGCTGGCGTCCTTCGGCGACCTGGCGGCGGTCGGGTCTGGGTGTCCTCGAGGGTGCAGCCACACCGACGATGAACCGGAGTGCGAGCTCGACGTCGCCGTGGCCGACGGACGACTCGACCCCGCGCGGGTTGAGTCGTTTCGCCGGTTGCTCGCCAGTCGCGAACGCCGTGAGGACTGAATCGGCAGCTCAGTCGTTGGTATCGAAGCTGGTGTCCCCCGTTGGGTTCCACACGGCCTTCGACCCCGCTTCCCCCACCCGGGCGGTCTGGACGCCAACGGCGGCTGCGGTGATCAGGACCAGCACCGCTAACGCGGTCTGTGCCACCGCCTCACGGCGCTGGCTACTCGTCGTTTCGGTCGACTGCGGTGGCGGTGCCTTGGTCGGCCGGGTGGCGATAACGGCGATCACCACGAGGACGGCGAACGCCACCAGGATCCACACCAGCTGGTCGGCGAGTTCCTGATGCCGCTCGACAGCATCGGCGGATGCCCCGCCCAGATTCAGTGACTCCTTGAGAGCCTCTCCGCTCTGTCGCGTCACGACGAGAAGCGCCAGTGAGACCAGGGCCCCCGCGAGCAGCGGCCAGCGTAGCGGTGCCCTCAGCCGCGGCACCACGAACAGCACTCCCATGAGGGCGATCAGGGGCAGTACCACCACAGTGGCGTGGACCACCAACGGGTGGAGTGGTAGGTCTCGGAACTCGTCGAACATCGCTGACCTCCTCGAAGACGCGAGTCGTTCACAGCGGTTGACGACAAGGATGCACCCTGTGCCGCTCCGTACGAGCAACGGCGGAGCGGTACGGCGATCGCCGCGCCAGGATCGGGTTGCAGCAGCCGCTAGGCACACGTCAGCCGATAACCTGCGGCCGTGGCCTCCCCGTTCAACGACGACCTGCGGCTGGCCCACGTGCTCGCCGACGACGCGGACTCGCTGGCCATGGAACGCTTCCGCGCGCTCGACCTCCGGATCGCCACCAAACCCGATCTCACGCCGGTCAGCGATGCCGACGAGGCTGTGGAGACAGCCATCCGGCGGACACTTTCGCGGGCCCGAACCAGAGACGCCGTCCAGGGTGAGGAGCAGGGCACATCGGGTCAAGGGTCACGTTGCTGGGTGATCGACCCGATCGACGGGACAGCCAACTACATCCGCGGTGTGCCCGTATGGGCGACGCTGGTCGCCCTCATGGTCGACGACGAGGTGGTCGTCGGCTGCGTCTCCGCACCCGCACTGGCGCGCCGCTGGTGGGCATCACAGGATGGTGGGGCCTGGACGGGCAAGTCGTTGATGTCCGCCCGTGCATGTCATGTCTCCGACATCGACGACATCGCTGATGCGTCATTCTCGTACGCCTCACTGACTGGTTGGGAGCACATCGGTCGCCAGGACGGGTTCTTGGCGTTGGCTCGACGCTGCTGGCGGACCCGGGCGTTCGGTGACTTCTGGTCGTACGCGATGGTGGCCGAGGGCGCCGTCGACATCGCTGCCGAGCCGGAGCTGGCGGTGCACGACATGGCCGCCCTCGACGTGATCGTGCGCGAGGCGGGCGGCCGGTTCACCGGCCTCGACGGCCGGCCCGGACCGTTGGGTCGCAACGCACTGGCGACCAACGGCCGGCTGCATGACGCCGCCATGGCGTTCGTCGGGCACTGGCCAGACATCGAGGGTGACTCCCCCGCCGAGCCGGTCGGTGGCAACGTACGCGACCTCACTTCGCGCCGGCGGCCTCGCGAGTAGCGCCCGGTGACGCAGGCTCGTACCTCAGATGCCCCCGCTTCCAATGCTCCAACGGCCCCGCTTCCAATGGCTCAGGGTCACTTCCAATGGGTTCGAACCCATTGGAAGTGACCCGATACCACGTTCACGTGGTATCGGGACAACAGCCATGGCGCGCTGAGGAGGGCGGCGAGGTCGAACCAGCCGTAGCCGCCGGCGGCACCCGATGGAGGGTTGCCGATGGCGACGATGCCGGTCGGGTCGTGCGGCTGCCAGGTCCAGGTGCCGAGCGCGGTTCCAACGATTTCCAGATAGGTCACGACGATGAAGGCTCCGAGGTACAGCGTCCGGGACGGCCCCCACAGCACGAACGCGACAAGGCAGGCGTACCAGACCGCGCCCAGCACGTCTGGACGCGGGCCGAGCGTGAGACCCCATAGGGAATAGGCGCCACCGATGACCAGCACCGCTGTCGTGCACCCCCGCAGTTTCGTCTGGACCCACCGTGATCGGCTTAACCCGAGCGCAGCTAGGTAGACCAGGCCATGTCCCGGTGGCACGTACGCCGGGACGTTGTCGAAGCGGTATACATACACCTCGAGCAACGGCGAGAAGGTGTACTCGACGGCGGTAGCGAAAGCGACCACGACGGCCGTCTGCATTCGCACCAGGGGTGATTCGCGCAACAGCATGCCCACCAGCAAGCACCAAGTCAGGACACCCATGCCATGTTGCAGCCAGATGGTTCCGGCCGAGTCGAGCACGAGAACCACGCTGATCCAGGCCATCACGACCGCAGCGGCCAGCGGCCCTGACCCCCCGCGCAAGCGCGAGCGTGCCTCGGTGCGGACAGTTACCCGCCTCGGCTTGTCGAGGTGGGCCGGGCCGGCGGGACGGGCGACGAGCACCGGACCATCCTGTCCTATGCCGACGAGGCGGCTCGGCGATAACCTGCGGAGCATGCATATCCGCGATGTGCTGCAGTCCAAGGGCAGCGACGTTGAGACGATCACCCCCGATGCATCGGTGCGCGAGCTGGTCGACCGGCTCGCGCAGCACAACGTCGGGGCCCTCGTGGTGAGCGAGGACGGCGAGACGGCTACCGGAATCGTTTCCGAACGCGACGTCGTTCGCCGGCTACGCGACGGCGACAACCTGCTCGAAGCCGCAGTGTCGTCGATCATGACCACTGACATCCACGTCTGCGACCCCGACGACAGCCTCGAGCGCCTCATGCAGGTGATGACCGAGCACCGGATCCGGCACGTTCCCGTCGTCCGCAACGGCAAGCTCGCCGGCATCGTCAGCATCGGGGACGCGGTCAAGCAGCGCATGCGCCAGCTGGAGTTCGAACGCGACCAGCTCGACCGCTACGTCACCGGCACGCAGTAGCCCTTGGCACGGCGCTTCGCACCCGAGAGCAATTGGTGCCCTCCTCCTCCGTCGCGAGTGACGCAAAACCGTGGTCGGGGTCCAAAAATCTGCTTCCTTTTACGCCACTCGCCGGGTCGGCGCGGGCTTTTGCGCCACTCGCCGGGTCGGGGCGGGCTTTGCGCTACTCGCCGAAAACGAGGTGAGCCGGGTGCGCCATCGCATGACAGCCTCTGGCAGATTGGCTGGATGCCGGACCTGACCTTGCAGCTCGCCGCCCAGATGACGGACGCCGCTCTCGCCCGGGCGGCCGAACTCGGTGCCGCCGTGTCAGCAGCAGTGGTGGATGCCGGTGGCCACCTGGTGCACTTCCAACGCATGGACGGTGCTGAGATCGCCGGGCCGACCCTCGCCGTCGACAAGGCGTTCACCGCAGTTGCGCACCGGGTGCCGACCGCGGACCTGACCGCCCTAACAGGTCCGGGGGGCGAGCTGGCCGGGTTGCAGAGCAACGGCGGCGGCCGCTACGTGGTCTTCGGTGGCGGCGAGCCCTGCTGGTCAACGGGCCAGGTGGTCGGTGCGGTCGGTGTCAGCGGCGGCAGCGTGAGCCAGGACATCGAATGTGCCCGGGCAGCGCTAGACGTCTGGGAGACGGCGACGATCGCGATTGGCTAGGGTCTCGGTCGTGGCTGCCGAACCCGCGCCCACCGACAATGCGATACCCGACCGCGTCGGCCGGATCCGCTTCATGGACCAACAACGGGTCAACCTCGACGGTTTTGCCCACGAAGACGTGAGTCTGGGCCTGGTCGCTCTGCACAGCCCGGCGGATCCGGAGCCGTCACTACGAATCGAGCACGGTGTCGTCGTGGAGATGGACAGCCGACCGGCAGCTGACTTCGACGTCATCGACGCAATGATCGCCAGGCACGGTATCGACCTCGGCGTTGCCGCGGAGGCGATGGCCCTCGACGACGTGGCACTGGCGCGCATGCTGGTCGACGCGACGGTCCCGCGGGCCGAGATCGTGCGGCTGGTGGCGGGCACCACACCGGCCAAGCTGGCTCGAGTCATGGCCTTGCTGCGCCCGGCCGAGCTGACGATGGCGATGACCAAGATGCGGGCCCGGCGTACGCCCAGCAACCAGGCGCATGTGACGAACCGGCTTGACGACCCGCTGCTGCTCGCCGCCGATGCGGCCACCGCCGCTGCGTACGGCTTCCGGGAGCTCGAGACAACGGTCCCGGTGCTTGCCGACGCCCCCTCGAACGCCGTCGCCGTAACGGTGGGTGCGGCGGTGGCATCGCCGGGCGTGCTCGTCCAGTGCTCGGTCGAGGAAGCCATGGAGCTCGAGATGGGCATGCGCGGCCTCGTGTCGTACGCCGAAACCGTCAGCATCTACGGGACCGAGGCGGTGTTCGTGGACGGTGACGACACCCCGTACTCGAAGGCCATCCTGGCGGCGGCCTATGCGAGCCGCGGGGTGAAGATGCGAGTGTCGTCGGGTGCCGGCTCGGAGGTCCTCATGGGTGGCGCGGAGCGGTGCTCGATGCTCTACCTGGAGTCGCGCTGCGTATCGCTGGCCCGGGCGATGGGCGTTCAGGGAGTCCAGAACGGCGGCATCGACGGGGCCAGCGTCGCCGGCTCGGTGCCCTGCGGGGTCCGCGAGTTGATGGCCGAGAACGTCATGGTGATGGCCCGCAACCTCGAGTCCTGCTCGGGAAACGACGCCTTGATGTCGGAGTCGGACGTCCGCCGGACGTCGCGCACGCTGCCGATACTGCTGGCCGGCAGCGACTACGTCTGCAGCGGGTTCGGCTCCATCCAGCGCTACGACAACATGTTCGGCCCGTCCCAGTGGAACGCCGAGGACATCGACGACTGGCTGGTCATGCAGCGCGACTGGGGCGTCGACGGCGGCCTCCGTACTGCAGATGTGTACGAGGTCGGCCGGCTACGCCGGCGCGCGGCCGAGGCCACGCGCGACGTCTACCGCTGGCTGGGGCTCGCGGACTTCACCGACGACCATGTCGAACGCGCGGTGGACGCGGTGGGGTCCAAGGATCTCGGTGATCCTGACCCGATGGTGGTCCTCGGCGCGGCCCAGGCGATCCGCAGCTCGGGGCTGGGCTCCTTGCAGGTGGCGAGGGCGTTGCAGGAGTGCGGGTACGACGAGGAAGCAAGCCGGGTCTTGGACATGCTCGCGGCCCGAGTGCACGGCGACCACCTCCAGACCGCCGCGATCTTCAACGAGTCCATGCAGGTGCTGAGCCTGGTGACCGACCCCAACGACTACGCGGGTCCGGGTACCGGATATGACCCTGCCCCTCGACGACAGGCGGAGATCGACGCGATCCGCCAGGCCCGAGGTGTCGAGGACCTGCGTGCCGACCAAGCGCAGTGGGCCAACGAGTCGCTGCGCGTGGTGGGACCTGCTGCTCAAGGTGGCCACCCGCAAGAGGTGGTCATCGGGCTCTCCCCCGCCGTCGGGCGCACCGTGTGGCAGACCTTGTCGGGGTTGTCGGTCCTGGACGTGCTCCGGGAGCTCCTCGCCGGGCTGGAGGAGGAGTCCTGCCAGGCCCGCGTGGTGCGGGTCAACAGCACCCTGGATCTCGGCATGATCGGTCTCACCGCCGCCCGGCTCGCCGGCTCGGGCATCGGTATCGGCCTGCAGGGCAAGGGCACCGCCCTGATACACCGCCGCGACCTGCCACCCCTTGCAAACCTCGAGCTCTACAGCATGGCTCCCGTCATCACTCCGGCGCTCTACCGACTGCTGGGCAGCAACGCCGGCCGGCACGCCAAAGGCGCGACCCCGGTGCCGGCGCGCAACCCGTACACCGATGAGGCGATCGAGGCCCGCTACCACACCAGCGTGGTCGCGCTGGTGGCGTTGGAGCGAGCCTGTGTCGACCGCAGGCTCGGGAACGAGGACCTCGAGGTGCGGCTGTGACCCGAGCGTTCTCCGGCCGGCCGGCCGACGAGCTGACCCCGGACCGGTTGGCTCGCGATGAGCTCGGCGTCGACGACGTACGCATCCACGCAGACACCCTCGAGCACCAGGCACAGGTCGCCGAGAACCACGGCAATCCCCAGCTCGCCGCCAACTTTCGACGGGCGGCCGAGCTCGCGTCGGTGCCCGAGGAGCAGGTCATGGCGATGTACGAGGCGCTGCGTCCGCACCGCTCCAGCGCGGCCGACCTCGAGTCCTTGGCACGGGAGTTGGCGGCCTATCCCGCTCCGCGGTGCGCCGAGCTGGTGCGGGAGGCAGCCGAGGTCTACGCCCGCCGCGGCCTGCTCGGGTGACGATCGCCGCCGGCATCGACATCGGCAACTCCACGACCGAGGTGTTGCTCGCCCGCGTCGGCCGCGGTGAGGTCGACGTGCTGGCAGACGCCACCGCGCCGACCAGGCGGAGCAAAGGGTCCGCGGAGAGCCTCGACGGAGCTGTCTCGCTTCTTCGCCGCCTCGAACGCCGCTCCGGGCTGAGTGTCGAGGTCGCCGTGGCGGCACCGTTGCGCCCGGTGGATACCGCAGCGACGACCTTGCCGGAGCCAGAGCAGACGACCGGACGGCTACGGCTGGTCGCCTCCGGGTCGCGGACCGTTGGCGGGGAGGGCAGCGGAATCGGTCGCCCGGTCCTGGTGAACGGCCACGCTCTGAGCGTCGATGGGAGCGACGCGGTGGTCGCGGTGGTTCCGAGGGGCGTCGCCTATCAAGCAGTGCTCGAGCCGTTGCGCGCGCTGGCCAGCGGTGGCCGGCTGATGGCCGTCGTGATGGCCGAGGACGAGGCCGTGCTGCTCGGCAACCGCCTCGCTGGACGGGTGCCGGTCATTGATGAGGTGCCCACTGACCAGATGCTCGACGCTGTCCGGGTCGCCGCGGAGGTACGCCCAGCCGGGACACCCCTGCGGGACCTGGCGGACCCGCTGCAGCTGGTTGCCCAGCTCGGGCTGCGCGAGACCGATCGTGCCGACGCCGCCCGGCTCAGCACCAGGCTCCGCGACGCGTCGAATGCCGTGATCGCGCTGTCCGAGGTCATGCCGACAGCGGAGGTTTCCCCGGCGGCGTGGTTCGAGATCGACTCCGCCGATGGACGGCGATGCCTGTTGTTGGCGTCGGAGAACGATGCACTCCGAGACGCGCCGGTCGGTGCGGCTCGCGCGTACGGCCTGCCTCCCGCGGTCTCGCGACGGAAGGTCGATGACCTGTTCGCCGTCGACCTCGGGGTCGTCGCGGACACCGTCGTGGCGCGCTCTGGCGCCCAGCGGTCGCGAGCGGTCGCTCTGTCCATGCTGCACGCCGACTCGCCGTATCGCGATCCCGGCGACGCCCTCGCTGACCGGCTCGGTGTCGCGGTGCAGACGGTGGCGTCCGAGGCCACAGCCGCCCGCGCGGGAGGCATCTCCACGCCGGGAGCCGAGCAGACGGCGCTGGTCGTCGACATCGGTGGCGGCACGATCGACGTGGTGGCGGCCGGGGAG
>Ga0183260_10004071_pt1 | contig 11680 bp, 10 predicted proteins | sample AntDrymUQ4972206_2_FD_129768 | JGI IMG/M metagenome (GOLD analysis project Ga0183260, IMG submission 129768) | Polar desert sand microbial communities from Dry Valleys, Antarctica - metaG UQ497 (22.06) (version 2) (version 2) | ecosystem: Environmental > Terrestrial > Soil > Desert | place...
GAAGCGTTACAAGGATAAGCCCGAGAAGCAGCGCGAAGAGATGATGAGGGTCTATAAGGAGGCAGGCGCGAGTCCATTTTCCGCTCTCTCCGGATGTATGCCAGCTCTCATTCCAATGCCGGTGCTCTTCGCGTTGTTCTTTGTTTTCCAGAACACGATTGAGTTCAGAGGTGTGCCATTCCTCTGGTTGTTCGACATTTCGGTAAAGGACCCGTTCTACATACTCCCTGTTCTGATGGGTCTTTCGATGTTACTGCTGTCGTGGATTGGGTTGAGAAACGCACCGCCGAATCCCCAGGCCAAGATGATGGGATATATGTTTCCCGTGATGATGGTGTTTTTTCTCGCTAACATGGCTTCAGGCCTTAACCTCTACTACACGGCACAGAATATCGCGGCACTGCCGCAGCAGTGGCTGCTTGCGCGAGAGCGAGCTAGGAGACAGCGACCCAAGTAGGGCCGATACGGTGCGGATTACATATATTGGTCACGCAACGTTACTAATTGATCTTGGGGATCGGCTGTTTTTGACCGACCCTAATTTTGATTCTAACCTGGGCTTCTTCCTGCCACGGGTCAGTGCCCCCGGAATCGCACTTCTGGATCTTCCAAGAGTCGATGCCGTTCTTGTGACTCATGCTCATGCAGATCACCTCTCGTTCGATTCCCTGGATGGTCTGCCGCCGGACATACCCATATATGCGCCCCCGGCAGTTGCAAGGTGGCTTCTGCGCCGGGGGTATTCAGCTGCCCGTGGTATAGCTCCGGGTGAGTCGGTAATCAACGGCGAAGTCGAAATTCATGCTGCGTCTGCGACTCACAAAGGCCATCGATACGGAGTTGACCGGTGGCGAGGTGCGGCCAATATGTATCTTCTTGCTACTAATATACTGTCGTGCTTCTTTGCCGGCGATACAGCTCTTACCGACGACAGTTCCCACATGGTGGAGCGCGTGCTCTCAGCGGATCAGAGACGCCTCGATATGGCGCTACTGCCAATTGGATACGCGCCGTGGTGGAAGCCCGGATTCAGGAAAGGCCACCTGACCAGTACCGATGCGCTGACGTTGTTCAGCCGCCTCGATGCCAAGTTCTTTATCCCCTACCACTGGGGTACCTTCGATCATGTCACGTCGAAGGCGCACGATGCGATAGATAGGCTCAGACAGGAGCTGCTCTCGCATGCAAGAAGTAGCGATGTGCGAATTCTCGAACCGGGAATGATGTTTGAACTCCCTGTTGACTCGGGAGAATGGTGAAATCAATGGCGGGGATCAGCGCTGTCGCCAATCGAGATACCATTATTGCACTGGCGACGGTACCGGGGCGGAGCGCGATAGCTGTCGTGCGGATGAGCGGTATCGGAGCACTGGAAATTGCCGCAGCTCACATTGACCCGTGGATTCCGGAGCCGAGGGTTGCAAGACTGTGCCGATTGCGCGACAGAGAACAGGGCGGGATACTGGATCAGGCAATCGTGACGGTATTTGCAGCGCCTGATTCATTCACCGGTGAGCATGTGGTGGAAATCTCTACTCACGGTGGATACTACACCCAGGCGCGGGTCACGGCAGCGCTCGTTTCCTCAGGGGCCAGACCAGCACTTCCGGGGGAATTCACGCGACGAGCGGTTATAAACGGAAAGCTGGACATTACGCAAGCGGAGGCAATTGTTGACCTGATCGATGCGCAATCCCATGCCGCTCACGGAGCTGCCATCAATCAACTTGATGGCGGATTGTCGCGCAGAATTGCTGCGCTCCGCGATCGAGTGATAGGGATCGAATCGCTGATAGCCTACGATATTGATTTCCCAGACGAAGATGATGGATCACTGCCTCGTAACCGTGTCAGCGATGCCGCCTCGGAACTACGCTCCGCGCTGGATTCTCTGCTTGCCACGGTACCAGCTGCAGAGGTCGTCAGGGAAGGAGCTATTGTCGTCATCGCCGGAAAACCGAATGTAGGCAAGTCTTCGCTTTTCAATGCACTACTCGGGAAATCACGTGCTATCGTAACAGACATTCCCGGGACGACAAGGGATGCAATTGAAGGACGACTGGAAACGACACATTGGCCCGTGCGGCTTGTGGATACGGCTGGCCTCCGGGAGACACAGGATACTGTTGAGAGGCTAGGAATCGAAGTCAGTGAACAGTACCTGGCTGAGGCACACCTGATTCTCGCCTGTGGCGAGAATCAGGAATTGATCAGAAGTGCTGTGAACGCGATCAGGACAAAATCGTCACGAGCAATCGTCGGAGTGCGAACAAAAGGCGATCTGGTGAATTATCACGAGCTCGCGGTTCATCAGTCTGGCGAGGCTACACCGTTCACGCCTCATGTTGTGGTTAGCGCTGAGAGTGGAGCCGGTCTGGATCTCCTGCTTGAATCGATCGATAGAGCACTGATAGCCGAAATTGGCTCTCCGGTGGCTGAGTATCCAGTACTCACCAGGGCAAGGCATATATATGGAATCCGGCAAGCCCGTGATGAGCTGGCTGACTTCTGCCAGACGTGGGAAGAGGCTGTTCTTCCAGCGCCAGTCTCGGCAGTTCACTTACGGTCTGCGGCTCAGGCTCTCGAAGAATTGATTGGTGCGGTGAGCGCGGATGACATTCTCGACAGGGTCTTCAGCTCTTTCTGTGTGGGGAAATAACAAATTGATAGCACCACCGGACTGCGTGTTGACTATCAACATGCGCAAGGAAAGCAGCGCTAGGCACTCGCTGCTGCTTCGCCCGAAAGTGAGGCTATCTCGGATGCACTCGCTCGAACTGTCCAGGCGGCTCCCCTGGTAGCCATGGCGTGTTCGACCATTCTGGCTCCGATGTAGTAACCGCATCGTTCCGGGACCACTATGTCTCCGACCCGTCGTGCTTCGTCACTCATTCCATCGGAGAGATATTTCAAGCGAAGACCAAGTCCCGATTTCTCGAAGTTGCCAATGAGTGACTGGGCCACGACCGGTCCCATCTCGCGGATGCGAGCGTATTCACGGCGGTCATATCCATAGTACTCCCAAGCCGCGTGTCCCGGACTTATCAGTCGCGAGACTTGTACCGCAATCCCCTCGTTGATGAGCAACTCTCGGAGCTGTGCGCGCTTGCCAGTTTCCCAGTACGAGTAGGATCCGTTCATCTCTTCGATGATTGAGCGCATCTCACTCTTGCTTGCTGGTGACGTGTAGCGCACACCGTGCGCTATTTCATGGGAAAGCCAGAGTGGAATCAGCTCGGGATCGAGCCCCAATCCACGGGTTTCGGGATTGGCAACACCCGTGAAATGCTCGAGGCAGACAAATGCAATGCCTCGTCCATCAACTACCAGTTCGCCGGCATTGGCGGCGCCCACCCCGATCATGAGAACAACATCAATGCCGGAGTCGATCTCAAGAAGCGACCTGCATTGATCTTCGGTGTTGCGAGCCAGTGAAACAATGTCGATCCGCTCCAGCATAAGGCGCAGATCGGAGCGCTCTGCCATCGCCGCGGATCTGACTACCTCCGAAAAGTGGGGACTATCGGGTTCGACGACGTAGTTTGCCCAGTAGGACTCGAGAAGGCTGCGGTGGTTGTCGAAGTAGCGGAGGTATGCCGCGATGCGATCGGTGCTGTTGAGAACTGCGAAGAAATCAGGCAGCAGGTTGATGAGCATCAACAACCAGGTCACATGTGGGAGCGAAAGCGCGACGCGCTTCGGGATTCGAGAAAATACGCTTGCAGGAAATTCTGAACAAGGGCGGCATCACTAGGACTATGCCGGGTACACGGCGGGCTTTAATGCCGGGGTTCTATCGAGTGCCGAAGAGTCTGTCACCGGCATCACCAAGTCCGGGAAGGATATACCCCTGGGCGTTCAGCTCCCGGTCGAGGGATGAGCAGTAAACCTGGATGTCAGGATGAGCGTCTGCCAGGCGCCTGACGCCTTCCGGAGCGGCGACAATACAAAGGAAGCGTATCCTCGTCGCACCCGCGCGCTTCAGGGAAGCTACGGCAGCGACGGCGCTACCCCCGGTAGCCAGCATGGGATCGAGCACAAAAAAATCCCTTTCGGCAACATCACCCGGAACCTTGAAATAGTAATCCACGGGAAGAAGTGTATCGTGATCACGGTAGAGACCGATGTGTCCGACACGGGCAGCCGGCACGAGGCGGAGAATTCCCTCAACCATTCCAAGCCCCGCCCGTAGAATAGGAACCAGTGTCAATTTCTTGCCGCTGATATGCCGTCCACTCGTACGTTCCAGCGGCGTGTCAACATCCAGCGGCTCGACCGTCAGATCGATGGTCGCTTCGTAGGCCATTAGCATGGCAATCTCGTCGACCAGCTCCTTGAAAATTTTGGTCGGGGTATTCCGGTCGCGCAGAATCGTCAGCTTGTGCTGAACGAGCGGATGCCGGATTATTGTGAGCGTCGGAAATTCAGCTATCTGTTCGATCATTATTGTGATGTCCACCCCTGCGATAAAAGCAGATGATTGGCCTGAAGATACGGATCAATCGTGGCCCTAACATATCTTCGTTTCCAGTCCACATGAAAGAATACCAAGCCGTCGTGGTCAGACTGACCCGTCATACGCGCGAAGATGAAGACACGTTGACGGATCTGCTGAATGAGCGCAGCAGGGGTGGCTGGGAGCCGGCACATGTGTCGCAGGATGAGCAGCGCCTGACGATTCTGTTTGAGCGTGCCGCGGCTGCTGAAGGCTGACAGAATTTGGAAATAACGTTTGCCGGCGCGGCCCGCGAAGTCACGGGCTCATGTCACCTGCTGCATGTCAACGGAAAAACAGTTGCGCTCGACTGCGGAATGTTTCAAGGGAAACGGAGCGAATCGGCTGAAAAGAACAGGACGCTTCCCGTGCCGATCGAAGAACTTGACGCCGTGGTTCTGTCGCACGCCCATATAGACCACTCAGGGCGGTTGCCGTTTCTTGTGGCTCAAGGCTACAGCCGGACAATCTGGGCGACCGCTGCAACGCGGGATCTTTGCGCGGTGATGCTTGCTGACTCGGCGCACATTCAGGAGAAGGACGCCGAATTCCTGGCCCGCAAAAAGAAGGACTTCATAGAACCCCTGTACGGAATGCGGCACGCTATCCGTACCATGGAACTGATGGTCGGTATTCCATACAACAAGCCGTTCGATGTCGTTCCTGGAATAATCGGGACGTACGTGGACGCCGGCCATATCCTGGGCTCTGCATCCGTCATTCTGGACTGCACAGAAAGCGGCGCTACGAAACGTCTTGTCTTCTCCGGTGACATTGGCCGTGCAGGTCTCGCCATCATACGTGATCCGGTTCCGCCAGTGCAGGCTGATGCTGTCATAATGGAATCCACATATGGAAACCGGGATCATGATTCAGTCGATGGAGCGCGTGCCCGGCTAGCGGAAGTGATTCGCGAAACCGCGTCGAAGGGAGGTCGAATACTCATCCCCGCGTTCGCCGTTGGCCGGACGCAAGAGCTTATCTACAACCTCCATTCACTCACCAGAGAGGGTGCAATACCGCCGATTCCTATTTATGTCGACAGCCCGCTCGCAATAGACGCGACGACCGTTTTCCAGATGCATCCGGAGACATTTGATCAGTCTGAAGACATGGTGAAGCGTGTGAAGGAGCTTTTCGATTTTCCTCTTGTTCAGTTTACCCGTGATGTCGAGGAATCAAAGGCAATAAGCCAGGCGAAAGGTCCGATGGTGGTCATTGCTGCATCGGGAATGGTCGAAGCGGGGCGGATCCTCCACCACCTCGCACAGGGAGCAAGCGACCCCAGAAATACGATCCTCATCGTTGGCTTCCAGGCGGAGCATACCCTTGGCCGACGCATCGTCGAGAAGCATCCTGTACTCAGGATATTCGGTGAGGAAGTACCACTGAGGGCAAGGGTCGAAGTGATCAACGGCTACAGCGCACATGCCGATCGTACCGAGCTTACTGCCTGGATCGAGGAGGTCAAACTTCGGTCTCCACGTCTTGGTCCGGTGTGGCTGGTTCACGGGGAGGCGGACGTTCAGGACGCATATCGAATTGCGCTTGAGTCGAAGGGGTATTCGGTGAGCTGTCCTGAGCCGCGCAAGCGGGTTGCCTTCTAGCTAGTTTCACGAATGTCGTGGTTAGGACGCATGATCCGGGGAATCTTCCGGGGTCTCGCAAGTGTTTTCCTGACATTGCTTCTACTATGGGCCGGCTGGACGCTCGCTGTTCTCATGTGGAGCTCCAGGGATCAGGCACGGCCGGCGGGCTCAATCGTGGTGCTCGGCGCCGCACAGTACGACGGCCGGCCATCACCGGTTCTGAAAGCCCGCCTCGATCATGCCATTTCCCTGTGGAACCGGAACATGGCGAACGTGCTAATAGTTACGGGTGGCACGGGTTCGGGGGATACGACGAGCGAGGCGGCCGTCGGCCGAGCGTACGTGCGGAAGCATGGGGTACCCGATGGGGTGATCCTGCTGGAGAACGAGGGACGAACCACCCGGGAATCCATGCTCGCCGTGTCGCGGATGCTGAACAAGCGTGGGATAAGGACGGCAATCCTCGTGAGCGATCCGTTTCACATGTTGAGGCTGTCTATACTGGGCAGACGGTTCGGGATCATTCCCTACACGTCGCCCACTCGTACCAGTCCGATAGCTCCGAACCGCGAAGAGCACTGGAGATACATACTCAGTGAGTCGATGAAAGCCCCAATGACCTTCTTATTCGAGAGGAAGATGTGAAGAAAACTTTATTCGTAGCATTTTGCTATTTAATAATGGGGAATACGGGCGGTACTGCCGGGGCCCAGACGATTCCGAAGATCGCGTTCGAGAAATACACCCTCCCCAACGGCCTCGAGGTGATCCTGCATGAAGATCACTCTACCCCGGTCGTCACGGTGAATACGTGGTATAAAGTCGGCTCTGGCGACGAGAAACCAGGCCGTACGGGATTTGCGCATCTGTTCGAGCATGTCATGTTCATGGGTTCGCAAAACGTGCCGGTTGGAGAATTTGATAAGCAACTCGAGGCAGCCGGGGCGGACAACAATGGTTCCACCACGGAGGATCGAACCAACTATTACGAGAATCTGCCCTCCAATGCGCTGGCGCTGGCGTTGTGGCTCGACGCCGACCGGATGGGATTCCTCCTCCCGACGATGGACTTGGCCAAGCTTGACCTTCAACGTGAAGTCGTGAAGAACGAACGGCGCGAGCGGGTGGATAACATGCCCTACGGAAGAGCAGATGAGACCATTTTGTCTGCTCTCTATCCGAAGTCGCATCCATACTCGTGGCCCGTTATCGGATCGCTGGCTGACTTGAGCGCAGCCTCCCTTGACGATGTGAAGAACTTCTTTCGTACCTATTACGCACCCAATAACGCTACGGTGACAATTGCTGGCGACTTCAGTCCAGCGGAAGCAAAGCAGCTGGTGAATCATTACTTCGGCGACATTCCCCCTGGCCCAGCACTTCCGGCCCGGCCGAATGTTGCGCCTGTCACTTTAGCTCGCGACACCTTCCTGGTGCTCGAAGACAAAGTCCAGCTTCCGAGGGTGTTCTACAGCTGGCCAACAGTCAAGCTGTTCGACGTGGATGATGCCGCACTCGATGTTCTGGCAGCTGTCATGGCCAGCGGCAAGAATTCGCGCCTGTACAAGAGGCTCATTTATGATATGCAGGTTGCCCAGAGTGTGAGCGCTTTTCAGCAGTCGAACAAACTTGCCGGCGTCTTTCAAATCGATATCACGCCCAAGCCCGGGCAGAATCCTGCGCTCATCGATGGCGTCGTCAGGGAAGAACTCAAGCGACTGATGAACGAGCCGATCACCGAGCGAGAACTTGCAAGGGTCAGGAACTCGTACCGCTCAAGCTTTCTCAACCGGCTCGCTAGTGTTCAGAACAAGGCCGATATTCTGAATGCATACAACTACATGGCTGGAACACCAGACTATGTACAACAGGATGCAATGCGCTACGAGAAAGTAACCCGTGCTGACGTTCAAAGAGTTGCCAGGAAGTACCTCGACCGACCGAAGGTCATTTTGACGGTCGTGCCGGAAGGCAAGCGCGATATGATGCTTACGTCGAACGGAGGTGCTCGATGAATGTCCGCTGCAAGGCTGGTCTGGTGACTGCTCTGGCGGTGTTGATGGTTCAACCTGTTGCCTTTGCTCAGACAACTCCGATGGATCGGACAAAAGTTCCAGCACTGGGCCCGCCGCCAAAGGTATCGCTGCCTCCAATCCTTACCCGTGAGCTTCCAAACGGTCTCAAACTGATGATCGTGGAACAGCACGAGCTACCGGTTGCCGACTTCGTACTTGTCGTCGGAAGCGGCGGAACCTTCGATCCAGAAAACAAAGGTGGTCTGGCAAACCTCACCTCGACGATGCTCACCGAAGGCACCACAACGAGAACCAGTCTTCAGATCGCTGACCAGATAGCGTATCTCGGAATCGGGCTCGCGGCCAGCAGCAATTGGGATGCATCAACAATCAGCCTGCATACGCCGACAGCGCAGTTGGATAGTGCTCTGGCATTATTCGCCGACGTCGCGCTTCGGCCATCCTTTCCACGGAACGAATTCGAGCGCATTCGCAAGGACAGGCTGACCAGTCTCCTTCAACTGAAGGATCGTCCAACCGCCATAGCAAATCAGGCATACGCATCGATTCTCTATGGAAGCGAACATCCTTACGGTCATTCACTGATTGGAACAGAAGCTTCGGTTGGCGTGCTGTCGACTGCGGATCTGCAGAGCTTTTACCGAGCCAACTTTTATCCGAACAACTCGACTCTGATCATTGTGGGGGACGTGAATCCAGCGCAGATCGAGCAGAAAATCCGCGGTGTATTCAGTGCCTGGCAGCGGGGTACGGTGGCTCCGTTTACGATGTCCGCTGCGCCGAAGGACGGTATAACAACCGTCTATCTGATCGACAAGCCAGGTGCTGCACAGTCTTCGTTTCGGATCGGGTCGATCGGTGTATCGCGGTCGACGAAGGATTACTTCGCGCTAAGCGTCATGAATACGATTCTTGGCGGATCCTTCACCAGCAGACTCATGCAGAACCTCCGGGAGACGCACGGATATACCTACGGCGCCCGCTCAAACTTTGACATGAGGCGATCAGCGGGGCCGTTTACAGCCTCGGCGGAGGTCGTTGCCGCAAAAACTGATTCAGGTCTGATCGAATTCATGAAGGAGCTCAACGCGATTCGCGAAGCGGTACCCGCGGCGGAATTGTCAAAGGCCAAACGTTACATGCAGCTCGGATTGCCGGGTGACTTCGAGACGACTCAGCAGATCGCGAACGCGCTGGTCCTCGTAGCTCTCTATGGGCTGCCTTTGGACTACTTCAATAACTACGTGCAGAGCATCCATGCGGTAACACAGGCCGAGGTTCAGCGCGTAGCACGCCAGTACATCAATCCGGGGTCACTGGCGATAGTGGTAGTGGGTGACCGGAAGTCGATCGAGTCGGGCTTGAAGGCTGTCAATGCCGGACCGATCTCCATCAGAGACTTTTTCGGCCAGCCAGTGAAACAATAGAAAAGCTGACCATCAAGAGAATGAAGTGGGCCGGTGCTGAACGCATTCGGCCCTTTGATTTATCTGATAATAGAAAGCGTAGCGGGTTTTTCGCGCACGATTCCTGAGGCCGATTCTGGCAAGGTGCTCGAGATGAGGGCGCGGCTCAGCCATTGCCAGTAAATCTCGCCACCGGCAAGCTCGACGTCGTTGTGTGTAGCACGCGGAACGATCAGTAGTTCTCCCTTTATTCTGGCGGTGGCGAATATCTGTTCCCCCATGCGAGAAGGGATCAGCCGGTCCTCAGCACCGTGGGCGACCCAGACTGGTGAGTTCAGCGATGCCACATCTGCTTCGGTGTCGAAGTGAATCCGGGAAATGAGGCCCCATATGAGATCTATCGGCGGCCATCCGATAATGCGCGCCATCGCCTGTGCTGACGTAAAAGGAGATTGCAGAAGCAACGCGCATGGCTGATGTCGCACAGCCAGTTCCGTGGCCACCGCGCTGCCGAGGGAGTGGCCAAAGAAGGCAATCCGTCCGGGCGGAACACGAAGTTCCTTCGCGGCAAACAGATATGCGGCCTCGGAATCGAGCTGTGATGCTCTATATCCCGGCGTTCCGCCGATCCCCGCGTACCCGCGATACTCGGCGAGCATCACCGTAAAGCCGGTTCGGGTCACAACCTCCCTTCCCCATTCTACCTGGCGAACAGCGAGGTCAGCATTGCCGTGAAAGGATAGCAGCAAACCGCGCGGCACTTTCAGATCGCCAACGACGTAGGCGAACAGGGGCTGGTTATCGACCGCAGAATAGGTAACGCGGAGTGCGTCGTCCGGCTCCGGTAGGAACTGACCTGGAGGCTGAAAGGCTATACGCTCCTGAAAACTCCAGGCAAAAACCACAAGAAACGTGAAAACCGCCGTGATCACAATAAGGATGAAGATGATCGATCGCATCACGATTGGCCGCGAGACCGAAGCTGTCTTTTGCCGACCAATTGAGGCCGGCGTCCCATTGGGTTACACTGCCCTGGCATCTCACTCAATTTACAAGCATGAGAATACCTATTGAGACTTTTTGTCTGGATAACGGACTCTTTGTCACTTTGTCGCAGGACAGCACCACTCCAATAGTCGCGGTAAACCTGTGGTACCATGTGGGCTCCGCGAACGAACGACCGGGCAGAACAGGGTTTGCACACCTGTTCGAGCATATGCTCTTTCAGGGATCGGAGCACGTTGGTGCAAACGAGCATTTCGAAATTGTTCAGCGAGCAGGTGGGACGCTCAATGGATCGACCTGGCTCGAGCGAACGAATTATTTCGAAACGGTGCCGTCGAATCAGCTCGCGCCTGTACTGTGGCTCGAGGCAGATCGGATGGGAGCCCTGCTCCCGGCAATGACGCAGATGAAGCTCGATACACAGCGAGACGTCGTAAAGAACGAACGCAGATGGTCGGTTGACAACCAGCCATACGGCACCTGGTGGGAGAAGCTGCCGGCGATTGCCTTTCCGGAGTCGCACCCGTTCCATCATTCGCTCATCGGCTCCATGGAGGATCTTTCGGAGGCCTCACTGGCAGACATCGAGCAGTTCTTCCGGAGCTATTACACTCCTGATAATGCAGTGCTGACGATTGCAGGTGACTTCGATCCGGCTGAAACGCGCGAGCTGGTAGCCAGGTACTTCGGGCCGATTCCACAAGGCGATGGAAAACCTTCGCTTCCCCAGATGGAACTGCCGAAGACATTCGGCGAGTCTATCCGCAGGGTTGTCGAAGACGATGTCAGTCTTCTCCGGATGTACATGGCGTTCCGTTCGGCGGTCTTCGGAAGCGATGAGTACTACACGGCCAGTGTCTGTGGAGCAATTCTGGGAATGCGCCGTGGCAGCAGGCTATATCGTTCGCTGGTGCGCGAAAAACAGATAGCAACTGACGTTGCAGCGTTCACATTCGATCTTTCAAAAGGATGTGATCTACTGATAGTAGATGTTACCGCGCACCCCGAGACGACAATCGAGCAGCTTGAGAACAACGTCGGGCGAGAGATCGACAGAATGTTTGAAGGCGGCGTCTCGCGAGAAGAGGTGGAGCGTGCCGCAGCGCTGATCCAGACGGATACGGTGACCGCGATGCAATCAGCGAGTGA
>Ga0183260_10004072_pt1 | contig 11680 bp, 9 predicted proteins | sample AntDrymUQ4972206_2_FD_129768 | JGI IMG/M metagenome (GOLD analysis project Ga0183260, IMG submission 129768) | Polar desert sand microbial communities from Dry Valleys, Antarctica - metaG UQ497 (22.06) (version 2) (version 2) | ecosystem: Environmental > Terrestrial > Soil > Desert | place...
ACGGTCGCCGCCGCGCATCTCATCTTCGGCGGCGTCATGGAGCGTTTTCCGCGGCTCAAGGTCTGCCTCGCGCACGGCGGCGGTTATCTGCCCTACGCTCTCGGCCGTTTCCGCCGCGGCCGGCTGATGCGCGCGGAAACCAAAGTGTCGATGTCCGGTGCGGTCGAAGACGCCTTCCGCCGCTTCTATTTCGACACCGTCACGCATTCCGCTTCGGCGCTGAAGTTTCTCGTAGGCGAGGCAGGCGCGGAGCATGTGCTCCTGGGCAGCGACTATCCTTTCGACATGGCCGATCCGGACCTGGTCGGCACGGTGAAACGAGCTGAGCTCGGGGAAGCCGCCGAGCGGCTGGTGCTCCGCGAGTCCGCCGAACGAGTGCTGGGGGCGAACACTGGCGTGCCACTATCGGCCGGGTAGGGTTAGCGCGGCACGTGTTCCGGGTTAAAGGGAGCAATTGCCGCGGCGCTCCGCTGACGAATTTGGAAGCCGACTTTGCTCATCGCTCGTCAGAACACGATCCTGGAAATCGCCCGGCAGTCCGGGCGGGTGATGGTCGAAGAGCTCTCTTCCCGCTTCGAGGTCACCCCGCAGACGATCCGCAAGGATCTGAACGAGCTCTGCGACAAGCGCCTGCTGACCCGCATCCACGGCGGCGCCATCATCTCGTCGGGCGTGGAGAATGTCGGCTACGAAGCCCGCCGGATGATCGCCAGCGACGAGAAGGAGGCGATCGCCAGGGCGGCGGCGGCGCGCATTCCGGATTCCGCCTCGCTGTTCATCAATATCGGCACGACGACGGAGGCGGTGGCGCGGGCGCTCCTCCAGCATAACGGCCTCATGGTCATCACCAACAACCTGAACGTCGCGAGCCTGATGCGAGCTTATCCGCAGATCGAGGTCGTGCTGGCGGGCGGCGTGGTGCGCCATACGGATGGGGGCATCATCGGCGAGGCCGCGGTGGATTTCATCCGCCAGTTCAAGGTCGACTTCGCCGTAATCGGCGCTTCGGCCATCGACGAGGACGGTGCCTTGCTCGATTACGATTACCGCGAGGTCAGGGTCGCGCAGGCCATCATCTCCAACGCCCGGCATGTCCTGCTTGTCTGCGATTCAACGAAGTTCGAGCGCTCGGCGCCGGTCCGCATCGCGCATATGTCCCAGGTGAACACGTTCGTGACGGACCGCTGCAACTCGGAGTCAGTCCGCCGCATCTGCAAGGAAAGCGCCGTGGAGCTCGTCGAGACCGCTTCTCCAACGGGCACGGAAGCCGTATCTAAAACTTTCGTTTGAACCTCTTTTCTTTTCGCTTATGGTCCGCTCAAGCTTCGCAGCGAAACGAAAGACTGCGGCGGAAATCGGGGAGGCAAGGTGCGCAAAGCGCCTTACGACATCGCTATCATCGGTGGCGGCATCAATGGCTGCGGCATTGCCCGCGACGCGGCCGGCCGCGGGCTGTCACTTTTCCTCTGCGAGAAGGGCGATCTCGCCGGCGGAACCTCATCGGCTTCGACGAAGCTGATCCATGGCGGCCTGCGGTACCTGGAACATCACGAATTCCGTCTCGTTCGCGAGTCGCTGAAGGAGCGCGAGGTTCTGCTGCGCGCGGCCCCGCACATCATATGGCCTCTGCGCTTCGTGCTGCCCTATCATGGCGGGCTACGCCCCGCATGGCTGATCCGGGCCGGGCTGTTCCTCTACGACAATATCGGCGGCCGGAAGCTCCTCCCGGGCGCCCGAAGGCTCGACTTGGCGAAGGACGCGGCCGGTCGGCCGTTGAAGCCGGAGTTTCGCAGCGCCTTCGAATATTCCGATTGCTGGGTCGAGGATTCCCGGCTCGTCGTGCTGAACGCCATGGACGCGGCCAAACGGGGCGCAACGATCCGGGTCCGTGCGGAACTTGTGGCCGCGCGCCGCGAGCGGGGCGTTTGGATCCTTTCGCTGCGCGATGCGGAATCTGGCGTTAGCGAGGAGGTTGCCGCCCGTACGCTGGTCAATGCCGCCGGGCCATGGGTGGCCGAAGTCGCATCCGAGCGGCTCGGCCTGCCGGTCGCCGCGCCGGTCCGGCTGGTCAAGGGCAGCCACATCATCGTCCGCCGCCTTTTCGATCACGACCGCGCCTACATCTTCCAGAACTCCGACAACAGGATCGTCTTCGCCATTCCCTACGAGGGGAAGTTCACGCTGATCGGCACCACCGATGCCGATTATCGCGGCGACCCCGGCGATGCGGCGATCAGCGAAGGCGAGGTCGAGTATCTCTGCGCCGCGGCGAGCGAATACTTTCGCGCGCCGGTCAGCGTGACGGATATCGTGCGAACCTATGCCGGGGTGCGGCCGCTTTTCGACGACGGAGCAGGCGACGCGCAATCCGCCACGCGCGACTACGTCCTGAAGCTGGAGGGCGCCGATGGCGAGCCTCCGCTCCTCAACATCTATGGCGGCAAGATCACCACATACCGGCGCCTGGCCGAGGCGGCGCTCGAGAAGCTCGCCCCAGCCTTGCCTCAAGCGGAGGGGCCATGGACGGCAGCCGCGCCTTTGCCGGGCGGCGACTTTCCCGTGGACGGCTTCGCGGCGGAGGTGTTGGCCGTTCAGGCGCTCTGCCCCTCAGCCAAGCCGGCCCATGCAAGGCGGCTCGTCCGCGCCTATGGCACGCTGGCGCGAAAGATCGTCCAGGGCGTCCGGACCGCGGCGGATTGGGGCGAGACCTTCGGCGCCGATTTGACCGCCCGTGAAGTTCGCTACCTCATGGAGCATGAATGGGCGCGCAATGCCGAGGATGTGCTTTGGCGCCGCTCCAAGCTAGGATTGCATATAGACCAGGCCGAGGCCGACCGCCTTGACGTCTGGATGCAGGGAGAAAGCCTGGGGGCATCGGCTCGGATGCCCCGGGCAAGCGGGGGCGCTTCGTGACGCTCGAGCTGAAGCATGTGACGAAGAAAGTGCAGAGCGAGACGCACATCCAAGATGTGTCGCTCGCCTTCGCGCGCGGCACGCTGAACGTCCTGCTCGGGCCGACCCTTTCCGGCAAGACCAGCCTGATGCGCCTGATGGCCGGCCTCGACGCGCCGACCGAGGGCAAGGTGTGCTTCGACGGGAAGGACGTGACGGGCGTGCCGGTCCGCAAGCGATCGGTGGCGATGGTGTATCAGCAGTTCATCAACTACCCGAACCTTTCCGTTTACGAGAACATCGCCTCACCGCTCCGCGTCGCCCATGTCGCGAAAGCTGAACTCGACAGGCGGGTCCGCGAAACCGCCGCGCTGATGAAGCTGACGCCGCTTCTCGAACGCAAGCCGCTGGAGCTCTCCGGCGGCCAGCAGCAGCGCACCGCGCTCGCCCGCGCCATGGTGAAGGGCGCCGATCTCGTGCTCCTCGACGAGCCGCTCGCCAATCTCGACTACAAGCTGCGCGAGGAGCTTCGCGAGGAGCTGCCCCGCATTTTCTCCGCCACCGGCGCCATTTTCGTCTATGCCACGACGGAGCCGGTCGAGGCGCTGCTCCTCGGCGGCTCGACCGCGACCTTGGCGCAAGGGCGGGTGACGCAGTTCGGCCCGACGGTCGAGGTCTATCGCCGGCCGAACAGCCTGGAGACGGCCCGCATCTTCTCCGACCCGCCGCTCAACACGATCTCCGTCGACAAGGCCGGCGGCGAGCTTCGCTCGGCGGGCGATCTTTTCAGGCTGCCGGCGGCAAGCTTCCTGGCAGGCCTCCGCGACGGCGCTTATCGGATCGGCATCCGGCCCGATCATCTCTTCCTGCTGCGGCCAGGGCCGGACGCCTTGGCGCAGACCGGCATCGTGGCCATGACCGAGATCACCGGCTCGGAAAGCTTCGTCCATATCGAGTTCGGCGGCGAGCGCTGGGTGGCGCTGGCGCATGGCGTGCATCGTCTGGGGATCGGCCAGCCGGTGGAGTTCTATCTCGATCCGAGCCGCTTCTTCATCTTCGACGCGGCCGGAGCGCTGGCAGCGGCGCCCGGCCTGAAACGCGCGGCCTGAGGCGAGACAATGGCGCGCATCGTCCTCGATAACATCGCTCACGCGTATGGACCCGCCCCGACGGGCCCGCAGGATTACGCCCTGAAGCGGCTCGACCATGTCTGGGAGGATGGCGGCGCCTACGCGCTGCTTGGGCCTTCGGGCTGCGGCAAGACGACGTTGCTGAACATCATTTCCGGGCTGATCATCCCGAGCCACGGCCGCGTCCATTTCGACGGGACGGACGTGACGGAGCTGCCGACCGCGGCGCGCAACATCGCCCAGGTATTCCAGTTCCCGGTGATTTACGACACGATGAGCGTGGCGAATAATCTCGCCTTCCCGCTCCGGAACCGCGGCGTGGCGAAGGATGAGGTCGACAAGCGCGTCCGCGAGGTCGCTCGCATGCTGAATCTCACGGCCCTGCTCGACCGCAAGGCGCGTGGGCTTACCGCCGATCTCAAGCAGAAGGTCTCGCTCGGGCGGGGCCTGGTCCGGGCGGACGTGAACGCCATTCTCTTCGACGAGCCGCTGACCGTCATCGATCCGCAGCTGAAATGGCAGCTCCGCGCGCAGATCAAGGCGCTGCACCGCGAATTCGACCTCACCATGGTCTATGTCACGCACGACCAGACAGAAGCGCTGTCGTTCGCCGACAAGGTGGTCGTCATGTATGACGGCGAGGTCGTGCAGATGGGCACGCCGGAGGACCTGTTCGTGCGCCCCGCTCACACGTTCGTCGGCTACTTCATCGGCTCGCCGGGGATGAATGTCCTGCCCGCCGAAGTCCAAGGCAGGCGCGCCGTGCTGCCGGGCGGCCACGAGGTGGCGCTTGACGCGTTCTATCCGAACCTGCCGCAAGCGGCGCGAATGGAGATTGGCGTCAGGCCGGAATTCGTGCATCTCTCCGCCAGCGGCGCCGGCCTGCCGGTCACGGTGAAGCGGGTCGACGATATCGGCCGCATGAAAGTGGCGCGGGTCGACCTCGACGGGCGCGGCCTCAACGTGCTGGCCGCCGAGAACGCCGTCATCGACGGCGACAAGTCGCGCATCGTGTTTGAGCCCGGCCATGTCCATCTTTACGCCGACGGGCACCTCGTCGACCCCCAAATGCACGAGCAAGCGGGAGGCTAAGCCATGGACAAGACCTGGAACAACAAAGCCTGGTTCATGGTCCTGCCGGTGCTGGTGCTGGTCGCCTTCTCGGCGGTCATCCCGCTGATGACGGTCGTCAACTATTCGGTGCAGGACACTTTCGGGAACAACCAATTCTTCTGGGCCGGCACCGAATGGTTCCAGGAAGTGCTGGAATCCGACCGCTTCTGGGCCGCGCTGTCGCGCAACCTGATCTTCTCCGCCATCATCCTGGCCATCGAAGTGCCGCTCGGCATCGCGATCGCGCTCGCCATGCCGCGGCGCGGCTGGGGCGTGCCGGTCTGCCTGGTGCTGATGGCGCTGCCGCTGCTCATCCCGTGGAACGTCGTCGGCACGATCTGGCAGGTGTTCGGCCGCGTCGACATCGGGCTCCTCGGCCACACGCTCGCCGCGCTCGGCATCGACTACAACTACGTGCAGGATCCGTTCGACGCCTGGGTCACCATCATCCTCATGGATGTCTGGCACTGGACGAGCCTCGTCGTGCTCCTCTGCTATGCCGGGCTGGTGTCGATTCCGGACGCCTATTACCAGGCGGCGCGGATCGACGGCGCGTCGGCCTGGGCGGTGTTCCGTTTCATTCAGCTGCCGAAGATGCAGCGCGTGCTCCTCATCGCCATCCTGCTCCGCTTCATGGATTCGTTCATGATCTACACCGAGCCGTTCGTCGTCACCGGCGGCGGGCCGGGCAACTCGACGACGTTCCTGTCCATCGACCTCGTCAAGACGGCGATCGGCCAGTTCGACCTCGGCCCGGCGGCGGCGATGTCGATCATCTACTTCCTGATCATCCTGCTCTTGTCCTGGATCTTCTATACGGTGATGACGAATGTCGGCGCCGAGAGCAGGCGCGAGGGCTCCCATGGCTAGCGCGCGCGTCCTTCCGGCAAGCGATCTGCGCGGTGATACAGGCATTCCGCCGGCCGACACGATCCCGCTCGACGCGACGGCGCACCCCCGGACGGAGATCACCGACACAGTCCCCATCAACCGCACGCAGCGGCGGCCGGGCCGGAAGAGCTCCTGGAAATGGGTCGTCCCGGCGCTCTACATCCTGTTCCTGATGCTGCCGATCTACTGGCTGCTCAACATGAGCCTGAAGACAAACTTCGAGATCACCTCACGATTCACGCTGTGGCCGGAAACCTTCACGTTCAGGAATTACACGGTCATCTTCACCGACCCGGCCTGGTATAACGGCTACATCAACTCGATCATCTACGTCGTCCTCAACACGCTGATCTCGGTCACCGTGGCGCTGCCGGCGGCCTACGCCTTCTCGCGCTACCGCTTCCTCGGCGACAAGCATTTGTTCTTCTGGCTCCTCACCAACCGCATGGCGCCGCCGGCGGTCTTCGCCCTGCCCTTCTTCCAGCTCTATTCGGCCTTCGGACTCATCGACACGCACATCGCCGTGGCGATCGCGCACTGCCTGTTCAATGTGCCGCTGGCAGTGTGGATTCTGGAAGGCTTCATGTCGGGCGTGCCGAAGGAGATCGACGAGACCGCCTATATCGACGGCTATTCCTTCCCGCGCTTCTTCGTGAAGATCTTCATGCCGCTGATTGCCAGCGGGGTGGGCGTGGCCGCCTTCTTCTGCTTCATGTTCTCCTGGGTGGAGCTCCTGATCGCCCGGACGCTGACGACCACCGACGCCAAGCCGATCGCGGCGACGATGACGCGGACGGTCTCGGCCTCGGGCATGGATTGGGGGGTGCTGGCGGCGGCCGGCATCCTCACCATCATCCCCGGCGCGCTGGTGATCTGGTTCGTCCGCAACTACATCGCCAAGGGCTTTGCCCTGGGGAGGGTGTGATGATGGGATGTGCTCGTCATCCGATCCTTCGAGGCTCAGCCCTGCGGGCTTCGCGCCTCAGGATGAGGGTTGAGCTAAACTGTGTCCCTCATGCTGAGGTGCGCCTCCGGATACGGTCCGGGGGAGCCTCGAAGCACGCGGAGAGTGGCCAATGACGCTCTCCTGGATGGCCTGGACGCTGCCAACCGCGATCTTCTTCATCGCCATCGCCGGCCTGATCGCCTCGATGGGCGTGTGGGAAGTGGCCCGGCCCGGCGGGCATCCGCGCATCGGCCTGTTCCGCATCGAGACCACGCGCGGCGACCGGCTGTTCATCTCGCTCTTAGGCAGCGCATTCATCTGTTTGGCTTGGCTCGGGCTCGTCGGCCCGAACCTCTGGTGGGCTCTAGCGCTCTCGACCGTCTACGCCATCGGCGTGTTCAAGACGGTGTGAGCGGCGAAGGGATCGGTCCGGCTGTTCCGGCCCGGTGTTTCGAAGAAATCGTCTCTCAAGGGAGGAATACGAATGAGAAAGAATTTGATGGGAACGGTCGCGGTGCTGGCCATGATCGTGCCGGGCGCCGCCTGGGCCGACATGGAAGCCGCGACGCAGTTCCTCGACGCCGAGATCGGCGAGCTCTCCACCCTGTCGCGCGCCGAGCAGGAAGCGGAGATGCAATGGTTCATCGATGCCGCCCAGGCGTTCCAGGGCATGGACATCAAGGTCGTGTCGGAGACGATCACCACGCATGAATACGAGTCGAAGACGCTCGCCCCCGCCTTCACGGCCATCACCGGCATCAGGGTCACGCATGACCTGATCGGCGAAGGCGACGTGGTCGAGAAACTGCAGACGCAGATGCAGTCGAGCGAGAACATTTACGACGCCTACATCAACGATTCCGACCTGATCGGCACGCATTGGCGCTACCAGCAGGCCCGCAGCCTGACCGACTGGATGGCCAACGAGGGCAAGGATGTCACCAGCCCGACGCTCGATCTCGCGGATTTCATCGGCACCTCCTTCACGACGGCCCCGGACGGCGACCTCTACCAGCTGCCCGATCAGCAATTCGCCAATCTCTACTGGTTCCGCTACGACTGGTTCAGCGACGAGAAGAACAAGGCGGACTTCAAGACAAAATACGGCTACGACCTCGGCGTGCCGGTCAACTGGTCGGCTTATGAGGACATCGCCGAATTCTTCACCGGCCGCGACATGGGCACGGGCGGCAAGGTCTACGGCCACATGGATTACGGCAAGAAGGACCCGTCGCTTGGCTGGCGCTTCACCGACGCCTGGCTCTCCATGGCCGGCAACGGCGACAAGGGCATCCCGAACGGTCGGCCCGTGGATGAATGGGGCATCCGCGTCGACGAGAACTCGCGTCCGGTCGGCTCCTGCGTCGCCCGCGGCGGCGACACCAACGGGCCCGCCGCGGTCTATTCGATCAGCAAGTATCTCGACTGGCTGAAGGCCTACGCGCCGCCGGAAGCTCAGGGCATGACCTTCTCCGAATCAGGTCCGGTCCCGGCCCAGGGCGCCATCGCTCAGCAGATCTTCTGGTACACGGCCTTCACCGCCGATATGGTCAAGGCGGGTCTGCCGGTCGTCAACGAGGACGGCACGCCGAAGTGGCGCATGGCCCCCTCGCCGCACGGCGTCTACTGGCAGGAGGGCATGAAGCTCGGTTACCAGGATGTGGGCTCCTGGACGATCCTGAAGTCCACCCCGGACGACCGCGCCAAGGCCGCCTGGCTCTACGCGCAGTTCGTCACCTCCAAGACCGTGGACGTGAAGAAATCCCATGTCGGCCTGACCTTCATCCGCGAGAGCACGATCCGCGACGAAAGCTTCACGGAGCGCGCGCCCGAGCTCGGCGGCCTTGTCGAGTTCTACCGCTCGCCGGCCCGCGTGCAGTGGTCGCCGACCGGTACCAACGTGCCGGACTATCCGAAGCTCGCGCAGCTCTGGTGGCAGGCGATCGGCGACGCCGCGGCCGGCGCGGCGACGCCGCAGGAAGCCATGGACTCGCTCTGCGCCGAGCAGGAGCAGGTGCTTGAACGTCTCGAGCGCGCCGGCGTCCAGGGCGATATCGGCCCGAAGATGAACGAGGAAGCCTCGGCCGAGGAATGGTTCGCGAAGGCCAAGGCGGAAGGCGGGCTCGCCCCGCAGCCGAAGATCGAGAACGAGAAGGAGCAGCCGCAGACCGTCAGCTACGACGAGCTGATCAAGAGCTGGGAAGACGCCAACGCCGCGAAGCAGTAACCGGCGATAGCTGACTTGAGACATCGTGGCCGGGGTTTCGCTCCGGCCACGATCCTTGGTTCGCCTTGCACCGAGGTAGCGGGTCCGTTCGCGCCGCGCTGTTCAAGCGCCCCGGATCGGCGTCAGGCCGCATCCTTCAACAAGCAGCATTTCTTGAATTTCTTGCCGCTGCCGCACGGGCACGGATCGTTACGGCCGACGTGCCGCAAGGGGTTGTGGGCCGGCTCGGTCCTATCGAACGGGAGGTCGTAGAGAAGCTTATGGTCACGCTCCTCCAACGCTTCGTTCGCCTCAGGCGGGCTCCACGTGTAATCGCCAATTTCGTCGACAACCCGCCGGTAAGGCTCGAGATCGCTGTTAACCCGCCACGGCGCATCCGGGTGCGCCAGCGCTCGGCGGAGGTCAGCGTCAAAATGCTTGACGTCGAGGATGAAGAGCGGGGCCAGGAAATCGTGAATAATGCTTCTGGCTTTGAGCGCCAGGTCCGACAAGCCCAGCAGCGCCACCGCGCTTTGCCATCCGTCCCAGACCATGTTCTCGTCGGGCGATCCCAGCGCTTTCCAAGCCATGCGGACGAAATCAGCCGCAACGTCGCGGGACAGCTCGCCGCGGACGGCGAGCATCACGATTGCGTCGAACGTACGCGAGCGCGTCCATTCACATGCGGCATCATCCAGCACGATATCGAAGAGCGGCTGCGGATCGCCGTCGTAGACCGCCGCGATCATCTTATGGCTGTGTTCCGTCATGGAGTCGCCGAGCAGAAGGCCGAGCTCGTCCTCGCCCAGGCGAAACAGGCGCGCCATCGGACGGTAAGCGCCCGTTTCGCGCCATTCGGCAAGGAGGTGCGCGATCCTGAAGATTGCCGGGTCGCCGCTCCGTTCAGCCTTGGGCGTGTCCAGATATCGCTCGATGCGCTCGATGAACATCGGCGCCATCTCGGACCGCTGAGCGGTCGCCGCTTCGATCGCGGCCACAGGGAGCGCTTTGCTGTCGGAAAGCTGGGCAAGAATGTCGTCGGGGCTCATGGCGCGCTCGCGTTGATCGCCGGGTGCGCCGTGCCTAAGCTCGCATCGCATCCAGGGCAATAACCGGTGTGCGGACATGCACAACGTTCAAGTCCGCGCAGACGGCCGCGACAACGACTCCACCATCGTGCCTCGCAGAAATAGCCCTCCATGAGCGAATGCGTCCTCGCTATCGATCAGGGAACGACCTCCACGCGCGCCATGGTGTTTGACCAGCAGCAGGCGGTCATCGCCTCCGCTCAGGAGGAGTTCCCGCAGCATTTTCCGGCCTCCGGCTGGGTCGAGCACGATCCGGAGGATCTCTGGCGGACGACGCTCGGCACCGCGCGCGGAGCGCTCGCCAAAGCCGGCCTCAACGCCTCCGATGTGGCCGGGATCGGCATCACCAACCAGCGCGAGACGACGATCGTGTGGGACCGGCGCACCGGCCAGGCGATCCACCCGGCAATCGTTTGGCAGGACCGGCGAACGGCGGCGATTTGCGCCAGGCTGCGCGAACACGGCGCCGAGCCATTGGTTACAGCTAGGACCGGACTGCTGCTCGACCCGTATTTCTCCGGGACCAAGATCGCTTGGTTGCTCGACAACGTGGCAGGCGCGCGCGCCTCGGCCGAGGCCGGGCAGCTCGCCTTCGGCACCGTCGACAGCTGGCTGCTCTGGCGGCTGACCGGCGGGCGCGTCCATGCCACCGACGCCACCAACGCCTCGCGGACGCTGCTCTTCAACATCCACACGAATCAGTGGGACGACGATCTGCTGCGCCTCCTCGGCGTGCCCCGCTCGCTGCTGCCGAAGGTCCTGGACAGCGCGGCGGAGTTCGGCGCGACCGACCCGGCGCTCTTCGGCGGCCCGATCGCCATCCGCGGCATCGCCGGCGACCAGCAGGCGGCGACCGTCGGCCAGGCCTGCTTCCGGCCCGGCATGGTGAAATCGACTTACGGCACCGGCTGCTTCGCCGTGTTGAACACCGGCGACCAAGCCGTCAGCTCACAAAACAAGCTCCTGACCACCATCGCCTACCGCCTCGACGGCCGCACAACCTATGCGCTGGAAGGCTCCATCTTCATCGCCGGCGCAGCGGTGCAATGGCTGCGCGACGGGCTGAAAGTGATCGAGCGCGCCGACCAGTCGGGCGCTTTGGCGGCCGAGGCGGACCTGGAGCAGGAGGTCATCCTCGTGCCCGCCTTCACCGGCCTCGGCGCGCCGCACTGGGACGCGGAGGCGCGCGGCGCGCTGTTCGGCCTCACCCGCAACACCGGCCCGCGCGAGCTCGCCCGGGCGGCGCTGGAGGCGGTCTGCTTCCAGACGCACGATCTGCTCGAGGCCATGCACCGCGACTGGACCGGACGCGGCTCGGAGACGGTGCTCCGCGTCGACGGCGGCATGGTCGCGAGCGACTGGACCATGCAGCGTCTCGCCGACATCCTCCAAGCACCGGTGGACCGGCCTCAAA
>Ga0183260_10004073_pt1 | contig 11679 bp, 13 predicted proteins | sample AntDrymUQ4972206_2_FD_129768 | JGI IMG/M metagenome (GOLD analysis project Ga0183260, IMG submission 129768) | Polar desert sand microbial communities from Dry Valleys, Antarctica - metaG UQ497 (22.06) (version 2) (version 2) | ecosystem: Environmental > Terrestrial > Soil > Desert | place...
AGCTGGAGTCGGCGGGCCAGGGCGGCCTCGTGCTCGGCCCGATTGGTTCGGCTCGACATGACAGGGACGCTAGGGAGAACCGCCCACCGTCCGGGTTCACCGGCGCGCGGCCTGTGGAGGGGTGGTCCGACCCACGTCCTGTGGACGGAAAGCGGTCAGTCGGCAGTGCGCGGGGCGACGCAGACGGCGATCATGCCCGGCCCGACGTGGGCGCCGAGCACCGCGCCAACCTCACCGCAGTGGATCTCGCGACCGTCGAGGTTGTCGGCCAGCCGCTCCGCCAGCTTCTCGGCCAGCTGACCGGCCCGGTCGGCGCTTGCGAGGTGGGCGACCCCGACATCGATCCGGTCGTCGCCGGCCGCCGCGACCGCGAGCTCCTCGAGCCGCGACAGCGCCCGGCCCGACGTCCGCACCTTCTCCAGCGTCGCCACCCGGCCGCCGGTGATGGTGAGCAGCGGCTTGACCGCGAGCGCGCCGCCGAGCAGCGCCGCGGCCGCGCCGATCCGGCCACCGCGCCGCAGGTACTCCAGCGTGTCGACATAGAACAGCGACGTCGTCGCCGCGGCCCGGGCCCGCGCCGCGACGGCTGCCTCCTCCGGGCTACCCCCGGCATCGAGCACGTCGGCCGCGGCGAGCACCGCGAAGCCGGTGGAGATGCCGACCTGCCGGCTGTCGACGGGCACGACGGGGATCGACGCATCACGCGCTGCCAGCTGGGACGACTCGAAGGTGCCGCTCATGTCGCCGGACAGGTGCACCGACACGATCGAGGTTGCACCGTCGGCCGCCGCGCGCTCGTAGACCTCGAGCATCGAGGCCGGCGCCGGGCGCGAGGTGCTCACCGGCCGGAACTCGCGCAGCGCCTCCGCCACGAGCTCGGGCGTCGCGCCGTCCGCCCCCTCGTCGTACGCCGTGGCACCGATGACGACCTGCAGCGGGACGACCACGATCCCACGCTCCCCGGCCAATTTCGGCGGCAGCGACGCCGTCGAGTCGGTGACGAGCACGGTCTGGGACATGGCGAGACCCTATCCAGCCCGAGCGGTCACACCACCACGTTGACCAGCTTGGGCGCGCGCACGATCACCTTGCGCACGGCCGCGCCGTCGATCGCCTTCTGTACCGCCGGGTCGGCCATCGCCGCGGCCTCCAGGTCGGACTCGGAGATGTCGGGCGAGACGTCCAGCCGGGCGCGAACCTTGCCCTTGACCTGCACGACGCAGGTGACGGTGTCCTCGACCAACAGCGACTCGTCGACCTCGGGCCAGCCGGCGTTGGCGACCGTCGGCTCGTGGCCCAGTCGCTCCCACATCTCCTCCGCGGTGTACGGCGCCACCAGGCTCAGCAGCACCGCGACCGCCTCGGCGGCCTCGCGGACCGCCGAGTCGCCGCCGCCAGGGCCGGAGTCGATCGCCTTGCGCGCGGCGTTCACCAGCTCCATGGTCCGCGCGACCATCACGTTGAACCGGAAGCCCTCGACCAGCCCGGCCGCGTCGTGCAGCGTCCGGTGGGTGACCTTGCGCAGCGCGGCGTCCCCGACGCTCGGGTCGGCACCCGACTCGGACGTCACGTCGCCCGACAAACGCCACGCGCGCTGCAGGAAGCGCAGCGACCCCGCGGGCGACATGTCGGCCCAGTCGATGTCATCCTCCGGCGGACCGGCGAAGACCAGGGTCAGCCGGACGGCGTCCACTCCGAACTCACGTAGTTGATCCCCCAAACTGACGCCATTGCCCTTGGACTTGGACATCTTGGCGCCCTGGTTGATCACCGTTCCCTGGTTCAGCTGCGCGGAGAACGGCTCGCGGAAGTCGATCAGGCCCATGTCGGCCAGGACCTTGGTGAAGAAGCGCGCATACAGCAGGTGCAGCACGGCGTGCTCGACGCCGCCGACGTAGATGTCGCACGGCATCCAGGCGTTGGCCAGGCCGGTGTCGAACGCCTGGGTGTCGTCGTTCGGGGAGACGAACCGGAACATGTACCAGGAGGAGTCGACGAAGGTGTCCATGGTGTCGGAGTCCCGCTTCGCGGGTCCGCCGCACTGCGGGCAGTCGACATTGACCCAGTCCTCGGCCGCCGCCAGTGGCGAGACACCCTTCGGCTTCAGGTCCGCGCCGCGCAGCTCGGGCAGCTCGACCGGCAGCTGTTCCTCGGGGACGGGGACCTCGCCGCATGCCGCGCAGTGGATGACCGGGATCGGCACGCCCCAGTAGCGCTGCCGGCTCAGCAACCAGTCGCGCAGCCGGAAGTTGACCGACCCGCGACCCAGCCCCTGCTTCTCCAGGTAGCCGATGGTGGTGCGCTTGGCGTCCACGATCGTCAGACCGGTCAGGTCGATCTCGTCGTTGGCGGAGTTGATCGCTGGTCCCTCGCTCGTGAACGCGTCCCCGTCCCAGTCCTCGGGCGGTTGCACCGTCCGGATCACGGGCAGGTCGAAGACGGTCGCGAAGTCCCAGTCGCGCTGGTCCTGCCCGGGGACGGCCATGATCGCGCCGGTGCCGTAGTCGGCCAGCACGTAGTCGGCGGCGTACACCGGGATCCGGGCACCGGTCACCGGGTTCAGCGCCGTCACGCCCAGGTCGACACCGGTCTTGGGCCGGTCGGTCGACTGCCGCTCGATCTCCGTCGTCCTACCGACCGCCTCGCGGTAAGCCTCGAACGCCTCACGCTGCCCGTCGGTGACCAGCTCGGCGGCCAGCGGCGCGTCGACCGCGACCGCCATGAACGTGGCGCCGAACAGCGTGTCGGGACGCGTGGTGTAGACGGTCAGGGGCTCATCGCGGCCCTCGACGACGAAGTCGACGTGGGCGCCCTCGGACCGGCCGATCCAGTTGCGTTGGGCGTTGATGACCCGCTCGGGCCAGGTCGGTGCCAGGACGTCCAGGTCGTCCAGCAGCTCCTCGGCGTAGTCGGTGATCTTGAAGTACCACTGCGTCAGGGCACGCTTGGTCACCTCGGCGCCGCAGCGCTCGCAGTGGCCGTCGACGACCTGCTCGTTGGCCAGCACCGTCTGGTCCTGCGGGCACCAGTTGACCGGGCTGTTCTTGCGGTAGGCCAGCCCCTGCTCGCGGAACTTCAGGAACAGCCACTGCGTCCAGCGGTAGTACGACGGGTCGCTGGTGTTGAACCGGCGGCTCCAGTCGGAGCTGATGCCGAACTTCTTGAACGACTCGAACTGGGTGTCGATGTTGCCGTAGGTGTAGGTCGCCGGGTGCTCGTCGTTCTTGATCGCGGCGTTCTCGGCCGGCAACCCGAACGAGTCCCAGCCCATCGGGTTCATGACCTCGAAACCGCGCTGGCGCCAGTAGCGCGCGATGACGTCGTGCAACGCCGTCACCTCCGCGTGACCCATGTGCAGGTCGCCGCTGGGGTAGGGGAACATCGTCAGCGCGTAGCGCTTCTCGCGCTCACCGTCGAGCACGGCCCGGTCGTCCGCGGCGAAGGGCTGCAGCTCGTCCCATGCGCGCTGCCATTTCGCCTCGACCCCGTGCACGTCGTACGACGCGCGTTCCGTCTGCTCGGGCTGCTCGCTCATGTGTCTCTCTCGTCTCGTCCTGCTCGTGGCTACCTGCGGCGGGCACACCTGGTGTGGACAAAAAAATGCCCCTCGATCACGAGGGGCAGCCGCATCGGGTGGTGCATGACCGACGCGGCTAGGTAAGGAGCAGGGACCTGCGCATGCCCCCATCCTAGCGCTAGCGGCTGTTCCGCTCCCACCCGGAGGCGCGGTCCACGGCGCCGACCGCGATCGAGTACTCCTCGTAGTAGTCGGCGATCCCTGCCCGCTGCGCCGCCCGGTGATCCGGGTGCCGCGCCCACGCCTCGTGGCTCTCGCGATCGGCGAAGCGCACCAGCGTGACCCGCTCGCCGTCCTCGGCGGTGAACACCTTGTGCTCGACGTAGCCGGGCATGCTCCGGGCCAGTTCGCTGATCCGGGCCGCGTGCTCGGCGTACGCGTCGGCGTCGTCGCGCAGCCGAGACCGGAACACCGTCATCACCTGGCCGGGCTGCGGACCCACGGAGCTCGTCACGCCACCAGTATCCTCCCGGCGTGGCCGACCTCTCCCGCTACGACGACGTGCTGGCGCTGGTCCGCGAGCACGCCGCGGCGACGCGGGCGATCCGGCTCGCGATCGTGGGTGGGTCGCGGCGACGGGTCGTTACGACGACACTCCGCCTGGACCGCGAACTGTGGGCCGAGTGGGACTCTGCTGAGCCGTACGACGCGATCCGCGACCTGTTGCTGGGGCGGTTCACCACCCACCACCTGTGGGAGCGGCCGACCGACGCGTGGCCCGACGGCGGACGGCAGCTGTGCGTTCACCTCCAGCCCGACGCGGCGACGCTGCGGGAACCGACCCGGATCCTCGACGTCGTCGTCCACCCGCTCACGACCGACACGGTCCGGATCGACCCCGTCGCCACGGCACCCCGATCGTGCTCCACGACCCCGACCGGACTGCGCCTCGAGCACGAGGACGAGGCGCCCCACGAGCGGGCGCTGGCCCGCGGCGAGCTGGCGGAGGCGACGGCGTTGCACCTCCGGCTCGCGATAACGCCGCTGGTCGAGTTGCTGCGCATCGAGCATTGTCCGGCCCGCTAGGACTACGGGTTGCGTTACCTCGACACCGACCTCCCGCCCGGGTACGCCGACCCGACCTTGCCGACCAGGCGACGCGAGCCTTCGCCTGGCAGGACGAGCTGCTGGCCGCCGACTAGGGTCGCTGGCATGACCATCACCGACCTGTTCCGGCTCGACGACAAGGTCGCGATCGTCACCGGCGCCTCCAGCGGTCTCGGTGTGGCGTTCGCGCAGGGGCTGGCCGAGGCCGGCGCCGACGTGGTGCTCGGCGCCCGCCGCGCCGACCGGCTCGAGGAGACCGCCGGCCTCGTCCGCGACGCCGGCCGCCGCGCGCTGGCCGTCGCCACCGACGTCGCCGACCCCGGCTCATGCCAGGCGCTGGTCGACGCTGCCATGGCAGAGTTCGGCCGGGTCGACGTGCTCGTCAACAACGCCGGCAAGGGCACTGCCGTCCCGGCCACCCACGAGACGCCGGAGCAGTTCCGGCAGGTCATCGACGTCAACCTCAACGGCTGCTACTGGATGGCGCAGGCCTGCGGCCGTGTGATGCAGCCCGGGTCGAGCATCATCAACATCTCTAGCGTGCTCGGCCTCACCACGGCCGGGCTCCCCCAGGCGGCGTACGCCGCGTCGAAGGCCGGCCTGATCGGCCTCACCCGCGACCTCGCGCAGCAGTGGACCGGCCGCAAGGGCATCCGCGTCAACGCCGTCGCGCCCGGCTTCTTCACCTCCGAGATGACCGACCAGTACCCCGAGGGCTACCTCGAGTCGCAGGGCCCGCGGATCCCGGTCGGCCGCAAGGGCGACCCCGCCGAGCTCGCCGCGACGGTGGTGTTCCTCGCCTCGGCCGCTGCCGGCTACGTCACTGGCCAGACGCTCCCGGTCGACGGCGGCATGACGATCACCTGACCGTCGACGTCGTGCTTCAGCCGGCCAGCTGCACGAGCAACACCACGTTCAGAGCAATGATCACGGCGGCGACGACGGCCGCGGCAACGGTCGTGAGCCGCCGGTTGACCAGGCTTCCCATCACGTCGCGGCGGCGGGTGAAGAGCACCAGCGGCACCAGAGCGAACGGGATGCCAAAGGACAGCACCACCTGCGACAGGATCAGCGCGCGCGTCGGGTCGACGCCGATCGCGAGCACGCCCAGCGCCGGCGCCAGTGTGATCAGTCGGCGCAGCGTCAGAGGGATCCGGCGGCGCAGGAAGCCCTCCATGATGATCTGGCCCGACAGCGTCCCGACGCTGGACGCCGCAAACCCCGACGCCAGCAGGGACAGCGCGAACAGCAGCGCTGCGGTGGAGCCCAGCGCGACACCGAGCCCCGCATGCGCCTCCTCGATGGTCTCGATCCCCTGACCCGAGAGGCTGCTGGCGGCGATCACGAGCAGAGTGAGGTTCATCAACCCTGCCACGGTCATCGCCACCACGACATCCGTGCGCTGGCTGGACAGCAGCGAGCGACGCTCGTCCTCGGTGTCAGCGACGTAGCGGCGGCTGGTCAGGGAGCCGTGCAGGTAGATCGCGTGCGGCATCACCGTCGCGCCGAGCATGCCGGCAGCCAGCACGATGCTGTCGGCGCCGTCGAACTGGGGTACGACACCGGCCGCGAGCGCAAGCGGCTGCAGGCCGCCCAGCACCAGGTCGTAGAGGAAGCCGACCAGGATCACCAGCAGCAGGCCGGTGATGGCGGCCTCGAAGGGACGTTGGTTCCGCCCGTGGAGTCCTAGCAGCGCGAAGGCCACAACGGCGGTGATGGTGCCGCCCACGAGGAGCGGCAGGTCGAAGAGGAGCTTGAGGGCCAGAGCCCCACCCACGACCTCGGCCAGGTCGGTGGCGATGGCGACGCCCTCCGCCTGCACCCACAACCCGCGAACGACCGGACGCGGCCAGTGCTCACGGCACATCTCGGGCAGGCTCTGCCCGGTGGCGATACCAGCCTTGGCCGAGAGGTACTGGATGAGCATCGCCATGATGTTGCTGACCAGGATCACCCACACCAACAGGTAGCCATAGGCCGAGCCCGCGGAGATGTTGGTGGCGAAGTTCCCGGGGTCGACGTAGGCGATGGCGGTAACGAAGGCCGGGCCGAGGAGCGGCCAGGGGCCGCTCACCCGAGCCTGCGGTTGCAGCAGCCCCGGACGGCGGCTCCGTCGCTGGAACATGCGTGAATCCCCTCTCCGTATGGATGTCCCGGCAGTACCCGAATCGTCCGATTTCAACCGAGACATACCAGAACATTTGGTATTCGTAACGGATCCAAGATCGGATTTGTTTGCGCTGTCCAGAACAATTCTTAACCACCCCAAAGGGGGGTATACGCCGGCACTTTCGCCATGCTCTTCTTGATAACGAAAGTGCGTTGTCCAGACCGGTCTCGGCAGCCATTCAGCAGCAAGCTCCTCCGCCACGATGACGGAGAAGCGCCAAGTCACGGCGCCACACCTCGTGGTGCCGCATGACGAATGCGAATGGAGTCCTACATGTTCGGCAAAGCCGTTGTACGCGACATGATTTCACGAAGCGCCGAGAACGAGAACGACCGCCGGGTGTTCCTCAAGTCCGCGGGAGTCGCCGGCCTCGGTGTCCTGGGCGCAGGTTCGGTCGGAGTCCTCAGCCCGGCAGAGGCCGGGCACGTTCCCAGCGACGCAGCCATCCTGAACTTCGCCCTCAACCTCGAGTACCTCGAGGCGGAGTTCTACTCGCAGGCCGCCTTCGGTCGCGGGTTGGACAGCAGCCTGACGACCGGCAACGGCGACCGGGGTCCCGTCGTCGGCGGCCGTGAAGTGCAGTTCAAGACACCGAGTATCCGCAAGTACGCCACCGAGATCGCTCGTGACGAGATCGACCACGTGAGGTTCCTGCGAAGCGCCCTGGGCGGCGCCAAGGTGTCCCGGCCCAAGATCAACATTCGGCATAGTTTCACCACAGCCGCGCGCGCTGCCGGACTCATCGGGCCGAAGCAGACCTTCGACCCGTACGCCAACGAGAACAACTTCCTGCTGGCTGCGTTCATCTTCGAGGACGTCGGGGTCACCGCCTACAAGGGCGCGGCACCCCTCATCAACAACAAGACGTACCTCGGGGCGGCCGCCGGGATCCTGGCCGTGGAGGCCTATCACGCCGCGATCATCCGCACCTCGCTCTACGAGAAGGGATTCCAGAGCCAGGCCCGCAAGATCTCGGACGCGCGGGACAGCCTCGACGGTGGCGGGGACATCGACCGCGGAATCGGCACGAAGAAGAGGGCCAACCTGGTGCCCACGGACAAGAACGGCCTCGCCTACAGCCGCACTCCCGGCGAGGTGCTCAACGTCGTCTACCTGACGCCGAAGAGCAGGACGCAGGGCGGCTTCTACCCCGATGGCGTGAACGGGTCCCTCCGCCGCAGCGACGCGAACGGATGAGGTGAGGAAGATGCCCTTCTTCGAACTACTCGCCGTCGCGGTCTGGACCGTGGTGCTCGTGCGCATGGGTTGGCTGCTCAGCCACCCGCGCGCCCAGCGCGCCAACGGATGACCGTCGAGTAGGACCGGCGAGGAGGGCCGGCTTCCGCAGGGAGCCGGCCCTTTGGCCTTGTCATCCGACCCGCCGCAGCCACCAGAGGCCGATGAACGGCAGCACCAACGGCACGAAGCCATAGCCAATGCCATAGTCCGACCACACCGTCTGGTCGGGGAACCAGTCCTGGCGCACCAACGACAGCGTGCCGACCACGATGACCCCGACCGCCTCGACCGCGCAGGCGGTGATCGCGACCCGTCGGGCCTGCTCGGACGTACGACGCAGGGCGAGCGTCGCGACGATGTAGACGGCGGCGGCGACCGCGGACAGCGAGTAGGCGAGCGGCGCGGCGCCGAACTCGGTCGTCAGCTGCACCATCGACCGGGCGCCGGCCGCGACCGCGAAGACGGCGTACACCGCCACCAGCACCTGCCGACCGGTCGAGCCCCGGGAGCTCATCGGGCGCTCATCGGGTCTGCGTCAGCCGGACGACGCACACCGCGACCGCGACCACGGTGATGACCACGACCCACAACGAGACCGGCTCCACCTCGGCGTCGGGATCGTCGACCGGCGGTCGGCGCCAGGCGAGCAGCGGGAGCAGGCCGACCGTGGCCACGGCGTACCCGACGTGCGTGAGCATGCTGGCGGGCCGATCGGCGTCGTCGGCACGCAGCACCAGGCCGAGGTCGGCCACGACGAGGAACACGAGCAGCGCCTCAACCGCCACGACCGCGAACCGGACCGGACGCTCGAGGGACGGGACGCGGCTGGCGAGGGCGGCGGTCACGGCGATCAGCGCCAACACGCCAACGACGATTCCAGGCAGGATGGTCACGGGTGCAGGGTAATGGCCCGTCGGGTGAGACTGCTGGGCCCCTCGACGCTATTCCCTGCAGTTGCCCTGCGGTCGCCGGTCTGCTCCGCAGGATTGACTAGTCACCGGTCCCATGCGTGAGCTGGTCGAGCTCCTGGGCTGCCAACCCTATGCTCGATGCCAGCGTCTGGACTCCACCGGCCAGGTTCGCCGCGGACGCCCCACCGGCGCATACCGTCGGGACCAGAGCCTGGCTGAGGAGTCGCTCGGCCACCGCGATCGCGCTCGGGCGGTCCTTGGGACTGACAACAGACATGACCGCCGCTCGGGCCTCGCGGCTGCGCACCGCCGCTTCCCAGCTGCTCACGGGCACGTTGGCGCCGAGGTAGAGAACGTCCATGCCTCTCCTGCGGATCGCGGTGGCAAACGCCAGCGCACCGAGATCGTGCTGGCTGCCTGAGGGCAGCCCGACCACGACCGCCGGACCTCTGGACCTGCTGGCGGCTGCGTCGAATGCGGCTGAGAGCCGCCGATGGACCGCGTGGCTGGCCGCGTGCTCCCCCGCCACGTCGATCTCGCCGCGCGCCCAGCCCTCGCCGAGTGCCTCGAGGGTGGGAAAGAGCCACGAATCGACCACGTGCTCGAACGATCCGAGCGCGAAACCGCCATCGAGGCTCTCCTCAATGCCCGCCGTGTCCATCTGCTCTGCCGAGGACAGGAATCGTTGCATGTAGGTCACCGCGTTGGGCGGGTGGGGACCCGTGGAGGTTTCAGGACCGACCACCTGATCCAGAACGGCGGGGACCGTCCCCCTGCGAACCGCGTCGGCAGCCTCCGCCGGCGACCAGCCGCCGTCCACGAGCCGGCGCATGGTCGACATGGCCGACAGGTCCTTCTCGTCGTAGAGGCGGTACCCCGAATCGTTTCGATGCGGCTCGACGACGCCGTAGCGCCTCTCCCACGTACGTAGAGACGCCACCGAGACACCGGTGAGTCGCGAAGCCTGCTTGATCGTGTACATGGTTTGCACAGGCTACTGCCCGATCAACTCTATGCAAACCCTGGACAAAGCGGCGAGTCGCTCCTAGTCTCATCTGAGACAGACAGGTCTTCGACCTCTGCGGTGATCGGAAAGGGACCCCGAGGATGACTCCTCACCTCCTTCACGGCGCCTCTCGAGGCACGTATGCCGATCCGGCCGGACGCGCCAGCGATCCCGAGAGTAGAACGGCGCTGCAGTTCGAAGGCCTGTGGGACGGCCACGCCAGGTCCGTCTACGCGCTCGCGTGCGCACTCCTGGGTGACGAGACGTCAGCGGCGCAGGCCGTGACGCTGGCGATGACCGACCTCGCCCGTTCGGCTGGAGGTGCCTCGACCAACGCCCGCCGGTCCTGGGCTCGCCACGTGTACTGGCGCAGTCAGGAACTCGCCGGCCAGACGTCCAGGACGCCACATCTCCCACCGGCCATGGTGTGGCTCAGCCAACTCGCCCAGCTTCAACGCGCGTGCCTCGCGTTGTGCCTCTTCGGTGGGCACAGCCAACAAGACGCGGCCGACCTGCTCGGCGTACCGCCGATGACGGTGGCCGACTTGCTGACGGCAGGCCTGAGGGAAGTTGAGCGATTCGCTGCTGGAGAGACCGCTGCCAACGCTTGAGCAGTCCCGCCAGTCCGGGGTTCCTCTCCCTGACCCCCTTCGTGACCCGCAGCATCAGCCCCCAGGAGTCCCGTTGAACGAGCCAGATCGCGTGGCGATCAACGACGAGAATGAGCTCGTCCTCGCAGGCGTCACCAGTTTGCTGCACCAGTTCCCCGACCGAGTCCAACTGGTCGCCTGGGATGGGAGCGCTCTGGCCGACGTCGTCTTGTACGGCGTACAGGAAGAGGCGCGCAGCCACGACCCAATCCTGCACTCGCTGTTGCGCAGCACGTCCGCGACCATCGTCGCGTTCGGCTGGCGTCAGGAAGCACCGCAGGCGCAACTGGCTCTTGCCTGCGGGGCTCACGGCTTCGTGTCCAAACAACTGACTGCCACGGAGCTGGTGGAGCGGATTGCGCACCTCCGCGGCACGCGTGACCCCCACGTGCCGTTGCCGGCAGCTGGTGGGTGTCATCCGGGAGTGGGGGACGCCGGGTTGACTCCCCGCGAGACTGACGTCCTCGGTCTCGTCGCCTCAGGGCAGACCAACGCCGAGGCCGCCGCGACGCTGTTCATCTCGATCAACTCGGTGAAGACCTACATCCGCAGCGCCTACCGCAAGATCGGCGTCGAACGTCGGTCGCAAGCCGTGCTGTGGGCCGTGCAGCACGGGCTTGTCGATTCCTCAACTTGCGTCGCTGACGAGCTTTCTCTAGAGGCGTTGTCCGGTCCGCAGCGCGACGCCTGGAGCGTCAGTGTGGGCGCAGGCTGATGATGATCTCCGCCAGCCGAGTCAACTGATGTGAGCGCGCTGAGCTTGCAGAGCCGGAGAAGCTCGCCCAGGTGCCCTTCCCGGGCCTTGGATTCCTCATGACACGCAGCCTGTACATGCGGCTCGGCCCAGGCCAGCAGCGCCCCCGACGCACGGTGACTCAGTGCATGTGGGCGGGCGACACGAGAACGACACGTCCTATGCCGCGATCCGCGCTTTCATGCCGCTGGTCGAGCACGCCTGAGTACCGCGTTCGACACTTCTTGCTGTGGCCGTGCATAGCGGTTTGCTACGTGATGTCGCGGCGGATGGCCACACGTGTGCCGAGTGCGGCGAAGGCGAGCGCCCAGGCAAGTAGCACCAG
>Ga0183260_10004076_pt1 | contig 11677 bp, 9 predicted proteins | sample AntDrymUQ4972206_2_FD_129768 | JGI IMG/M metagenome (GOLD analysis project Ga0183260, IMG submission 129768) | Polar desert sand microbial communities from Dry Valleys, Antarctica - metaG UQ497 (22.06) (version 2) (version 2) | ecosystem: Environmental > Terrestrial > Soil > Desert | place...
ATCCCTCAACGACCGGCCCCGTGAAACACTCGGATGGAAGAAGCCAGCAGAGAAACTCGCCGAGCTCCTTGCGATCACCGATTGAGACCGCCGACGACAACCTTGCCGAGAAAGGCCCGCGCCGGGCGGGTAGCCGGCGGTTAGGCGCGCAGCGGTGGCTGCGGCTCGGTCGGCTCGGGTGGCTCGATGATCGGCGGCTGGGGTGCGACGGGCGGGACCGTGGGAACCGGTCCCGGGGGCGGCATCACCGGTGCCGGGGGCGCCTCAGGTGCGGGCGGCATCGGGATCGGCTCGTGAACCGGCTGCGGCATCGGTTCGATCGACGGTTCCTGCGGGTCGGCGGGCGTAGGGACGATCGGGTCGCTCATGGTTCTGACCTCCTTGTCTCCGGACACCTACCCGCCCGCGGGCCGGATCAGCCTGCAGACCGGATCAGCCTGCGGCCAGGATCAGTCTGAAGATTGCGCGGCCAGCGCGGCCCGGAACTCGGCGTCGTCGTCGTCGATGGCGACGCGGAGCGTGTCGAGCATGGGGGCGCGGCCGCGCAACTTGCTGCCCTTGTGCGCACCCATGTTCAAGTTGGCGACGAACCCACCGGCGATCGTGTGCGCGGTGTCGAGCAGCGCCTCCTCGGCAACGACCGCGTCGAGGAGACCGGCGGCGACGGCGTCGTCGGGCGTGAAGGTCTCGGCCAGGTACACCGCGCGGGTGAAAGCCGCGGGTGTCAGGCGTTGGCGACAGACCTCGATCGCCGCGCGCGGCATCGTCATGCCGATCGCCACTTCGTTGGCGACGAGCTTGTACGCGCCGCCGGCGACGCCCAGCCTGTAGTCGCCCGACAGCAGAAGGAACACGCCCATAGCGATGGTGTGCCCGGTCGACGCGACGATCACGGGTGTCGGGAACGACAGCATGCGGTAGCTGAGGTCGAACCCCGCCTTCAGCAGATCGGCGGCCGCCTCGCCGCCGCCGGTGAGCACGCTGAGGTCGAAGCCGGCAGAGAACCGGCCCGGGCGACCGGCGAGGACGACCACGGCACGGTCGGTCTCGGCCTGATCGAACGCCGCGCCCAGCTCGGTGAACATCGCCGGCGACAGGACGTTGACCTTGCCGTCGTCCATCGTGATCGTGGCGACCGAGTCCGCACACGCATAGGTGACCAGGGAGCTCATCCTTCCGACCCTAGGAGTAGGGGGCTTTTCCGGTCTACCCGGTTGCCCTCAGAAGCCCCCCGTAGCCGTTCAGGCGGGTAGCAGTCCCCGTTCGACGTCGCCGAGGTGGTGCAGCGCATCGTGCACCGCGTGAAGCGCACCCGTGCCGGCATCGGCGATGCCCATCGCGTGGAACGCCTGCTCGATCTCGGGGTGTGAAATGCGCAGCGGCGCTGCCCACTCTTCGGTCGAAGCCGTCTCCGTGAGGCCATGCAGCGAAGCGAAGTGTGTTGCGAGGTCGGCGAGCGCCTCATCGGGGGCGACTTCGTTGTACGGGAACACGTCGGCATCGGGGTAGCTGGCCATGTCGATGTCGACGACGCCGCCGGACGTGACGGTGCGGCAGGCATCCCCCCAGAACTCGACGACCCGCGCCGTGTGTACGGCGTACTCGACCGCTGACCACACTTCGGGACGTGGCCGGGCGTGCAAGGTGTCGGCTTCGTGGCGGCCGAAGACCTCGCGCCAGGCGTCGGCGGCTGTACCGAGCTCCTTGGTGATGCGGTCACGGGTCCAGTCGTTGGCATCGAACCCGCACTCGTCGCACGTCTCCTGCACTTCCGCAGCGTTGTCCATCACCGCAGCATGCCCGAGCGTCGGGCCGCCGAGGGACGACCGTTCGTCAAGCGACATCGAGCGCCCCCGGCAAGAATCGAACTTGCGCACATGGTTTAGGAAACCACTGCTCTATCCACTGAGCTACGGGGGCACGGGGACGGATCGACGGAAGACCACGGCGATACTAAATGCGCGAGGAAATGGCGCTGCGCGCAGAGTCGCACGGCTCGGAGTCGTGCCCGACGCGTCAGCGGTGATCCCGTCGCCGTCCAAGCCCTCGTCGTCGAGGCGAAGCGCGCAGCGCAGCTTCGCTGAAGCCGCCGCCTTCTCCATCGTCGCCCAGTGCTCCAACGCGGACGCTGCGCGCACAGCGCTCAGCGAGCCCGCGCTCGACGGAACGCTTGACGCAACCGCATGTGCGCCTCGAGTCCTACAGCAGCCCGGTGCCCTCGTTGAGAGCGGCGGCGGTCGCGTTGGCACCGCTCAGATCACCGCTGGGGAGCTGCGCCCGTACCCAGGTTGCGGCCGCATCGACGGTCGTGCCGATCCGGGCGACGTCGTACACCTTGGGGTCGAGCCGCTCGGCGCCGGAGAGCCCAACGGAGACGGACATCGACTTCGACAGGTCGCCCGCGGCACGGTTGAGCATCAGCGCGGCGTACTGGCGAGCAGCACGCTGCTCGTTGGACACCGCGCCGGAGACGAGCAGCGCCGACTGAAGGTGCGTGCTCGTGGTGAAGTAGCCGTTCGACAGCTGCACGGCACGATCGGCGAGCCGAGTTGCCTCGGCCGCGGTGAACTGACCCTTCGAGACCTTGCCGCCGTCGTACTGGTCACGCCAGAAGCCGAGCCCCTGCGGTGCGTAGGACACCTGCGACCCGGGCGTCGGCGCCGGCACGATCACCGACACCGACGCGGTGTCGACGACGACGCCGTCGGCGAGGTAGTTCGCGGTGACGGCGTAGGTACCCGCCTTGAGGATCCCGAAGTCGAACCGATCGGTCCAGTTCGCCACTCCGGCGGCGGCGCGGGGGCCGCTGTCGTAGCCCGCACCCGTGATCCGCACCGTCACGGACTGCGCGGCCGGCGTCGCCTTGCTCGGCGTGGCCGTGCCGGTGAGGTCGGTCGCGCGGAGCAGCACCGTGTCGCCGTCAGCCGGGCTGGTGATCCGGACGTCGTAGGTGACCGCCCGCTCGATGAGCACGCTGACAGTGTCGACCGCGGCTACGACGCCGTTCAGGCGCAACGTCGAGGTGATCGTGTGCGTTCCTTCGGCCAGTGAGGAGAGGTCGACGCCACCGCTGAACCCGTAGCTCGGGCTCGCACCGGTGAGCGTGGCGGGGACTCCGGGGCCACCGTCGACCGCGAGCGTGACGGTGCTGTTCGGCACCGGCGCGGGCTTCGGTCGGACGATGGTCATGTCGCGACCGAACTGCGGCTTCGTGATGACCTCGCCGCCCGTTCCACCGGGAGCGAAGTCGGCGATTGCGCCGACGAACGACGACGCGAAGATGTTGAAGGCGGGGACACCGGACGCCGGGTTGCCGAGGTTCGCGAACGGCACGAAGAAGCGGACGGTGTTGGTGGCGAGGTCGGCCTCCACCGAGGTCGCGACCGCGGTGTTGCTCGTGCCCGCCGCCGGGATCGACACACCGGTGGCGGTGAGGTTCACCGACGTGAGGAAGCTCTGGCCGTCTACCTTCTGCGTCACGCGCAGGCCGACGCTGGTGAGGCCGCGGTCCGCGAGGTTCCGCACGGCGATCGCGTAGCGCATGCCGGTCGGCGTCTCGGTAGCGGTCAGGCCAACGATGTCGGCTGCGGCCGGACCGGTGATGTAGTCGCCACCGTCGCCGTCGGCGACAACGACCGGGGCAGGCGTCGGGGGCTGCACGACACCGTCGAACGCGTTGCCCGACACCGTGACGAGACCGTCGACGCGTGCGTTGTCCGCCGGCGACGTGATGCTGACGGTCGGGTTCGTGATGACGGCGGCACCGTCGTGCGGGACACCGAGCGCGTTCAGCGCGGCGGGAACGTCCACGAGGCCGGCACCCTTGTCGTAGGAGATCGTGGAGCCGGGGTTCTGCGGGTCGGGCTCGTACGCACCGGGTGCACCGGCGAGGCCCGTGAACTTGTAGGCCGTGTCCTGAAGGACGTCCTCGACCTGCGCCGGCGTGAGATCAGGGCGCGCCTGGTAGAGCATCGACGCGACACCCGCCACGTGCGGCGACGCCATCGACGTACCGGTCATGAAGGCGTAATAGGGCTGGTACGCCGGGTTCGGCCCGAGGTTGCAGAGCCCCAGGCGCGGGTTGCACGTCGAGGTGATGGACGAGCCCGGGGCGGCGATGTCGGGGTACGCCGACGGGTTGCCGACGCGGCCGCGGCTGGAGCTGGTGCTGAGCGTGTTGTCGCGGGTGCCGCGCTCGGCGTCGTTGTAGTTCGCCACGGTGATGACGCCCGGCGTCGGGTCCTTGGCGGAGCCGGAGAGGTCGTCCGCGTTCCCCGTGTCTGCGTCGCTGCCGTCGTTGCCGGCGGCGAAGACCGACGTGACGCCGAGACCATTCGCCGCAACGACGAGCTTCGAGAGGACGCTGTTCGGGTCGTACGGCGTCCCCCCCTTGTTGCCGTAGGAGTTGTTGATCACCCGGATGCGGGGGCTGAACGTCTGGTACTCCTGGACGATGTAGTCGTACGCCTGTGAGGCGAACAGCACGTGGATGCCCTCGCCCACGCCGAACGCGTACAGCGACGCGCCGGGCGCGGTGCCTCGGAAGGTGCCGTTCGAGGCCGTGCCGTCGCCCGCGACGATGCCGGCGACGTGTGTGCCGTGGCCGCTGGTGGTGTCCGACGGGACGCCTGGCTCGAGGAGAATCGGGTCGGGATAGCAACGCCCGTTGTCGCTGTAGACGAGGACGAGAGAGCACTCGACCTTGTAGTTCGCGGCGATCCGCTTCGCGAGGTCGGGGTGAGGGCTGTCGATGCCCGAGTCGATGACGGCGACGCCGACGCCGGCGCCGTCGAGGATTCGACCTGTGCCGTCACGGTACGGGCCGCCCGAGACCGCCTGCTGGGCGACGCGCGCGCGGGTCGCCCACACGTCGGTCTCGTCGGCGAACTGGAGGTCCTCGTTCTTCTCGAGGTAGGTCAGCTTCGGGCTGTGGCTCAGCGCCCTGATGTCGCTCAAGGTGCCGGCGGCAAAGGTGACGTCGACCGCGTCGAACGTCGTGATGACCCGGAGGCCGAAGTTCTCGAGGTGCTCCCGCCCGCCGTCGGCCGTCGGTGCGGCGAAGTGAGCGAACACGCCGTAGGGCGTGTCCGACGGGAGGCTCGCGAGGTCGGCCCGCAGGCCGGGGCTCAACGGGACTGAGCTGAGGGCGACCGCCGACGTCTCGTCGGCGCTGGCCGGCACCTGCCCGGTGAGCGCCGCCCCGAGTACGAGCGCGGAGGAGAGCACGAGCGCCACGAGGCGCGGGATACGTCGAAACATGGAGGAGCTCCCTCAGGACCGACGGAGCGCCCAGCCGCGCTCCTGTCGTCTTGAGTTTAACCCCTCGGGGGGTGCTTCCTGCCCGAATTCGACAATTTCGGTCGCTATTCGGCGCCGACGGCGATCGGTGTCGCCGAAGTGGTCGACCACGGTGCGTCCGCTCGTCCGAGAGGCCACGTATTTACAGGCGCCCCCGGCAAGAATCGAACTTGCGCACATGGTTTAGGAAACCACTGCTCTATCCACTGAGCTACGGGGGCCGGGGGCCCGGGGGCGGGGCCGGTACGAAACGTGGGAGAAAACTCCCACGGCGCGGCCCGGCGAGACACAACGTTACGCGGCGAGGCGTTTCTGGACGCCCGTTCAATGCGTGAGCGAGCGCGACCGCCGCCAAACTCGTTCGCGGCCGCGCATGTCGCCATATATGGGGAGTCCTTCCTGATGGCGGGCCGAGGCTCGTAGCTTTGGGGTCGATGGAGCGCCGGACCAAGATCGTTGCAACGGTGGGGCCCGCGTCCGACGATCCGCGAGTCCTCCGGGGAATGATTGCCGCGGGCATGGACATGGCCCGCATCTCGCTGTCGCACGGCACGCTGGACGAGGCCCTGGAGCGAATCGATCGCGTGCGCGAAGCTGCCACAGCCCAAGGGCGCATCGTCGGCGTCCTCGCAGACCTGCCGGGGCCCAAGATTCGTGCCGCCGAGTTCCCCGAGGGCGGTGTGCACCTTGCCGAAGGCAGCGTCCTTGCGCTCGTGCCCGCCGCAGCCGAAGACCGCAGCGACGGCGGGCGTATCGCCGTCGACCTCCCGACGCTTCTCGTTGAGCTGGAGCGCGGCGACGTGGTCGGCCTAGGCGACGGCGTCATCCAACTCCAGGTTCAAGACGTTTCAACCGACCGCGCGACGGCGGAGGTCGTCTCCGGTGGGTGGGTACAAGGCCGCCCGGGGGTGACCCTGCCTCCGGGCCGCGGGTCTATGTCGTCGCCGACGGCGGAGGATCTCGTGCTCCTCGACGCGCTCGTCGGGAAAGTGGACGCAGTTGCCGTGTCGTTTGTTCGCACCGCAGCCGACATCGAGAGCGCTCGCACCGCGGCCGGTGCCGGCGGGCCGATGCTCATCGCCAAAATCGAGACGCAAGAAGCGGTCGACGCGGTCGACGCGATCATCGGGGTGGCTGACGGCGTCATGGTCGCGCGCGGGGATCTCGGGATCCGCTGCGCCATGGAAGACGTGCCGCACTACCAAAAGCACATCATCCGCACCGGCGTGGCCTACGGCCGGCCCGTGATCACGGCCACCCAGATGCTCGAGTCGATGGTGCGGGCACCAACGCCGACCCGCGCCGAAGTGAGCGACATCGCAAACGCCGTTTTCGACGGCAGCAGCGCGCTCATGCTCTCGGGCGAAACCGCGATTGGTCAGGACCCAGTGAACGCGGTCCGAACGATGGCGCGGATCGCGCACAGGGCCGAGCGCGACTTCGACTACCAAGGATGGGGCCGCAGCCTCGGTCGACAGCTAACCGCTTCCGTCGACCCTGGCGCCGACAACGATCGGATCACTGCCGCGGTGTCGGCCGCGTGCTGGCGAGCCGCCATGGACGCCGACGTCGACGCCATCGTTGCGTGCACCAACAGCGGCGCGACCGCCCGCGCTATTTCGCGGTTCCGTCCGGCGGTCCCCGTTCTTGCCGTCACGCCATCGGAGGCGACCGCCCGGCGGCTGTCAGTCGCTTGGGGCGTCACGTCGCTGCTGGCCGACCGTCACGCGACGACGGACGACATCGTCTGGTTCTCCGTCAGGGCGGCGGTGGAGGCGGGCCTCGTCAATCCCAGTGGCCTGGTCGCCGTGCTCGTCGGCTCGCCCGCCGATCCGGCGACTGACACGCTTCGGCTCGTCCGAGTCCCTTGAGCCAGGTCCGCGGTAAAGACTGCGGTCGCGACAACTACGACGCACATATCGCAAGTAGGACTTGTTAGGGTCGGCGCGGTGCGGCGCCTGGTCATCGACGGGCGCTCCCTGCGCGGCCAACGCGACGGCCTGGCCACGTATCTCGGGGAGCTCGCTCCGCGCATCGTGTCGGAGGCGCACGACACCGATGTGACGATCATCGCCAATCCGGCAACGATCGGCTACTGGGAGGCTGCCGCGCCCGCGGCGAACGTGATCGTCTCCGACAGCCGCCCGATGTGGCCTGGGCAGAACGTCACGGTGCCACGACTGCTCAACCGGCTGCGCCCCGACGCGTATTTCTATCCGGCGCACGATCCGCCGATGCTGACCCGTGTGCCGTTCGTGTTCGTGATCCAGGACGTCATCTCCCACACGCTTCGCCCGTATTACGAGCGACTGGACCGATCGAAGCGCGCCTATAGCCGGGCGGTGACCGAGATCGGTCTTCGTCGCGCCGCGCGCGTCCTGGTGCCGTCCGAAGCGACTCGGGAGGCGGTGGCGGACGTATTTGGGCGCCGGGTACTCGAAAGGATCGACGTCGTTCCGTTGGCCGCCGGACCCGCGGGACCGGCGACGACGATCCCAGAGCAGCGCAGCCGGCTTCTCTACGTGGGAACCGACTTGCCCCAGAAGAACCTTCGCCGGCTCGTCCTCGCGTACGCGGAGGCCGCGCAACGGCTGGAGGACCCGCCGGTGCTCGAGATCGTGGGTCAACTCCGCCGGGCCGACGATCTGCAGCGGCTGGTCGAATCGCTAGGTCTCGGATCGAAGGTCGCGATCCTCGGTCACCTTTCTGATGCCGCTCTGGAACAGGCCTATGCCCGGGCGGTCGCGCTGGTCATCCCCTCGCTGGCGGAGGGCTTCGGCCTAACGATCCTCGAGGCGATGGCCCGCTCGATTCCCGTGGTCACAAGCAACTGCTCAGCCTGCGCCGAGGTGGCGGGCGACGCCGCCGTGTTGGTGGATCCGTTCGACGTGTCCAGCATCGCCGACGGGATCGTGACTGTTGCAACCCAGTCGGCGCTACGCGCTTCGCTCGTTCGCAAGGCCTCGAAGCGAGCCGAGCAGTTCTCCTGGGATCGGTGCGCGGCGCAGACCCTCCAGTCACTCCGGCGGGTTGCGGCGACCGACTGATGGCCGCCAACTCCGCGCTGCGTCGCGCAGTAAAGCGCCTGTTGGTCCGCGCGATTCCTGAGCGTCTCTATTCGTATGTTCAGGCGCTGGTCATGGCGGCCGACATCCGATCAGGCCGCCTGTCCGAGCCGGAGTTGGGCGTGTTGCCGGTCGCCGTCCTCCCCGGCGACATCGCCATAGACATTGGCGCGAACTACGGCCTCTACAGCTACCACCTGTCCCGCGCGGTGGGTACGACCGGTCGCGTCTACGCCTTCGAGCCGATCCCGTTCACCTACCACAGCCTCCGCCTCGTGGCGCGCATCCTGCGCATGCGCAACGTCGAGGCCTTCGCCAAGGGGTGCAGTGACCGCACCGGTCCGTGCGTGTTCCGGGTACCGCTCCAGGATTCTGGTGCCATTGCCGCGGGCCTTGCCCACATCCGGCCCGAGCCCGCCAGCGACGACATGCACTCCATGGGCGGCAGAGGGACGCGCGAGATTGCCGCGGATCTCGTCGCCCTCGACGAATTCCTGCCGCCACTGCCAGACGTGTCGTTCGTGAAATGCGACATCGAGGGGGCCGAGCTATACGCCTTCAAGGGTTTCGAGCGCACCATCGCGACGCACAGCCCGACCGTGGTGTGCGAAATCGAACAGCGCCACCTCAGTCGCTTTGGCCTCCGCCGCGAGCAGGTGTTCGCGTTCTTCGCTGAGCACGGCTACCGGAGCTTCGTCTGGCAGGACGGTGGGTTGCGGGACGCTGACTCCAGCGGCGCGGTGCCCGAGGGGAACGTCATCTTCGTCCATCCGCGTCGCCTGGCGCGGGTGGCGTCCCTCGTGTACGGCGAACGGTCCTCGTCGTAGGGGCGCGAAGAGATCTGCCTTGCTTTGTGGCAGCGAACCCCTGCGTAGTCCGTCGTTCGGCGACGGCTAGCTCCGCTCGGGAAAAGCGACGACGAACGTCGCGCCGGGCCCGTCGCTCGGTTCGTAGTACACGACACCGCTGTTGGCGGTGGCGAGCCCGCGACAGATCGCAAGGCCCAGGCCCAACCCCTCGCCTGCTACGCGGGCCCGGGTGAACTTTTCGAACAGCCGGTCGACAAAATCGTCGGCCACGCCGGCGCCCATGTCATGCACCCGCAGCTCCACGTGGTCGTCGCTGCGCTTCGCACCGATGGACACCGGCATTTCGCCGTACTTCCGCGCGTTCGTCACGAGGTTGGCGACGATGCGGGTTGCGTGCGTGCGATCCACCACCCAGAAGAGGGCGTCGTTCACCTGATTGTCAACCGCGGTTGTGCCGGCGTTTCCGGCCGCCTCCAACCCGGCATTGACGACCTCGCTGACGCGGATTCGCTCGGGCCGAACCGGCACCGAACCCTGCTCGATCGACGCGAGCTGGCCGAGGTCGTGCCCGAGTTCGATCACCAGATCCGCTTGCCGCACGATCAAGCCCGCCAACTCGGCGATCTCGCCGGGGTCCTCCTCGCCGCTGATCAGCTCTGCCGCCCCCCGCATGCCGCCCGCCGGCCCGACGATGTCGTGCGCGGCAGCGGCGAGAAAGTGGCGGAGCCCTTCGTTGGCCGCACGCAGCTGATCGTTGCGGGCGATCACTTCGGCTTCGGCCGCCTTGCGCGCGCTGACGTCACGAATGATGGCCACGACGTGGCGAGCCTCGTCCCCGGGGACATCTGCCGGCGGAACCGACGACAACGCCAACTCGACCCAAAGCGACGAACCGTCGGCGCGCACGGCCGGAAGCTCCACGGACTCGCCTGTGTCGACGATGTGACTCGGCTCGCCTCGCGCGTAGCGGGCGAGTCCTTCGACATGACGTGCGCGCAACGGCTCCGGCACCAGCCTCTCCAGGGACATGCCAACCGCGTCCTCGGCCGCGATGCCGAACATCTTGGCGGCGCCCGGGTTCCACAGGACCACGTCGCCCGTTTCGGCCGACGCCACGATGACCGCATCGGACACGAGTTCGAACAGGCGTCCGAAGCCGTGCGTGAACTTCGCCGACGTGAATTCCGCGTCCACTGGATGACGATACCTAGAAATCGCACTTTCCAACTCAAAAGGCATTTAACGACGCGATGACTCCCGGCGAGACCTTCGCCGTACGTCTGGTGCCCGCCGGTCGACTAGGTCACGCCGAACCTGTCATGGAAACGCGGCGCCAGGCGCCCGTATCACTGACGAGTTCTCACTGACGAGTTCGAGCGGTTTCCGCGGGCGCGCTCCGCGGGACGTGGGCGGGCGACACGCATAGCCTGAAGTGATGGGGATCGCGCAACGTTCGGTCGCGATTCCGACGGGGTCGGTGACGCTGCTGTTCACCGACATCGAGGGGTCGACCAAGGTCCTTCAGCGCACCGGTGATCGCTACGCCGACATCCTCGCCGCCCACCACGTTGTCCTCCGCGGCGCCATCGCGGAGCACAGCGGGTACGAGGTCGACACCGCCGGCGACGGCTTCTTCGTCACGTTCGTCTCCGCCAAGGACGCGGTGCGCTGCGTGATCGCGATGCAGCGCGCGATCAACGAGCACCCGCTGCTCGTGGAGCACGCCGTACGCGTGCGCATGGGACTGCATTCGGGCGACGTACAAGTCGTCGACAACAACTATCTCGGGCTCACCGTGCACCACGCGGCGCGCATCGCCGGTGCGGGCCATGGCGGCCAGGTGGTGGTGTCCGACGCAACGCGCGCGCTCGCGGGTGAGGACGACGAGTGGAGCTATCTCGGCCTCGGAGCGCACGAGTTGAAGAACCTGGCCCGGCCCATCCAGTTGTTCCAGCTCGCCCACCCGGCCCTCGACACCGAGTTCAAGCCGATCCGCTCGCTGTCGCGCGGGCAGGCAAACCGAGTATGGGCGGAGTCTGACGACGGCCCCGGCGAGCTCGGCTATGAACTCGATCGCCGCGCAGTCGCGCTGCTCCGCGCCGAGCTCGACCCTGCGGTCGCGGCCGCCGCCTGGGAGGCGGGCGAGGCGATGACCATCGACGAAGCGGTCGCACTAGCGAGAGGCATTCTCGCTTGACCTCACAACCGAAAGGACCACGTCATGAACCGGAGTGCACGTTTGCTTCTTGCCCTCGTGAGTGCCGCCGCCCTCGCCGCCTGCGGCGGTGACGACGGTGGCGCCGCGGGAGAGGACGGCGCGCGAACCGTCGACGTCGTCATGCGCGATATCGCGTTCGCACCCAAAGCCGTCACCGTGCAGCGCGGCGAAACGGTGACCTTCGTGTTCGAAAACGAGGGCAAGCTGGCCCACGACGCCTTCGTCGGCGACGCCAAGGCGCAGGTCGATCACGAGCAGGAGATGCGAGCAGACGACGACACCGGGGG
>Ga0183260_10004077_pt1 | contig 11675 bp, 12 predicted proteins | sample AntDrymUQ4972206_2_FD_129768 | JGI IMG/M metagenome (GOLD analysis project Ga0183260, IMG submission 129768) | Polar desert sand microbial communities from Dry Valleys, Antarctica - metaG UQ497 (22.06) (version 2) (version 2) | ecosystem: Environmental > Terrestrial > Soil > Desert | place...
GGGATGTCTCACGATTCTTTCGAGATGACGATGATGCGTGAGACGTACTCGGCGGTCTCGCCGGATGGAGCGGATCACTGGCCCACCGTCTTCCAGAAGATCACCACCATGTGGACGAGAGAGGCGCACATCCCGATCGATGACCTGAAGAAGTTGGCGGTACCTGTACTGGTCTTGGTCGGTGACGACGACATGGTCTCGCTCAGTCACAGCGTCGAGTTATATGAAGCACTACCGAACGCTGCGCTTGGCGTGATCCCGTTCTCCTCGCACAAGGTGTTGATGGAGAAGCCAGACATCGTGAACCAGATGATCGTCGATTTCCTAAAGAACGACCCGGTGCCGACCATGATGCCTATCCGGCGCCAAATCCCGGACTCATAATCCGCCGGTTCTCTCTCCTCTATATGGGGCCAATCGGTTCACGCGGGAGTAACGAGCCCTAAGTCCTGCGAAGTGGTCCCCTGCCGGTCCGCTACTTCGATCGGCGAGGGAGCCCGTTCCAGATCCACGAAGAGCGCGTAGGTTGCGTTTCGAACCCCCAGTCACCTTCATCCATCGAGAGATGGTCGCATGCCTCTCAGATCGTCTTCGGGTCCGATTGCAGGTCTTTGAGCCCGTTCCAGGCGAGGTTCACCAGGTGTGTGGCAACCACCTCGCGCTTGGGCTTGCCGACCTCCTGCCACCACTCCCCGACCAGGACAACCATCCCGACCAGGGCGCGCGAATAGATCGGTGACAGGTTCGGATCGAAACCTCGCTGCTTGAATTCGCTCGCGAGGATGTGCTCGACCTGGTCGGCGATGTCGCCGATGACACTGGCCAGGCTCCCGTGTCCCCCGGTAACCGGTGAGTCGCGGATCAACACCCTGAACCCGTCGGGCTCTTCCTCAATGTAAGTGAGCAGCGCGAGTGCAGCCTGTTCGACGAGAGCGCGCGGATGGTCACCATGTAGGGACGCCGTGACCGCCGCCACGAGCGTGCGGACCTCGCGATCGACCACCACGGCGTAGAGGCCTTCTTTGCCACCGAAGTGCTCGTACACGACGGGCTTGGTGATCTTGGCCCGCTTCGCGATCTCTTCTATCGAGGCAGCCTCGTAGCCCACCGAGGCAAAGACCGAACGACCGACGTCGAGCAGCTGCGCCCGGCGTTCCTGCCCGGTCATGCGCACCCTTCGGTCGTCGCCGGTGGCCATCTACGAGCTCTTGGCCGCCAGTTGTTTGGGATTGACACGCTTGACCCGTCGGGCGGCTCCAACCTTCTCGAGGAATCCGATGAAGGCTCCAGTGAGGTCGAACTGGAACCGGCCGATCCCGTGGCGCGCCGCGCTCGGGAAAGCGTGGTGGTTGTTGTGCCACGACTCCCCCAGAGACACAAGTGACAACAACCAGTTGTTCGTGGAGTGATCATCACCCTTGAATGGACGCTTGCCGTAGAAGTGGCAAATCGAATTGATGCTCCAGGTCACGTGGTGCAGCATGAAGACGCGCACGAGTGATCCCCACAGGCCGGCCGTGAAAGCGCCGGCGAGCGTTCCCGTTACGGCCCAACCGACCGCCGGCGGCAACGCAAAGGTAAGCACGAGCCACAGAGGGAACAGGCGATCGATCTTCATGATGACAGGGTCCTTCAGCAGGTCGGGGGCCCAGCGGCGCGGTGAGGTCTGCTCGTCCGAGAACAGCCATCCCATGTGAGCGTGCCACAGTCCCTTCACCACGCCCTTGACGCCCGGACCGTCCTCGAGGTGAGGGGAATGCGGATCGCCCTCCTGATCGGAGAAGGCGTGATGACGCCGGTGGTCGGCCACCCATTTGATGACCGGGCCCTGCACGGCCATCGAGCCGGCGATCGCAAGCGTCCCGCGCAGGAACCGGTTCGTTTCGAAGCTCCCGTGTGTGAAGTAGCGATGGAACCCGACCGTGATCCCGAATCCGGTGAAGAGGTAGAAGCCTCCGGCTATGACTGCATCGACGACGCTGAGCCCACTTCCCCACCAGGTCACCACGGCCCACACGAAGCCCACGAAGGGAATGATCGTTACCGCCAGGACCAGGCGCCTCTGAAGCGTCGCGGTCCTCTCGGCCAGTCGCCGGACCCCGGGGGTAGCCTCGGGTCGTACGGCCTCTTCCAACGCCTGTGCCATCGTCAGCTCGCTCCTTGGATCGCCTACCTACGCTTCCGTAGCCTACTGTCGCGTAAGCTACCACAGCGTAGGTTCAGGAAGGTCGCTGTACGTCCCCGGCGCGCACCTCGTGCCAGGTGGGTCGCTTGATCTTGAACAGGCCTTTCGACGTATCGGAGTAGAGCGATCCCGCCAGTCTTCCCACCGGCTTGAACAGCTCTGGGTCCACCCTGCCGTCGCGAAACACACCTTCGTCCACGTGGGCGACCAAGACGTCGCCGAAAACCATGTGCCCATTCCCCTTCGACACGATGTCGTTAACGCGGCACTCGAGCGCAGCCGGAGTCCCGGCGACGCGCGGCGGTCGCACTCGACTGGAAGGCTCCGCATGCAGGCCCGCCCAATCGAACTCGTTCTCCTCGGGAGGGAAGTCGGCCGACGTGAAGTTCATCTTCTCGACCAGCTCGCGCCCGAAGAGATTCACGACGAACTCACCGGTCGCCCGCACGTTCCGCAGGGTGTCCTTCTCGCCGGTTGAGGTGAAGTGCACTATCCAGGGGTTGCTGGAGATGACATTGAAGTAACTGTGGGGAGCGACGTTGGGAACCTCGTCCTCAGAGAGCGATGAAACCCATGCGATGGGCCTCGGTACGACCAACGAGGTGAGCAGGAAATAGGGTGCGCGGCCCTCCAGCTCTGCGGGAACGATCTCTCGGTACGGCATCAAACGGAACCCTAAGGGAGACCGGACCGAGGCAAGGGAATGCGCGCCTCAACCCCTCTTGGTTCGAACGTCTTTAGATCAGCCGGAGCGGGTGGGGCCCACCTTTTCGATCGCGATACGGATCACCAGGCGCTGCTCTTGTTCCATCACGCGCCGGTAATCGTCCCAGTCCGGATGCTCGCCTCTTATCCCCCGGTAGTACTCGACTAGCGGCTCCATCGCATCGGGCAGGCCCAGAATGTCTGCCGTTCCGTCCACCTGGATCCAGCGCCCGAAGAACTGGTCCGTGAAGACACAAAGGCTCACGCGCGGGTCGCGCCGGATATTGCGCACCTTGTAAGCGGTCTCCCGGCTGCTGATGATGATCTTGTCGCCGCCGGCGCCCACCGTCACGGGCGACATCTGAGGGTCCCCTTCGGAGCGGCGCGTGCTTAACACCGCCCGGTGATTCTCGGCTACGAATCCGAGTGCTTCAGCCTGATCCACCATGAGTCTCTCCTTGGTCGTCCGACCGACCATCGTAGAGGAAGGTTCGATGGGCTCGACGCCTAGAACAGGCCTCGATACACCAGTCCTGCGAGGGCGCTGACCGAGATGAGCCATAGCACGTTCAGGCGGAAGCGCCACAGTGCGATGAACCCAAGAAGCGCGAGCACCAAGGCGAACAGGTCGACGGTCCCGAGATCCGGTACGGGGAAAGTCATATCCAGAACCTGTCCCTCGCGCACGGATCGGAACAGTGTCACGAGCCCGAAGGTAAGCGCAAGGTTCAGGATGACGCCGACGACCGCGGCCGTGACCGACGAAAGGGCCGCGTTCAGCGCGCGGTTACCTCGTAATGGCTCGAGGTAAGGGGCGCCCAAAAAGATCCATAGGAAGCATGGGGCGAAGGTCGCCCAGACCGTCACGGTCGCTCCCAGGATCCCTGCCACCACCGGATCCAGCCCTCCCGGGAAGCGGTAAGCGCCGAGGAACCCGACGAACTCGGTGACCATGATGAGGGGGCCGGGCGTGGACTCGGCAAGACCCAACCCCGTCACCATCTGGCCCGGCTCGAGCCACCCGAAGTGCTGAACCGCGGCCTGGTTGATGTACGCCAGCACGGCATAGGCGCCTCCAAAGGTGACCATGGCCGTCTGGCTGAAGAAAACAGCTTCCCGGCTGAGCGTGTCGTCCATCCCCCGTACGAACATCACGACCAAGAGCGGGATCCACCAGATGGCCAGTCCGAGAACCAGAACTCGAAGGGTTCTCCATCCGCTCGGTCTCTTCGTCTGCTCGTCGAAGGCGTCACCGATCACGGACTCGTCCTCCGGCCCCTCGTGTCTAGGGGCCGCGAACACGTCGGGAGCGAGGCGCCATCCCACGAGGCCGACGAGGGCGGCGGCACCCACGATCAGTGGGAACGGGACCTTCAGAAAGAAGATAGCCACGAAGGCCGCCGCAGCGATCGAGTTGAGCACGGGATTCCTCAGCGCCTTAGAGCCAACCCGTATCACCGCAGCAACCACCAGAGCGATAACCGCCGCTTGCAGCCCGTAGAAGATCGCCGCGACCCAGCCGATATCCCCATGCACCGCGAAGGTCCACGACAAGCCGAGGATCAAGAAGAAAGCCGGCAACACGAACAGGACACCCGCTGCGATCCCGCCGACGTTGCCGTTCAGAAGCCAGCCGATGTAGATGGCGAGCTGCTGAGCTTCAGGGCCGGGGAGGAGCATGCAGTAGTTGAGCGCATGCAGGAAGCGGTTGTTGCTGATCCATCGCTTCCGATCGACGAGCTCATCGTGCATGATCGCGATCTGACCCGCGGGTCCACCGAAGTTGATGAATCCGAGCCGGGCCCAGTAACGGATGGCCTCCCCGAGAGGCACGAGGTCTCGCCTCCCCGACGTCCTTCGCATCCCTGGCTCCCTGGTACCTGTAGCCGACAGCTCATGCTCTCCCATGGCGTCGAATGTAACCGTGGTCCGGTGCGTGAGCGTCGGCCCGATGGGGGCTCTCGCCTACGGCGCTCGTTCCCTGCAGGAACATCTCGAGTCGTCGCCGGGTTAATGGTTCCATGCTCTCTCCTCACAGAATCGTGCTCGCGCGGGTTGTACAACGTGGATCATGAATAGCGAGATAGCCACCCCATCCCAGGCGCATCGCAGTCGCTTCCTCCAGAGCGGCGCGGGCACGCGTCTCGAGGCGTTCGGCCCCTCCGAATGGGGGCTGCTCGCCGCCATCGCCGTCATCTGGGGTTCCTCGTTCGTGCTGATCGATGCGGCCCTCGTGTCTTTCAGACCGGGAGTGATCGCGGCCGTGCGCGTGGTGCTCGGGGCCGCAGCGCTTGGCTTCGTCCCCGCCGCCCGAAGATCCGTCGATCGAGCGGACCTCGGGCGGATCGCCTTTCTGGGCCTTATCTGGATGGGCATCCCGCTGTCGCTCTTTCCCATCGCCCAGCAGTCGATCGACTCGACCGTCGCAGGGATGCTCAACGGTGCGATGCCGCTGGCAACCGCGGCGTGGTCGACGCTGCTGCTCCGGGGACTTCCCGGCCGCTTCCAGATCACGGGCCTGATCGTGGGCTTCACCGGGATCGTCGCGATCTCATGGGAGCAAGTGCAGGGATCGAGCGCAACGCTCCAGGGCACCCTTCTGGTGCTCCTTGCGGTCACTCTCTATGGTCTCTCGGCCAACATCGCGGTTCCGTTGCAGCAGCGTTACGGGGCCCTCCCAGTTCTCCTGCGTGCCCAGTTAGCCGCACTGATCGTTGTGGTGCCCTTCGGGCTGGCGCACCTGCCCGGGTCGAGCTGGTCCTGGGGCGCAGCCGCAGCGATGGTCCCGCTCGGTCTTCTCGGAACCGGCATGGCCTTCTTCCTGATGGCGACCCTCGTGGGCCGCGTCGGGGGCCCACGAGGGTCGGTTGCGATCTACTTCGTGCCCGTGGTTGCGATGTTGCTGGGTGTGACCCTGCTCGACGAGGTGATCGCCTTGTCCGCCATCCTCGGCACCGCGCTCGTCCTTACCGGGGCATGGCTAACCTCACGCCGGGAGAACTAGCCCGGCAGAGCCCGCGCCAACTACGACGTTCTGACGCTTACTTCGTGGTGGCCTTGTTGTACTGCCGGACCGAGAGCGGGATGAACACCGCCAGGATGATCGCGATCCACATGAGTGAGTACAAGAACGGGTGATCCAACGACCACACTTCAGGTTCCGGCAAGTCACCCGTGTTACCGAAGGCCTCGCGCGCCGCCTGCGCCACGGCCGAAACCGGATTCCACTCCGCGACGGTCCGTAGCGGCCCCGGCAACTGTGAGCTGTCCACGAAGGTGTTCGCGACGAAGGTCATAGGGAAGATGAACATGAACGATGCATTCTGAACTACCTCAACACTTGGAACCTTCAGTCCCACGTACGCCATAACCCAGGAGATCGCGTACGCGAACAGCAGCAACAGGAGGAACCCTCCGATCGCCTCTAGCGCAGAGGTTCGGATCCGCCACCCCACGAGCAGGCCCGTGAGGGACATGACGAGGATCGAGATCGAGTTGTAGAGGATGTCGCTTCCAGTGCGGCCGACCAAAACCGCCGAGCGGGCCATAGGTAGCGACCTGAACCGGTCGATGATCCCTTTGGTCATATCCTCAGCCATGCCAACTCCCGTGCCGCTTGCGCCGAAGATCACGGTCTGTGCGAAGACTCCTGCGATGAAGAACTCGCGGTAGTTCGTGCCCGCGATGTCGATTGAGCTACCGAACACGTAACCGAAGAGCAGGACGAACATGATCGGCGACATGGTGGTCCAGATCAACAGCTCCGGCACGCGTCTGATCTTGATGAGGTTTCGCTTAGCAACCACAGCGCCATCGGCAAACGCCAGGGCCAGTCGTGTCATCGGACGGCCTCCTTCTCTCTTATCTCGTCTCGTCCCGACCCCGATCCTTCTTTGTCGTCCTCGCTCGTTTCCGTAGCCTCCTCGGCGCCGTGGCCGGTGAGCGTCAGGAAGACATCGTCCAGGGTCGGTCGACGGAGCCCGATATCGGCGACCGCGACATCCTTCTCTGCGAGCCGCTGAAGCACCTGCCTGAGAGCCTCTGCACCGCCCGTAACTGGCGGTCATCTACGGCCTCAAACAGATCGCTCAGGATGGCCTGGCATGGTCGGCTGCATTGTGCATAGCGGCCGGACTTGCCGTGGGGGTGGCGTTCGTGCGGCGGCAAACAACGCTTGAAGATCCGCTGATCGACCTCGAACTCTTTCGCGTGCCGAAGTTCAGCGTGTCGGTGGCCTCCAACGCTCTTACAGGGTTCGTCGTATTCGGGATGTTCCTTTACATCGCGCAGTACCTACAGCTGGTGCTACGACTCTCGCCCTTGCAGGCGGGCCTCTGGACCTTGCCCTCGTCCGTGGGAGTCATCGCAGGATCGATGATGGCCCCAGTGATCGGGCGCTGGGTGCGTCCGGCGTTCGCCGTGGCCGGTGGGCTAGTGATGGCGGCGCTTGGCTTCGGGATCCTCACCCAGGTGGATGCAACAGCCGGACTTCCCCTCGTCGTGACCGGCTCCGTCGTCTTCTCTCTGGGCCTTGGCCCCGTCTTCATCCTGGCAACCGACCTGATCATCGGAACCGCGCCACCCGAGCGCGCGGGCGCCGCGTCGGCGATCTCGGAGACCGGTGCCGAGTTCGGTGGAGCGCTCGGCATCGCACTTCTGGGCAGCATCGGCGCTGCGGTGTATCGCAGCGGTGTGACGGAGGCGGTGCCGGATGGGGTCCCCCCGGCGGCGCAGGAGGCGACGCGGGACACCCTCGGCGGGGCTCTAGCCGCGGCCCAACAGCTCCCCGACCAGCTCGGCCAGAAACTCGTCGACGCGGCACACGTCGCGTTCACCGATGGCCTTCATCTGACGGCCGCTATCGGCGCGGTCATCGCCTTGGTTATCGCAGCCCTCGTTGCCATCCTCCTCCGTGACGTTCGAATGGGCTCCGACTCCGACGAACAGGCGAGCAACGAAGCGGATGGTGCGGACAGGGAGGCGCATCCGGATGGAGCCCCCCTGGACCCGGTTCCCTGCAAGGCATAGGAAGAGATGTACCCAACTCACACGAAAAAGGAGAAGAAATAATGACTGACAGACGAGAGTCGACCACCAAGCTGATCGCAGACATCACGATGTCCCTAGACGGATTCATCACCGGGCCGAACGCCGGCGTCGAGCACCCATTGGGCGAGGGCGGCGATCGGCTACACGCCTGGGTCTACGACCTGGCGACCTTCCGCGAGAAGCACGGCCAGTCCGGTGGGGAGTCGAATACGGACTCCGAGGTCCTCGGCGAGGCGTTCGAGTCCGTAGGGGCGACCATCATGGGCAAGAGGATGTTCGATGTCGGAGTGGAGCCCTGGGGAGACGATCCTCCCTTTCACATGCCGGTGTACGTACTTACGCACGAGACTCGAGAGCCGCTGCCAAGAGAGGGAGGGACCACTTTCAACTTCGTCGGCGACCTCGAAACCTCCGAAGACCAAGCGAGATCCGCTGCGGGCGGAAAGAATGTTTCCGTTGCCGGAGGCGCAAACGTGATCCAGCAATTCATCAAAGCTGGCTCTCTCGACGAGATACAGATCCACATCGCGCCGGTGCTGATCGGCGATGGGATCCGGCTGTTCGAAGACACCGGGGCGGAACACATCGAATTCAAGACGACGAGGGTCATCGATTCCCCTGAGGTCACGCACATCAGATTGCAGCTCGCGAAGTAACACCAGAGCCCTGAGCGTCTGGATAAGGTGGCGGCATGCCGCCGCCGCTCCTTCAAGTCGCTCTCAACGGATCGCGCGCACTTGCGGAGCATCCGGCTATCCCGAGAACCCCGCACGAGCTCGCCGTGGAGTCTTTGGCGGCGGTGCGGGCGGGCGGCCAGGTTCTCCACCTGCATGCTTACGACGAGTCGGGATCCGAGACGTTCCACGCCGAGCCATGTGCGGCAGCGATCCGGGCCGTTCGCGTGGCCTGCCCTGGCATCCCGGTCTCTTTGAGCACATCGGAGGCGATCGAATCCGATCCGGCGCGACGCCTCGAGCTGATCGCCGACTGGACCGAACTACCCGACCTCGTGACGGCCAACCAGGGCGAGTCTGGGATCGTCGAGCTGTGCGAGCACCTCATGGAACGAGGGGTGGGTATCGAAGCCGGGTTACTCGGCGTGGCGGATGCGGAGACCTTCGTGCGGACGGCTATCACGGATGTTTGCGCACGCGTGATGATCGAACCGATGGACGAAGATCCGGATCAGGCCGTCGCGCATGCGGCCGCGATGGAACAAGTCCTCGTCGACGCCAGCATCAACCTGGAACAGGTGCACCACGGGGACGGCATCGCAAGCTGGGCCGTCAACAAGCGCGCGGTGGCACGGGGCCACGGCATCCGCACCGGTCTCGAAGACACCATTCTCATGCCCGACGGGCAGTTGGCTCCCGACAACGCCGCCCTCGTGCGCGCCGCCACCACCTTGCGCGCGGGGTGAAGTCCAAACGAACTCAGCCGCGGTTGGCCCGGAAACGCTGCACGGCCTCGGCGTGGTCGACGATCGGCTCCGGGTAATCGATGCCCTTCCGGATCGAGACGTCGAGCTTCCATGGCTCGTGAACGGCTCCGCCCTCGATGCCCTTCAACTCAGCCACGTAGCGTCGGACGTAGTCGCCCTTCGGGTCAAAGCGACGCGCCTGACGGATCGGATTGAACATGCGATTCGGTCGGGTGTCGTTCCCGGTACCGGCGACCCACTGCCAGTTGCCCGAGTTGTTGGCGATGTCACCATCGACCAACAGATCCCAGAAGTGCCGCGCGCCGAGCCGCCAGTCGATGTAGAGGTCCTTGGTCAGAAAGGACGCCGTGATGAGACGCGCCCGGTTGTGCATGTACCCCTCTCGGGCGAGCTGACGCATACCTGCATCGACGATGGGGATCCCCGTTCGACCTTCCTTCCAGGCTTGGAACCCTTCGGTATCGTGATGCCACCTGTCGTTTCGCGTTCGATAGTCGGTCCTCGGCAAACCGGGGAACGCGGCGAGAACCTGGTAATGGAAGTCCCGCCAGCAGATCTGGCGGACGAAGGGATCCGCGCCTTCTCGCCCGGCGGCGCGCGCCACCACCTCGGTGGGTGAGATGCATCCGAAGTGAAGGTAAGGACTGAGGCGCGAGGTGACGTTTCCGGCGAGGTCGTCGTGACCATCCTCGTACGAGGCCAGAGCGCTCCTCAGCCAGCGACCGAGACGCTTGCGTGCCTCGTTCTCCCCCCCGGCGGTGAGTTCGGGGGACTGTTTGCCGGCGACGAGAGCGTCGGGTGACGGGATCCTTCCCTTGGCGACGCCGCTCGGCACACGGAGGCTCCTTGGCGCCCCCAGCGGCGACCGCTTCTCGGCCAGATTCCACCGGCGCCAGTACGGCGTGAACACCCGGAAGTGGCCACCGGATGCGGGCGCTATATCGCCGGGGGGGACCACCGTGACCCCAGGACAGGCGATCAGTCGAGCCCCCGCGCGGTCGCACGCTCTCGCAAGCCTGTTCTGACGCCTCACTGCGAAAGCGCTGTAGTCCTCCGAGAGGTACACCGCTCCAGCGACGGTCTCCTGGATGAGCCGCATCGTCTCCTCGACCACGTCCCCGCTTCGGACGAAGAGGGTGGCTCCCCTCCGCTCGAGCTCAGCTCGCAGGTCACGCAAACAGTCGATCAGGAAGTGGATGCTGTTGGGCCGGGCGAACCCGCCTCCAAGGATGTCGTCGTCGAGCACGAACAACGGCACCACCCGAACGGTCGCGCGTTCAGCCGATCTCAGGGCCGGATGGTCGTGCACCCTGAGATCCCGGTTGAACAGGACGATCGCGGACTTCATTTGTCTCCTTCTCGAGCGAGTTCGGGGAATGCAATACCCCCCAAGCCATCGACCACACAACCCAACCTCCTAGCGATCCGAAGCACCCTAGGCTGATCGGATGCAGAGTCCGAGGCCCCTAGATGGCGGAGCGATGAGCGCGTCCGTGTGGGCGTGTCCAGTTGCCTCCTTGGCGAGCGCGTGCGCTTCGATGGAGGACACAAGCGGGATGCATGGCTGACGGATGTCTTCGGCGAGTACGTGGAATGGGTCCCAGTGTGCCCCGAGGTCGAGATCGGCATGGGCGCCCCGCGGGAGTCGATCCGGCTTCAGCGTGCCGGGCAAGACGTTCGACTCGTTGCGCCCAAGAGCGGACGCGATTTCACCGAGGAGATGAAGGCCTTTGCCGCTCGCCGAGCTAACGAGCTCACAGACCATGACCTGGTTGGCTTCGTGTTCAAGAAAGCCTCGCCGTCGTGCGGGATAGCGCGCGTGCGGATCTACGAGGAGAACGGGATGCCCGGCAGTTCCGGCCCCGGCCTCTTCTCGGCCCATGTGATGGAACGCTGGCCCATCCTGCCCGTCGAGGAAGAAGGACGCCTGCGCGACGCTCGCCTGCGCGACAACTTCGTCGAGAGGGTGTTTGCCTATCGAAGGTTAAAGAGCCTCTTCGCAGAGCACTGGACCCTCGGCGACCTCGTCGCCTTTCACAGCGCCCACAAGCTGACCCTGTTGTCCCATTCGCAGGCCGCCTACCGGGAGCTGGGTCGCATAGTCGCCGGCGGCAAGGGACTCGAACGAGACGAGCTAAGACACCTTTACTCGGAGAAGTTCATGGGCACGCTCGCGCGCGTGGCGACTCGCAAGTCGCACACGAACGTCTTGCACCACGTGATGGGGTTCTTCAAGGACGTGCTAGGAACGCAGGATCGCCACGAGATCCTCAGGCTGGTCGAGGATTACCGAAC
>Ga0183260_10004078_pt1 | contig 11675 bp, 14 predicted proteins | sample AntDrymUQ4972206_2_FD_129768 | JGI IMG/M metagenome (GOLD analysis project Ga0183260, IMG submission 129768) | Polar desert sand microbial communities from Dry Valleys, Antarctica - metaG UQ497 (22.06) (version 2) (version 2) | ecosystem: Environmental > Terrestrial > Soil > Desert | place...
CAGACCGCGGTGGTGGGACTGGCCGCGAGCGTGCTGGTCGCGGTCACCGTGGTGCCCCTGACGCTGGCCGCCCAGGGCCGTGGTTGCCACGGGCGGCAGGTCCGCGCGGCTGCCCGACGACGTGGACTGGGAGGCGGTCGGCGACGACGTCGGCGCGCAACGCTGGTGCCCACCCGAGGAGGTGGCGGGCTGCCTGGTGCGCAGGGGCTCGGGACCGCACGTGCTCGTCGTCGGCGACAGCCAGGCCCAGATGCTGGCCGGCATGTTCACCGCGATGGCCGAGGACCACGACCTGACCCTGTCGTTCAACATCCTGGCGGGCTGCATGTGGCAGGAGGCGCTGCTCAACACCGAGGCCCTCGCTCGACAGTCAGGAACGCTGCACCAAGGCTCGGGTCGGCTGGTACGAGCGGGCGCTGCCGCGGCTCGACCCCGACGTGGTCGTTCTCGTGGGCCGGCCCCGCGACGACGTGCGGACATGGACCGGCGTGGTGCAGCGGCGAGACGGCCGGGACCAACCGCTGGCGCAGGCGATGCTCGAGGCGACCCGGGAGACGTTGGCCACCATCGACGCCCTCGGTCCCCGGTCGTTGCTGGTCGAGCGGCTGGTGATGCCGGAGACCTTCGACCCCGCCGACTGCCTCGCCACCACCGGCAAGGCCGCCGACTGTGCGGTGCCAGTGCCGACCGACGTCGCCCCCAGCGACGGCTACTACCTGACCGCGGCAGCGGAGTCGCCGCGCGTCTTCACCGCTAACCTCAATCCCGCCTTCTGCCCGGGTGCGCCGGTGTGCTCCCCCGTCGTGGACGGGGAGGTGGTGTGGCGCGACGACCACCACGTCACCGCCCGCTACGCCACCGAGCGCCGCGACGAGGTGTGGCGGCTGATCAAGCAGAGCGGAGTGCTGGCGACCGCCAGCTGATGGTCCCTCACCAGTGCACCGCCTGGCGCCGGCGTTCCGCAGCACTGACGCGGGGACAGGTGACGCATGCGGTCTGCCCAGGCGCACGGTAGAGGTAGCAGCAGCTGTAGCGCCGCCGGGTCCAGTGCGACCGGCCGCGCTCGTCCTCGATCTGGTGCAGTGTCGATTCGCCGACCAGCGGGGCGGCCCCGAGGGTGTGCGCAGCGTCGGCGGCTGCCCGGGCCATATCCCCGCCCACCCACCCGGCGACCAGGAAGGCGACGTCGACCGCATCGGTCACGGCGGCCCACAAGCCGTGCCGGCCGATCCGCGTCGTCTGTGCGTAGGCGTCCATCAGGTGGGCGGCATGGTCATTGAGCTGTGTACGCAGCACCGTCACCAACGCCTCCAGGTCGTCGACCACGCGTGCACCGACCTCGCTGGCCGCGGGGTCGCGCGGCAGGCAGCCGAATTCGCCAGGCTCGAGTGCCGTCGCAGCCGGCGGCGAGCCGGGCACGTCGAGGCGCAGTGCCAGCCGACCGGGAGCCAGCTCTGGCACCCGGCGGTCGAGGTGGAACAGTCCTACCGCTGGCACCGTCACCGCCGCCAGGTACCAGTCCAGGACCAGACCCTGCCCGGTCAACAGGCCCGCGTCGTCCTGCCGGTGATGCGCCCCGGCCACGGCCCGGTGCCAGGCGAGGAGCCGACGGGGGTCGTCGAGCAGGTCCGAACAGCCCACCCATCCACCGCCGTCGTCCCAACCGGTCGTGAGGGTCGTCCACGAGACGCCCGCGTCGAGCCGGGCCAGGCCCTCCGCGATCGCTCCCACCGAGACGACGCTAGCGGGTGGCCGGCTGACTGGCCTTGACCTGGCACAGCGCCTAGCGTCAGGCCCATGCCGCAAACCGTCAGAGGAGTCATTGCCCGTGCCAAGGGCGAGCCGGTCGCCATCGAAGAGGTCGAGGTGCCCGATCCCGGGCCCGGCGAGGTCGTGGTTGGCGTCCAGGCGTGCGGGGTCTGCCACACCGACCTGCACTACCGCGAGGGCGGCATCAACGACGAGTTCCCGTTCCTGCTTGGCCATGAGGCCGCCGGGATCGTCGAGGAGGTCGGGCCGGGCGTGGACGACCTCGCCCCCGGTGACTTCGTCGTGCTCAACTGGCGTGCGGTGTGCGGCACCTGCCGTGCCTGCCGGCGCGGTCGCCCCTGGTACTGCTTCAACACCCATAACGCCAGCCAACCGATGCGGCTGGCCGACGGCACGGCACTGTCGCCGGCGCTCGGCATCGGCGCCTTCGCCGACAAGACGCTGGTGCACGCCGGACAGTGCACGACGGTGGATCCTGCCGCGTCGCCCGCGGCCGTGGGCCTGCTCGGCTGCGGCGTGATGGCCGGCCTAGGCGCGGCCATCAACACCGGTGGGGTGACCCGTGGCGACAGCGTGGCGGTGATCGGCTGCGGCGGTGTCGGCAATGCCGCCATCGCCGGCGCCCGCCTCGCCGGTGCAGCCACCATCATCGCCGTCGATGTCGACGCCAAGAAGCTGCGCTGGGCCGAGGGCCTCGGCGCGACGCACACCGTCGACGCCAGCACCGCTGACGTGGTCGAGGCCATCCAGGGACACACCGGTGGATTCGGCGCGGACGTGGTCATCGACGCGGTCGGTCGCCCCGAGACCTGGACTCAGGCCTTCTACGCCCGAGACCTCGCCGGCACCGTCGTGCTGGTGGGCGTACCGACACCGCAGATGACGGTGCAGCTGCCGTTGCTCGACGTCTTCGGGCGGGGCGGCGCGCTGAAGTCCAGCTGGTACGGCGACTGCCTGCCTGAGCGCGACTTCCCGATGCTGGTCGACCTGTACCAGCAGGGCCGGCTCGACCTGGACGCCTTCGTCTCGGAGACGATCGGGCTCGACGGCGTCGAGGACGCCTTCGCCAAGATGCACCGCGGTGAGGTGCTCCGCTCGGTGGTCATGTTCTGAGCGGCCTGCCCAGGGGTCGGCTGGTGGCGGTGGACGCCGCGCGCGGCGTCGCGCTGGTGGCCGTGATGGCCGTGCACGTGCTGCCCAGCACAAGCCCCGACGGGACGGCTGTGCTCGGCGAGGCACTGGCCCGGGGGCGGGCGTCGGCGGCCTTCGCGGTGCTCGCCGGGGTGGCGTTGAGCCTGGCCCACGGTGGCAGCAGCCCGCTGCGGGGACGAGCGTGGGGCGCGGCCTCAGCGGGGCTCGCCGTGCGGTGCGCCGTGATCGGCGCCCTTGGTCTGCTGCTGGGCGGGCTCGGATCGGGCGTGGCGGTGATCCTCACCTACTACGCCGTGCTGTTCGCCCTGGCTGCGCCGCTGCTCGCGGTGCGCGCCGCCGTGCTCGCCCGGATAGCGGTGGGCTGCGGCCTGCTCGCGCCGGTGCTCTCCCAGCTGCTGCGCCCGGGACTGCCACTCAAAAACGGCCCCAGCCCCAACTGGACCGATCTCGACGATCCCGTCACCCTGCTCACCGAGCTCACCGTGACCGGCTACTACCCGGTGCTCGTCTGGACGACGTACCTGTGCGCCGGCCTCGCCGTCGGCAGGCTCCAGCTGAGCTCCCGCCGGGTGGCCGCCGGGGTGCTGGCGACGGGGGCAGTGCTGGCCGTCGGCAGCGTGGCGGCCTCGCGGTGGCTGGTGGCGCGGGGAGTCGACGCCGGTGGGTTGCCCGCCGACGCCGAGATCGCGGCCTTCAGCGGGACCGTGCCGGCCGACTCGTGGTGGTGGCTGGTGGTGGACTCACCGCACAGCGGCACGCCTCTCGACCTCGCCCACACGACCGGTACGGCTCTCGCGCTGCTCGGCGTCCTGCTGGTGCTGGGCCAGCTGTCGCGCCGGTTGCTGGCGCCGTTGGCCTGGGTGGGCAGCATGACGCTGACGCTCTACAGCGCGCACGTGGTCGCCCTGGCCAACGGCTACGGACCCGACGACCCCGAGCAGATCTACGGTCTGCACGTCGCCGCCGCCTTCGTGCTGGCCGCCGCATGGCGGTCCGAGCACGAGCGCGGCCCGCTGGAGCATGCGGTGTCGCAGGCGTCGCGGGGCACCGCTCGGGTCGTGGCACGCGGCGGGGTTGGCTAGCGTGCTGCCATGGCTGGCAACGACGTGGCTCGCATCGACAAGGTGGTCACCTCCGGCACGTTCTCCCTCGACGGCGAGACCTTCGATGTCGACAACAACGTGTGGGTCGTCGGCGACGACCACCAGGTCATCGTCATCGACGCCGCGCACGACGCCGGGGCGATCGTCACAGCAGTCGGAGACCGCCAGGTCGTCGCGCTGGTGCTGACCCACGCGCACGACGACCACATCAGCGCCGCCGGTGCGGTCCAGAGCGCCACCGGCGCACCGGCCTGGCTGCACCCCGACGACCGGATGCTGTGGGACGCGCTTTACCCCGCCCCACCGCAGCACGACCTGGTGCACGGCACAACCCTCACCGTCGGCGACATCGAGCTCATGGCGCTGCACACCCCTGGGCACTCGCCGGGCAGCAGCTGCCTGTACGCGCCGTCGCTCGGCGCCGTGTTCAGCGGTGACACGCTGTTCGACGGTGGGCCCGGGGCGACCGGCCGGTCGTACTCGGACCGCCCCACGATCGAGGCCTCGGTCCGCGAGCGGCTGTTCAGCCTGCCGCCGGACACGGTGGTGCACACCGGGCACGGCACCGACACGACTATCGCCGTCGAGTCGGCCCGGTCTTGGTGAGCAGGACCTCGCGCGTGGCGCCGGGCGACACCTCGACCGCCAGCACCGGGCCGACTCCTCGGGCGTAGAACTTGTGCTCGAGCACGAACGGTTCCAGCGGCACCCGGTCGCTGGTCGTCAGGACGTCGCGGTACTTGTGCCCGCGCACCCTGATGTCGTCGCGCACGGTGAGGACCCGGGCGCGGTCCTCGGCCTCGCCGTCGTAGTACTCCTGCCGGTAGCTGCAGCCGGCCACCGGTGCGGCCGGCACCGCGATGCCGGCCTGGGCACCGTCCACGCCGTACTCGAACGAGCCCGCACTGCTGACCACCACGCCGTTCTCGTACTCCCGGGTGTGCTCACCCAGGTACCAGATCGACCCGCCGGAGTCCTGGGCGTACCAGTCGAAGGTGTTCTCCACCAGCTCGCCGTGCTCGGTCACCGCGTCGTGCACGACCACCGCCTCGATGCCGCGGATGATCCGGGTGCGCCTCGTGACGGTGACCTCCACCCGCAGCCGGGTGCCCTGCGGGTCGGTCTCGGCGTAGACCCAGGTGGTGCCCGGCACCATCGGCCAGTAGGGGTTGTCGATCTCGGTCGTGAAGTCGGCCGGGTCGAGGTCGACCGGCTGCGACGTGTGCGGCAGGTCGTAGGGACCTGGCTGGTCGCAGCGCGGATGCCGCCCCGCACTCGCCCCCACGGGCGGGCTCAGTGCGGCGGCGACGGCAACGGCAACGGCAACGGTGAGGAGGGCCGACAACGGCCCGGCGGTGGTGCGGTTCATGACAACCAGCTCCTCTGGGTCCTGCCCGGCACCGTCGCCGGGTCCAGTCGGCACCGTCTCGCATGGGTGCTGTCGGGAGCCTGAACGCGATCCGGGCCGCATCTGAGACCATGGAGGCCGTACGTACCGGCACCGCACCGTCTGCCCACCGGAGGCACCCGTGACCCGCCAACCCGATGCCCTGCACGGCCAGTCGCTGGCCGACTTCGACCCCGAGGTCGCCGCCGCGATCGACGCCGAGCTGCTCCGCCAGCAGTCCACCCTGGAGATGATCGCCAGCGAGAACTTCGCCCCGGTCGCGGTGCTGCAGGCACAGGGCAGTGTGCTGACGAACAAGTACGCCGAGGGCTACCCGGGCAAGCGCTACTACGGCGGGTGCGAGCACGTCGACGTCACCGAGACCCTCGCGATCGAGCGGGTCAAGGCGCTGTTCGACGCCTCGTACGCCAACGTCCAGCCGCACTCCGGCGCGCAGGCCAACGCCGCTGCCATGCAGGCCCTGATCACGCCGGGCGACACCATCCTCGGCCTCGACCTGGCGCACGGCGGTCATCTCACGCACGGCATGCGGCTCAACTTCTCCGGCAAGCTCTACCAGGTGGCTGCCTACCACGTCCGCGAGGACACCTCGACGGTCGACATGGACGAGGTGTTGTCGTTGGCCAAGGAGCACCAGCCGCAGCTGATCATCGCGGGCTGGTCGGCCTACCCGCGTCACCTCGACTTCGCCGCCTTCCGCCAGATTGCCGACGAGGTGGGCGCCGCCCTGATGGTCGACATGGCGCACTTCGCCGGTCTGGTGGCCGCGGGCCTGCACCCGAGCCCGCTGCCATACGCCGACGTCGTCACCTCCACCACCCACAAGACGCTCTGCGGCCCCCGCGGCGGCATCATCCTCACCAACCGCGAGGACCTGGCCAAGAAGTTCCAGTCCAGTGTCTTTCCCGGTCAGCAGGGTGGCCCGCTCGAGCACGTGATCGCGGCCAAGGCGGTGGCCTTCAAGGCGGCCGCGTCGCCGGAGTTCGTCGACCGCCAGCAGCGCACCGTGCACGGCGCCCGCCTGCTCGCCGAGCGCCTGGTCACGCCGGACATGGTCGACGCCGGAGTGTCGGTGCTGACCGGTGGGACCGACGTGCACCTCGTGCTCGTCGACCTGCGCGACTCGGCGCTCGACGGCCGCCAGGCCGAGGACCGGCTGCATGGCATCGGCATCACCGTCAACCGCAATGCAGTGCCCTTCGACCCCCGCCCACCGATGGTGACCTCGGGGCTCCGGATCGGCACCCCGGCACTGGCCACCCGCGGATTCGGGCCTGAGGAGTTCAGCGAGGTGGCCGACATCATCGCCACGGCGCTGCACCCGCAGCTGTCCGACGAGCCGCTCACCGCGCTGAGCACCCGGGTCGGTGCCCTGGCCGAGGCGTTCCCGCTGTATGCAGACATCGTCCCCTTCACCGCCTGAGGCCATCGGGTGGGCGCCGCTGCGGGAGCCCGCCATGCTCGCGCTGCACGCCCTGCTGATCCTCGTGCTGCTCGGCACCGCCCTGCTGGGCTGGTGGCAGTGGGATGCCTGGCGCTCGGAGCAGGCCGACAACGCCACTGAGCTGCTCGGACGATCCCCCGTCGCGCTGTCCGACGCCCTCGGCCCCGATGACCCACCAGCGGGCGAGGACATCGGCATCCCGGTGGTCGCCGAGGGCCGCTACGCGCCCGCCGACGAGCAGTTCCTGGTGCCGCGCCGCAACACCGACGGCAAGGCCGGCTACTGGGTGCTCAGCCCGCTGCGCATCGAGGAGACCGGGTCCAGCCTGCTGGTCGTGCGCGGCTGGACTGCGCAGGCGTCGCCGCTGCCGCCGGTGCCGACCGGCCCCGTCCGCGAGACAGGCGTACTGCAGCCCGGCGAAGAGGGCTCCGGGACGGTGTCACCGGAGCGCATGGTGGCCGCAGTGCGGATCCCGGCACTGGTGGGGCAGACCGGTGGCGATCTTTACGGCGCCTTTCTGCTGCGGATGCAGCCCCGGTACGCCGACCCGGCGGCCGGGCGGCTGGAGCCGGTGCCGCCGCCCGTGGCCGGCCCGGCGTGGAGCGCCGGGCTGCGCAACCTTGCCTATGCGGCCCAGTGGTGGGTGTTCGGCGGATTCGCCCTCGTTCTGTGGTGGCGGATGTGCGTGGACCGGCTCGCCGCCGCTCGCCTCGAGGATGCCACCGAGCCGCAGGTACCCTCACCGACGTGAACGCTGCGCTGACCCGGTACCGAGTGATGGCCTACGTGGTGGGGGTCTTGCTGATCGTGCTGGTGTTGGTGGGCGTGCCGCTGAAGTACCTGGCCACCGAGGGCACCGGGCCGCAAGAGCTCGGCGAGTGGATCACGACCTACCTCGGGGTCGCACACGGCTGGCTCTACATGGTGTTCCTGGTGGCGGCCGCGCTGCTCGCGCGAGCAGCCCGCTGGAGCATCGGGTTCACCATCACCACACTGCTGCTCGGCACCGTGCCGGTGGCGAGCTTCTTCGGCGAGCGGCGGGCCACCGCCCGCACCCGGGCGCTGCTGGTCAGCTCTTCTCGCTAGCCGCGTCGGGGTCGTCGGCGGTGCCGTCCGTTTCCAGGGGGACCTCGTCGACTGGCTCGTCCAGCAACCCGGTGACCGGCTCGCCGCCCGCCACATCGACCGGCTCGACCGGTTCGTCCACCGGCACCGCAACCGGCTCGTCGATCACCTCGTCCACCGGCGTGGTGGCAGCGGGGGTGTAGGGGGTGGGCGTGGTGGGGATCGTCACCGGCTCGGGCCCAGCGGAGCCGCGCGCCTTGTTGGCGACGTATGCCGCCACCCCGGCGAGGCCGAGCGCGACCACGATGGTGCGCAGCCAGTGCCGCTCGGGCTTGGCCGGCTCGAGCCCGACGGCGGCCCGAGCCCGATCGGCGGCAACGAGCCCGCGCTTCTTGGCCTGCCTGCGCGTCTTCTTGGTGCGCTTGTCGACATCCTTCAACGCCTGCTGGCTCCGCTCCCGCGCATCCTTGCCGCGGGCCCGGGCCTCCTCGCGCGCCGCCTCAGCGGCCGCGGCGGCAGTGGCGGCCACGGTGGCGGCTGCGGTGGCAACAGCGGGCTGCACGTCATGGCGAATGTGCTCCGAGGCGGTCTTGGCCGCCTGCCCGACGGCGGGCACGACGGTCGCCTGTGCCCGCTCGTTGATCTGCTGGGCGGCCTCGCCGGCTCTGCTGCCGAGATCCTTGGCGACCCGAGCAGTCTCGAGAGCGCGCTCGGCGGGCGAGGACTTGCGGCGGACGTGCATGGGGCTACCTCCAGCATGGCGACGGCGACATCGTACGACCGGGATGACCGTCCCGGTCAGCCCTCATGCTTTCGTGCCCGTGCCCGGATGTCACATCGGGGCTCTTTGCCCGGCCCGTAGGATCATCCCGGGTGCCCAGCCGTGAGCCCTGGCGGGCCCCCCGTCCTGATCTGCTGAGAGGAGCCCTCGTGGCTGAGTCCGTGTACGCCACCTTGCACACCACCCGAGGTGACATCGTCATCCGGCTGTTCCCCGACCACGCGCCCACGACCGTGCGCAACTTCGTCGGACTCGCCGAGGGGACCAGGGAGTGGACCGACCCCAAGACCGGCCAGCAGCGCAACGGCCGCTTCTACGACGGGACGGGCTTCCACCGGGTCATCGACAGCTTCATGATCCAAGGCGGGGACCCGCTCGGGACCGGAACCGGTGGCCCCGGCTACACCTTCAAGGACGAGTTCCACCCCGAGCTCGGCTTCGACCGGCCGTACCTGCTGGCCATGGCCAACGCGGGACCGGGGACGAACGGGTCGCAGTTCTTCATCACGGTGCAGTCCACCTCATGGCTCAACTTCAAGCACACGATCTTTGGTGAGGTCGACGGGGAGGAGAGCCGGGCCGTCGTCGACGCCATCGCCACCACCCGCACCGACGGACAGGACCGACCGGTCGACCCGGTCGTGATCGAGCGCCTCGACATCGAGCGTCGCGACTCCTGAGCGACGTGAGCGACTCCGCCGCTGGCGTCCCCCGGTGTTACCGCCATCCCGACCGGGAGACGTGGATCCGCTGCCAGCGCTGCAGCCGGCCGATCTGTCCCGACTGCATGCGGCCGGCGTCGGTGGGTTTCCACTGCCCGGAGTGCGTGGCCGAGGCCAAGCGGACCCGGCGTACGGCGCGCACCGCGGCGGGAGGTCGGGTGCCCGCCGTGCCCGGCCGCGCCACCCTGGCGCTGATCGGGGTCAACCTCGCCCTCTTCGCCGTCGTGCTGGCAACCGGCCGCGCCGCGAGCGAGGTGTACCAGCAGTCGTTCATGCTCACCGCCTCGCTACCGTTCTACGGACTCACCGGCGTCGACGGCGGCGCCTGGTGGCGCCTGATCACGTCGGCGTTCCTGCACGTCCAAGTCCTGCACATCGCCTTCAACATGTTCGCCCTGTACGTGCTCGGCCCACCGCTGGAGCGCCTCGTCGGGCAGCTGCGGATGGTCGGGATCTATCTCACGACCGGGCTCGCCGGGTCGGTGACGGTGCTGTGGCTCGGCGATCCGCGCATCCCGACCGTCGGCGCCTCCGGAGCCGTGTTCGGGATCTTCGGCGCCGCCATCGTGTTGATGCGCTCCCGCGGGTACGACATCTCCTCGCTGGCGACGGTGCTCGGCATCAACCTGGTCATCACCTTCGCGGTCCCCAACATCAGCTGGCAGGCCCACATCGGCGGGCTGCTCGTCGGCCTCGTCCTGGGAGCGATGCTGGCCTACACCCCCCGCCGGCACCGGCGGCTGCTGCATCCGGTGGCGTTCGGGGCGCTGTGGCTCCTGCTGGGGCTGGCAGCCGCCGGGCATGCCCTGCTCTGAACCGTTGGACCCCACGTCCGCTAACCCCCGCGCGCCCCCGCGCCGAGTGGTGCCAACCCGGCCCCGTACACCTGCAAGCACCCCGCGATGGCACCACTGGAGGGTGCGGCGGGCAGCCCCGGCAGCCGCTGTCCACACTGGGGACAACTCCTGTGGATAATCACAGTGATGTCATTTCGCGCGAGGAGGCGTCACTCCCACTGGGTGGCGAAGACGAAGCCGACCGCGATCAGGCCCATGCCAATCAGGAGGTTCCAGTTTCCCAGCTCAGCCATGCCGGGGATCCGGCTGCCGGCGATGTAGAACACGACCACCCAGATGAGCCCCAGCAACCAGCAGGTCACCATGACCGGGGCCGCATACCGCTTGACCAGGCCGGGACCGCTCGCCTCGGCGCGCTCCGGTCGAGAGGGGGACGGCTGCTTGTTCCTGCGGAGCGGAGAGCTGGGCACCGGGCACCTCGGCGGGCTGGGTCGACGTCGGTGGACCCACCTATCCTAGACGGCACACCGCTCGACGAGGTTAGGGCTCGTCGGCTCACGGTCGGCAGGGGGTGACAGCGGCATGACCACGGACCGTCGCCGGTGGCGCCTGGCCGTCCCGGTGGCCGCGGCGTTGGCAGGCACGCTGTTCGTGGCCAGCGCTGTGAGCAGCGGAGGCACCGACCTGCGCCCCGGCGGTGCCGACCTGCAGGCACTGGTCAGCGACCGCGCCCAGGATGTGGACCAGCTGACCCGGCGCCTCGACGAGCTCCAGGCCGACGTCGACCGGCTGGGTGCGGAGGTAGCGGACAAGGACGTCCGTGACCTTCGCCGCAAGGCGTCGGCCGTGGAGGATGCCGCCGGGCTCACGCCGGTCTCGGGTCCCGGGGTCGTCGTGACGCTCGACGACGCGCCGGCGGGGCAGGCGTCGGACGATGTCGATGCCAACGTGCTCGTCGTGCACCAGCAGGACATCCAGGCATTCGTGAACGCGTTGTGGACCGGTGGCGCGGTGGCCATGACCCTGCAGGGCAGGCGCCTGGTGTCGACCACCGCGGTCAAGTGCGTCGGCAACACCGTGGTCATCGAGGGCGTGCCGTACGCGCCGCCGTACGTGATCGAGGCCGTCGGGGACGACGAGGCGTTCACGCAGGCGCTCGCGACGTCACCGAGCGTGGGCTTCTACCGCGAGGACGCCAAGACCTATGGCCTCGGGCTGGACGTGGACCGGGTCTCGGCCCTGGACGTCCCGGCCTACGCGGGGCGTCCCGTCATGGAGCACGCCCGCCCGCTCTAGTCGCCCGATCCTCTGGGTGCGTTCGGCGGCGGTCTGGTGGTGGTCGGCGGCGATCTGGTGGTCGTCGGCGGCTCGGTGGTGGTGGTCGGGGGTTCCGTGGTGGTGGTCGGCGGCTCGGTGGTGGTGGTCGGGGGTTC
>Ga0183260_10004079_pt1 | contig 11673 bp, 10 predicted proteins | sample AntDrymUQ4972206_2_FD_129768 | JGI IMG/M metagenome (GOLD analysis project Ga0183260, IMG submission 129768) | Polar desert sand microbial communities from Dry Valleys, Antarctica - metaG UQ497 (22.06) (version 2) (version 2) | ecosystem: Environmental > Terrestrial > Soil > Desert | place...
ATCTCCGGATTCGGCTTGTGCAGGCCGACGTCGCCCGAGATCACGGTTGCATCAAAGAGGTCGACGGGCGCCCGGTCATAGATGCCGAGGCCCCAGGAGTTGGAGATCAGGGCGGTCTTGACTCCGCCTGCACGGGCGGCCCGGACAGCCTCGATCATTGCCTCGTCGGGACCTAGGCCCGCGAACAGTCGCCCGATCAGCCCCGCGGTGTTGCCGATTCCCAGCAGCGCTCCGAAGCGGGGCTCGAAGGCGGCTTCGTCCAGTTCCCCGGTTTCCAATCCTCGAAGCAGCTTCAGCGCGTCGGGGTTCGAGCGAAACGCGTCCTTCACGGCGTCCGGTGCCAGGCCTTCCGCCTCGCAGAACGCGGCGAACGCGGACCAGATGTCCGTGGTCAGGACGCCGCCGAAGTCCACGATCAGAGCCTTCGAAATAGTGTGGTCGGCCATGAGCGACGCGGAGGCTATCGACGGGATCGACCGCGCACCGGTCGAGGCGTGGTTCGAGCAATCCGTGCCGGGCGCCGAGTTGCCCCTGTCGTTCAAGCAGATCGCCGGCGGCAGGTCGAACCTGACGTACTCCGTGACTGACGCCGCCGGGCATCGCTGGGCCCTGCGCCGCCCACCCATGGGCAAGGAATTGGGCTCGGCCCACGACATGGGCCGCGAGCACAAGGTCGTCAGCGCGCTTGGCCCGACGGCGGTTCCGGTCGCGCCGATCTCCGGCTACTGCACGGACGAGTCGGTCAACGGCGCACCCTTCTATGTCATGGAGTTCGTCGATGGCCCGATCCTGCGCTCGCGCGGCGACGCCGACCTCTTCGACGAGGCCCACCGCAAGCAGATCGGAGAGCGCGTAGTCGACACGCTGGTCCAGATCCACGCGCTGGATCCCGACGGGATCGGGCTCGGCGACTTGGGCCGCAAGAAGGACTTCGTGGCGCGCACCTTGCATCGCTGGCATGGCCAGTGGCAGCGCTACAAGACGCGCGAGATCCCGCTGGTGGACGAGGTGCACGAGCGCCTTGGCAAGCGCATACCCGACCAGGGACCGGCCGCGATCGTCCACGGAGACTACCGGCTGGACAACATGATCCTGAAGCCCTCCGGGGAGGTGGCTGCGGTCGTCGACTGGGAGCTCTCGACGCTCGGCGATCCGCTCGCTGACGTCGGCCTGCTCCTGGTCTATTGGGGCGAGGACGGGGACGACCTGATCCCGCTGATGGAGCCGGCCACCATGGCGCCCGGGTTCATCGGCAGAGAGGACGTCAAGCGGCGCTACGCGGAGCGGTCCGGCCGCGACCTCTCGCTGATCGATTTCTACGTCGCGCTCGGCCTCTGGAAGCTCGCGATCATCCTCGAGGGGGTCTACGCCCGTTACTCACAGGGCCAGTACGGCAAGTCCGCCGAGCAAGACGAGGCGCTGACCAACTTCGCCAACTCCGTCGTCCGCCTGGCCGAGGAGGCAGACGCCGCCGAAAGGCGGCTCGCCTAGAAAGGGTTTGCCGAGGCGCGCCTCATGCCTAGCGCGATCGTGGCTTGGTTACGGGCAAGCTGGCCTTCAGGTCGGAAAGGCCGGGTCCCGAACGCGCCGGTTCTAGGCCTCGGCCGCCTTCGCCCAATGGTTCAGCTCGCGCCGGGCGATCACCATCTTGTGGACCTCATCCGGCCCATCGGCGATCCGCAGCATGCGGCTGAAGCGCCACATCGTCGCCAGCGGGGTGTCGTCTGACATGCCCAGCGACCCATGCACCTGGATCGCCCGGTCGAGCACGTTCATCACGACGTTGGCGGCGATGACCTTGATCATCGAGATCTCGCGGCGTGCGGCCTTCTTGCCTTCCGTGTCCATCCGCCACGCTGCCTTCATGGTCAGGAGGCGCGCCTGTTCGATCTCCATCCGGGAGAGCGCGACGAAGTCCTGGACGAACTGCTTGTCTGCCAGCTTCGAGCCAAATGACTCGCGCTCGTTCGCGCGTTTGCACATCAACTCGATCGCTCGCTCGGCGGACCCGATCGCGCGCATGCAGTGGTGGATGCGGCCCGGGCCCAGGCGGTCCTGGGCGATCACGAAGCCCGCCTGGCGTGGGCCAAGGAGATTGGCGGCCGGGATGCGGCAGTCCTCGTACAGGATCTCGCAGTGGCCGGGCCCGCCGTCATGGCCCATCACGGAGATTGGGCGGACCAGGTTGAAGCCGGGGTTGTCCGTGGGGACGATGATCATCGACGCGCGGGCATAGGGGTGGGCGTCGGGATCCGTGACGACCATCGCGATCGCGCACGCGGCGCCCACGGCGCCCGAGGTGAACCACTTGTGCCCGTTGATGACCCACTCGTCGCCGTCGAGCTCGGCTCGCGTCTGAAGGGTGGTGGGATCCGACCCCGACACGTCCGGCTCGGTCATCGAAAAGCAGGACCGCGTCTGGCCTTCGAGCAGCGGGGCCAGCCATTGCTCCTGCTGTTCGGGCGTGCCGTGCTCGGCCAGGATCTCCATGTTCCCGGTGTCCGGGGCGGCGCAGTTGAACGCCATCGGTGCGACCGCGGGCGAGCGGCCCATCTCCTCGCAAAGGACCCCGTACTCCCAGTTGGTCAGGCCGGGGCCGAACTCCTCGTCGGGCAAGAACAGGTTCCAGAGCCCGTCCGCCTTTGCCTTCTCGCGCAGGCCGGCGATAACCGCCGGGTAAGCGACTCCGGCGCCCGGGCGGACCTCGGCGTCGAGGGCCTTCAGGGCTTCGAGCTCGACCGGGAGCACCTCTTGGTCGATGAACTGGCGGACACGGTCGCGAAGGTCGGTGACGCGCGGGCTGAGTTCGAAATCCATGGTCGCACCCTATCCACCCGTTCCCCTCCCGCCGAGTGTCGACAAACCGGACACTTAGGCCGGTCTGTCGACACTCGGCGGGTTGGTGTTACGGGGGCGCGTTGGCGGGCGCCGTCTTGTCGCCGTTCTCGCGGGAGTGGGAGATCCACTGAGCGGCGAACAGCGAGCCGATGAGCACCGTCGCGATCCCGATCGCCGGGATGACCACGGCCGGATCGCCCTCTTTGGAAATCAGGGTCACGCCCGAGGCGATCAGGACAACCGCAAGGGCGCGCCGCAGGAAGCCCATCGGGGCTTTCACCGCGAGGTGCGAGCCCAGGATCACGCCGGGAATTGAGCCCACGAGGATGTTGCCCGCGAGGCCGAAGTCGACATTGCCCCCGACCCAATGGGCGATTCCGGCGACCCAAAGCAACGCGGCGGCATGGAAGATGTCGGTGCCCACCACACGCTGGGGATTGAGCTGGAAGATCGCGATCAGCGCGATCGCGATGAGGGTGCCGCTGCCGGCAGACGTCAAGCCAATGACAAAGCCACATGTGACGCCGGTGATGACGGCCGCGACGATGTGGCGGCGGTAGAGGTGCATCGCCGAGCGCTCGGCGATCACGTCCTTCAGGAAGATCGAGCGCAGCATGGTCGCCACGCCCACCACCAGGAGGGCGCCGCCAAGCATCCCCAGGACGAGCTTGTCGACGTCGTCTCCGTAGGCGTTCTTGAGGAGCTCGAGGACGTATACACCCAAAACGGCCGAGGGCATCGAGCCCATGGCCATCCAGAACGCGATGCCGCGGTGGACCGTCTTCAAGCGCAGGTGCTGGAAGCCACCCACGGTCTTCGTGATCGCCGCGTAGAAGATGTCCGTGCCGATCGCCGTCACCGGGTTGATCCCGAACACGAGGATCAGAAGGGGCGTCATGAGGGATGCCCCGCCCATGCCGGTCATGCCGACCAGCAGGCCAATACCGAAGCCGAATACGACGATTGCGGGATCCATGGTGATTGCTTAGGGTGGGAAGCGCGAGCTCTGGGAAAGGAACTCGCCGGGTTCGTTTAGGCCTTTGTTGACCGAGTTGATCCTAAATGAGCTTGCGGAAGGGTAGCAGCGGGGCGATCAGCGCTTGTGCCACGTCTGGGGGTCGTTCAACATCGCGTCGATCTGCCACGGCAGCCGCCCGCTCGCCAGCTCCTCCAGGGTGACGTTCTCAAGGACTTGCCGCAGGTTGTGGCGAACCGCGACCCAGACGTCGCGCAGGCGCTCTGCGGCCCCCTCGTAGTGCAACTCCTCCGGGGCGGATTCGTGGATGTTCGCGAGGGGCCCCTCGACGGCCCGGATCACATCGGCGACGGTGATCGCGCCCGGCGGGTCTGCCAGCCAGTAGCCCCCGGACGCGCCTCGCTTCGCCTTGACCAGCTGGGCGTGCTTCATCTCCAGCAGGATGTGCTCGAGGAACTGCAACGGAATCCCCTGGGCTTCCGCGAGTTCGGTGCCCTTGACGGGCTTGCCCGCGGGCGCGGCGGCCAACTCCAGCGCGGCTCGCACGGCGTAGTCGGCTTTGGCGCTGATCCTCACCGGGCCATTCTGCCAGCCCCCGTCGCGGCGAGTGCGCACTTAGGTTTGCCCTTACGTGCCGAAACGCGCACCCAAGCGCCGACGTGCCACTAACCTCGCGCGCATGATCGACCTGCAATCGCACTCAGTCGTCTCCGACGGCCAGCTCGAGCCCGCCGCCGTGGTCCGCGCTGCGGTCGAGGCCGGGGTCACCGTGATGGCCCTGACCGACCATGACGGCGTGGCCGGCGTCGCGGAGGCAAGCAAGACCGCAGTTGAGCTTGGCATCGAGAACGTGCCGGCCGTCGAGATGTCGTGCGTGCACAAGTACTCCGAGGACCTCCATATCTGCGGCTACTGGGTCGATCTCGAGCGGATCCAGCCTGCCTGCGACCGCGCCCAGCAGGAGCGGGTCGATCGCGCCAAGGAGATCATTCGGCGGCTCAACGAGCACGGCGTCGAGGTGACCTTCGAGGACGCGGTTGCCAAGGCCGGCGCCGCCGACGCCATCGGGCGGCCTCACATCGCCAAGGCCGCCGGCGCCGGCCCGGATCTGGGGCCGTTCTTCGAGGAGTACCTGGTCCCGGGCGCCAAGGCGTTCGTCTCCCGCGGATGGCCAAGCGCCGAGGAAGCCGTCAGCCTGATCCACGATGCCGGCGGTGCTGCCGTTGTCGCCCACCCGTACTGGGACGTCAAGGAGCCGGACCAGGTCCGCGACCTCGTCGAGAGCCTTGTCCGCGATGTCGGCCTCGACGGGATCGAGACGTTCTATCCGCCGCACACCGCCGAGCAGACCCAGCACTGCCTGGCGCTGTGCGAGGAGTTCGGCTTGGTGCCGACCGCGTCCTCCGATTACCACGGCCCGACCCACAAGACGTTCAGCCGCTGGGGGGCCTACGACACCTACGGCCTGGGCGAGCCGCAGGTGCCGGCGAAGCCGTAGCGGCCGGCGCCCCCACCCAATCGAAGTTGACATCTCCGCAACAATGCGGCGTCAATCACGATCTCGATCTGCCAGGGCGATCGAAGTCGGCATCGCCGCAATATGGCGGGGTTGATGATGCGCTCGCTGGATCTAGGGCGGGACGCTTGGGCCCGCCTCGGCAGTGGCGGCGGCGGCGGCGGCGTCGGACCCCGCCGCGGCTTGATCGCCGGAGGCGTCGGCATCTGCCTCGGCCTCGGCAGCCGCCTCGCGCAGCGCCGCCTGGCGCTTGGCGACGGTCCGCTTGCGACCCGAGGTGGCGATCGGGGCCCTGGCGCGGGCCTCCGCCAGAAGCCTCACGGACAGCTCGCCCGGGGTTTCGCCCTCGCCGAGGCCCCTGCCCTTGGGGGAGTAGAAGTCGACCTTGATCCGTGGCCGCTTTGGAAAGCGCGCGATGTCAACGGTGCCGGTTACGGTGCAGCTCACGATCGCCGCTTCGGGCACGGCCTGGGCGAGGCGGCCGAAACCGCTGCGCGCTCGCAGGGTACGTCCACGGGTCGTGGTTCCCTCCGGGAAGACTCCGATGCACTCTCCGGCTCGCAGATGCTCGATGGCGGTGTCCAGGGCGTGAGCGTCGCCTGCTCCGCGCTCGATCGGAACCTGGCCCATGCCGTTCAGGATCGGCCCCAGGCCCGGGAAGTTCCACAGCGTCGACTTCGCAAGTGCGCGGATCTGGCGGCGTGGCAGGCCTGCGATGCCGATCGCGACGGGGTCCCAGTAGCTGTCGTGGTTGGAGGAGAGGAGGACGGGGCCGGAAGTCGGCAGATGCTCGAGCCCGCTCACCTCGAGCCGTCCCCACCAGCGGATGACGGGGGTGCACACGGCCATCGCGAAGCGATAGGTGCGGGAGATCTTCTCGGGGCCGGAGCTCATCGGTATTGATCCTACGCACGCAGGCGCTTTCCGGATCGGGCTACATCTTGACATCAATCGGTGTAATGATCGTGTCTACAGATGCCGGTCGCCGAGACAATCACCGAGCCCAGACCCCAGCCAACCAACCCGCGCGATACCCCACAGCACGAGGTCGCGGTCATCGGCGCCGGGCTCAGCGGAGTCGGGATGGGGATCGCGCTGCGCCGCGAGGGGCTCGACGACTTCGTCATCCTCGAGCGGGCCGCCGCGGTGGGGGGGACCTGGCGCGACAACACCTACCCAGGTGTTGGGGTTGACATCCCCGCCCAGGCCTACCAGTTCTCGTATGAATTGAAGCCCGATTGGTCCTCCGTCTACGCTCGTGGGGCCGAGGTCCAGCGATACGTCGAGCATTGCGCGGATCGCTACGGCGTCCGTCGCCATATCCGCTTCGAATCAGAGGTCACCGAGCGCGCTTGGGACTCCGAGCACCAGCTCTGGCGCCTCAAGACCCCGGACGGTGAGGTGACAGCCCGCTTCGTCATCAGTGCGATCGGGCCGTTCGTCGATCCCAAGCCGGCGCAGATCCCGGGGCTCGAGAACTTCAAGGGCAAGGTGATCCAGTCCGCACGCTGGGATCACGACTACGACCTGACCGAAAAGCGCGTTGCGATCGTGGGCACCGGCGCCAGCGCCGTGCAGATCATCCCGAAGATCGCTCGCGAGGTCGCCCGGCTCGACGTCTATCAGCGAACCCCAATTTGGGTCGCTCCCAAGCTGAATCCGCGCATCCCCCATTTTTTGCAGTCCCTCTTCCGCCGGATCCCGGCGGTGCAGAACACGATCCGCGCCGGCTCGGCCGCCGGCGTTGAGTTCACCCTGATCTTCATGGTCGTCCACCACGGCCGGATCCCGCTGGTGGCGCGCGGCGTGGAATTCCTGCTCGGCAAAGTCTGGTACCGGCTTCAGGTCCCGGATCGCGAGCTCCGCCGCAAGCTCATCCCTGCGTACGACTTCGGCTGCAAGCGGCCCGCCGTCTCCAATACGTACCTGCGCGCCTTCAGCCGCGACAACGTGGAGCTGGTTACAGAGCCGATCAGGCGCGTGACCGAGGCCGGGGTGGAATCCGCCGACGGCAGCCTGCGCGAGGTCGATGTATTGATCCTCGCCACGGGCTTTCACCTCGCGACCGATCCTGAGAACTATCGGCGAACTCCCGTACGCGGGCGCGAAGGCTTCGACCTCGCCGACTTCTACGCCACGGAGCGCTCGGTCTCCTACGAGGGAATCAGCATGCCGATGCTGCCGAACCACTTCATCATGTTTGGGCCCTACGGCTGGACGGGTGGCACCTGGCACACCCTGGTTGAAACGACGTCCACCCACATCATCCGCGTGATCAAGGAAGCGAAGCGGCGTGGTGCCCGGGAGGTGGAGGTGAAGCCGGAGGCCGCGAACCGCTGGACGGAGTTCGTCAGAGAACGGCTCGGCCGGTCACTTTGGAACACGAGCAACTGTGGGCCCGCCAACAGCTATTACTTCGACCGCCACGGCGACACGCCGTTCCTGCGCCCGACCAGCTCGGCCCAGGCGCACCGTGCGGCCCGGAGCTTCCCGCTGGAGGACTACACCTTCAGCGAGGACGCTACGCCGTCGCGATAAAGCCGTTCTCCTCCAGATAGGCCAGGATCTGCTGGGCCGATTCCTCGGGGGACTGCTTCTCCGTCTCGACGACGATCTCCGGGTTCTCGGGCTCCTCGTATGGGTCGGAGACGCCGGTGAACTCCTTGATCTCGCCGGAGCGTGCCTTGGCGTAGAGGCCCTTGACGTCGCGCTCCTCGCAAGCCTCGACGGAAGCCTTGACGTACACCTCGACGAAGCGGTCGTCCATCATCTGCCGCGCCTCGTCGCGGATCGCCCGGTAAGGGGAGATCGCGGCGGTGATGACCGGCACCCCGTTGCGGGACAGCAGGTTGGCGACGAAGGCGATGCGGCGGATGTTGGTGTCGCGGTCCTCCTTCGAGAAGCCGAGTCCCTTGGAGAGGTTCTCCCGCACGACGTCCCCGTCCAGGACCTCGAGCTTCGGATTGCGGGCCAAGAGGTCGCGCACCAGCGCGTTGGTGATCGTCGTCTTGCCGGAGCCGGAGAGGCCCGTGAACCACAATGTGAATCCCTTGTCGCTCATCAGGAACCATCCTCCTTGTATGCGTCGATCAGGATCTCTGCAACCTCGTCGCGGCTGAACTCGTGTGGCGGCTTCTCGCCCGCCTCAAGCATCTCGCGCACCTTCGTCCCGGACAGGAACAGGTGTGACTCCTGCGGGTGGGGGCAGGTCTTGGCGGAGCCCATTCCCTCGCACTCGTTGCACCAGAAGGTGTGCTCGAAGAACAGCGGCGTGATGCCCAGCTCTTCGATGTCGATGTCGTCGAAGATCCGCTGAGCGTCGTAGGTGCCGTAGTAGTCACCGACACCGGCGTGGTCGCGGCCCACGATGAAGTGGGTGCAGCCGTAGTTGCGGCGAATCACCGCGTGGAGGACCGCTTCGCGGGGACCGGCGTAATGCATCTTGCCGGGGTTGACCCCGAGCATGACGTGGTCAGGGTGGTAATAGTTGTCCATCAGGACCTCGTAGCAGCGCATCCGCACGTCAGCTGGGATATCGCCCTTCTTGGTCTCGCCGATCAGCGGGTGGATGTAGAGGCCGTCGCAGATCTCCAGCGCTGCCTTGGTCAGGTACTCGTGGGCCCTGTGGATCGGGTTTCGGGTCTGGAAGGCGACGATTCGCTTCCAGCCACGCTCCGCGAAAGCGGCCTTCGACTCCTCGGTCGTCTGGTAGCGCTTCATGAACGCTTCCTCGTGATCGGGGAGCGCATCGACCTCGATCGGGCCGGCCAGGCAGCGCGCGCCCTCCTCGCGGATCGCCGCGACGCCCGGGTGCTCCGAGTCGGTCGTGCGGTAGACCTTCTCGGCCTCCAGCTCCACGTCCTTTTCGAAGACCTCCTCGACCGTCAGGCTCCCAAGGGCCTTGCCGTTCGGGGCGCTCAGCGCGACGACGTCGCCGACTTCGCACTCGAGGTCGGTCGCCAGCGTGATCGGAATCGGCCAGATCTCGCCCGTGGTCAGGCGCATGTCCTCGCACACCGACTTGTGGTCGGCGGAGCCCATGAAGCCGGTCAGCGGCGCGAAGCCTCCGTTGCCGAGCAGCTCGAAGTCTGAGGCCTGGCGCGAGCTGAGGGTCAGGGCGATTTGAGTTTCGGGCACTTGGAATCTCCTGCGTTTCGTTTTGGGCGGTTGAGGTTAGTGGCTCGGCTGAGCGCTTCCGCGCCCTATCCGTTGATCCCGCACTCGGTGCGGTCGGTGCCGGCCCAACGCCCCGCGCGCGAGTCCTCGCTTGAGCCCGGTCTGGTGGTGCAGGGTATGCAGCCGATCGAGGGATAGCCCTGGTCGTGAAGCGGGTTGTAGGGGGCGCCGTGGTCCCGGATGTAGGCCCAGACACGCTTGTCGTCCCAGTCGGCAAGTGGGTTCAGCTTCCAGCGGTTGAAGCGCACGTCCCAGCCGAAGCGCTTGGCGCCGGCGCGCGTCTCGGAATCGACGCGGCGAACGCCGGAGACCCAGCACTCGACTCCTTCGAGGGCGCGGCGCATCGTGTCGACCTTGCGAGGTGCGCAACATTCGTCTGAGGGTCCCCACCCGCCGGCATCCCAGCGCTCGACAAGCCCGGGTGGGTTGTCCTGGACGAAGCCCTCGAACGTGATCCCGTAATGGGCGGCAAGCCGGTCGCGCGTCTCGTAGGTCTCCGGGAAGAGCAGCTCGGTATCGACGTAGATGAACCGCGCGGCCGGGTCGATCTGGTGCGCGAGGTCGATAATCACTGAGCTCGTCTTCTGAAATGAGATGGCGAACGCGAGCTTGGTCCCGAACGTTTCGATCGCCCAGGCGATCGCCTGCTCGGCGCCCATCTCCTCGACCTCGGCCGAGATCTTGTCGGGGTCGACCACGTGGCCGCCGATCGTGGGCAGCTTGGCGGAGCGGCCGTTGCCGTTCTGAACGACCTCCAGGTCGTGGAGCGGCCGCGGTCTGACGAGTGCGCTCTCCGGAGGGCTCATACGGCGCACTCGCCCTCGCCTCGCTCGACCTTGTAGGGCTCCGAGCGGTTCCAATCAACGAACTGGTCAAGCGTCTCCAGCGAGAACTCTGCGGGCAGCGCAAGCTCAGCCACCTCTTCCTCAAAGAGCTTGACGCCGAGGCGATCGACCACGTCGTTGAACGGCTCGCCCTCATTGCGCTCTGCCTCGTACAGGCGCAACCAGCGCTCCACCGCGTCGGGCACCCGCTTGGCGGGCAGCCGCGACTTGAGGCGCGCCCCGTAGACGACTTCCCCGCTCTCGTAGGTGCCGCCCAGGTGGGGAATGTAGGCGGGAATCGGCCTGCCGCCGACCTTCAGGGAGGCGCCGTAGAAGCCGATGTTGGCGATGTGGTGCTGGCTGCACCCGTTCGGGCAGCCGGACATCTTGATGTGGACTTGGCGGGTCAGGGGATCGGTGATCTCCATCTCTGAGATCCGCTTTTCGATCGCCTGGTTCAGCCCCATCGAGCTGGTGATGCCCAGCTTGCAGCTGTCGGTGCCGGGGCAGCTGACCACGTCGGAGATCTCGCGGGCGCCCGACCCGGCGAGGCCCAGCTCGCCGAGACGCTGCCAGACGTCGTAGACCGCTTCGTCGCGAACCCAGCGCAGAACGAGGTTCTGCTGGACCGTGGTGCGTGCGAAGCCGCTGGTGAATTCGCGCATGATCTGGGCGAGGCCGCGGAACTGCTCCGGGGTCAAGTCGCCACGGGTCACCTTGACGACGACGGTCGAAAAGCCGTCCTGGCGCTGCGCGCGTACGTTCGACTCGCGGAAACGCTCGAACTCGCTGACGTCGCCGTTGGGCGAGTTGTAGGCGGCAGGAGCGGGCGCGGGAGCGGGAGCGTGCTCTTCCTCCTGGTAGTCGAAGAGCAGATGCTCGATCGAGAAGTCGCGTTCAGTCACCCAGGCGCCTTCGAGCTCGGCGTCCACCATCTCGCGGAACGCGTCCATGCCGATCTTGTCGACCAGCACCTTGATCCGCGCGCGGGCGCGGTTGGGCCGCAGCCAGTTCTGGCGGTCGAAGATCCGCAGCACGGCCTCCGTCACCTTCAGATAGTCCCCGTTGTCGAGTTCGACGAACTCGTAGAGGGTGGGGGCGATGCGGGGCATGATCGAGGTACCGCCGCCGACCCGGATCTCAACCCCGCGGATGCCGTCGCGCTCGCGCGGGATGAAGCCGATGTCATGGATGCCGGTGATCGCCACGTCCTCGTCGGTCGCCGTGAACGCCGTCTTGATCTTGCGCGGCATGAGCTGGGTCGTGGGGTGGCGCACGAAGTAGCGCACGTACGCGCCCGCGTAAGGCGTGATGTCGAAAAGCTCGTCCTGCGCGACGCCGGC